>Ga0180437_10011808_pt1 | contig 10423 bp, 12 predicted proteins | sample SS_ome_4_FD_132410 | JGI IMG/M metagenome (GOLD analysis project Ga0180437, IMG submission 132410) | Hypersaline lake sediment archaeal communities from the Salton Sea, California, USA - SS_3_D_1 metaG | ecosystem: Environmental > Aquatic > Non-marine Saline and Alkaline > Hypersaline >... | reverse complement strand
CCATCAGGATGTGGAACAGCGACGCCCAGGTGCTTATCAGCACGTGACCGCCGTGGGGAAATCTGGTGGTCGGCAGCAGGGACATGCGCCACGACCATGACGTGCTACCGGAGCACTTCTTTGTCAATCCGAGCCCGGGAAGCGGCGCCCCGGCATGCCGCGCAAGCGGCCGCTGTGAGCGAACTGTCGAATCGTGCATTGGCAATCGTCTGAACGGGATATTGTACTGTATAACGTAGTATAGAAGAGGCTACATTGTAGATATTCACTTAAGGCGATTTCTAACTGCATCTAAGGAACAAGCATTATCCCACATCCCGTCCCACGGATCATCCTTGCGTGACAACCTACGGAATATGTTCTTAATATTATAGCTCTGTGAATGTAACTTACTGCTTCTTAATTCATCCCAGTCTATAGGCGTCGCAACAGGCGCACCTTGTCTGGAGCGGACGGCATACGGAGCGACCGCTGTTTGCCCGTAACTGTTTCTTAGATAGTCTATAAACATACGCCCTTTTCGCTTATCCTTGCGTTGTTCATCTGTCATCGTCTTTGGTTCACGTTTGGCTATTAAAGCAGCCACTTCTTTGGTGAAACCGTGAACACTTTCAAAATCGCTCTTCCTATCCAGAGGCACGACAACGTGTAATCCACGCGAGCCAGTAGTTTTTGCATAAGGCTTAAGGCCCAGATCTTCTAAGGTATTCCTAATTACACCAGCTGCTTTCCTGACAGGTTCGAAATCATCATCGGGAGGGTCCAGATCAAATATTAGCATGTCTGGATAATTCGGATGATCTACCCGGCTCATCCAAGCATGAGGAGTAATGCAGGCGAGATTGGCAATATAGACTAAGGTCGCAGAGTTGCTACATATTATATGATTAACGCTTCCTCCCCTTATTCTGCGCAACGAGACTAGCTTGACCCAATCGGGGAAGTAGTCAGCTGCTTCCTGTTGGTAGAAGCCGTCTTCAGCAATACCATCAGGAAAGCGGTGCATGGTAATAGCTCGCTGCTGCAAATAGGGAAGCATCACCTCAGCTACTCTGTGATAATATTCAGCTAGATCGCCTTTGGTTATATTATCGGCAGGGAAAAGCACTTTATCTGCGTGCGCTAATTCTATCGTATGTTTACCAACCTTTATATTCTTAGGCATCTATCCTTCTCTATATACCTGTTCAGCTTTCTTATCGCGGCGTAGACCGAGGTAACGCGGGTGACGCAGTTTCCCCTGATTGGTCCATTCAGTAAATCCAATCTCGGCTACTAGCTTTGGCTCTACCCAGTGGGCACCTTTGACACCGATATCGCCCTCGAAGGGGATAGCATCTTGTTCACTCTCCTGTAGTTTCTTACTCAGACTTCGCAGCGTCTCTTCGTCATATCCTGTTCCAACCTTACCTGCGTATATCAGTTTATTATCCTTGTAAAAGCCAACCAGGAGTGCACCGAATCCGGTTCTTTTGCCTCCCGGCTCTGTATAGCCTCCTATGACTAGTTCCTGCTGATTAACACATTTGAATTTAAGCCAGTCTCTTGATCTTTTGCTGACATATTTACTCGCCGCCCTCTTGGCTATGACGCCCTCCCATCCCTTGCTACAGGCTTCTTGATAATATGCTTCGCCATCGGTGTTTCTGTGATTGGTAAAGCGTAATGGGTCTGTGAAGTCCAAAGCATGCTTTAGGAGTCTCTTGCGATAGCTCAGTTCCAGCTGTCGAAGGTTGTATCCATCCAGATAGAGAAGATCGAATATATAGTAATATACCTTAATGCCGGTGCGAAGGGCTTTTTCAGGATCGCGTACTTGCATACGTCCCTGTAGAAGCGAAAAGCTAGTCACATTCCCATCGAAAGCCACTATCTCCCCGTCCACTACCAGGTCAACATCGCAATATTTTGGGATAGCCCCAGCTATTTCAGGATAGTTGTTATTCAGGTATTTCTGGTTTCGTGATAGCAATCGAACTTCTTTCCCGTTCTTGAAGACGAGGCACCTCTCGCCATCGAATTTTCGCTCAAATATCCATTCTCTACTGGAAAAGCGATCATGTGTCAGAGTGGCTAGCATCGGTCCTACCCATTGAGGCATACACTCTTCCATAAGGCCCTTTTTTACTTCATTTGGAAGTCTCTGGAGAAGGTTATTCATGTTTTTCCTTTGATATCTCGTTAAGCGTTCTGTCGCTAAGCACGGAATTTGGTTGAGTGCTTACCGGATTGCGGCGTGCATCCGCTTCCTTGTCTTTGATCTTGACTAGAAGCCATTTCTTTCCTTTGCCTGTCTGAGTAAGGGCGTAACCCCCCTTTAATTTCCGACCTTCAAACCAGAATGCGATATGTCCTTCTACTAATCCACGCGCAATTGGCACTTCCTGGCCATCCTTTTCTGTTAGATTCCTATAAGTGCCAGTATCCCACACCATTACCGTTCCTGCTCCATAATGTCCTTTAGGTATAACACCTTCAAAGTCCGCGTATTCCAAGGGATGATCCTCGGTTCGCATGGCTAACCTTTTTCCCTTTGGATCTGTAGAAGGTCCTTTGGGTACTGCCCAGGAAACCAGAACGCCATCGATATTTATTCGGAGGTCGTAATGTAGATTGGAGGCATCATGTTTTTGTATTACAAATATTGGTTGTTTTTTAGACTTTTTGCCGCCGCCAGAGGGTTCCGGCGTATGACTAAAATCGCGTTTGCTTCTGTAATCTCCCAGCCTCTCTTTCTTACCCATTATTCTGGCTGCCCCTATATTTAGCTGAACGTCATATATTTCGTACTCTTTGGATTATCTTTTTCAATAGGAAAATCCGTATAGCAACAGCGAAAGCCTTCACCGTCCCATGCTTGCTTAAGGGCTTTCTCCCGGGATTTCATATCTATTATTGCGCCCGCCTTTTTACGGATACCCATGCGTATGATGAGTCTACTACAAAGTCTGCAAAAAATGTGCAGAGTGATGCTTCTCGTCTACACAAATAGGACATACAGTCTTATTACTCACGGGCATCCTTCCTTCACCAATATAATGTGGCATGATACTAACAGCAAATATCCGGGTAGTCAAGGGGGAATTGCATAATATAGCTGATCGTTCAATGGTGATGGTGGTCGGGGGCCTCGCCGTGCTTGACGAACAGCAGCGGGTACACGATATCGCTGAGGCAGCAGGGGAGCCACACGGCGGCGAACAGGAAGGCGAAGATGGCCACGAACTGCCACCACTCCATACCGGTGCCCACCGCCATCAGGATGTGGAACAGCGACGCCCAGGTGCTTATCAGCACGTGGCCGGCGTGGGGGAAGCGGGTGGCGGTCAGCAGGTAGCCGACGGCGATGCCGGCGAATGCCGGCGGGTTGGTCTTTAGGGGCTCGTGGATGAAGCCTATCTCCAGCTCTCTGTCCGGCAGCACGGTGAGCCATTCGCCGAGGTAGGGGATGACGCAGTCGCTCAGCGTGGCGATGAAGATGGAGCCGGTGTAGCCGATGAGTATCGCCTTCAAAACCTTATATTTCCCGTTGCCGTATATCCGGTAAAGGGCGGTGGTCACCATGGCGCTGAGGAACACGTGCGTGGGGTGCAGGATGTAGAACACCGTTTTGGCGTGGGGCGACACCGAATCGAGGTAACCGCAGGAGATGATGATGACCATGAAGATGATGCCGCTCAGTGCGCCGATGGCAGTGAACGGGATGTGGTGCGATAACTCCCTCGTGACCAGCTTCCAGTCTATGCGCACTTTCGTCATGATTCGGCTCTCAATGTCGCAGTAGCGGTCAGCGCGGCGCCTTCTGGCACGCGGGGCAGCGCCCGAGGAACTCCAGCAGGTGGCTCTCCATCTCGAATCCGGTGTCGCGGGACAGCCTGCGCTCGATATCGCTCAGGTCGCAGCCGGTGAAATCCACCACCTGCCCGCACCCGGAGCAGATCAGGTGGTGGTGGTGCTCCGCGGGACGGCGCAGCAGGTAGCTGCGGCAGTTGTTCCCGGAGTGCAGCTCGCAGATGAGGCCGTTATCGGCCAGTATCTCCATAGTGCGATAGACGGTGACCAGCCCGATGCCGGGATTCTCCCGCCGCACCTTCTCATGCAGCTCGGCGGGGGTCATGTGCTCGCGAGTGCCGGCGATGGCCTTGATCACCGCGCGCCGTTGGGGGGTAAGCTTGTAGCCGTGTTCCCTGAGGGCGGCCTCGATAGTCTGCCTGTCCGTTATCATACAGCTACACCAATGAAAACGATTTTCATCTAGATTATATCAGGGGTTCGGCGGTTGTCAAGGCCTGCGGTAGATGTGGCATGAAGAGGGGATTACGACACGTGTTGGCAGAGGGTCGCCAGGCAGCAGTTGTCGCAGCGGGGCTGCTTGCGGCAGACGTCCTTGCCGTGGCGCACCAGCAGGGCGTGATACTCGTTAAACAACCCCTCGTCGGGTTCCAGGCTGTCGGTGAACAACGCCTGGTAAGCGGCATAGGTGTCCTGCGGCGGCGCTATCCCCAGCCGGCTCAGGATCCGCACGGTGTAGGCGTCGATGACGAAGGCCGGCCGCCGCGCCGCGTAGAGCATGATCGAATCGGCGGTCTCCTCGCCCACGCCGTGGATGGAGAGCAGCTCCCGCCGAAGCGAGTCGTCATCGAGGGCGAACAGCTTATCCAGTTCGCCATCGTATCCCGATAACAGGCGTTCGGCGAATAACTTGAGCTTTTTCGCCTTGGCGTTGTAGTAGCCGGAGGGTCGGATGAGCCGGGCCAGTTGCTCCACAGGCATATCGTGAAGCGAGTGTGGGTTCAGGGCACCGGCCGCTTTGAGGCCGGCGATGGCTTTCTCGACATTAGCCCACGCCGTCGACTGCGTGAGTATCGCCCCCACGATCACCTCGAACGGCTCGTCGGCGGGCCACCAGTGCTGCGGGCCGTAGGCGGCCAGGAGGCGGCCGTAGATTTCCCGCAGGGTTACTTCTCGGTCCTGATCTTCGATACCCAATCCGGCATCCTGACCTCGGCGGGGTCGTCCAGGGGGGGCATGAAGGGCTTGATGTCGATCACCGGGGTGCCGTCCATGGCATCCAGCCCGACCACGGTGAGCACGTTGCGCTCGATACCGACAAGCTTCACCACGCTGACGCCCAGCGAGTTGGGGCGGAACGGGGCACGGGTGGCGAACAGCCCCACCAGCGGCAGGTCGGCGCGGCCCCGGGGGTGCAGTTTGGCCGGCGGCCTCTGCCCGGCGGGGGCTTGGTGCATCCAGAAGACCACGATGATATGGGAGAACTGCTCCAAGCCTTCCAGGGACTCGGTCAGCCTTTCATCGAGGACCAGCGTTGAGCTTACCTCGCCCCAGCCGCTCCTCTTGTGCTCCTTTATGTCGTTGCGGACAACGCCTATCGGTTGCAGCGCTATCTGTGCCATCTGCTTCAAGGGGCCAGCGTGAGGATCCTCTTCGCCACTGCGGGGTGCATGGCTATGAAGCACAGCTCATCGTCGGTCAGCGGCAGCTGGGTATGGGCGCTGGCGAACTGCACCAGGTCGAGGACGTACCGCGCGCTCTCGTCATCATCGAGGGTGATGCCGATCTCCTCGTAGACATGGCGGAAGCCGGCGATCCCGCCGAACTCGCCGGTGGTGATGATCCTGCCGGTGGGCAGCCGCACCTCCTCCCCGCGGCCCAGTATCTCGTAGTCGAACAGCTCGTAGTTGCGGCGGTTCTTGAGGGCGCCGTCGGCGTGGATGCCGGCCTCGTGGGCGAAGATGTTGGCCCCCACCCCGGGCTGGTTGATCGGTATCGGCATGCCGAAGGCGTAGGATACGTATTTCGCCAGCTTGTCCGCCAGCTTCAGATCGAGGTCGTCGGCGATCTCATAATCCTCCATGTCGCGGCCGAACATGATGGCCAGGATGCAGCTTATGAGGTCCGCCTGCCCGGCGCGCTCGCCGACGCCGTTCACCGAGGTGTTGATATAGGTGTCCACGCCGCCGTCGATGGCCCCCTTGGCCCCGGCGATGGAGTTGGCCACCGCCATCCCCAGGTCGTTGTGGCAGTGGGTTTCAACCGGTATCTTGACCGTCTTCGCCAGCTCCTTGATGCGCTCGTAGATGCTCATCGGCGTGTCGTAGCCCAGCGTGTCGCAGTAGCGGATGCGGTCAGCGCCGGCCTTTTTAGCCTCGCTGGCGAACTCCTTGAGGTAATCCATCTCGGTGCGGGATGCATCCTCGGCGTTTACCCCCAGGGTCTTGATGCCGTTGCTCTTGGCGAACCTGGCCGCCTCCGTCATCTCGCCGATCACCTTGTCGCGGTCCAGCTTGCCGCGGAACTTGTGCTTGATCATCTGGTCCGAGGTGGAGATGGAGATGTTGAGGTGGCGCACCCCGGTGGCCAGCGATTCCTCAACGTCGGAGGGGATGGCGCGGCACCAGCCCTCCAGGATCATCTCCCGGAAGATCCCCATCTTCTGCAGCTCCAGGTTACCCTTGACGTAGTTCTTCTCGTGCCTCACCGTGGGGAAGGCGAACTCCGACTGATATATCCCCATCTCCGAGAGGTATAGATTGAGCATGGTCTTCTGGAGCTTGGCCATGATGTGCCGGGATGCCTGAACCGCATCGCGGTTGGTCACGTCGATAAAGCGTATCTTGGATTTCTTCTTGGGCATTTCACCCTCCTTATGTCTTGCCAAGCGGCAACTTCATATGGTAGCATACCAGTAGCATGGTTTGCAACGCCCCTTGACAAGGGACAGCATTGTATCTATAATGGGCGAACTTTCGCAGAAGAACGATGATAATAGACGTGCAACAATTGCTCAAGGAGCCCGCGGGCTCACGACGGCGTTACGAGCTGGACGGCGACGGGGAACCCCCGGTATGGGGCGTGGTGGAGCTGGTGCGTACCGATCGCGGGGTGTTCGTCAGCGGCGCGCTGAGGAGCACGCTGCGGGCGATATGCAGCCGGTGCCTCCGCCCGTTTGACTATCCCGTCAAGCAGCAGTTAGAAGAGGAGTATCTGTCGAAGGCCGAGGAGGGGTCGTTCGCCGTCAACGCGTGGGGGGAGATCGACCTGAGCGAGGCGGTGCGCCAGTACATATTGCTGGCAGTGCCGATGAAGCCCCTGTGCCGTCCCGATTGTGCCGGGCTGTGCCCCGGTTGTGGCCGCGATCTGAACAGCGGTCCCTGCGAGTGCCGGCGGGATGATATCGCCCCTCGCATGGCTCCGCTGGCCAGCCGGCTCAAGGAAGGGAACTGAACATGGCATTACCGAAGAAGAAGACATCCAAGGAGCGCCAGCGGAAGCGGCGTTCCCATCTGGGGTTGGGCACACCCTCCATCGACTACTGTCCCCAGTGCCACAGCCCTAAGCTGGCACACCACGTTTGTCTCACCTGCGGCGTGTATGGCGGCAGGGAGGTAATTGAGGTGAAGTCCAAGAGTAAGGAATAGGAGTTGTACTTGGCTGAACGAGCCGGAGGTTCCGCATTCGTATTCCCCGGCCAGGGGTCCCAGAAGGTGGGCATGGGGCGGGACCTTTGTGACAATTTCGCCTCGGCACGGGAGGTCTTCGAGGAGGCGGATGAATCCCTGGGGTTTCCCCTCTCTCGTCTGTGTTTCGAGGGCCCCGAGGACGAGCTGGCGCAGACGGTTAACGCCCAGCCGGCCATAATGACGGTGAGCATCGCCTGCCTCAAGGCCGCTGCCGGCGTTGCGGGGAAGCTGATATGCCCCGCCTTCATGGCGGGACACAGCCTGGGCGAATACACCGCGCTGGTGGCCGCAGAGGTACTAGATTTCGCCGATGCGGTGCGGCTGACCCGGCGCAGGGGGGAGTTGATGCAGGAGGCGGGGGAGCAGGTCCCCGGCGGCATGGCAGCGGTCATCGGCTTGGATATGGTCTCCGTGGAGGAGGTGTGCCAGGAATCCGGCGCGCAGATCTCCAACCTGAATTCCCCGGGCCAGATAGTCATCAGCGGCTCCAGGGAGTCGCTGGTGCGGGCCATGGACCTGGCTCGTGCCATGGGAGCGAGGTATATCATGCCGCTGAAGGTCAGCGGCGCCTTTCACTCGCACTTGATGCAGCCCGCCGCCGAAGGGATGGCAGAGGCCATCTCCAACCTGGAATTCCGCACCCCCAGCGTTCCCATCGTGGTCAACAGCACGGCCCAGCCGGCGTCCACTCCCGCCGAGCTGAAGGATGAACTGCTGAAACAGCTTTCCACTTGCGTCCACTGGCAGGAGAGCGTGGAGTACATGGTGGACGCCGGCGTTGATACCTTCGTTGAGATCGGCCCGGGGCAGGTGTTGAACGGTCTGATCAAGAGGATCAATCAGGGAGCGAGGATCCTGAACGTCGAGGATTCGAACTCGATAACCTCGATGAGCGCTTAGCCGGCCCTCAGGCTCCACCCGCCGGGCCGGACCCCCTATTGTTTACCTTCCCACGGACGTGGTATGATGCTGTATTGTAACCGCAGGCAGCGGCGTTCTCTGCGGGCAGTAGATTAAAAAGGCGCGGTCACCGCGCCATAAACGGGACTACAGATGGGCATCAGGAGAAAGGCGAGGGTCGTTGCTCTGCAGGTCCTCTTCGAGGTGGACCTGGCGGGCCACGACGTCGGCGAGGCTCTGGCGTGGCGTCTGCAGGAAAACGCATTGGCGCAGGAGGGGGCGGATTTCGCCCGGGAGCTGATTGAGGGCGTGTTGACAAACAGGGATAAAATCGATAGCATAATTCAGACTAGGGCTCCAGCCTGGCCGGTACCGCAGATAGCGGTCATCGACCGGAATATCCTGAGGATTGCCATCTTCGAGATTTTATTGAATAATAAGGTGCCGGTTAGGGCCGCCATCAATGAGGCGGTGGAGCTGGCCAAGGCCTTCGGCAGCGATAACTCCCCGAAATTCATTAACGGGGTTCTAGGCACGGTCAGTGCTCAATCTGGTGGCGAAAGGGGGTGAACATTGGCCACTGTATTCGACAGGTTGAAAAAGATCGTCGTCGACCAGCTGGGTGTCGATGATGACCAGGTGACTCCGGGCGTCTCATTCGTTGATGATCTTAACGCAGATTCCCTGGACCTGGTGGAGCTGATCATGGCTATGGAGGAGGAGTTCAGCGACTCCGACAGGCAGATCAGGATACCGGATAAGGATGCGGAGGAGATAAAGACGGTTCAGGACGCGATCGATTATATAAAGGAGCTGGGGATAGAGGACGAGTAGGTGAGGGAGCGGGCTCACCTCTCAGCCGCCGGCTGGGGGATATAACTTTGTGGCGCGGGCTGCAGTCAGGTTCGTGCCTCGTTTAACTCAGGGGGGCCAAATCCCCGGGGCTTTTATTTCGGGTAAACGTGCCGGCCGGTGTCGAGTTCCGAGACATGCCCTATATTGTCAGGTTCACCTTCTTCAGCATCCGGGTCGCGAACCTGCCCTCGCTTAGCCATGCCGGAAGGGTAAAGCGCCGGGCCGCGGCTACCCCTACGTCGGCCGGGTTCAGGCTTTACGCATCGGCATACCTCTTGGCGCTAGCCGCTAATCTTTCAGGCAGCAGGGCCGCAGCTGTCGGAGTTTGAGCCTTCAAATAGCCGGGTTTTTGACATTGTGCCGATTCTAGGGTACCCTTATGAAGCGAAAAGGCTCTTGGGTCTGCGATATATCGGTAAAGGAGAGATAGCTTGGAGTATTTCTTAACCGAACAGCAGAAGCTGGTCAAGGATATCGCCCGGAGGATAGCGGAGGAGAGGATCCTCCCGGTGCGGGCGGAGCTGGACGAGAAAGAGGAGTTCCCGTGGGCCATAGTGAAGGACATGGCCGCTGCCGACCTGTTCAGGGTCTTCATACCGGAGCAGTATGACGGGTTGGGGGAGGCGTGCTTCGCCCTCTGCCTTGCCGTCGAGGAGCTGAGCCGGGCCTGCTGCGGCGTAGCCCTGACCTACGCCGCCGACGCGCTGGGGAGCCTGCCGGTACTGCTCTACGGCAGCGATGAGCAGAAGCAGAAGTACCTGCCCGACATCGCCGCCGGCTCCAAGCTCACCGCCTTTGCCCTGACCGAGTCCGGCGCTGGCAGCGACGCCAGCGGCATAAGGACCACGGCGGTCCTGGACGGAGACGAGTACGTTCTCAACGGCACCAAGCAGTTCATCACCAACGGCGGCGAGGCCGAGATATACACCATTATCGCCCTCACCGACCCGACCCGGGGCGCCCGCGGCGCCAGCGCATTCGTGGTGGAGAAAGGGACGCCGGGGTTCTCCTTCGGCAAGAAGGAGAGTAAGATGGGCATCCGCTCCTCGGCTACCAGAGAGCTTGTCTTCCGCAACTGCCGTATACCGAAGGAGAACCTGCTGGGCAGGGAGGGCGCTGGTTTCATCGTTACCATGAAGACGCTGGACTCATCCCGCCCCGGTGTAGGCGCACTGGCGGTGGGGCTG
>Ga0180437_10011807_pt1 | contig 10423 bp, 8 predicted proteins | sample SS_ome_4_FD_132410 | JGI IMG/M metagenome (GOLD analysis project Ga0180437, IMG submission 132410) | Hypersaline lake sediment archaeal communities from the Salton Sea, California, USA - SS_3_D_1 metaG | ecosystem: Environmental > Aquatic > Non-marine Saline and Alkaline > Hypersaline > Sediment... | reverse complement strand
GGAGAATATCAATATCGATCTTCCCTTGCATGGATTTGAGGAGCTTGAACAAGCGCTCCCGGCGAAGCAGTGAATCAGGGAATCGGGTTCTACCGGTATCAATCGCGCTGAATTTAGCTGAAAGATAATGGTTCGAATGTGTTAAGATGCCACCTTCAGGATACTGGAAGTCTATGTCATGAGGTGCTGTTTCTATATTGATTGCTTCCCCGAAGGCATGCCCAATCATCATATTCCCGGACGACGATCTCTTGGCCTTGAGAATTTTGCCAAGAGCATCTCCCACGGTGTCTGAATCCAATATGCCCCTTCTGAGAATGACATATGGCACTCCGATTTGGAATCGTTCGCACCCAAGCATGTTGTGAACGAGGCCGATGCCCTTTGAGTTAAAACCCATCTGACCGACTAACCCAGCCTCGATCACCATCACGACGTTGGGTCTGTTGGGCCGATCCACCTTAAGGATTATGTTGGTCCCCTTGGACCAGGGGGCGAAATCTCTATTTTGTCCCAAAAGGGTCGTTCCTAACGAGTTTGCTTCTGGGAGAACGGCAAAAGAGGTACAATCAGGTGTTGCTTCCCTCTTCACGGCAAACATCAATTCTGACCTGCAATTGGCAACCAAAATATCCAAATATTCGTACCCGCTTCCCTCTGCGATTCCCGTCATCTCCTCCACAATCTCGCTATCGAAAGCCTCGATAAAAGAATGAAATTTTTCGGCATACTTCAGGGCCTTGGGTTTATCCAGATTTGAATAGTCACGAAATGTCTTATAATAATATTCAATATTCTTCTCTATCTGCTTCTTGCATTGAGTGCCATATTGCTTTCCCCTAGAATGCGGGGAGCCGCTTATGGTAATGATGGGAGGGATGTTCGTATACACCCGTTTCCCCTGTTGTTTTTCCATAGCTCACCGCTCCCTCGTTCTCGATTTCACTCCGAGATAAGCCATTTGAACCATCTCGTTGGATTGAAGGTCTTGCGCTGATCCAGCGACAACAATCTCCCCCGTTCCGAGAACATAGCCCCGGTCTGCAATTTTCAGGCTGAGCCTGGCATTCTGTTCAACGAGCAATACGGTGTTGCCCTTCTCGTGAATCTCCTTGATCACCTCGAAGATTCTCCTAACCAAAAGCGGGACAGGCCCGAACGAAGGTTCGTCTATCAAAAGCAGTCGAGGCGTTGCCATTGGTGCCCTTTGCAATCGCCAGCATCTGTTGTTTTCCACCGCACTTCTCCCATTTCAAGTTTCAGAATCCCGGTGATAACCCTGACGATCGTAGATTTACCTGCTCCATTAGCGTTGATGAGAGTCACGATTTCTCCGTCTGAAGCCTCTAAATCTATACCCTTCAAAACCCGAATATTACCATAGCCTGCATAAACTCCCTTGAGGAGCAGCATAACTCTATTCCATTTCCTCTCCCAAATAAGCAACCTGATCTGCCCCCAGAATATGTACCACTTTTTGAGTTAGAGTTTCATAGTTTTGTCCTCGCGGACTGACTTGGCCTCAGGGGAAGGGCAGAATTGCCTCAGGAGCTGGCATGGCGGGATGGCAAAGGCTTTGCGAGGAGGTTCTTTCAGGATGTCCAGGATCTGTTGTGGCTCCACGCTGGACCCATCCGAAACGGTGAGTCCCTGCGGGAGGGTCTCGACAAGGCCGCCGCGATGGAAACGCAACTTGCAGAGCATAAAGCGGAAAAGTTCTCCATGGAGCGGGACGCCCTGGCAGGCTGCCTGTTGGTGTCGAAGGCGATCATGCGAGCCAGCCTGGAACGAGAAGAGAGTCGTGGTGCCCACTACCACGAAGATTTTACCCGAGGTGACGACACGGTCTGGTTCAAGAACATTGACCTTCACCTGGACCGGGAAAGACGGGATCTGCTTGTACCTTATAGCGATGTTCCTATGCAGCAGCGGTAGATACGGCGGTAACCATGAAGGGTTCTTTCTCCCCAAACAGAAGACCTCTTGTGAGGTATAGGGTGTGGGGATTGTGAACCTGCGAAGGAGATCGTTGACTGTTTTGAAGTCCCGATGATACAGCCTTCTCAGTCATGAATTGACATACCCCTGAAGGAGAAACTACAATGTTACTGTTTGGGAATTGAATGGGATGCCGGACCAGACTAACCCAAGGGGACATCGATAATTGCCTCTGCCATTTTGGACCAAATTGTGTTCGGGACACCACTTTGATCCTGATGGCCTCCTGACCGATGCAGCCATAAACCAGCGATGACCGAGAGGAGATTCTTTGTCGATGAAAGTCGGGATTATCGGAGCCGGATTTGTCGGAAGCACGTCTGCCTATGCGATAACGCTGAGGGGTGGCGCCAGCGAGTTGGTCCTTGTCGACCTGAACAAGGACATGGCGCGTGCGCAAGCAGGGGACATCCTTCATGCCACGCCTTTTGGCGCACCGGTTCGCATCGTGGCAGGGGACTATCCGGCGCTCGGAGGCGCTGGTCTCGTTATCCTCGCCTGCGGGGTGGGTCAAAAGCCGGGAGAGACGCGGCTCCATCTCCTGGAGCGGAACGTTGACGTGTTCAAGAAAGTGGTCCCCCAGGTTCTGGGCTCCGCGCCCGACACGATACTGCTTGTCGCTTCAAATCCGGTTGACGTGATGACCCAGGTCGTGACCCGGATCTCAGAACTCCCCGCTGGACGGGTCATCGGCTCTGGCACGATTCTTGACACAGCGCGTTTCCGTGCCCTTCTGAGCAAGCATCTTGGCGTCGCCCCGCAGTCGGTTCATGCCTATGTACTGGGGGAACACGGTGACTCGGAGGTGTTGGTATGGTCCAGCGCCAGGGTGGGTGGTGTCCCATTACTCGCGTTTGCGGAACAAAGCGGCCACATCCTCACCGACGACCTCCAATCTCAGATAGACGATGGGGTGCGGCACGCGGCTTACCGGATTATCGAAGGAAAAGGCGCAACCTATTATGGGATTGGGGCTGGAATCGCTCGGATCACCCGGGCGATCCGTGACGATGAACGGGCGGTTCTCACGGTGTGCACCCTCACGCCTGAGGTCGAGGGGATCAACGAGGTGACACTCTCTCTCCCCCGGGTTGTCGGTGCACAAGGCGTGACGGCAACGCTTCTCCCGGTGCTTTCTGATGAGGAACATGCGAGACTTCACAGAAGCGCAGAGATCCTGAAGGAAGCGGCGACCCAGATAGGCTACTAGGTGAGGTTGGGCCGGTGATGAGCCGAGCAACCTCAGGGGTAAGAAGTGGTTGCAAAAGAACTGTCAAAAAAAGACTTGACCCCTTAATGACCCCTTAACGCCCAATAAGGAGGACAATATCCCATGTCGACTCAAGACCGTACACAGATTACCAAGGTGGTGGGCCGTGAAATTCTGGACAGCCGGGGTAATCCGACCGTGGAGGTCGAGGTGGCTCTCGGCTGTGGTGTCGCGGCCAGAGCCGGTGTGCCCTCGGGGGCCTCTACCGGCACGCGTGAGGCTGTGGAACTTCGCGACGGGGACCGTGATCGTTTTGGAGGCAAGGGTGTGCTCAAAGCCGTTGAACACGTCAACACGATCATCAACGACACCCTGAAAGGCTGGGATGCCCGCGATCAGGTGGCCATCGATAAAGCGCTCATCGAGCTTGACGGAACGCCAAACAAGGGTAAGCTTGGCGCCAACGCCATCCTGGGGACATCGCTCGCCGTGGCTCGGGCGGCGGCAGAGGCGGTGGGTCTACCCCTTTACCGCTATCTCGGAGGGCCTGACGCGGTGCGTCTTCCTGTCCCCATGCTGAATATCATGAATGGGGGCGTTCATGCCCGGTGGCAGGGCGCGGATTTTCAGGAATTTATGATCGCTCCCTATGGTGCGTCGAGCTTTCGCGAGTCGATGCGGTGGGCCAGTGAAATCTACCACGCGCTGCGCTCGGTGCTGATGGATGCGGGTCACCACGTGGGCGTTGGGGATGAGGGGGGGTTTGCTCCCCACGTGTCCTCAAACGAGGAACCCCTGGAACTCATTGTCAAGGGTATCGAGAAGGCGGGGCTCAAATCAGGGCCGGACGTGGGCATCGCACTCGACCCAGCCTCGAGCGAGTTCTGTGAAAAGGGCACATACAACCTCCGTACCGAGAAACGGACGTGCTCTGCGGATGAGATGGTAGACGATTATGCGAGACTCACGAAAGCCTACCCGATCATCTCGATTGAAGACGGTCTGGCCGAGGACGACTGGAACGGCTGGAAAATCCTTAACAGCCGTTTGGGTGACACCGTCGAACTGGTGGGGGATGATCTCTTTGTTACCAATGTCGAGTACATTGCCCGGGGCATTCGAGAAAACTGTGCCAATGCGGCCCTGATCAAACTCAATCAGATCGGCTCGTTGACGGAGACCATCGAGGCCGTGAGAATGTGTCAACGGGCAGGCTGGGCAGCTTTTGTCTCTCATCGCAGCGGGGAGACGGTGGACAGTTTTATCGCCGATATGACCGTCGCCCTGGATACCGGACATCTGAAGACGGGCGCCCCTGCTCGGGGCGAGCGCGTTGAGAAATACAATCAGCTTCTCCGTATCGAGGAGGACCTGGGCGCAGCGGCGCAGTATGCCGGCAAGAATGCCTTTGTCCGACCCGTGCGATTCTAGAAGCTGCCAAGGCCGCGGCAGATTAGACGAAGGAGTAAAGCCCATGCCAGTCGCCGATTATGAGACATACTGTAAGATGCTCGACAGAGCAAGAGACAACCACTTCGCGTATCCGGGGATCAATGTGACGTCGCTGGTGACAGCCAACGCCGCTTTGAAAGGTCTTGCCGAGAGCAGGAGCGACGGGATTATTCAGGTGTCAACCGGGGGCGGGGCGTTTGCCTCAGGCTCCGCCGTCAAGGATATGGCCTTGGGTGCCATCTCGATTGCCGAACACGTTCACCGCGTCGCCGAACGCTACAATATTTGCGTGGCCCTCCACACGGATCATTGCCAGGCCGACGTGCTGGATCGCTACGTGATTCCTCTCATTGAGGAAACCGAGAGGCGGCGAACTGCGGGGAAGGCCAATCTGTTCAACAGTCATATGTTTGACGGGAGCGCCCTGTCCCTGAAAGAGAATCTGGACATCGCCGTTCCGCTTCTCGAACGGTGTCACAAGAATGAGATCATTCTCGAGGTGGAGTGCGGCGTTGTCGGGGGCGAAGAGGAAGGAGCAGGTGGCGAAGGGGCCGGTGCCGAGAAGCTCTATACCACACCCGAGGACATGCTGGAGGTTGCCCGTCGACTCAACACGGTCAAAGGTGCGCGGTATCTGGTGGCGGCAACCTTTGGGAATGTCCATGGTGTCTACAAGCCAGGTCATGTCAAACTCAAACCGTCGATCCTCAAGGCCGGCCAGGACGTCTTGGAAAGGGAATACGGAAGCACGGAACGTTTCTACCTGGTATTCCATGGGGGTTCGGGGTCATCCCTCGAGGATATTCGCGAGACACTCGATTACGGTGTGGTGAAGATGAACATCGACACAGACACCCAGTATGCCTTCACACGGCCGATCGTGGACCACATGCTGAAGCACTACGATGGTGTTCTCAGGATCGACGGGGAGGTTGGAAACAAAAAGACGTATGACCCCCGGGCCTACCTGAAGCTTGCGGAAGCGGCCATGGCCGATCGTGTCAAACAGGCTGTGGAAGACCTGAGAGGGGTTGGAACCACACTTTTTGAGGCCTAGGGCCATGCTAAATCCCTTTGGAAAGCGGTTTCTTTTCCCACTCATCTTCATATTGCTCTATTTTGTGGTCCGCCCTTTCCTCGAAGGATACATCGGAATCGGTATCCTCCTTGACGTCTTCTTTTCCTTTATTCTTGTTTCTGGGGTTTATGCGGCCGGTCAGCGGAGATATCTTTTCATCATCGCCATACTCATCGGTCTCCCGGCGTTTCTCTTGCTCTGGTCGAAAGAGTTTGTCAAGAGCCATTTTCTGATCTCCGCCGGCAACATTCTTATGATTTCCTTTTTCTTTTACATGGTGCTCGTCATTCTTTCTTACCTATTCAGACAGGACGAGGTCACCGCGGACATGATCATGGGGGCGGTCTGTGTTTACTTCTTTTTGGGATTGATGTGGGGTTTTGTCTTTTCGCTGCTCGAACATCTTCAGCCCGAGTCCTTTCGTTTTGGAGAGGGACTGGCTGCCGGTGTTGGCAATTTCACTTACTATAGCTTTGTGACTCAAACTACACTGGGCTACGGCGATATTACACCGGTGAGCACCCCCGCCCGTTCGCTCTCTCTCCTGGAGGCGATCATCGGCCAACTCTATCTGGCTGTCCTGATCGCCAGACTGGTCGGCATCCATATTTCACAATCGGTCACGAAGGGATCTTCGTAGTGGCAACGGAAAAATGCCGATTCCGCTCTCTGAACGAAGTTTCTGACCCGTTCTATGCCTCTCTGCGCTCGACCTCCTAAACTCGGCCTGACGGCCTCAAACAGTAGGAGCTCGCCCCTTCGGGGACGCTCTCCTTCGCTTCGCTCGAGGACAAGCTCTTCGGCCAGACGGGTGGCCCCAGAAACTTCGTAATGTTCGCTCCACGGCCATTTTTCAGTGACGACTAGGTTAATTGGGGTGAGCAGTGTTCAAGCTGTTCAAGTTGACTGAGGGACCTCAGGTCCTCACGAACACGAACACGTCACACGGAAAAACGTTCGAGACGTTAAAAACCCCCGTTTTCACGCGTCACGTTTTTAGCAAACCCTTAGCAGAATCCCCCGCGGCTTGCCGCGGGGAGTTTCACTTTTCTCAAGAAGACTCAAGTAGGTATTGATTTGACAATTCATGATTGTCTAAATTTGTTCTAGCTCTGAATTTCTGTATGAAAAGCACTTTTACGACAATGGCGCAATGCACGCGTCTTTCCAGAATTCAGGACGAGGTGGGAAAAATGGCACCAGCAAGGGAAGGCCGGAAATGTTTTTCAGGAAACCTGACTCGTGGCGTATTGGCTTGTCTGATCGCCGGCCTGGCACTTCTTCTGGCTTCCTGCGGCAAAAAAGATGAGGAGACGGTCATCAAAGAAGTGGTCAGACCGGTCAAGACCCTGATGGTCGCCTCGGCTGGAGAGGCGCTGAAGCTCACGTATCCTGGAAAGGTCAGGGCTGCCCAGCGGGCTGAGCTCGCGTTTCAGGTCGGCGGGTCTCTGATCGAACTTCCGGTCGAGGAAGGCCAGAGGGTGAAAAAGGGTGATCTGGTTGCCCGCATCGACCCAAGGGATTTTGAAGCCAATCTTCGGAACGCGGAGGGACAGCTTGCAAAAGCCGAGGCCGCGCTGACGCTCGCTGAGAGCGAGTACGACCGGGTTCTGAGGATCCAGAAAAAGGACCCGGGTGCGGTGAGCGGAGCCATGGTGGACGAGAAACGGGAAAAGGTGAATCAGGCCAAAGCCAATATCAAATCCCTCCAGGCTTCCGTGGAGGCGGCAAAGCTGCAACTGAGCTACACCTATCTTCGGGCCCCGTTTTCCGGTGTGATCGCCACAAGACATGTTGACAATTTTCAGGAAGTCCGGGCCAAACAGCCCGTTGTCACCCTGGACGATATATCCCATCTTGAGATCCTGGTCGACCTGCCTGAGCTGGCCATGGCCGCAGTCAGGGAGGGGGAAGGTAGAGCCGTGGCTGAGTTTGAATCCGCGCCCGGAAGGGAGTTTTCCCTGACCCTAAAGGAATACGCCACACGGGCCGATCCGACGACACAGACCTATCGGATTGTTTTGACCATGCCGGCACCTGAGGGGATGAGGATTCTGCCGGGGATGACCGCGAATGTCCATGGGTCGGGTCCGGTCGGAGGAGAGACTGACGAGATTGTGATTCCCGCCATCGCCGTCTTCGCTGATGAGGGAGAACAGAGCCACGTCTGGGTCGTTGACCAGGAGACGAGTACCGTCCAGCCAAGGGCGGTGGTGACCGGCGATCTCGCGGGGATGGAAAGCATCACGATCGTTGACGGCCTTCAACCGAATGAGATGATCGTGGTCAGCGGTGTGAGCCGGCTCCGTGAGGGGATGAAGATACGGCCGGTTGACAAGATAGAATTCTGATGGACCTCAGCCGATAGAGCGCACTTTCGAGCGTGGATGCTCGGCTTAAATTGAAAGGCTGACCTTCGGATGAACATTGCGGAGTTGAGTCTCAAAAAGAGTGTGATCACCTGGGTGTTGACCGTCCTGCTCGTCGTCGTCGGCTGGATCTCATTCAACGGTCTTCCTCGGCTCGAGGACCCGGAATTCACGATCAAGGAGGCCACCGTCATCACCCCTTATCCGGGGGCATCGGCCGGGGAGGTTGAGGAGGAGGTCACCAACGTCATCGAGAAAGCCTGTCAGGAACTCGGACAGCTCGACCGGGTCGAATCCCGCTCATCCCGGGGTCTCTCCATTGTCAAGGCCATCATCAAGGACAAATACGATAAATTCACCCTTCCCCAGGTCTGGGACGAGCTGCGCCGTAAGGTGAATGATTTCCAGGCGAAGCTTCCACCGGGCGCCGGCCCCTCGATCGTTAATGACGATTTTGGTGATGTCTATGGCATCTATGTGGCCATCACCGGGGAGGGCTATACCCACAAAGAGGTTTACGAATACGCAAAATTCCTCCAGCGCGAGCTGCTCCAAGCCCAGGACGTGAAGCGGATCATTCTTTACGGTGTCGTGCCGGAAGTGATCTATGTGGAGATGCGGCGGTCCAAGATGGCCGAGCTGGGTATCTCCCCTCAGGACATCTACCAGGCCCTTGGGGCCAAAAACCTGCCGGCTGAATCGGGATACCTCGCCCTGGGGAAGGAATACATCCCCATCAACCCGACCGGGGAATTCCGGTCCGAGAAGGAATTTGGTGATCTCCTTGTCCGAGGCCGTGGTCCGGGCTCCGAGAGCCTGGTGTATCTGCGAGACGTGGCGGATATCAAGCGGGGATACCAGGAGCCTCCGAGCACCCTTCTGCGGTACGATGGCAAACCGGCGATCGGTCTCGCCATATCGACCGTCCTGGGTGGAAACGTCATGACCATGGGCAAGTCGTTGGAAAAGAAGTTCCGGGAGCTTGAGCGTCTTAGACCGGTGGGCATGGAACTGAACAAGGTCTCCCTTCAAACCGAGGCCGTCAGCCAGGCGATCAAGGGGTTTATGGTCAACCTCCTCGAAGCCGTGGCCATCGTGATCGTGGTCCTCCTGATCTTTATGGGTCTTCGAAGCGGCTTGATTATCGGGTTTGTCCTTGTAGTCACGATCATGGGGACCTTTATCATCATGGGCCTGCGATCCATCACGCTGGAGCGGATCTCCCTGGGCGCTCTGGTGATCGCCCTTGGCATGCTTGTGGACAATGCCATCGTCGTGACGGACGGGATGAGGATCAGAATGGAACAAGGAGAGGAGGGCCTATCAGCGGCTCGCAGCGTCGTAGGGCAGGTCGGCATGCCGCTTCTCGGAGCGACCCTGGTGGCCGTCGCGGCTTTTGCGGCAATCGGGACCTCGCAAGACAGCACGGGGGAGTACTGCGGCTCGTTGTTCTATGTCATGTTCATCGCGCTGATGATGAGCTGGTTGGCCGCCGTGACCACGACTCCGCTTTTGTGCAAGGCCTTCCTGAAAAGCAAGCCGAGGGGAAAGGGCGATGATGGCTCAAAGAGAGATCCCTATGGTGGGGGATTTTACCGGCTGTATCGGAAGTTTTTGTCGACATGCATCCGGCTTCGGTGGATCACCATGGCCGTTGTGGTCATCGTGTTCGTCGCCGCAATCATGGGTTTTGGCTCTGTCAAGAGGAGCTTTTTCCCCGATTCGACACGGCCTCAATTCTACATTGATTTCTGGTTCCCCGAGGGCACGGACATCCACGAAACCGTCCGGCAGATTGAGCGAGCCGTGAACATGGTTCGCGGTCGTAACGGCGTGGAACACGTGACCACTCAAATCGGGGGTGGTTCGCCGCGCTTTCTTCTCACCTACTCGCCCGAATATGCCTACCACAGCTTTGGGAGGCTCCTGGTCGATGTCAAAAACTACAAAGGCATTCCTACGCTGACGAAGGAGCTTCAGAATGGCCTCGAGGATAGGTTCCCACAGGCTATTGTCCAGGTCAAACCGTTCGTTCTGGGGTCGTCGACCGGGGGGAAAATCCAGCTGCGCCTTTACGGATCCGATCCAGAAGTCCTTCGGAGGTTGGGGAACAAGGCCAAGGCCGTGCTGCTCGACGAACCAAATGCCAAGGCAGTGCGGGATGAGTGGCGGAACAAGATCAAGGTGCTTCGGCCACAGTTGGCCGAGGTTCAGGCCCGCCGCGCGGGAATCGAGAGGCCTGACCTGGCTCGGGCCATGGAGTATTCCTTTGATGGAACCCGGGCGGGTGTTTACAGAGAGCGCGATGAACTCCTT
>Ga0180437_10011806_pt1 | contig 10423 bp, 10 predicted proteins | sample SS_ome_4_FD_132410 | JGI IMG/M metagenome (GOLD analysis project Ga0180437, IMG submission 132410) | Hypersaline lake sediment archaeal communities from the Salton Sea, California, USA - SS_3_D_1 metaG | ecosystem: Environmental > Aquatic > Non-marine Saline and Alkaline > Hypersaline >... | reverse complement strand
TGCAAGGGTATAACTCAATAATTTGTCTTACTTTTTGTTATTTTCTGGAGGTACGAATAATTTACTAAATTCTTTAGCCGTGTCAATAAGTTTATCTCTTGTTTTGTCGTCTATATCAGCCTCTTTTAATATTTTGTTGTAAATGTCTGGGTAGACAGATTTTACATAGCTTGCAAATTGGGTTGCAAAATTAGATGCATGTTTTGGCTCAATTTCGTCCAAGAAGTTTTCTTTGAGTGCAAATAAAATTAAACATTGATCAACAAAAGAATAGGTTGTGTACTGTGGTTGTTTTAATATTTCAACTGCCAATTGTCCTCGTGACAACTGTTTTTGTGATACTTCGTCCAGTTCTGTACCAAACTGTGAAAAATCTAATAGTTCGTGATATTGTGCCAGTTCTAAACGCAACGCTTTGGTCATTTTTTTTATAGCTTTTGTTTGTGCAGAACCGCCGACACGAGATACCGATAGTTCGACGTTTACGGCAGGGCGCACGCCTTGGTTGAAAAGCTGGGTATCTAAGAAAATTTGTCCATCTGTTATAGATATTAAATTTGTTGGTATGTATGCCGTAATATCGTCGCTTTGTACCTGAACAATGGGCAGCGCGGTTAATGATCCACCCTTTTCTAATTTTCCTGCTCGCTCAAGTAAGCGTGAGTGGAGATAAAAAACATCACCAGGGTAAGCCTCACGTCCGGGAGCGCGACGTAAAAGTAGGGACATTTCTCTAAATGCTATAGCGTGATTACTCAAATCGTCATAAACAATAAGAACATCTTTGCCCTGATCTCTAAAATATTCTCCAATAGTACAGCCAACATACGGTGCTAAATATTGATTTAATACCGCTTCGCTTGAGTCCGCACTTATCACAACAGTGTAATTGAGTGCACCGTTTTCCTCCAACAGTCTTACCGTTCTTGCAAGATTTGCCTGTCTTTGTCCGATAGAAACGTACACACAAATAACGTCTTGGTTTTTTTGATGCAAAATAGCGTCGATTGCGATGGCTGTTTTTCCGGTACTTCTATTTCCTATGATCAGTTCTCTTTGTCCTCTTCCTATGGGTATCAAGGCATCAATTGCGATTATTCCTGTCTCTAGCGACTGATTAACGGGACTCCGTTCTATGATTGATGGTACGATAGCTTCAATTGGACGCAACTCGTCTGTTTTTATTTCGCCAAGGGCGTCGAGAGGTTTTGCTAGGGCGTTTATGACCCTACCAAGAAATTGATCTCCAACGGGTGTTTTTAAAACGCCACCTGTTCTTTTTGCTGTTTCCAATTCAGCAACAACAATATTGCTATCGAGTAAAAATATAGAAACACTTTCTTCATCTAAATTAAAGACAATCCCTCGATTTCCACCTTCAAATTCTATTAGCTCGTTAAAAACGGCATTTGTAAGGCCATGTACCTGGCAAATGTTATCACCAACTTTTACCACTATTCCGATTTCATCTAGTTTTTCTTGTGGAAGGTCTTGTAATGATTGTTCAAATAATGAGACTAAATCAGTGTTTTTGACTTTCATATTCAAATATCAACCTTTTTAAAGAGTTAATTGGCTACGCAATGTTTCACATTGCTTATAAATCGAATACTCCCATAGCAGTGTGCTACTTTTCAATTTTATGCCTGCGATTAACGTTTTGTCTATTGTTGATTTAGAGATAATTTTTTTACCAGTTTTTTTTGAGAGAAATGTTTTAATTGTTTCTAAATCATCTTTGTCCAGCTCATGTGAGCTTACGATGTCAAACATCATAATATTTTTTCGTTGTTTGTACAACCGAGTAATATGTTTCAGCATGTCGTATATCAAGAAAATACGCTTGCTTGCGATTAGGGTTTTTACCATTGGTTCGAAAAGCTCTAGTAAATTGAATTTTTGTAATAATTTGCGGATAAGATTCTCTTTTTTTTCAGAACTTATATTTGGTATCGAAAAAAAATAAAGAGATTTTTTGTGGGTTGAAAAAAAGGATTCTGCTTTTTTTATAGCATTGAAGTTATCCAAGGAAATATCATCTAAGTAAATGTTTAAAAAGGCTTTAGCATACTTAAGAGAGATAACTTTTTTATTTTCCACTAGATGTTTTCCTCCATTGATTTAATAATGCCCTTTAAGAATTTTTTAGATTCCTCCGGTTTAGAAAATTTTTCTTCAAGATGTTGGTATGTTTCTGATATTACTCTTGGAAAAACTTCCTGCAATAATTTCCGTTGTTGTATATTTTCAGATTGTGTTTCTAATCTTTTTACGTGTGCAAACTTTATTTTCTCAAGCTCCTTTTCCTTTTTTTTACTTTCTTCTATATTGGATTTATTCCAGACTTTTATTTTTTCCTGAAGCAACCTAAATAGATCTTCCTGCTCTTTTATTTCTTGTTCTACGATTTTGTTTTGATCAATGAGATTTTTCCGTTGTTTCTGGAGGTCTTTCAGAAAAGCAAGCTTTTCCGCGAGTTTTTCTTTAATCGTCGGTAAATTTTTTTTAAATAGATATATTATAATGCCAACAAACACAAAAAAGTTTAAGAGCCTGAAGCATAAAGAGATGAAGTCTCTACTTGCGAACACTTTGCACCCTTTCTATAATCACTTTTTTCATGTGTTCTGAAAATCTATCAATCTCTTTTTGAGAAACCTCGGCTATTTCTGGCTCCTTTTTTATCTCTTCAATATGTACTAGTTGAGCTGGTTTTTCTTGGGGGCTATTTTTTCTAAAATATGTTTGACATTTTTTCCATTCATCTTTCTTTTTTTCTATTTTCTTTTCTAGCAGAAGTTGTTGGTTGGTTATGCCCTCTTTTATGTTGTTTTGTGCCATTTTTTTGTTTTGTAGGTAAACTATTGTCGGCTTAAAAAAAAGATGCTTGAACAATAGGTATGCAATGAAAAAGTTAAAAGCCTGTATGAAAATAGTTATATTTATTTCCATATGTAATCAATCGAAATCATCTGGAATACTAAGAGTTACTAGACCAAGAATATCAAAAGTAAGGCGATTATTAAAGCGTAAATAGCGGAGGTTTCTGTGAGACCCATAGCTATAAGCATAGTTGTTCGTATTTGGTCGGAATTTTCTGGATATTTTCCTATGTTGTCGCACGCCTTCATTCCAATAAATCCCTGCCCAAATGCTGGTCCAATGGTGCCTAAGCCCATTGCTATTGCTGCACCTAGATAAGCGGCTGCTTTCACATAAAATATACCATCCATGTGTCACCTTCCCAAAAAGTATGTTATCTTCTAATTCTTCATGGTAAACAGCATAGCCCATTTTTTATTTTTTTTACAACGATAGAGAAGAATTTTTGCTGTTTTGCTCTATAGAACTGTGATACGTTATGTCAAAAAACATTCTGATTTCAGAAATTAATTTTTCTTGTTGTGCCTTATCTGCTTCAAATTCTTTATCACATTCTAATGACAAAACAGGTACATTTTTCACATAGCTCTCGATTTCCTCTTTTCCAACTAACCATCTCTCATGTTTTTCGTGGAGTTTTTCAAGATAAGCTAGCGGCACAGACTGTTCCTCAGATCGGTTTCTTTTTAGCAACCTTTTATAGCAGGTTTGTGGGTTGGTTCGGAGATAAATAAAGCCATCTGGTTTTTTTACATGGTCATCCAAAAACCAGGAAAACCATTCAAGATATAGTGTCCACTCCAGGTTGCTCATTTGTCCGGATTCGAAAAGATTTTTTGCAAAGCAATACCTATCTGAAAAAACAGATCGCTCTAATATTTGGGTTGAGTAAGGATTTTTCAGAGCATTGTTTTTTTGAGCCAATGTCCTTGTTATAAAAGCGTAGGATTGAAATGTATAAGCCCATCGTGGAGTATCGGTGTAGAAATTTTCTAAAAGATTTCCCTGGTTTGCTATGTTTTGCCATTTCTCATGGGGTTCAAACACAACTTGACATGCGAGATGTTCCTGAATGATTTTTAAAAATGTTGATTTTCCTGCCCCGATATTTCCTTCAACGATTAAAAGTTTATAATTTTTTTTATCCTGCGGTTGCATTATTCTCCTATTCTTTTAAAAAAGACAGCTTTTGTAGGATTTTAAATACTGTGCTAGAGTGTACCATATATTTAATTGTTACATAAGTTCCGAAAATAAAAAAATCTTTGGTGAACATTGGTATGAATTTTGTAAAAAAAATTTTGCGATCTCTTTTTGTTTTTTCTTTATTTTTTGCACAGAATGCATTTGTTCTTGATGCTGATGATGTAATGTTTGATGATAGCATAATGTATGATGACATAGATGTTTTCGATGATCCCGATATAGATAACTTTTTAGATACGACTGAGTTTGATGTTAAAGTAACCGATCCTAAAACAATCGTGGACATTCTAATTGATTTAGCTAAGGCGGATAAACTTTTGCAAGAAGACATTTATTTGAAGACATCGCCACTCAACAAGAGAAATATTCTTGATTATCCCGAGTATATCTCCGATAAGGATTATCGTTTTGGTGATTGGGTTGTGGGGTCTCATATTTTTTACAATCAAACAAGTAGAATGTTTTTTTGTAGACAAAGTGACTGTATATCATCATATTTAAATATCACAGGATCTTCTCTATTGGGAAGGCTAGAAGAAATCGAAGAAGAGATTAAGCCTATTCTTCCTGACTTTGATTTTGATATTGTAAGGGGATTATCATTGTTTCAGAATGCAACAGTCCAGGATCGTAGAGTGGGCGCGCTAATTTATGGATTCAGGGATTTCGATGGTATCCATTTTAAGTTTAAAATACCATTGGCCTGGAGAGAGCGCAATTATTTCTTAACATGTGCAGAAAGAGAGGCGCTAGAAAGAGAGTTTGGAGCTATGGATCCTGATGAGGAGGATGAATTTGCATGCAAGTATATAATAAGTGATAGGTTAGGATTTGGTGATTTGCGCTTATCTATAGCTTTTCCAATAAGAAATGAAATAAGAGACTTAGATTTTCGGGTAGGTGCTTACACAACAGTACCTTTAAATTTCACGATTATAGAAGGCATTAAGGGAAGAGTTTTTAGGAAAAAAAAATGTCGGCCTACCATTAGTTTTACTGATCTGTTTGATCTTGCCCAAGATCCCAACACTCAAGAAGAGGCATTAAAAATGGTATTCGATTTTGGGATTGGAGCGCTTGAGGGTCTTTCCTCTATTTTACTTGATACAAGACTGGGGAATGATAGAAACCTTGGCATAGGTATTCTTTTACATTCAAAAACACCAATTAGATTGGTTATAAAAAGGGCGTGGGCGCAAAAATTATTTTGGAAAAGCAGGATGACATTTGAATATCTTTTACCTGATAGACAGAAAAGATGTTTTATAAAAATAGATGATAGTGAAGAATTTGAATCTCGTGATTTTACTGATGATGAAAAAGCAGCAGAGAACTTAGCCTTTTTGGAAAGAAAGTTTGTTGAAAAATTTTACCCCTTTGTATTTGATGCGCGTGTACACCCAGGAATAGTGTTTATGTGGACAAGTAAACTTTCGTACGAATCAAAAAGATTTGGATTTGATTTGGGATGGGATACATGGATAAGATCAGGAGAAAGATTAAGAAAAGTTTATGCATCAAAGGGAGTGTTGCCTTGTCTCGATGTTGAGAAGGCGCGACGAAGATTTGCTTATCAGTGGAAGCCATTCGGATCAATTTTTTACAAAGCAAGAAGACCAAACAAAGAAATTATTATATCATTAAGTGGTGATGGAACATTTGCCAGTAGCGGGATAGGCAAAGACTTTTCCATTGCGCTAGGTATTGAGAGTAATTTTTAAAACCAAAGAAGCAATTTTAATAAGGAGATAATATGAACAAAATTGCTATTTCTTGTGTCGTTTCTTGCTTGTTGTTACAATCGCAAATCTATTGCAAAGAAGATAGAGAAATAAACAAACGCATCACTTTAGAGTCACCCTTGGTTGATTTTATGGATAGAATAATGCCAGGAAGTGCATATGGGCTTATGTTACAGGTCAGAAGAGAGGTAAGAAAACGTTTGTATGGAGCGAAAGATAAGAGCGGTAACATGGTGGGAATGTATGAATATGGGGGGGGAAAGTGCACGGTTACTGATCTTGCAGCTATAGAAGATGAGCTTGAAAAAAGTGGCGGATCAAAAAAAGAATTGTTAGACGTTTTGGAAATCGCGAAGGAAGATTTTTTATCTATAACCGAATGTTACATAGATAGTGCAAGGGGAACAAAAGAGCAGCTTCTTGGAATTATTCAAGAGTCTTGTGACAAAAGAGGCTTGAAAGAGTGTTTTATTTTGCGATGGGCAGAAGAAGAGGAGGGGGAAGAGGGAAGATTGATTAGAGAAGAGCTGTTTACATTTAAAGAGTTTAGAAAGTTTTGTATCGATTTAAGTAATTTTATGGAGGATCTTGCAAGAAGTTGTCCAAAGACAAAGAGAAAGTTTTTGGAATTGGTCCGTAAAAGTAAGGGCAAATCCTGATTATGAGGTTGTATGAATGAACTTCAAGAGCTAACAGGAGTTGTAGATAAGCTAATATTTCAAAATCAAGAAAACGGATATTCCGTATTTTTACTCAAAACAAGGGGAACGGATGCGGTAACGGTAACAGGGCATCTTCCTGCTGTTCAGCCGGGACAACAGGTTAATATTCAGGGTTTTTGGGTAATGCATAAAAAATTTGGCAAACAGTTTGAGGCAAAATCGTGCACCTCCTGTTTGCCAAACAGTATTCTTGGGCTAAAAAAATATTTAGGTTCAGGAATGATAAAGGGTATAGGGCCAGTGTATGCTGCAAAGTTGGTAAAAAAGTTTGGCGTAGACGTTCTTGAAATTATTGAAAACCAGCCAGAACGATTGCAGGAGATTGATGGTATTGGTCCAAAACGGATAGAGAAAATCACTGTGGCATGGAAAGAGCAGAAAGAGATTTCCAAGGTTATGATTTTCTTGCAAGAAAAGGGGGTTTCTACCGTTTATGCAACAAAAATTTATAAGCAGTATGGACAAGAAGCTATAGCTATTATGAATGAAAATCCCTACAGGCTCGCAGATGATATTTGGGGCATAGGCTTTAAAAAGGCAGACGCTGTTGCGCAACAGATGGGGTTTGAAAAAAATTCACTCAAACGTATAAATTCAGGGATTCTTTTTGTTATATCGCAAGAATTGAACAATGGGCATTTGTATGTTCAGTTGAAAGATTTAAAACAGAAAACAATCGACCTTCTTGAGTTAGAAAATAATGATGATATTTCCAACAAAATAAAAATGGCGTTGCACAATTTGTATGACAGCGAAAAAATAAAGCTTATTTCAGTAGATGATTCCCATTTTGTAACTTTGGCTCAGTATTATTTTTCAGAAAAAGGGGCAGCAAATAAAATTTTAAAGTTGGTTGACAGAAAATCGCCGCATGAATTTGATTTACAACAAATTTATAAAAAACTGCGTGTTGAGTCCGGACCGCATGATCTGTTGTTAAACGAAGATCAGCAAAAAGGTGTTTTGTCATGTTTGCAACACAAAGTGACAGTTATTACCGGTGGCCCAGGAACAGGAAAAACCACATTGGTAAAAAAACTTCTTGCGATACTTGATGAATACCACATACGGTACAAACTTGCAGCACCTACCGGTAGAGCTGCAAAGCGAATGTTTGAAAGTACGGGGCGGCATGCATCAACTATTCATCGATTACTGGAATTCGATTTTAACAATTTTAGTTTTTTTTATAATGAACAAAATGCGTTGCCTATTGACTTTTTGATTGTTGATGAAGCCTCGATGATCGATATTTTTCTTGCAAATGCATTGTTAAAGGCTCTTCCACTTGATGCGCATATTATTTTTATAGGTGATATTTATCAGCTCCCTTCTGTTGGCGCTGGTAATTTTTTAAAAGATCTTATTGCGAGCGGAAAAGCTTCGAGTGTGTTTTTGAAGAAAATTTTCAGACAAGCACAAGATAGTATGATTGTAGTTAATGCACACCGCGTTAACAATGGAGAATTTCCATTGTCACACATGCCCGATTCAAAACGGGATTTTATTTTTCTTAAAGAGCCTGAGCCTGAAAATGTAACGGTCCATTTGCAGACCATTTACAAGAAGGGGCTGGGAAGATTTAAAATCCATCACGAAAACGCAATTGTGTTATCTCCAATGCACCGTGGTGCAGCAGGAACCCAAAAAATTAATTATGACCTGCAAAACATAGTAAATCCTTCCCAAAATCTAAAAAAAGTGTCATATGCGGGGACAGAGTATAAAATTGGTGATCCAGTGATGCAGTTGCGAAATAATTACGACAAGCATGTCTTTAATGGTGATATCGGAAAAATTGTTGATATCAACATCGAAGACAGGGCACTTTTTGTAAATTTTAATGACAGAATTGTCGAATATGATTCTGCAGATTTAAATGAGATTGTTTTGGCTTATGCTATTTCAATTCACAAAAGCCAAGGCTCTGAGTATGATGCTGCGATTATTCCCATTTTTACGCAACATTTTACGCTGCTGCAAAGAAATTTGATTTACACTGCTATAACGAGAGCCAAAAAATTGTGTATATTTATTGGGCAACCAAAAGCAATTGCGATTGCAGTAAAAAACAATAAAAGTTTAGTTAGAAAAACCTTTTTAAAAGAATATTTAACCACAGATTTGCAGTGTAGATGAAGAATATTGTGAATTTTAAAATTAAAAAATGCAAACATTACCTTTTAGAAAATCAGATTTTTTTTTCTGATCCAAGATTAAAGCTAATCATTTTCCTTCCATTTATCCTATTCCATACCCTGCTGCTCATCCTATTCCATACCCTGCTGCTCATCCTATCCCACACCCCGCTCATCCTGAGCTTGTCGAAGGATGTTTCCTTTTATAAAAAATGTTTTTGTATTTTATTATCGAACTGGTGGGATAAAATAAATTTTTTTAATTTTATAAGGAGTATCCTTCGACAGGCTCAGGATGAGCGGAAGGTCGAAAAAGATGAGCAAGGGGGGAAATTGCTTTTGCGGCGAAACTTTTTAGGGATGGTGAGTTTTAGACTTCATTTTAAATCAGTTTTTAAATTCTCGTTAAAATTATTAATCACTCTTTTTTTAATTTCCCATTTTTTTGTTTTTCCCAACTCCTACACCCATACCCATAACATATTTACCATCATGCTTGACCCGGCTGGTGATGCGCAGCATGCAGGAAGGCAAATAAATGATTGTTTTGAGCGAGGTATAACGTTGCAATTTGTTGAAAAATTAAAAGAGGAATTAGAAAATAGATATGATGGAATAAAGGTTGTGCTTACGAGGTTTGCAGGCGAGACAGTACAAAATTTACAGAATGCGAATTTTGCAAACAGGTTAGATGTTGATTTTTATGTAAGTATCCATTTTTATAAAGAAAGCGAAGTTAAGCCTCATCTGTTCTTGTATAGTTTTAGCTATAATGATGACTTTATCACCCGAAAACCGGGGCTCTTTTTTTGTCCGTATGATCAGGCTCATTTGATAAACAAGGATACAACCAAACTATGGGCAAACAAACTAAAGTCTGTTTTTTTACAAGATGAGTACAAAAAATTATTTGACTTACAGGGGGTGTTAAGGTTACCTTTCAAGCCTCTCATTGGAATTAAAGCTCCTGCGGTTGGTATAGAATTGGGGCTGAAAAAAAAAGATGGATGGAAAAAATATGTGAATGTTTTTGCTAATGCAATAGAAAAAATTGTCAATAAAAGATAACATCAGAAAATTAATGTACGGGTACAGTTGACAACTACCTTAAATCTCCATTCCGCTCATCCTGAGCTTGTCGAAGGATGTTTCCTGCAAAAAAGAAAAAATTTTGGAATTAGAATTATGTTACGATTTTGGTAAACTATTTATCGCCAAGAAATATTACAAAAGAGTAATCTACTTGAACTGATTATTACAGATACAGTGTAAAGTTTTGGTTCTTTAGCGCAATATTTTCACAAGGAACATCCTTCGACAAGCTCAGGATGAGCGGAATGGGGGATTTCTGGGTTGAATTTTTTGAATCTGAAAAATTTGACTCGAAAGTTATTTTCGGATAAACAACATGAAAAATACTTATTACATAGTGCTATCTGCTATTAGTTTTTTACTCGGCACCCTGTTTTTTGCGTTCTACAATAAATGGATAATCTTGCGTTACCCCTCTTACCAAAGTGAGGTAAAACAACAGATAACGAATTTAAAATCTGAAAGAAAAAAAGTTTTGCTGCAGTATTGGCATAAAAAAAAATGGAACAAAGAAAAAATAGATTTGTTGTGGACGAATGATAAAGCAAAAAATATCCAATATCTGATTAACAGTTGGCTTGCGTTACTTGACCAAGAAGATGTGATGCCTAAAAAGGTTTCTTTACAGGCTGTTTTACTT
>Ga0180437_10011805_pt1 | contig 10425 bp, 13 predicted proteins | sample SS_ome_4_FD_132410 | JGI IMG/M metagenome (GOLD analysis project Ga0180437, IMG submission 132410) | Hypersaline lake sediment archaeal communities from the Salton Sea, California, USA - SS_3_D_1 metaG | ecosystem: Environmental > Aquatic > Non-marine Saline and Alkaline > Hypersaline >... | reverse complement strand
TGTCATCCATTGGATTTCTTCTTTAGCGTGAATCCATCCTTCTTCTTCGGCCTGAAAAATATAAGCGTTTACCATGCTTCCTAGTATTTGCGGATCTTCTCTAATCCACAAATGAACATCCCAAGTTTCCTTATTGTTCCATCCCTCATATGACATTTTGCACCCCCTTACCAGTTTTGTGAAACTGCTAAAATATAGATTTCAGGATCAATATTTGGAGGCACTTCTAACAATAAATTCGTGGCCTCGTCGTATTTAAAATTATACTCGTTTCCATCGTCGCCGTGATAAACGAAAACCTCAGGCTCACTTGCGTCAACAGTGATATCCTGGCCCGCCTCAATCGCCGCCTCGTATGTATCAGTGTAATCCTTAATCATACGATCGGGAATATCGCCGCCAAAATCCTCAATGTACCCCCTGGCTATTTCGTCAAAATCAACGGCCTGGAAAGCGCCGGTTAACAAATCCCTCGCCAGGGCATAACGATCGCCGTCAATCTCATAAATTGCGGCGTCTAAAACATTTTCCTCAATAAAATTTTTGATTTCGTCCGCCAAATCTTTCCAGTCTTTTGAGACTGCGACGGCGGTTTCTCTCACATACTCGTAAATTCCAGGGTCGTTTCGCATATGCAAATTAACCGCCCAGGTTTCATAGTTTTTCCATCCTTGATATGACACTTTGCACCCCCTTACTTGGCTAGACGTGATTCCTAGAAAGAATCTGACAACTTTATTTTCGCCAATTTTGGACTAATATTCAAATCTTATTTGCCCTATTGTTTCGATAAAATATTATCCTTAATTCCTGCAATATCTGATTATCGCCAATTGCGGCGATTTGTTCCAAATCAGATTTGACCCTGGCTATTTTTTCAGGGGCGTTTTTTTCAATCCAGGCAAGGGCCTGTTCAATAGTGATATGCTGTTTTATGGGTTTTTCCTTGCCCGCCCCTGGCCCTGTTTGTTCCAACATGAAACTGCTAAAATAACGGGTCAAATGTTCCTTGCGATACATTGGCGATTCTGGATTTTTGAGGTTTTCGGAAAATCCAATTTTATCACATTGGAGGCGGCGCAAATATTCCTGGCGGTTCATTTGCCCCCCTTTTTTTGCGCCCTGATTAAACGGTTAACGTGATCCTGAATTGAGGCAACAATAAACTCGTTTCGTGATTTGTAGCCCGTCCAACTTTTGAACTGATCAACCTGATCACATAGTTCGATTGGAATACGTATCAGGATCTTCTTTACGTGTTCAGATCCGCCTGAGGTTGCGCCCAGGGGCAACGGTTTTTGAACTGGCGTTTTTTTCTTAGATTTCTTTTTTTTCACAAAAACCCCCTGAGGTGGATTTGGGTAAGGGTCAATTAAAAATTGCATGTAGTTTTTCAATTTTCGAATATCCGCCGTTATAAACTAATCAATATCTTCGTGCATTATGAGGAATTGCCAAAATGCCCAGGCCTCCAATTTGATTTCTTTTAATTGGATTTCGTTTAAATATTCTTCGCCCGTAAAATCAATATACCCAGGTTCGAAAAATTGTTTGTAAATTTCATTTAAATCAACCTTATGTTCACTAACCAATTCTTGAATATAAGGCGCAAAATCACATTGTTTTTCTCTCATGGTTTCAGCAAAACAGCCCGCCATAACGAATAAATTTATTCCTGTTTTTTCCTTATCTGACATATTATATCCCCTTCAATTTTCAAATATCCGCCTGGCTCGATAACGGACGCCGCCGCAATCACAACGAACCTGATATTCGGTTTCTTTACCGCAAGCCGTACACTTGAAATCTGCGTTAACCTGAAAATGATTTGTTTCCTCAATTTTCAGTTCAGTTCGAATTAGCTCAAAACAGTGCAGACAACTCGCATGAAAAAATTTTCTGCAATCACTTATTTTAAATTCTGATCTGGGATCGTTTGCCATTTTGTACCCCCCTGGCTTTTTTTTTGAGTATATCATTTGATATACGCAAAAACAGCAAAAAAGGGTATATCATTTGATATACGTTAAGCGGCGGGCTCGTTTTTGGGATCGCTAACAACGTTAACCTCAGGCAATTTTTCTTTTACTGAGTACTGATAAACTTGAGGACTATAATCATTTAATAGTGAGGCGATATCTTGAGCGAAGTTTTCAGTATTAAATGAATCAATAATTACCGTTTCGTTTTTGGTTTTGTGTTTTTGAACAACCTGGAATTTTTCGTCAAAATAAGGCCTATCATATTCGTCAAAATGTTGCGGTATATCAGCATGATTTGAAGTTACCCAAATACCAATTTGAGCCAGGTCAATACCGTCCAGATTGTTGCGCTCGCCAATATGCCACAATAAATTAGGCCAAAATTGAGTATGACTAAGATTGTGTATATCTGGATAATGGCCCCCGCCGTCGTGATAATACCAATGTGATATGGCCAATTTTGACGCTATGTAAAAACGTATCATTTCGCCGATTGCGTGGCCCAAATTTTCGCCCAATTTGCCCCAATCAATTTTATCTGGATTTTTAGGCAATTTTTTATATTTTGCGCCGTTATACTTTTTCATCTTTTTGCCCCTCGTAATGTTGTTTTGTTCGCTCTAATGTTTTGTGCATACGATAGCCTTGCCAAAATCCCTCATGCCAGGCGACAGTTAAAAATTCGGCGTATTTGAGCCTTGTCGTTTTGTGAGGTTCCCATTGCCAGGCCTTGAGGTACGCTTTTGCTACTACTGACATTGTTGCTTCTAAACCGATTTTGCGCTCCGCAATCACAACGCAATCCTGGGCAAGCAAGTGATAAACGACGTTCGTACTTTTCAGTACGCCCAGGGGGCAACAGTAATTTTCATTTGAATTTTTGTACTTGTGTAGCCACGTGCCTGTTTCCAAAGCCGTTTGCTCATACACACGATCAATATATCTTTTTTGCTGATTCATAAAAAAAGTATATCACTTGATATACGCCAAAACAGCAAAATTTTGTATATCACTTGCTATACAATCGCCGTTGTATTCGGTTCGAAAACAATCTTTATTGTTGAGAGTTGTGGAGTACTGTACTTGTCCGTATATTCAGGACTGTTGAGGAAATTTTTTTTTGTAATTTTTGAAAACGCTAATAGGAAAGCACCCTAAAAAATCAGCTTTATTTATGTTTGCCAGGGATTTTTGCCTTGCTTCAAATCACAATTCAATTTGAGCAAAAGCAATTCTTGAGTTTGCGAATCCGATTTTCTGAATTGCGTTATCCAGGCCTGGCCAGGGCCGTCGTAATGTTCGCCAAAAAATAGGGCGCTTTTGAATTTCACAATATCGAAATCGGCAAGGGCATGTTCAGGCGGGGGGGCCGTGTTCTTTTCAGCTTCGCCCAGGATTTGATTCAATTTCGCTTCGCCCTGGGCGGCCGCCCTGGCCTTTACCGGCCCCCTGGCTTTTGGAGGCGAATCAGCAAAATTTCGAAGCACCCCGATCAAACTCCGAATACCAAAACTTTTTTCGCTTTTAGAAAATTCAGGCCATTGTTTCAGCCAAAATTCCACTTGCGGATCGTCGAGGTTGTCAAGCAACCGCCCAACAAGCGCCAGGGCCTCCATTTTGCCCTTTACCATTTTGCAACGTGGAATCCAGTGTACAACCTGGTTTAAAACTTCTTTGGCGCTCAAATCGTTTTTGGGCGGTTTTGGATATTGTTTTTTCCCTTGTTGGCTTTTGCCAGATTCAACGCAAACTTTGGGTTGCTCTTTATATACGACTGTTGACGTGCGACTATTGTTTAAATTAGAACAGGGAATAACAGGATTAAATAAGGGTCTGGTATTACTTGTTTTTTCGGTCGTTTGCTTTTTTGGCGACGGTATGGAAGTATCCCACATATCCACTTCAAACGATTTTGGAATAATTTGCAATTTCGGCAATTCCAAAAGTTTGAACATATCAGGCAAAAACGTGTACTCCTTACAAGCTTTTTCCTCTATTTCCTGGCGACTCATTCTATTAGGTATATGTATCAGCCTGAGGGCCTTCGCCCTGGCCAGGCCCTTGTTCATTTGATTTTTGGAGTAAGGCCTGGCGGGCTCGCAAACACGTGTCACATGGTCAGATAGAGCCCCCTGGTACTCTCGAAAACCCGTATGTTCCCAATGTGCAAGTACACAAAGGGTTGCGACGATATCCTGAACTGCTTTGGATTCCCGTTTTAGATGGATATAGACCGTATTAAACGGCGTTGTGATTTGGTTAAATTTGTATCTTGTTGCTATTCTTTTTTTGGACTGAGGAATAGCGGCGGCGTTATTACAGTTAGTTGACATTTGTACCCCTTGCGACTATGCTTTAAGGTACGGTTTTTGACAGCCGTACCCCCGCCCGCTAAAGTTTGCACCTTTGCGGGCTTTTTTATTTCCAGGTAAAGATTACGTTGCATAAAGATTACGATACAAAATCTTTTGAGGCGGATCAACAAATTGATCCCCTTGAGGGGATAATTTCTAGAATTTTACCAAATTCACAAAACCCTATGGTATTCTAAAGGCGTTTTAAAGGCGTTTTAAGGGCGTTTTAACGGTGTTTTAAAGGCCTATATACGCCGTATTTGCCAAATAAGGGGGGCAATCATGGAACAAGTTAAGCGTAAAGTTGCGCCGATTTCTGAGGAATTAGATCCTAAAGAGGAATTCGGCGATCCCATTGAAACAATGAAGGCCTATATACGGGAAAAATTCGACGGCGAATTGCCGAACGGCCTCCAATGTTCGATTTACCGAACCGATCCCCATTGGTGTAGGGGGTATCAGGAAACAGTTGACGCCGATGATTCATTTTCTATTGAGTCAATCAAGCAACGCAACGGCGGCGGCCGTTATCAACTCAAGTACCTGGATAGTGGCGGCCGGTACATTACGAGCCGCAAGGTACAAATCGACGGGCCGCCGAAACGTGAGGGCGTTGAGCTAGACGATCCTCAGGAAATCGCCAGGCAAGAACGGGCTCAAAAGAACCTGGCGGGCAATCAAAACAATAATACTGATCTGCTGGCGACGGTACTCAAGAACAACAATCAAAGTGATATGTTTATGGCTATTCTTAAAATGCAGGAAATGAGCCAAGCGCAAATGCAAAATCAAATGCAAACGAACCTGGCGCTAATCGAAAAAATATTTTCGAAAACCGCCGTTGCGGCCCCTAATCCAATTGGGGATATGCTTCAATATTTCGGTTTATTTGAGCAATTGAAGGGGGCCAGTACTGAGGGCGAAAACAGCGAATTTTCAACTATTTTGAACAAGGCCCTTGAGGTTTTGGGCGAACGTAAGAAACAGGAAAATTCAGCGCCGCCGTTTATAGGGGCGGAATACCTGGCAGGGGCCAGTTTGCCAGGGGGCCAGGTACAAGGGCCGCAATTGCCCGCCCAGGACAACCCAGGGCATCCTGGGCAACCTGAGGGCGAATATGAGGAATACGACGAACCTGGCGGCGGCGACGAATCAAACGCAACCGAATCAATGGAGTTTGACCCCGAACAAATGGACGACGATCAGGTCGTCGCCGCCGTTTGCCACTTGTTCGAAAATGCCGACGAACAAAAGCGTCAAATTTTAATGCAGAAATTTATAGAAAGTGCTACAGTGAATGATCTAGGGGCCAAATTTGGGGGGCATCCTGGTGACAACACGGACACAGATAATTGACGTTCCAGATTCGGAGTCTATACCGGCGACGATTGCGGTTATTGGTAATGCTATGCGTAATGCGCAATCGTATTTTCCTTTGCGGGATCACGCCGCCAGGCTCGCAACCGCCGCCCCGCCTCACGATTTCTTAGGACAAGTTCAAGCCATATACAACGATGTAGTCGAAAACTGGCGCTATGTTCAAGACCCTTACGATCTGGAAATGGTTGTAACCACTGGCCCCGAAATTATGCGCTATGTTTTGGGAATCGAAACCGACGAAAATGGCCAGATAGTAAACCGTACTATGGGGCGATCGGACTGTGACGATTTGGCGGTTTACTTAGGTGCGGCGCTATTGTCGATCGGGTTGCCCGTTCGGATAGTTACCAGTTCGGAGCCTGGGCAACCCGATCAATGGTCGCATGTTTTTGTTCAGGCCGACGTACCTGGGCATGGCTGGACAACCGTTGATCCTGTTTTGTATCCTATGCAGGGATTCGGCGAAACCGTTGAGGCCGCCAAACTTGGATATTGGAGTTTAGACGGCCGTATGGTTCATACTCACGGCCTGGCGGGCTATTTAAGCCGCCGCCTCCAATTATCCGGCCCTGTACAGGCAACCGAAAACGAGCCTGTTTTTACAATGGCAGAAATCAATTGTTGTGACGATCAAATCGGTACGGCGATCGGCGCAATGGGATACATAGGCAACGCAAACGATTATGAGGTTGAATTAGGGCCACGTGATTATGTACCAGATGGATCAGGGCGGGCATTAACGCCTGTACTGGCTTTTGAGCCAGATGATTTCGATTGGATTGCAACAGTGGGTTGCCCTCGTATCGGTATGAGAGCCGTTGGCAATACAGGATACATTTACGAATTTACTGAGGAGCGCCCAAAATTGGGCGGGCCTATACGGCGCTTTTTTCGTCGCATTGGGCGGGGTATTGCAAACTTCTTTAGAAGAATTTGGAACGGCGTTAAAAAAATATTCCAGGCCACAAAATTCGGCCGTTGGGTTTTAAGGGTAGTTGACGGCGTTGTCGGATTCGCAACTAAAATTTTAACGCCGCTTGCAAAAGCCGTTGGAAAGCTTGCCCCCGTTTTGGCCCCCGTCGCCGCAATGATTCCAGGCGTAGGCCCTGTTATATCAGCATACCTTATAAGTGCGGGGGCCGTCGCCGAACTTTATCAACAATGGGCCGTACCTGTTTTAAAAGTTTGGCAAGTTCTAGAAAACGGCGAATCAGTTGAGCTTTTGATTCCTCAATTTGAGAATATTGAGCAAGTAATGAATGTAAAGGTTGATCTATTAAACGCCGCCAGGGGTATGCCTGACATTACGCCTGAGGAACTTGAAAACCTGGAAAGCACCCTAGCGGACGTTTCCAGTATGACCGACGCCGATCTTGCGCAACTAAACGAGCAAATGGAAAAGATCGGTATGGACGTTAATACCGGCGCAGAGGACTACGAGCCAGGTGTTATTGATCAGGCTTTTGAAATGATACAGCAAAGTCAAAGGGAAACTGAGGAAATGAGTGATACGGACAAGGCCCGTATTGAAATGTATATGCAAAATGTAAACCTTGCCGATCCGTTCGGCGAAGTTATCTCCGAAAAATTACCTGTAGTTGAGGCAATGGCAGAAAACGCCGCCGCTAACAGGGCGGCCTATGCGGCAAGCCAGGCCGAACAAGCGGCGGCCTGGGCAATGTACCAACGGGCGCATAGTCCTGAGGTAAGGGCAAAAGCCGAACAAGCGCAAGCCCAGGCGGCGGCCGTTTACGAACAAACACTGGCGGCGGGCGAAGCGGCCGCAATGAGGGCGGCGGCGGAGCGCCGATATCGTGAGTTTGAACAAGTACGTGACGCAAGTTTAGACGCCTTGTCTGAAATTGGGTACACGTTTGCTTTAGAATAAAGGGGGCAATATGCCATTTGATCCTGAGTTAACGCAACGGGCCGCAAGTAGACAGTGGCGGGCCAGGGCCGCCCAGGGCGCAATGGAGGCCGCCAGGCAACGCAGTCTTATGGGTTGCAACTTAGGGGCCGATATTTTAACGGACGTAACAAGCGCAATTTCAGCCGCTAGTCAGCAATTTTACGCCGTTGCGGCGGCCCTGGATTTAGATCCGCAATTAGACGCCGATTCAATTCAGGAATTTATTGATAATGCTCACCCCGATCAACTTGCGGCAATAAACCGCATGTATGCGGACGAGGCCAGGATCGCAACGGCGGCCGCCCAGGCCGCTATGCGAAGCGAAGCAACCGAATACGGCCTTGCCCAAAGGGAAGCGGCCGCACGTGAGGCCTGGTTAGCGGAACAACAAGCGGCGGCGGCGGCGGCGGGCGAAGCGGCGGCGTTAAGGGCGGCGGCGGAGCGCCAGGCGATCGCCGAACAAAGGGAAGCCCAGGCGGCGGCGCAATACTCCGCCCAGGTTGCGGCACAGGAAGCCCAGGCCGCCGCAATGGAGGCCCAACGGGCCTGGCAACGTCATACGCCTGAGGGGCGGCGGACGGCCTTATCAAACCATATTCAGATATTGCGAGATATGGGATACACAGTCATTTTGAGGGGGGTATAATGGTTTATATTCCGACTCAGGAACAAATCAGCGATATACCGGCCTTTAACTCATTTTTTAGAGCGCCCAGGGATTCCTATATATTAGTGAGTCAGATCGCAAATTCAGCCCGCAAAAATTCAGGGTACGAGGGCGATCGCACTTACATATGGAAAACAATAAGGGCAATCGCCGCCTCGCCCTGGAATCAGTCGCATATTCAATATTCTGATAATGGATATGAAAACTATAACATTGAAGGCCCGCAATATAGCAAACGGTATTCCATTGAACCCCTGGCGCAACCTGGCAGTGGAAACGAATACCCTGTTTTGTGGATTCCCGATCCTGACAACCCCTTAGACCCTGGCGCAATTTTCGAGCCCCAAATAATGCCAATTCCAGGCGGCGACGAAATTACTTATACGCCTGAGGAATACCAAACGGATTTGGAAACCGAACCGATTGTAATGGACGAAATTCACATTGAGGGCGAACGGGAAATTCCTTTGGAGATAATAGAGGAAATCGTCGATCCCGAACGTGAAAAAATCGTTATTGAGCCGTTAACCGACGATGCAATGCAAGCGGCCCTGGACGTTGATCAAATAGTCACTGAAAGCGAGGCCGAAACTATTGAGGCCGCCGCCGATCTGGCCAGTGAGGCAAGCGCAATTTTAGAAGATCCGTATGCAAACGCCGAAATGAAAAAACAGGCAATCGAAACCATTGCGGAGCTTGCAAAGGAATCAGGAATACCGCCTGAGGAAATCGACGCCGAAAAAGATACGGCCCTGGCGATATTAGACGCCCAGGAAGCCGAAAAAACAGGGCCAGGGGCAACGCCGATTATTTCAGCCGTTGATCCTATAGTTAAACAAAAGGGCGGCCTTGAGGCCGTTGGACTGTCTTTTTTAGTCGCCGCAATAGTTGACAGGGCATAATTTTGAACAACGTCGAGCGCATAGATTTAAGGCAATGGAGTAAATTCGTTTCAGAATTGGAAACGTTTAATTACTCAATGGCCCGCCTCAAATTGAAGTTTGAAATTTTGGATAGTACGGCGGAGTTTGCGCAAGCAAACGGGTTGCCTTTTTTGGCTATGGATTTGGGCGATATGTTTGCCAAAATTCACGCCCTGGATATGCAAGCAAAAGCGATCAACGCCGCATATGCCTATACTCAGTCACTTGCGGCGGGGGCCAGGCCGTCCGCCTCGTATCCAGGCGATTTTGATATTGTGGTTAAAGAGGGCAATTTGACGCCTGAACAAATCAGTGCGGCCTCAGTCAATTTAGACGCCTTAAATAAACCGCCCTTTACATTGGGCGTTGCGCCGTTCGTTATTTGGGCGGGGGTCGCCGTCGTGGCCCTGGTAGTAGGAGCGATCGCAACCGTTTCAATAATGTCAGCAAAGGAAACGGAATTAGAAACTGAAATAGACCGTATGCAACTTGAACTTGAAAACAAAATTGCGGATCGGCCTGAATTGTTGCAACCCTGGACTGATTACAAAATGAGTCAACAAGGGCAAGCCAGGGGCATAATTGACGATCTTTTAGGCACTGGCGCAAGCAAACGCATATTGGGGGGAGCTGGCGGGATCGCCGTGTTGATAGTGGGGGCCTGGATAGCAATGCAATTTTTCAAAAAAGGGTCGCAACCGGCCGCCAGGGGGGCAAAATGAAGGTGCCTAAATCGGCCGCTTTTTTGGGTAACGCCGTTGAAATTGGCATCGAAACGGACAAGGGGCTTTTAGAGGGCAAATTTCCAGGCACAAAAGGCAAGGCCTGGTATTTTTTGGGCGCTTATCATCCTAGAAGTGAAAAGTACTCAATTTTGTTAGTGCCTATGAGCATCAAAGGGAAAAGACCGACTGATAGTGAAATTGATAAAAACATGAAAACCCTTATGCAAGCGGATCGTTTATTCGGCAAATTTATGGGATTCGGCCCCGCAAATGTAACAAGCGTTTTATTGCCTGATTACAAGCTGAAAAAATTGGGCGTTGCAAGTCATATTGTGTACAGATCGCATAAATGGACGGGTAGTGTTCAGGATTACATTCACGATTTCGACGAATCAGTTGAAAAGCCCAACGTATATGTCAACAAATCAAGCGGCGGTAAAAAGTTACCCAAAATTATGATGCTGTATCCCGTCGCAATAACCGCA
>Ga0180437_10011804_pt1 | contig 10427 bp, 7 predicted proteins | sample SS_ome_4_FD_132410 | JGI IMG/M metagenome (GOLD analysis project Ga0180437, IMG submission 132410) | Hypersaline lake sediment archaeal communities from the Salton Sea, California, USA - SS_3_D_1 metaG | ecosystem: Environmental > Aquatic > Non-marine Saline and Alkaline > Hypersaline > Sediment... | reverse complement strand
TAGGACGACCCCGTCAAAACCCCATCGCCGCCGCAGGATTTCGCCCACAAGAACGGAGGACAACGAGGCCGGCCGATCCGGCTCCTGCGGGCAAAGCTCCGGCACGGCCAAGTGGCCCACCAGAACGCCTGGGATTCCACGTCGTACGGCTTCATCGAACGGATAGATCACCTTGGCCAGAACGTCCAGCTTCTTGTCCACAACCAACGATTCGCCGTCGGACGCCAACTGGGCCGAACCAAGCCCGGGAAAATGTTTGGCCACGCACAACACGCCCCCCTCGAGTACGCCATCGGCGAAACCGAGACCGATCCTGACCACAGCCCCCGCGTCGTCACTGTACGTGCGCGTCTTGAGGGACGTGTCCACCCCGGACGGATCATACACGTCGAGCACCGGACTCAAGAACACGCCGACGCCCCGCGCCCGCCCCCATTCAGCGGACTCCCGGCCTGTCTTTCGCGCCAGATCCGCGCTCCCCCACTCCCCGAGTTCTGCCGCAGACGGCGCGCCCGGAAGCTCGAGCGGATTGCGGAATCCGCCTTCTTGGGCGACGGCGATCAAGGGCTGATCGGCAAGGTTGTTGCCGAAACCCACGGCGTCCTTTATTGTCGCCACAAAGGCCGCGGCCTGTTTTTCATTGACGAGATTGTTCGAACCAAGAACGACCCCGCCAGGCTTCACCGCCGCCAGCAGTGCCCGCGTTTCGTCATCGAGCGCCAGACCTTTCACACCGATGAACAGGTGTCTGCCCGGGCCGTCCCCGGTAACCGCCTCAACGGGCGCCGCCGGCACGCGTGCCGCCGGCACGGGTGCCGCCTCGACCGTTTCAGGCGGCGTAGTCTCTTCGCCAGGCGGCACGTCTTCCTCGGCAGGAAAAGCCGTTTCGTCGACCCCGCCCGGGGGCATGGCCTCTTCGGCCTGGGCCGGCCGGGACTCGAGGGCCGGTTCCGCAACCGGCTCGACGGGTATTCCGGGCGCTTGCGCGATGCGCTCGGGCGCCCCGGCGTCCTCCGCCGGCCGTCCCCAACCGGCAAACCGATCCAGCGCAAAATAGGTCGAGAACCCTATGCCGAATCCCAGGATAAACGTCACAAAAAGCGTGATCGTAGCCTCCCGCCGATTTCGATGTGAAACGTAATTCACTACGCACCTCCTTGTCGTTCTGGTCTTCTCTTACGCTGCGCAATTCTCAGCAACACGAACGCCGAATTGTCAAAACGGTATGTTGGGGTAGACCTGGAGATACTCCATGGCGCCGATCGACGCCATGCTGAACAACGCCGCGACGGCGAGCCAGAAGACAACGGCCAAAATCGGGATCCGGGGTCTGAGTTTTCCCTGTGAAATGACGAAATCATCAATGCGGAGTTCGCAAGGGTGGCGTAAGCTTAATATATCCACGTTAACCCGGAGCGCAAGGCCGTGTTGGTCGCCCTCCTTGTCTACGAACGTGCCTTCGGCGCACTCCGAGAACCGGAAACCCCCGGATTGCGCTACAGGGACGCCGTTAACCATCACATGCGTCTCGGTGCCAAAATAGAGATATTTGGCCTCGAGCCTGCAACGAACCTCGATCTTGTTCCCGTGCCAATCGAGTTCCACGGCACGCTTCTCCCACTCGACATAGATATTCGCCGAGTCGGATGGCATAAGTCAAGAAAGACCCCAGTCTCACAACCGGCGGATGGATTACGCCGCCAAAAGCCGCCTCTCGCCGTCAATTGCGAGGAGCGACCCCGCCAACGGCGGGAGGGATATGTCATTAGCAGGAGTCTTCGGCGAAGCAATCGCTTTCCGTCAGAATGTCGAGTCGACTGTGGAAAGTGATTGCTTCAAGCTGAGCACGGAACAGTTCGACTAATCCGTTGAAAGATCGGCGCGTCGGCTATTCTCGGGTAAGGCCGGCGCGCCGTTTCCGCAGATTGTCGTAGAACACAAGCGCGACGACCAGCGCCCCGACGAACACCTTCTGCCAATGATCGTCCCAGTTCTTGAGCGTGCAGAAGTTGTTGAGGAAATTCATGATCAGTGCGCCCGCCAAAGAACCCACGGCCCCGCCTTCGCCGCCCATCAAACTGGCCCCGCCGATGACGCAGGCCGCGATCGCGTTTAGTTCCATGCCTTCGGCGGCCGTGGGCGCGGCGATCGTCGTGTAAGACGCCAACATCACCCCGGCAAGGCCGCTCAACAGGCCGCACATCGAGAACGCAACGACGCGGACGCGATCGACGGGAATGCCCGATAGGCGCGCACCGACAGCGTTGCCGCCCGTGGCGTAGACGGCGCGGCCGTACCGCGTGAAACCCAGCGTTACGGCGACGACGACCACGATGGCCAACGTGATGGAAACGGGGATGTGCCACCCTTGACCGCCGCCCAGATACCCGAATGACGTGGGCAGTCTCGATATGGGCATGCCGCCGGACAAGAGCAAGGCGGCGCCTCGCGCGGCCATCATCATACCGAGTGTCGCAATAAACGGCGGGATCCTTCCCCTTGAAGATAGCACGCCGTTGAGAAACCCGCACAGAGCGCCTATCGCCAAACCCACGAGCACGCCCACCGGCACGGCACACCTCGGATAGACCATGGCGCCGGCTACCTCCTCGCCGAGCCCCCGCATAGTAAGCGCTGCCGCAATACCGCCCAGCGCGGCCACGCTGCCCACGGAAAGGTCGATGCCGGCCGTCAGAATCACCAGGGTCTGGCCAACGGCGATGATGGCGACGGGACTTGTGCGCGCGGCAACCTGTTTCAGGTTGCCGGGCTTGCGGAAATCGGGCGATTCGACGGCCAACACGATGCACAATGCCGCGAGAATCACCAGTGGTGAGTGCTTAGCCAAAAACCGCGTCATGCCAGGTCCCGTCTCCGTCCTGATTGGCTTCCGTTGACATAACGCTTCCTGCGTTTCCCTAACACCCCGGGCTTTCCCTTGCGTCATTCTGAGCGAACACGGAGAATCTCTTGTACCAAGACGTCGGGCGTTACCTATGCTTCGATGAAGATGACGGTTTGGCCGCTTGTTTCACGCGGCGATCGGCCTTTCCGCCCCGAAGGCTAGTGGCGGCGACTCTCTTTCGCGCCGGTTCGGGAGCCTATCCAGATTGCAGACGCGGCAGATCCACGGCGCTCGCGTCCCGGCCGCGTCACTGCGCCCTCAGACTCTGAACCCCAGCCCCTGAACCCGAACTCATCCGCTGCGGCGGGCGGAGCGTCGTCCCGCGTCCTGGCGCACGCTATCCCTGATGCCAGTAGACGTCCCAGCCGAGGTACGTATCGAGGGCCTCATACACCGCCCGGGCGCACCGGCTCAGGTTCATGGCCACGTGGTGCTCGAATCCGTTGGTGCACACGTACTTGAGGAGGTCTTGCAGATTGGGAATCGTCGCCACGCCGTACCCGCCGAACGTTTCCAGCTTGTCTGCGGTGAATTTCCCCTCGCCGACGTATCCGGCGATCCGCGCTTGGGTGTCCAGGGTGGTTATGCGGGCGTAGGTCGTCGGTTTGGCCTTGATGCGGCCTACCACGGTGCCGAACGTGCGTTCCTTGCCCACGGAACCGGCAATGATCGCCTGATAATCCATCTTGCAGGACTCGAAGCAACTCTTCGGCAAATTCGAGCAGTGGAAGGCAACGCACTGGTTCGGGTCGTTGCCGTAATTGTTGTTCCAATCGAGCAGGAAACTCGGGGTCTGCGCGGCGAGCGCCATGGCATGCATGCTGACAGCGCCGCACACGTCCACCTCGCACGCCGAAGAACGCAATTTGTCGCTCATCATACTCATGACCGTGCACGGCACAACGCCGAAGTATTCCTCGATGGCCGTCCAGCACTGCACGGCGGTGATATCCAGTTCCGCCTCGGCCATCCACTGATCCACCACCGTGGCGAGTTTGGCCATGTTCAGCAGCGACCGCTCGGGGACCTTCCCCGTCGGCACGTAATCCTGAATCGCCGTGACGCGCCGCTTGACTTTGCCATCGGTGTCCCCGAGGCGTTCCGCGCGGCCCAAGGCCTCGGAAAGGTCCAAGGTGTCCACGGTGATCCCGGATTCCTCGAGCAGTTTCTCGCTGAACCGCACCGTGTTGAACGCGCCGGGCCGCGCACCCAACGCACCCACGCGGCAGCGACGCAATCCGTTCACGACCCGGCACACCGCCGCGAACCAATCAACTTCCTTCTCGAAAGCCTTTGTCGATGGGTCCATCGTGTGGGCCGACGTAAGACTGAACGGAATGTCATATTGGAGGAGATTACTGCACACACTGATTTTCCCGCAGAACGAGTCCCTGCGGTGTTTGATGCTCATTTTCTTCGGATCGTCGCCCCATGCGTGGACAAGCACCGGAACATCGAGTCCGGCCATCTTGAGCGTGTCGGCCACGCCGCGTTCATCGCCGAAATTCGGCAACGTGACAATGACCCCGTCGATCTGTTCCCGTTTCGCCTTAAACAACGCCGCGCATTTCTTGGCGTCCTCCCACGTTTCCACCGACCCGAACTTCGTGTCGCGCGTTGTCAGCGCCACGGTGGCATACCCGAGCTTCTTGAGCAGTCCGAGCATGGCCGTGCGGCCGTCCCGAGCAAGTTCGTCCGGGAAAAATCCCCGATTCCCGACGATCAATCCAAAACACGTCTTCTTCGCAGCCATGGTCGTTTCTCCCTTATTATTGCCGCCAAGCAGCCCCGCAGTCTTTGCCCCGACGCAATATTGTAACGATTCGTCTATGCTATCCACAACTTGCGCACAGGAGCCTGGTCATAGGCGGGCAAATGCGCACGTCGCCCGGCCGGAGTCTTGCAAAACCGTGCACAGCGGGCTACATTGTATGGTATAAATACTAAGAAAGGCACGGTGCGAACCGGTTCGCGCCGGTGCGGCAATATGGGGCGGGACGATGCAGGGCAGTCCGGCAAGAATTGATCAGCGGCCGAAACTGAAAGACGCGCGCATGGTATTGGGATTCTCGGGGTGGATGGACGGCGGCGATGCGTCCACGGGAACCATCGAGTACCTTATCCGTCGGTTTGACGCCGAGAAGTTTGCTGAAATCGACTCCGAAGGGTTCTATATCTACAGTTTCCCTGGATCGATGGAGACCTCCGCGCTCTTTCGACCGCATACTATGATCGAAAACGGGGTGGTGACCTCGTATGAGGAACCGTCGAACACGTTTTTCTGCGCCGAGGAGCGCGGCCTGATTTTTTTCCAGGGCAAGGAACCGAATCTGCGATGGCGGGAATACGCCGACTGCATTTTGTCGGTGGCTTCTGAATTCGGCGTCGGCATGATCTGCTTTATCGGGAGTGTGGCAGGCGTCGTGCCACATACGAGGGCGCCGCGTTTGTATGCCTCGATTTCGGACGAGAGTCTAAGGCCCATTTTCCAGCAACACGACGTCGAGCCGTCCGACTATGAAGGGCCGGCAAGCATCATCACCTATCTCATGACGCGGTCTCGTCAGAGGGGGCTGCGCATGGCCAGTTTGGTCTCTGAGATTCCCGCCTACGTGCAGGGCAGAAACCTGAAATGCATCGAGGCCCTCGTCGAAAAACTGGGCGCCATTTTGGGGCTTTCGGCCGATTTCGACGATTTGAGACTGCTGAGCGTGCAATTCGAGAAACGCTTGGACGATGTTGTTCAAAAGCGCCCCGAACTGGCCGAACTAATTCGAAAGATGGAAAAGGACTACGACGAAGAAGTTCGAAACGTCCACATGGCCGAACTCAAAGAATGGTTCGAGAGACAAGATATTCGACTCGACTGAAGACGCCTCACGGGGCGGCGCACTCGCCGGCCTTTTCCTGAACGCGGGTCGCGCCCGTTTCGTCCTCGGCCCGCAAGAAGTGCTGGTGGGCTCTTGCGTACCTCGCGCGCCACAGCTTCGCAAGGAGCAGGCGCCTTTCGATGTCGCCCTGTGCCTCATAGTCTTGGGCGGCGCTCCGCAAAAACTCGATTGCCTTCTTCTGTTGGACGCTTCCAAGAAGAATCCCGATGCGTTCCTTTACGAACGCGCAGAATGCCAAGTACTGCGCCGAATTGGCGATTCGCAGCAGGGCGTGGAGGTGCTGCGCTTGATCGGGCAGGTCCGCAGGTACGATCGGTTGACCTTTCTGGGACGGCGTGCGTTCGGTTTCGTACTGCTGCACCCCATTGATCAGGCGTTTCACCTGACTCTGCAAGTCTTCGAGGTACCTTACCGCGCCCTCGTCATTAGCTGAAGACGGGTGCTCGAGTTCCGTGCCCGAGGTCTCATCCTTCGCTTTGATCTGGGAACTCCGCTTTCCTTCAATGCGTTCAAGTTGGAATTCATAGCGCACCAGTTCGAGGGCGCTCTCGACCACCTGCTCAGCCAACTGAACGCACCGCCCGGCCTTATCGAAGTGTTCCACAGCACTCGCAAGCAGCTTGTCAACGATGAGAACCGGGATTTCGACAACCCGCTGCATGTTGCTTCCGTTGAGGAGACAAACGATCATCTCGTTGCAGTAGCCCCTGAAGACCTTCGGGCCTACGGGATGCGGATCGGTCGTTATTGCGTCGATTTCCCGGTGCATATGCTGAAGAAAAAGGTCCGCGGCCAGTACGTAGCCCCGATCTCTGTGAAGCGGCGTGCCCTCGTCGTCCATTTTTGGCGTGGCGTCCAGCCGGTTCCGTATTTCGAACGCCGTGAGGTAGAAGCCCTTCTTCTGCGCAAGCTCCTTGATCGCCGACACGCAATCTTGTCCCGAAGGGTCATGCATGGACGGCGCCGTGAGAAGTTCCTTCAAGAGCGGTTTCAGCGTGGACGCGAGCGTGGGGCCTTCGAGAACAGGGAGATAGTCTGGCTTGGGCGTTCGCCGAAAGGGCGGAGGAGTTATCAGGTCTGTGAATCTCCTCAGAATATCCATCGTCTACAACCTCTTGGGCTCCACACATACTCTAGCACATTCCGTGCTCGGATATGAAGAGCCAAGTTGCCGCCCCAATGGGCAGGCGGGCATGGGCGTGGCCGTCAAATGTTACCAGAGAGGTAATGTCGCTGCCGCGACCCGGGGGGCAAGAGCACCCCGTTAGTAAGGGCCAATGAGGCGTAGGCAGATCCCTTGAGACGCGCCCACCGAGTCTGATTCCGTGCTGGGTGCCGGGCCGCCGCGCAACACCTTGTGCGAAGGAGGGTTACGGCTCCGGTCTCCCTGCGCACCACTTCTGCTTGTCCCCGGGGGCCTCACGCTGGGGCCGGCCAGACGAACTGCTGCGCGACTTGAGACGAACGCTTGTTATGAGGTCATGAAGCGAATCCTGTCCTGAAGCTGCGGGTCGTGCAAGAAACCGCGTTAGGGGTCAACGTGTAGCCTTTCATGTGTCATCGACAGCGTGTTTGGCTCCGACCGTCCCGCTCCGGCAATTGAATGCTGAAAGCCTTGATCTTGCGAAACAGCGTGCTCGAGCTGATGCCGAGTTCTTTGGCTGCGCTCGAGCGGTTGCCGTCGTGCCGACGGATGGTTGCAGCTATATGCCGTGCCTCGAAATGCTTTAGTGTTCCACCGTTCCGAGGCCCAATCGTCTCCGCGTGGGTCTTTCTGCGAAGGTCCGGCGGGAGGTGCCGCATCTCAACCAGGCCTCCCCGACAAAGGACAAAGGCATGCTCGACGACATTCTCGAGTTCCCGGACGTTCCCGGGGAAATCATAATCCATGAGCACGGCCAGCACCTCTTCAGATACACCCGAAATATTCTTGCTCTGGCGCCGGCAGAACTTCGTTATAAAATGGTCCACAAGCAGCGGAACATCCTCGCGCCGGTCCCGCAACGCCGGCAGCCGCAAACGGATCACGTTGATCCGATAGAACAGATCTTGACGGAATGTGCCTTTGCGCACCAGTCGCGCCAAGTCCTTGTTCGTAGCGGCGAGCACCCGCACATCCACGGGAACCGGCTCGACCGCGCCCAGCGGCTCGACCACCCTTTCTTGCAGCACGCGGAGCAACCGGGCTTGCATGGCCGGCGACACGTCGCCGATCTCATCCAGGAAAATCGTGCCGCCATTCGCCAGCACGAAGCGCCCCGGCTTTCGGTTTCGCGCGTCCGTGAACGCCCCCGGTTCGTATCCGAACAGCTCCGACTCGAGCAACGTGTCCGGCAGGGAGCCGCAGTTGATGGCCACGAACCGCTTGGCCCTGCGGGGCGAACGGTTATGGATTGCCCGCGCAAACAATTCTTTGCCCGTACCGCTGGCGCCCTCGATCAAGGCGGTGCTCGCAGTCTCGGCCACCTGCGGCACGATGTCGAACAACTGCCGCATTGCGTGGCTGCGGCCAATGATGTCCTCGAACGTATAGTTCTTCTCGAGTTCTTTGCGGAGTTCCTCGACCATGCTGAGGTCGCGGAACGTCTCGACCCCGCCGATGACGTTTCCAGCGCGGTCTTTCAAAATGCCCGTCGATACGCTGATGGGAACGCGGCGGCCTTTGGCGTCGGTGATATAGACGGTCTTGTTGACGATTGGGCGGCCGGATCGGATCGTCTCCTTCAAGGCGCATTCGCTCTCGCACATGCTGGCGCGAAACACCTCGCAGCAGCGTCGGCCGACCGCTTTCTTGCTTGCCACCCCGGTGATCTTCTCGGCCGCAGGATTGAAGGTCGTGATGCGCCAGTCCTTATCAACGGCGAACACACCGTCCGCTATCGAGTCAAGAAGAACGTCGCCCAAGTCCTTTTCGGAGAAGTCGCCCATGGTCGCCCGATCCCAAGACTGCGCCATCCCGCCGTCAATGAGCCGCCAATGTGTCTGGCCGCCATGGCGACCGGTGTGCCCAAAAAGGCATCCCACGCATAATGGAGTACATTGTCTGCCATCCGGGAACGCGGGGCAATAGGAATAATTGGGGAAATAGAGACCTCCGCCTGAGAGAAATATTCGGGCGGTTCAGACCGCGCAAAAATAAATCCCGCACGCGCGGCCAACACGTCATCCGTCCAGATCCAGGACCTCGCTTAGGTTAAGGCCGAGCTTCTGAGACATTTTATAGAGAGTGTATATCTTGGGGTTTTTCTCGCCGTACTCGATTCCCTGAAGCCCGCGAACCGTAATGCTCAGCGCGGTATCGTCATCGAAATCTTCTTGACGAAGTCCCTTGCGTTTGCGCAATTCGCGGAGCCGTTGCCCGAGTCTCTTGAGAAACACTTCCCGTGTCTCGGCTTCGTACCCGTCCCGATTGCGGATTTCGTCATCGGCATCGAGCGCGCGAACGGACGCTTCTTCGCCTGGAACGTTCGAGGAAGTCAAGGCACAACTCCCATGTACTCCACCTGAGCAACGCAACCAGAACCTGAATGCGGCGGCTGAACGCGCCGTGTCAACGGCCCGCAGCACACACTACCCTTGTCTTCATTTCATGCCAGCAAGACGGATGCCAAAGGTATACGCGAATCCGATATGAAGAATCTAACTCGCCGACCAACAAAGCGTTGAGACCATCGTAGCGTGAAGCACTTATCCCTGCATGGTCCCAATCTGCAATGCTGTCTCGTTGCTTAGAGTTGCAAAATTGGGAGACTGTGCGTGGTTATGGGCTCGCATTTGCACGGATTCCTACACGTTGCGGCACCACGCGGCCTCGTTCTGCCCGGGCAATTATGTGCTAGGATTTTCCAGAACGTGCCAATATCGTCCTGGCCTACGGCGCCGGAGCGACCCGTAGACGGCCGCCTGGATACGAACCACCGTTCGTTCTGTTTGGCGGCGGCCTGAGTTATCATCCTTATCCATACTCCAGAAAAAGGAAAACGTAGGGCTTACGGGCTGGCCCAGGCAAGGTTTTTGGGTTTTTGGGGCAGAGTTTACGGAAAAAGTAGGACGATCAGACATCGAGATTAGGTGCTTTAATTAATTACTAGAGATGGCTAGTTTTTCGGTTCTTCGAGAAGGATTCCCGTGTGCGTTGGGGCATCAGGCGCTAAGCGGGAGGCTGTATAAGCACATAGGGCGCTGGGAACTTCTGTAGGCGGTCAAAAGGGCTGCGGATTCTTGACTTTGGGGCTAACTCCGACACTTCGGGACAGCCAGGAGCGCACCCTCAGCATCATCGGCCACGAGGCGTCGAGTGTAAGGCCGTTTTCTTAGTTGACACAACGAGGGCGGTATGAACGACAGCGGGGATAAGCATATCGGGGCAGACTACGCTGCGGAGCAGAAGTGCCCGAAGAACTTCCAGGTCTGGATTGCTTTCATATTCGGCCTGGTTTGCATGGTCGTCGCGGTGGGTTTTTTCGATCGGTTCTCGAACCAGGTTCGAGCCGGCGATGCCCTCGGCTCGGTCAACGCGTTGGGGCAGTCTGTCGCCGGCAAACCGGTTTCCATGGCCTGGATCGGCATCGATGCCGAGGACGTCGACGCCGCCATCGCTTCCCAACTGGGTCTTGAAGAGGCGAAAGGCG
>Ga0180437_10011803_pt1 | contig 10428 bp, 8 predicted proteins | sample SS_ome_4_FD_132410 | JGI IMG/M metagenome (GOLD analysis project Ga0180437, IMG submission 132410) | Hypersaline lake sediment archaeal communities from the Salton Sea, California, USA - SS_3_D_1 metaG | ecosystem: Environmental > Aquatic > Non-marine Saline and Alkaline > Hypersaline > Sediment... | reverse complement strand
TTCGAAGAACCCCCGGCTTCTCGCTTTTGGGGGCGGGGCAGGGGAAGATGCCAGGATCGTCGAGTGGCGAGACGGGAGCGACCGATGGCGAGTGAGGAAGTGAGAACACGAGATCTTATACGCGAGTGGCGGCGGGACGACCCGCAGCGGCTGGCCCGATTCTACCTGAAGACCGGGGAGGGGTGGCCGCACGGGGGCTGGGACCCGATGACGCCGGAGGAGATTGAGCGCAACTTCCGGGAGGAGCGTTCGCTGGGGACGTTCGTTGCGGAGGTGGGCGAGCGGATCGTCTCGCTCTGCCGGATTGCGGCGAAGCCCGACGAGCGCAATCGCGCGTACGTTCCCTTCCTGACTGCCGATCCGGAGTTTCACGGCCGCGGGTATGGGAAGGCGGTGCTGCTTCGGGCGGTCGAGCGGGCACGGCAGAGAGGCATTCCACAGGTCGACCTGCACACGTGGCCTGGGAACCTGAAGGCGGTGCCACTGTACAAGAAGTCGGGGTTCATGTGGTCGCCGGACTCGGGGCAGTGGGGGGTCCACATGGAGAACTTCACGCCCGGGGCGCGGCGGCACCCGGCGGCGCAGGAGTTCTTCCGAACGCACGACTGGTATCGGACGCTGAAGCGCGACCTGTCTCTGACGCCGGACGAGCACAAGCGGGGGAAGGTGCGCGTGTACGAGTACGTGTGGGAGGCGGATGGGGACCGACTGCGGATGGTCTACGATCGCCAGTCGTGGGGTCTGCTGGAGGTAGAGACGAACGACTTCCTGGTCGGCTGCTTGGTGGAGGACGAGAAGCTGGTGGCCGGGGTGCCGCACGAGATACGGTGGCGCGTCGCGAACCGCGGGAAGGAGCCACTGGAGGTGGTGCTGGTGGCATCGGCAGACGCGGGTGTGACGCTGGACCGCAAGGAGGTGCTGCGGGTGGCGAAGAGCGCGGAGCTGAAGGGGGGGTTCGAGATCGACCCGGAGATCGAGGAGAAGGAGAGGGACCCCCGGGTCCCGATCGTGCGGACGGAGCTGCTGGTGAACGGGATGCCGATCACGCTGGCGGCGGGGTTCCAGGTCAAGCAGGCTTTGGGCTTCTCGCTGGATGGGGACGGACAGGGTTTGCGCCCCGGGCGGGCGGAGCGGGTGATGCTCCAGTGTCGGAACGAGCTGGAGAGGCCGGTGGAGGCGCGGGTGCGAATCGCCGCGTCGGGGGGAGCTGACCTCGACCGGACGAGCGCGCGCGTGCGGCTGCCGGCACGGGGTACGGCGGAGGTGCCGGTGACGCTGCGCGCGGCCGAGCCGGGAACGGTGGCGCTGAAGGTGGAGGCGCGAGCTCGGGCGGGCAAGCAGAGCGTGAGCCCGAAGGCGGCGGATCTCCACGCCCACGTGCTCGGGGCCGGAGATCTGGTGGGACACGTCGAGAGGGACCGCGTGGTGCTGGAGTCGGCCTCCCTGCGGGTCAGCATCTGGCGGCGAGGCGGCTGGACGAATGTGATCGACAAGGTGCGGAACCGATGGGAGGTGGCGGGAATACCAGCGCCCTCGGTCGGCCCGCCTTTCGCCTGGGATGACCTCTTCGCGAGGCGCTGCGAGGCGCGCGTGGAGCAGGAGCCGGGGCGTGTCGTCGCCGTGCTGACGACGCCGTCCACGTACCGGAAGGGCGTGTCTCTGGAGCGGAGGATCGTGCTGTCGAACCTGCCGGTGATCGAGGTTCGAGACGTTCTGGTGAACGGCTCGGAGTCGCGCCTCGAAGCAGCCCTGCAGACGGGGGTTCGACTGAATGCACGAGGTGGGATGACGGCTGCGCCCAGTGCACATGGTGTAGTGAGGGAGTTGAGCGATGGCGCCGGACGCTCGCTCGCGGAGCATCGGCTGAGCGACAAGGGGGAAGACTGGCCGGAGGGCTGGTACGCGGTCGAGGATGAGGAAGGCATGGCGACCGGGGTGATCTGGGATGAAGCGGAGTGGGTGGAGCTGCACGGGGGCTGGGGGCAGGTGCGGCGCCGGCTCCCGGCGGCGGATCCGGGGAGGTCCACGACGGCGGGTCCGTACTACGTGTTCGTGGGCGATGGCGACGCTTTCACCGTGCGCCGCTGGTGGCAGATGCTCTTCGGCGAGCGCGAGGACCGGGAGCAGAGAAGGCCGAAGACGCGGCGACCGCTGGAGTTCGGGCTGCGGCCGCGGCCGTTGGTGATCCACGGCCCAGGGGCGACGGCCAGGCTCGTCGCGGACTCGGTCGGACGGCTCGAACTGAAGGGGCGGGTGAGCCTGGCGATGCCCGACGGGGTCCGGGCGCAGCCGCGCACGGCCAGCTTCGAGGGCGTCACTGGGAAACAGCCGCATCGGAAGCGCGTGGCTGTGAACCGGCGGAGCCGGCTGCCGGAGGGGGCGTACTTCGCGGAATGCACGGCCGAGATCGACCGCGCGATCTACCGGGAACGACAGCCGATCATCGTGCTGGGCGACCCGGGGGCCGCGGTGGAGGTCATTCCGGTGGGAGAGGCGGGCGGGCCGTTACGGATCGAGAACGGCTCGCTGGCGCTCACAGTCGCGTCGGACTTTCTGGGATCGGCGATCTCGCTGGAGCGGAAGGGCGAGGAGCTTCTGCGGTCGGCCTACCCGGAGGCGCGTCCGCTGTCCTGGGAGAACCCATGGTTCGGCGGAATCCAGCCGCGGCTCGGGGGGATCACGCGCCGCGACCTATTGAAGGAGCGGGCGCGGGTACGGGAGATCCAAAGGCGTGGCAGCCAGGGAATCGTGTGGCGCGGGGTTCGAGTCTCCTGGTCGCCGAAGCACGAGCAGGCGCGGCACTCGGGCCTGGCAGTGGACTATCTGCTTGCGCCGGGAAGCGGAATCCTCGCGGTGGCGCTGAGGACCACGCGGCGGGCGGACACCGCGGACTGGCTAGACGCCGGCTTCGAACTATTCCCCTTGCTCGGCGGAAGCCGCCTCGACGCAGTGCTGACGGGGCGACCGGATGCACGGGCGCAGCGGATTCGGTGCGAGTACGGCGGGGGGGTCCGGGGCAACAGGTGGGTGATGGCGGAAAACCCGAAGGCGGGAGAGGCGGCGCTGCTCGCCGGCCCCGGCGGGGAGACAGGGACCCATGGCCAGGTGTACGGGCGGGACGGGTACTTCCTCTCCGCGGGCATCGGCTCCGCGCACGAGGCGCGCGAGACGAAGGAGGCGGTGTTCTTCATCTCCTTCACGTCCGCTGACGGGGCCCGTGACTTGGCCGAGGCGCTGTCCGAGCTGAAGGAGCTGCCGTAGTCGTACGGGATCAGAAGGTCCCGAACCGAGTCATGGCCACGATCTCGTGGTAGCGCTCCGCCACCTCTTCCGGCGAGAGGGCGAGGAGGCGGTCCAGGGAGAAGTCCTCCACCGTGAAGGAGGCCATCACGGAGCCGGTGATGACGGCCCGGCGAAGCGTCTCGTCGTCGGTCTCGCCGCAGCGGGCGAGGTAGCCCACCAGCCCCCCGGCGAAGGTGTCGCCCGCGCCGGTCGGGTCGCGAATCTCCTCTAGTGGATAGCCGGGAGCCGCGAAATAGGAGTCGCGCGACATCATGACGGCCCCATGCTCGCCCTTCTTGATGATGACTACCCCGGGGCCGAGGTCGAGGATCTTGCGGCCGGCCGCTACCAGGCTTCCCTCCTGGCATAGCTCGCGCGCCTCTGCATCGTTCAAGAGAGCCACATCGCAGCGGGCCAAGACTTCCAGCAGCTTCTCCCGCGCGTTCTCGATCCAGAAGTTCATGGTATCGCAGACGACCATCTTCGGGTGCCGCATCTGATCCAAGACGGATAGCTGAAGCACGGGATCGATGTTCGCGAGGAAGACATAGGGGCTCTCGGGATACCCCGGGGGCAGCTCCGGTCGGAAGTCCTGGAACACGTTCAGCTCCGTGGCCGTCGTGTGCGCCTGGCTGAAGTCGTACTCGTAGTATCCCGACCAGCGAAAGGTCTTCCCGCGCGCTCGCTGGAGGCCGGCGAGATCGATGTTCCGCGCCCCAAGCTGGGCCACGTGTCGCTCGGCGAAGTCATCCCCAACGACGGCGACGAGCCGCACGGGTGCGAAGAAGCTCGCCGATACCGACGCATAGCTCGCGGCCCCGCCCAGCACCTCATTCATCTCTCCGAACGGCGTGCGAACCGAATCGTAGGCTACCGATCCGACGATCAGAACCGGCCCATCCAGACAGCCATTCTCGAAAGACATCGCACTCTACCTCTGGTGCAGCTAGATGTCGAACTCCGCCCAGACCGGGCTATGGTCCGAGGCGGCCAGAAGCTCTCTATGGCGGGCCACGCGACAGGCGACGAGCTTCTCCACGAGAGGTCGCGAAGCGAAGATATAGTCGACGCGCGCCACGCGCCGGCCGACCCCCAGGGTGAGCCCCGGAGCGCATGGGTTTCGTTGGCGAAAGCAGTCCGTCCACCCGGCTCGCTCGATCCCCGCGATGATCCCGCGCGGCCCTCGCCTCAGCTCAGAGCCGGCGCGGATGAGGCGCTTCGCCACGTGATCGCCGGCCGTGAGACTGTTCAGGTCGCCACACATCGCACAGAGCCGGCGCTTATAAGGGCGCATCCATTGAAGCAGCAGCTTCAGCTCGCCGCGGCGAGATGGAAAGTCGGGGCGCAAGTGGGTCACGAATAGGGTCAGCGTCTGACCTCCCGGCGCCTCAACGTCCACTGAGGCAGCGGTGTGCAGGAAGACCGTGTCGAGGGCGGGGTTGGAGTGGCCGAGGATGGGGAGCCGAGAGAACACGGCGAGATCGAAGCCGGAGTTCGCCGGGAACAGCCGCCCCCGCATACCCAACTCGCGGGAGACCTTGCGGAAGACCTCACGCCGGTTGCGGCGCCAGTACCGCGCCTCCTGGATCGCCACGACGTCGGCCTCAGCGCTCAGGATGACGCGCAGTACCTTGGGCAACCGGTCCGGCAGTGTCCCCTCGAGAACGTTGTAGCTCAGGAGCTTGAGCATGCCAGCTTCGAAGTATAGCAGTGGCGCGGGTCGGCGGGCAAGCCGGGCGCGCGGCCAAGGGCTGGGGATGGGTGCTGGGGCGGGGTGGGCCTGCTTGCCAGGCTCTAGGCCGACGAGGTATCATTGCCATGCTATGGATAGGCAGATGCGCGAGATCGACGTCCTGATCCGAGCCCGGTACTCGCTGCTGTATGTCGTGTCGTGGGAGGAGCGGCGCGTGCTCGCAGCCCTCCGCGAGATCGTCGTCGGCCAGGACAAGAACTTCTATACATGGTCGGAGACGATGGGGCTGAGGGATGGCACGAAGGTAGTGGGGGCAGGCGCCGCCGATAGCCGCACCCGCGATCCACTACAGGTTCTCGATACGATCCGAAGCACCCATGAGCCGGCCGTCTACGTGCTGAAGGACTTCCACGTCTTTCTGAATCACAACTACCCGCATGCCAGTGCCGTCATCCGCAAGCTGCGGGACCTGGCCGACGCGCTGCACACCGCCTACGCCACTGTGATCCTTCTCTCGCCGGTGCTCCAACTCCCCGAGGAGCTCAAGAAGGACGTGACCGTTATCGACTACGACATGCCGGGGCTTCGCGAGCTGGACGGTCTGCTGACGAGGGCGCTCGATTCCGTGCGTGGCCAGGAGGGGGTGGAGGCGAACCTGAGCGCCGAGCAGCGGGAACGAGTGCTCAAAGCAGCCCTCGGCCTGACCTTGACGGAAGCCGAGAACGTGTTCGCGAAATGCATCGTGGAGAAGGGCCGCTTCGAGGTCGATCTCATCGTTGCCGAGAAGCAGCAGCTCATCCGCAAGTCGGGGGTGCTCGAATACTTCGAATCTCGGGAGGACGTGGGGGACATCGGGGGGGTGGAGATCCTGAAGGCCTGGCTGCAGAACCGAGCCCTGGCCTTCACAGACAAGGCACAGAAGTTCGGGCTGCCTGCACCCCGGGGGATTCTGCTGCTGGGGGTCCAGGGATGCGGCAAGAGCCTCACCGCCAAGGCGATAGCTCACCTCTGGCGGCTCCCGCTGCTCCGGCTCGATGTTGGGAGGATCTTCGCCGGACTGGTGGGCTCCTCTGAGGAGAACATGCGCCGCGCCATCCAGATGGCCGAAACGGTCTCTCCCTGCGTGCTCTGGCTCGACGAGATTGAGAAGGGGCTGGCAGGGGTCCAGTCGTCGGGCTATGCCGACTCCGGCGTTACGGCGCGCGTGTTCGCGACCCTAAACACCTGGATGCAAGAGAAGATCAAGCCGGTTTTCGTTGTGGCCACCGCAAACGACATCAGCCAACTGCCGCCCGAGCTTCTTCGAAAGGGCCGTTTCGACGAGATCTTCTTCGTCGATCTTCCCTCCGAATCGGAGCGGAAGGAGATCTTTGCCATCCACCTGAGAAAGCGTCAGCGCGACCCCGGCGCCTTCGATCTCGACCGTCTCGCGACTGAAACCTCCGGTTTCTCGGGCGCGGAGATCGAGCAAGCCATCATTTCCGCCTTGTATGCTGCTTTTGAGGAAGGGCGCGAAGTTGCGACAGAGGACGTTTTCGGCGCGATCAAGCAGACGGTGCCACTCTCGGTGACAATGCGGGAGGAGATCGGGCTCGTCAGGCGGTGGGCGAAGGGACGCGCCCGTCCGGCCTCCGCGCACGGCCTGGCGGATGTTGAAGCGGAGGATCAGCAGGACGACCAGGATGGGCGCACTAACTGGGTGGCGCCCGGTATTTGGGGGCGTCGGATCAGCCCTCCCGGCCTCCCCTAGGGCCGGAGAGTCCGCACCGAGCGGGAACCCAACCCGTCGGCGGCGAACTATACCGGCGTGAGCGAGAGCCGCTTCCGATACCTCGAGATCAAAGGCCGGGTTCGGCGGCGCATGGCGGTCGTCGAGGTCGAGCCCAAGGCCGCCCCCGTGGCACGGGCCTCCTTTCGGGTGGCCGAGACCATCGGCTCGTTCGGAGCCGCCCTCGGGCAGTTCAGCAGCCCCGGCGGGATCGCCGTCGACCGCGACAGCAACCTCTACGTCGCCGACTCCCGCAATCACCGCATCCAGAAGATTACGCCTCACGGCGAAGTCTATGGGCTCGGCGGCGACGGACTCCTCGTCTGTCCGCAGGGCGTCGCTGTCGATCACACTGGCTCTATCTATATTGTCGAGCAGGGCGCGAGCCGGCTTCAGAAGTTCGGCCCGCGGGGGCAATGGCTCTTCGCGGTCGGTGGGCCCGACTCCGAGCATCCCCGTTTCTGCTCTCCCACCGCGATATGTCTCGACAGCTATCACCACGTCTACGTCGCCGACACCGAGAACAACCGCATCACCTGCTACAGCGCGACCGGCCGCTGGCAGATAGACTACCACGGCCCCACATCGGAGCTCTCGCTCGGGCGCCCTCAGGGGGTCGCGGTGGACGCCCTCGGCCAAATCTACGTGTCAGACACCTTGCACGATCGAATACTCCGGCTCACCCCCGAAGGACGCTACGACGCCACGCTGGGCAGACCCGGCCCCCGGCCGGGCGAGCTCGCAGAGCCGCGGGGCCTTGCCCTCGACCTCGATGGCGCGCTCTGGATCGCCGATGCCGGAAACGACCGCGTGCAGAAGTTCACGCCAGAGGGCGAGGTGGTCTGCTGTTTTCCGGAAAGCCCATCCCGCAAGCTAGACCTCGCTCGCCCGAGTTCGGTGGCGGTGGATCCGAAGGGCAGCGTCTATATTTCCGACACCCTCGGGCATCGAATACTTCGACTCGTTCCTGTGGGGATGCGGGAGTGAGGACGAGGTTTCTCGAAGAGGACACGGCGTACACGGGCGCGCAGCTTCGCTCGGGATGGATTCAGGAGGTGGGCGGATTGAGCGGCGATGCGGCTCTCGCTTTCTTCGGCCCGTGCGATGTGGCCCCCGAGCACATGGTCGATCGAATCGACCTCGAGGCCGGCGCGCGGATCGCCAGCCCGCGCATGCTGCACATCATCGTCGAGCATCCGGGGCTGGACCTCCGGCACATCACGGACCGCCAGCGACTGCTCATGGCCCTCGCCGGCAAGATCCTCAACCGTCATCTCGGCGAAACGCTGATCCGGCGCGAAGGCGATGATCTCTACCTGCGGAACAGGAAGCTCTCCGTCTCTGTGGCGACTGTTTCCCCCTCTTCGGGGCTGATACACTCCGGTTTCAACGTACGCGGAGAAGGCGCGCCCGTACCGGCGATCGGGTTGGAGGAGTTGGGGATGGAGCCGAGGGATTTCGCCGAGCGATTGCTCGACGCATATGGGAAAGAGGTCGAAGGTGCCGCCCAAGCGGCAGGCAAAGTGAAGCCGGTGGGATAGGCGGATCGAGGAGGTTCGTCGTGACGTCCGTCGATGTATACGACCCGAACGAGCTGCTGGAGCGGCCCCTACTCGAGCAGCTCCAACTCCAGCGCCTCCGCTGCACCATCGAGCAGGCCGCGCGGTCGCCATACTACGGGAAGCTGTTCGCCGATCTGAAGCTCGACCCCGAATCGCTTCAGGGCCTGGACGACCTCCGCCGCTTCCCGTTCACGGAGAAGCAACACTTGCGAGATGGCTACCCCTATGGTCTTCTCGCCGTTCCCAAGGCAGAGGTGGTGCGCATGCACCACTCTTCTGGCACAACCGGCATGGCAACCGCCGTCTTTCACACTGCCGGAGACATCGACCGCTGGGCCGACCTCGTGGCGCGGTGTCTCTACATGATCGGCATGCGGAAGGGCGACGTCTTCCAGAACATGATGACTTACGGCCTCTTCACGGGGGGCCTCGGGCTCCACTATGGCGCGGAGAAGCTCGGCGCTTTCGTGATTCCGACCGGCGCTGGCAACAGCCGCCGCCAGATTCAGTTCATGCAGATCTTCGAGACGACGGCCGTTCACATCATCCCCAGCTACGCGCTGGCGCTCCTAGCTGCGTTCGAGCAGATGAACGTGGACCCGAAGTCGCTCTCCCTTCGCCTCGCCGTCGGGGGCGCGGAGCCGTACAGCGAAGGCATGCGGGAGCGGCTCCAGGAGGCGTGGGGCATCCCGTTCTACAACTGCTACGGCCTCTCCGAGATGCAGGGACCCGGCGTCGCCTTCGAGTGCGCGGAGCAGCACGGCCTCCACCTTTGGGAGGACGCCTACCTCGCCGAGATCATCGATTCCGAAACCGGTGATCGCGTGCCCGACGGGCAAGAGGGCGAGCTCGTTCTCACCTCGCTCACCCGCGAGGCCATGCCTCTCATCCGCTATCGCACTCGCGACCTCTCATCCTTCATCTCCGCGCCCTGCGCCTGTGGGCGAACTCACCGCCGCCTCACCCGTATCCAGGGCCGAGCGGATGACATGCTCATCGTCCGCGGCGTCAACATCTTCCCCCTACAGATCGAGCGCGTCCTCATGTCCATGCCCGAGGTCGGCCACAGCTACCTCATCGTCATCGGCCGCGACGGCCTCGTGGATCGACTCACCGTGCGCGTCGAGCTCACCCCGGAGACCTTTAAGGGCGACCTCGCTCACCTGCGAGACATCCAAGACCGCCTCACCGACGCCTTGCGCGAGGAGATCCTCGTTCGCCCTCGCGTCGAATTGCTCGAACCCGGGGCTATCCCGAGGCAGGAAGGTAAGGCCGTACGCGTGGTGGATGAGAGAGACAAGTAGGGGGCAATACATGATCGAACAGCTGGCGATCTTCTCGGAGAACAAGCCTGGAAGGCTGGAGCGCATCACGGAGGCTCTTGCCGAAGCTAACGTCAACATCCGCGCCCTTCACGTAGCCAGCCTCGGCGACATGGGCGTCATCAAGCTCGTCGTCGACCATCCCGACGAGGCCTTCGCGGCCCTCGGCGCACCCGCCGCCATCCGCAAGATCCCCTGCGTCGCCGTTCGCGTCCCGGATCGTCCTGGTGCGCTGCACGAGGTCACCCGTGTCCTCAGTCAGGCCGGCATCAACATCGAGAACGCCTCCGGCTTCGCCGTCAGCCGCTCCGAGGCCATCCTCATTCTCGAACTCGCCGACGTCCACGCCGCCGAACGCGTCCTCGCAGAGGCAGGGTTCAAGACCCTCGACGAAGGCGAGTTCGAGGCCGCGGTCGGCTGAAGGTGACCTCCCCCCTCCTCGAAATCTTCTCCTCTATCCAAGGCGAAGGCCTCCTCCTCGGCGAGCGCCAGATCTTCCTGCGCTTCGTCGGCTGCAACCTCGACTGCGCCTATTGCGACACGCCGGCGGCCCGTTCCGAGCCGCCGGCGTGTCGTATGGAAAGAAGCCCCGGATCCCAGGACTTCGAAGAAGCGGCCAATCCGCTCACCATCGATGACGTCTCCAAAGCGGTCGCCCGCCTTGCGAGGCCGCATCCCGGCCTCCACCACTCCGTCGCCCTCACCGGCGGCGAACCCCTGCTGCACCCCGACTTCCTTCTTCAGCTTCTCCCAACGCTCGGCGACTTCGGCCTCAAGGCCTACCTGGAGACGAACGGCACA
>Ga0180437_10011802_pt1 | contig 10429 bp, 7 predicted proteins | sample SS_ome_4_FD_132410 | JGI IMG/M metagenome (GOLD analysis project Ga0180437, IMG submission 132410) | Hypersaline lake sediment archaeal communities from the Salton Sea, California, USA - SS_3_D_1 metaG | ecosystem: Environmental > Aquatic > Non-marine Saline and Alkaline > Hypersaline > Sediment... | reverse complement strand
TCACTGTCCTGTACGGACAGTACAGGGTGCAACGTGATGATTCCTGACGTTGAGTGCTGCCGGCCACCAGGCGTGATCGACGCGGAATCGTCGCGCAGCATGCGCGACCTACAAGGGTGGCGCTGGCATCGGGCGCGATCTGCGCGCTGAAACGAAACGGGTGAGTCCACTGAGACAGGCCCCAAAAAGACCCTCTTCAGTGGACTCACCCATCTACGCCTGGCGGAAGGGGAGGGATTCGAACCCTCGGTGGCCATAAAGACCACAACGGTTTTCGAGACCGTCCCGTTCGTCCACTCCGGCACCCTTCCGAGCGCGTGATTGGGCCGATCCGTCAGCTATCCCGCAGTCCGGCGAAGAACCGTTCCAGCAGCGCCTGGGACTGGTCGGCCAGCACGCCACGGGTGACGACGACCTGGTGATTGAGGCGCGGATCGCGCAGCAGCTCGACCACCGACCCCGCCGCGCCCGCCCTGGGATCGTCGGCGCCATAGACCAGCCTGGGCAGCCGGGCCGATACCATCGCGCCCGCGCACATGGGGCACGGCTCCAGCGTGCAGTAGAGCGTCACGCCCACCAATCGCCAGCCGCCCAGCGTGTGGGCCGCTTCCTGGAGCGCGATCATCTCCGCGTGGGCGGTTGGATCGGCGTCCGCTTCCTTCCGGTTGTGCCCCCGCCCGACGATGACCCCATCGCGCACGGCCACCGCCCCGACGGGCACGTCACCCTGAGCCAGCGCTTGCTCCGCTTCGACCAGCGCCTCGCGCATCCAGGCCGTGTCGTCCATGTCCACCGGAGATTATAACACATGCCGGGTAATGGAGCAATCGGCTGTTGACAACCCCCTGCGGGGCGCTATAATCGACGCCACGTGTCGGAGATCAGGTCGCATAGGAGTGAAACGGATGAATGTATTGTTGGAAGCGCTGTTGATTTTCGGGCTGCGCGTGCTCGGCATCTCTCTCGGTACGCTCTCGACGTTGATGACCGTTCAGGGACGCCGGTTCTACGCCGCGCTGTCGAATTTCTTCACGGCGCTGGTCTATATCTTTGCCATCGGCAGGGTGGTGGCGAACCTGGACAATCTGTGGAACATTCTGGCCTATAGCAGCGGGGTGGCGGTGGGCACGCTGGTCGGCATGGTGTGGGACGAGCGGCTGGCGCTGGGCTTTGCCGAGGTGCGCTTCATCTCCGCCCAGAGGAGCGATGCCCTGGCGGACGCGCTGCGGCAGGAGGGATTCGGCGTGACGGAGCTGTATGGACACGGGCGAGAGAAGAGCGTGGGCATCGTCGAGGCCATCGTCCCCCGGAAGAATGTCAACGCCGTGCTGGCGATCGCCAGGATCGTTGACGACAGGGCCATCACGACGGTGACGGAGGCCCGCAGCGTGTACCACGGCTACTGGAGGACCACGGGGCGGCAATAGGCGGGAGGGCTTTCGTGGACGCTCGCCCCAGCGGCCAGCTTGGGATCGGTTGAACTTTTCTCGGCGGTCCGCAGTATTACGGGTGACAGGGTGCGCTGTTGAAGGGCCAAGTCGCGCCCGGAGATCCGGGTGCTGGATCGTCGCCGGGGTCGCGCTGCGGATCGGAATCGCCTGCCTGGCGGGACCTGTGTCTCCTTCGCGCTATGCCAGTTCTGTTGCTCTAGCCTTGGGGGGGAAATGAAAAAGTATCGGGTATGGATCGTCGTCGGCGCGGTGCTGCTGGCGCTCATCGTTCTGGTCGCGTCCGCCTCCTCTCAGACGCCCCTGGTCGCCCGGGCATCGGATATGTGGAGCCGCGGGCACGTCATTGGCCAGACGCCGGTCAAGCGGCGTGTGGCTCTCCGGGCCGCTCCGGATGGTAGCGTGTTCCTGATTTGGCCGAACATGGCGGGGCGGCTCGAGTTGGCCCACGTCGGCACAGATGGCGAGGTGCTGCTGAGGCGCGTTCTCCCGGTGGAGGCGAGGGAGGCCCGCGATCCTAAGCTGCATATCGGGGCCAGCGGGCGTCTGCATCTGTTGTGGCGGGAGGGAGACTACCCGAACTCTACGCTGCTCCACGTCCTGCTGGAGGCGGATGGAACGCCCGTGAGCCAGCCCTGGACGCTTTCTGATCCGAGGACTCTGATCCTGGACGCGCCCTGTATGGTCGCTGGCGCGGACGGTCGCTATCACGTGGTATGGGCGGACGAGGCCGGCGTTCAGTGGGCCGTGCTGGATGCCGGGGGGACGCTGCTGGTGGGGCCGACCGCGCTGGCCTCCACAGGGCGCTTCCCCGCCGCGCGGGTCGACGGCCAGGGGCGGGTGCATCTCATCTGGCAGCAGCGGCCGAGGACCGGCGTTGAGTCGCTCTACTACGGCGTCCTTGACCCGGAAAGCGGCGTGCTGAGCGGACCGGAGGAGGTCGCCCAGATCGTCGTGCGCACCGGGCAGGGGCTTGGAGAGCCCGTCATCGGCCTGACGCCAGACATGGTCTACATATTGTGGGTGGTGCGGGACTTTCAGTACGTTGCCTCATCGGGCGAGTACATCTCCTTTCCTGTGGGGTTCCCTCAGCAGGGGCGCGTCGAATCGTTGCGGTTGAGGCAAGGGCGATACCCCGATGGGATGTACGCGATGGAGGGGGTCGGGACGCCGCTCCTGGTGGCGCTCGATGCGAGCGTGCCGGATCCGGAGGTGGCGGACGTCGTGCGATCTCAGATCGCCGTGATCGCCCTGGGGCAGGGGGAGGGTGAGGAACAGGTCGTCACTGCTTCCACTCAGGCCTCTGTGAGGCCGGTCCTGGTGGCGGATGACCGCTCCAACCTGCACATGGCCTGGTTGGAATCGACGGATTTCGGGGAGTATCGGGTGGTCTATGCCAGCACCGCCCCCGGAGTGATGGAGAGCTACAACGCGCTGACCCTGTGGGACGTTGTGAACGCGGTCTTTGGCAGCGTGTTCCGACTCTCGACGCTGGTCGTGGCGCTGGTGGCGGTGCTGATCATGTGGGGGGGCCTTCCGTTCCTGGTGCTGGTGGTCTATCACCTGATCACCAGCGAGGAGACACTGAACACCGTGCGCTCGCGCGGAGCTTTGGTGATCGCGCTGGCGTTGGAGGTGACACTGACCTACATTCAGCCGCCCCGTATCGGTGTGCAGGCCGACTGGCCCGCGCTGCGCTGGGTGGCGCCGGCTGTCGCGGCGGTCGTGGCGGCGTTGGTCCTGTTGAGATTTGTGCGCGGCCGGAGATACTTTCACCTGTTCGCCGCGTACTTTCTGTTCGTGGGCGTCAACAGCGTGCTGCAGATGCTCATGTATTCCCTGCTTTGACGCGAGAGAGGTGAAAGGGGCAGGCAAGTCGATCCTCCCTTCGAGGGGGAAGCTGTCTTGTCTATCGTCTGGCGGCGCCTGTCTGCCATCCCTCCAGCTCCCCCAGCAGCTCGGCCACAGTGGCGTGGAGGTCTCGCACCCGGCCGCGGGCCCGGGCTGCTACAGGACAATGTTCACCAGCCGGCCTGGCACGTAGATGATTTTGCGGATCTCCCGCCCCTCGGTGTGCCGCTGGACGTTCTCGTCGGCCAGCGCCAGGTCCTTGGCAGCCTCCTCGCCGATGTCGGCCGGCACCTCGAGCCGCGCCCGCAGCTTGCCGTTGATCTGCACGACCAGCGTGATCACCTCCTCGGCCGCCAGGTCGGGGTCGAACTCGGGCCACGACTGCTGGTGGATGGAGTAGGGCCGGCCGGTCCGCGCCCACAGTTCCTCGGCGATGTGCGGGCAGCAGGGGGCCAGCAGCAGGAGCAGCGTCTCGATGGCCTCACCCCAGGCCTCCGTGCCATAGACCGGGGTCCCCTTCGCCTTCTGCAGCGCGTTGGTGAACTCCATCAGCCCGGCGATGATGGTGTTGAAGGTAAAGGCCTCCATGTCGTCGGTGACGCGCCGGATCGTCTTGTGCGTCCAGCGGCGCAGGTCGGCGATCTCTTCTTCGGTAGGAGCTCTCCCCCCCTCTGTCCCCCCCGCTGGGGGGGAGGATGGTGTGGGCTCCAGGACCAAGTTCCAGACCCGGGGCAGCCAGCGGGCCACGCCCTCGATGCCGTGCGAGTCCCACGGCCCGCCCTGGTCCCAGCGCCAGCCGAACATCAGGTAACCCCGCACGGTGTCGGCCCCGTACCGCGCCACCAGGTCGTCGGGGGCGATGACGTTGCCCCGGCTCTTGGACATCTTTTCGCTGTCCTCGCCCAGGATGATGCCCTGGTTGCGCAATACCAACATCGGCTCGTCAAAGTCGACCACTCCCATATCCCGCATCGCCTTGGTGAAGAAGCGGGTGTAGATCAGGTGCATGGTGGCGTGTTCGATGCCACCGGTGTAGACGTCAACCGGCAGCCAGTACTCGGCCTCCTCCGGGTCTATGGGGCTGGAGTCGGCGCGGGCCGGCTCGCCCTCCTTGTAGTAGGGGCTCACGTAGGCGTAGTTGTACCAGGAGGAGCAGGCGAAGGTGTCCATCGTGTCGGTCTCGCGGGTGGCGGCACCGCCGCACTGGGGGCAGGTGGTATGCAGGAACCCCTCATGATACTTGAGCGGACTCTCGCCGGTGGGCAGGAACTCGGCATCCTCCGGCAGCAGCACCGGCAGATCCTCGTACGGGACGGGGACGATGCCACACGCGTCGCAGTAGACCATGGGAATAGGCGCGCCCCAGTACCGCTGGCGGGAGATCAGCCAGTCCCGTATGCGGTAGTTGACGGCGAATTCGCCGGCGCCCTGTTCCTCCAGCCACTCGGTCACTTTCTGCACCGCCACGTCACCCGGCGTGCCCGAAAAGGCCTGCGAGTTGATCATCCTGCCGTACTCGTGGTGGAAGAGCACGTCTCGGTAGAACTCGACCTCCCACAGCATCTCCATGACTGTGCGCTTATCCTGGACGTCCGGCTCCAGCGCCTTGCAGCGGGCCAGGATCCTCTGCTCGGACTCGACGCCATCGAAAGGCATTACCTCGTCGGCGAACACAAAGGCCCAGCGAGCGCCGACCACCTCGGTCCAGGAGCCGGGCTTGACGTACTCCTGGGCCAGCTCGACGTAGCGATCCGCCTGTGCAACGTCCATCGTAATGTACAGGGAACCATCCTGTTTACCGTCCTCTTTCTCGAAGGGGATGCCGGCCTTGGTCAGCGCCTCGGCGAAGCCATCCTTCATGGTGCCCTGCAGCGCGAACGACTTGACGACGCCGTCGGGCCGGTCGATGACCGGGATGATGGGCAGTCCGAACTTGAGGGCAAACTCAAAGTCCCGCTCGTCGTGAGCCGGGACGGCCATGATAGCACCCGTGCCGTAGGTCATCATCACATAGTCGGCGATCCAGATGGGGATGCGATCGCCGTTGACCGGGTTGATCGCATAGGCGCCGATGAATACGCCCGTTTTCTCCTTTTCGGTTGACATCCGCTCGATCTCGCTTTGGCGGGCGGCCTGGCGCTTGTACGCCTCCACCTCTTCGCGGTGCTCCGGCGTGGTCAGCTTGTCCACCAGCGGATGCTCTGGGGCCAGCACCATGAAGGTCGCGCCCCAGAGGGTATCGGGCCGGGTGGTGAACACGACCATAGGATCCCCGTGTTCGGTGAGGAAGGTAACGTCGGCTCCTTCGCTGCGCCCGATCCAGTTGGTCTGCATGGTGACGACCCGCTCGGGCCAATCGATCTTGGAGAAGTCGAGCAGTTCGTCCACATAGTCGGTGATGCGCCAGAACCACTGGGCCAGCTCTTTCTTGATGACCGCCGTGCCACAACGCTCACAGTGGCGATCCTCGCCCCAGACCTGCTCTCGGGCCAGGGTGGTGTTGCAATTGGGGCAGAAATCCACCGGGGACTTTTTGCGATAGGCCAGGTCCATGTCGTACAGCTTGAGGAAGAACCACTCCGTCCAGCGGTAGTAGCCCGGCAGGCAGGAGACCGCCTCGCGCTCCCAGTCGAACATGGCCCCCATGCTCCTCAACTGCTGCCGCATCTTGTCAACGTTGCCCATGGTCCAGGTGTAGGGATGGATGCCCCGTTGGATGGCGGCGTTCTCCGCCGGGAGGCCGAAGGCGTCGAATCCCATTGGGAAGAGAACGTTGTATCCCCGCATGCGCATGTAGCGGGCGCGGACGTCGCTGGGCGCCATCGCGTACCAGTGACCGATGTGAAGATCGCCACTGGGGTAGGGGAGCATGGTCAGGGCGTAGTGCTTGGGCCTGCTATGGTCGATGACAGAGCGGTAGAGTTGGTCCTTTTCCCACCGCTTCTGCCATTTCGGTTCGATTTCCTGAGGTACGTATTGGTCGGTCATGTCCGCCTCCTTCTCCTTCACTTCTCGTTCGCTTGCTCAACTGCTCATTCAACGACGATGAACGTCCGGCCGCCGACGACGGGCGCGGGATAGAACGGGTCACCCGGGTCTCCTCGCGCTTGGGCCGTCGCCCCTGGCAGGGTCAATGTCAAGACGCCATCCGTGCCGTGCCGGAACTCCCCTGGGCAGAAAGCCACATCCTGTTGGTAACAGATGAATTGGCCGGAGCGCAAAGGGACACTCACCATCACGTCTTCCGACGTGGTCGCCCATAGCACGCGGACGAGCCGCCGCGACGGGTCCATGAACAGCAGGTGCCGGTAGGTTGGATCGCCCGTACCCTCCTCGCGCAAATAGCGGGCGCCACCGAGGGTGGCCGATACTAAGCGAGCGGCGTTGTAGGCCGGCAAGATTCCGTTATCAAAGTCCATCAGACCCCAAGGACCGTCGTTCACCTCGGGGCGAGGGTCGTGATCAAACTCGTCTTTCAAGCGGTGATAGATCACCACCCCGTCCCGTTGCTTCTGAGCGAGGGCCTGGGCAGCCAAGGCGTACTGCTGGATCAGGTAGGATGCCTGCTCCTCGTCGCTCACGCAGGAAAAGCCAGTCTCGCGGCATCGGTCAGGGCGGGCACGGCCTGGTCCATCCCGGTCTGGATGTTGTATGCCCGTCTCTGTGATCCACAGGGCGGGCCGCCAGCCCAAATCGGCGGTCAGCTCGGCGATGCCGCTGATGACGTAGTGGGAGTAGTCTGGCCGCACGTAGACGTGAAGCGCCAGCCCGCCGATGCAGGCTCGCAGCGACCGATTCCCGCGCACGGCGGTCGCCAACGTCCTCAGCAGCGCGCCATAGGCCGTCTCTTTTCCCTGGGCAGTCTCCAGCACCACCGGATGCACCGGCGAGCCGAGCAACACCTCTGCCGTGGGATCCGTAATCGCGATGACCTGGCAGGCGACCTCCATCGCTCTAGCGTAGGCGGCCGGGGGCAGCGGGAACCCTCCTTCGTTGCCGATCTCCCAGCCGTCCACCACGTCCCCGAAGGTAGACGTGGCCTGGTAGACAAAGTGGCCCCAGCGGTTCTCCGGGTTGATCCTGGCCTGGCCATCCCCGCCATCTCCTGCCAGAAAGGCCGGCTCGTCCAGCCCGAGAATGGTTTCGATTCGGCCCTCCCGTACCCGAACGTATGCCTCCGGGATGCCCGTGAGCACCACCAGGATGTTTAGCACGGGACCGTTCGATCCAGGGTCGAAATGGCCAGGACGGTCTTGGGTGGCCGCCAGGAAGAAGTTGATGTCCTCCTGCACCCAGCGAAAGTGACCGTCGGCGTGGGGCTCGACCAGATACCAGGGCATCGGCCAGCGATCCCAGCTAGCGCCCGCCTCGATGGCCCTGCCGGTGGGCAGCGCCACGCGCTGGCTGTTGTACATGCTGCTGCTCCAGGCAATGCCGAAACGCGGGTTCTGCGATGCCGCTGGAAAGGGAGTCGGCGCCGGGCCAGGGGTCGGCGCTGGGAAGGGAATCGCCGTCGCGCCGGGTAGTCGCGCGGTTGGAACCGGGTCCTTCGACAGGCTCAGGGCAGGCTCGGCGGGCGCGAGGGTGTCGCTCCCCTGTGATACGCCCGTGGCCACCACGACGGTAGCTGGCGCCTGGGGCTGATCCTGACCGGCCGCTGGCTGGGCTGTCCGTTGGACATCCACGGTTTCCCAGACCACCGTGAGGGAAATCGCCGCCAGGGTCGCCAAGAGCAAGAGACCCACCAAAGTCATCGCGGAGATGATCGCCGAGAGCGGACGGCCCATTGCCTTTGCCTTTCTCCTACCCCTGCACTATGCGGTTTTCGTCGTCTGTTGTCTCTGAGCTTCCTTTCTCCGCCACAGCAGGCGGTTGTCCTCGATCTCGTGTGTCACCTCACCCGCACTCTCCAGCGAGGAGAGGGCCGCGAGGATGGTCGTCCTGACGAGAAAGTAGATGGTCGCCGTGTCTAGCTGGAGTCCGAATTGGTCAGCCACATTCTGAAGCAGGGTTGACGTCTCCAGTGGCTCGTCCAACACGGCGTAGACCGTCTCCCTTGTCTGCTCCAGCCGTTCCCGGTTGGCGGCGCAGATCTGAGCGATCTCGTCGCCGCTTGCGTAGGCCGGGCCATGCCCTGGCGCGAAGCAGGTATAGGGCAGGCTCGGCAGCCGCTCCAGCGTCGCCAGCCCCTCGTCTAGGTCACAGCAGAAGGTCACCTTGTGCTTGTCCAGGGCCTCGGTCGGGAAAAGCGCGTCGCCGCAGAAGAGCACGTCTCCCACTGCCAGGCCCATCTGGTTGGGCGCGTGGCCTGCCAGCGGGACCACCTCCACCTGGAACGGGCCGATCTCGAGCGGCCCTGGCTCCTCAATAACACTGTCGATGCGACAGGGCCTGGCCAGCGTGAACTTGTGGCGCAGTTCCCGGATGGGGGCTGCACCGCCGAACAGGTAGAGTGGCTCGATGATCGGGTTCTCCATCATCGCTGCCTCCAACATCGGGGCGTACAATGGCACCCTGGCCCGAGCTTGCAGCACGTGGGCGCCGCCAAAGTGGTCGGCGTGTGCATGGGTGATGAATACCGCCTCCAAGGTGACGCCCAGTTCGTCGGCGATCCGCAGCGCCCGCCGGGCAGCATCCTTGTCCAGGCCTGCGTCGATCAGCAGGCCCTTCCCATCCCGCACAACCAGCCCCATGTTGGAGCCGCTCTGCAGGTGAAAGGTTCCTGGGGCTAGCTCTATCCGATCCATATCACGCCACCAGCGTCATCCAGCCGAACCGGTCTTCCATCTCGCCTCTGGCGATGCCAAAGAAGTGTTGCTGGAGATGAGCTGTCACTGGCCCACGCCGTCCTTCGCCTATCGTGATGGCGTCCACGCTGCGGATCGGGCAGACCTCCGCGGCGGTTCCGGTGAAGAAGAGCTCGTCGGCCAGGTAGATCATCTCGCGCGTGATGGTCTCCTCCCGCACCTCGTATCCCAGATCGCGCGCCAACTGGATAACGCACGTCCTGGTGATGCCTCCCAGGATCGAGGCCGCCAACGGTGGCGTGTGGAGCGCGCTGTCCTTCACCAAGAATATGTTCTCCCCGCTCCCTTCGCCGACATACCCGCTCGTGGTCAGCACGATGGCCTCTGCAAAGCCCCGGTCGCGGGCCTCCATTGCGACCAGTTGGGAGTTGATGTACTGGCCGCCGATCTTGGCCATGGCTGGAAACGTGTTGGGCGCCATGCGCTGCCAGGTGCTGACTCCGACGTCAATGCCCTCGACGAGTCCTTCCTCGCCCAGATACGTCCCCAGCGGCACCGTGCCAATGGCCACCTCGACCGGACACTGCCTTGGATCGAGGGAAAGGCCACCCAGGCCTCGGAAGACCAGCGGCCGGATGTAGCAGGACCCCAATTCGTTGGCCCGAATCGTCGCCAGGATGGCCTGGGCGATCTCCTTCGGTTCGTACGGAATCGGCATGCGATAGATCTTGCACGAGCCGAAGAGACGGTGTACGTGGGGTTCCAGGCCGAGCACGGCGGGCCCGCGGGGCGTGGGGTAGGCACGGATCCCCTCGAACACGCTGGAACCATAGTGGAGCACGTGGGCAAAGACGTGCACGCGCGCCTCGTCCCACGGGGCCAGCTTGCCATTGTACCAGATCCAAGGTGTGGGTTCTATGTGGCTCATGTCGCTTGTTCCTCAGATAGAACTAACAAACCCCTTCGCCTCAGGGACGAAGGGGCACTCCGTGGTACCACCCTGATTGGAGGGCACGCCGAGAGCGGCGTAATGCCTCCCGCTCATAGCCCATTAACGGGGGCCACTCGTCGCCGGCTACTCGACGGGTCTTGGATTCACCGGCGCAGCTTCCAGGCGAGTTCAGCCCTGTGCGGTGCTCCCCAGGGGCACCGGTTGCCGGGCTTCCACCTGGTCTTTCCCGGCTCGCTGTGGGGATGGCCTACTACTCCTGTTCGTTGCCTGTCGCGGTATCGGTTGATGGAACAAGGTGGACCCGGAGGGACTCGAACCCTCGACCTTCTCAATGCCATTGAGACGCGCTCCCAACTGCGCCACGGGCCCACGTTGGCTGGTGCTCATGGAGCTGAGGGGACTCGAACCCCTGACCTCTACAGTGCGATTGT
>Ga0180437_10011801_pt1 | contig 10429 bp, 4 predicted proteins | sample SS_ome_4_FD_132410 | JGI IMG/M metagenome (GOLD analysis project Ga0180437, IMG submission 132410) | Hypersaline lake sediment archaeal communities from the Salton Sea, California, USA - SS_3_D_1 metaG | ecosystem: Environmental > Aquatic > Non-marine Saline and Alkaline > Hypersaline > Sediment... | reverse complement strand
GGTACTTCCGCATTGGCTCCGATCACCGTCACCCCTTCGCATATCTGCTTGGGAAAATCGAAATTCCGGGCGCCCGCTTCGCGCATTCCGATGCTGGCGCCCTCCCCGATATTCGACGATCCCAGATCTCCAACATAGGGTAGAACCAGAGTTTTGTACAGTTGGGCTTTCGCCCCGATCCGGTTTCCGTTCATCACCACCGAGTTCACCACCGAGGCGCCTTTGTGCACCACCACACCGGGGAAGATGAAGCTGCCTTCAACGTAGCCCTCCACCCGCGCCCCGGCGCTGATCAGGGAGTTCTTCACATGCCCGCTTCTGTCGATGAGAGCTCCTTTTGGGCTGGCGGCGAGCTTTCCGGGACTGCTCAGCTGCTCCAAAAGCTCCACCCTGTCCGTCTGGCCGACAAGCCAGAGATTTTCCTTGTACAGCTGGGTGAGGTTGTTCTGAAACAGGATCTTCCCGGGGATGTTCCGGACAGCCTCGAAGGAGTGGTGAAGGAACTCCGAGAACAGGGCCGTGCCCAGCCTGGGAGACAGGGATCGGGTTTTGCCGTAGGTTTCCAGGGCGCGGAGTACAGCCCCTTTACCCGCCACGTAGATCCCGGTTTCCACGTTCTGTATGGAAATTCGCAGGACCGACTCTTGGGCGTTCTCCACCACCCGCCCCAGGGCTTTCCCGTCGGGACTGCAGGCCAGGGCCATGGGACAGATCAAAACGGTCGGAGCGGGGTCCCGGTCCAGGGTTTCCATCAGCCCGCCGATCCCCCGATCCACCAGGATCAGCCGCTCCCGCTCTCCCCGGGATCTGGCGGTGATGAAAGGAGACAGGCTGCGGTGGCGAGGCTCCGCGATCACGTTGCAGCCGGAATCGCTCAGGCCGGCGAATGCCGCGGCTGCGAAATCCAGCAGGCAGTAGTGCCCCCAAAAGGGAAAGGAGGCGCTGGGTACCTCGTGGCTGAACCCCGGAAGGTCTTCGGGGAATCCACTTTCGACTAAATATACGCTGCAGGGACTCATGGAGAAATCAGAGAGATTCTGGGCCAATCTCGGCAAGATTGCAAGGCCTGGAGCCTTTGGCTACGTCAGTTGCACCGGCTGCGCAGGCTGCGCTAGCCGGCCCGGGCCAAGCGGACCGTGATGTCCTTCTTCTTGTCCAGATCCAGGCGCACCCGGAAGTCGAAATCCAGGATGTTCAGGGGTGCATCGTAGAACTTGGGGAAGCGCTCGGATTTGAGCACGGTCATGCGCACCCCCTTCTGAATAGCCATCAGCCGGGCGATGCTCTGGGGATTGCGCTTGGGATTGACGATCACCGCCCCCTCGGCAATCTCCAGGTACAGGGGTTTGCCCTCCTTGATCTTATGGACCGGCTGGTCCGCCTTCTTTGCGCCCGTGACCAGCTGAAAGCGGTACTTGACCTTCTTCAGCCTGCGGACCAGCAGCAGGATCAGCACGACGATCAGGATCAGCACGGCCAGGGCGATCAGCAGCCACCACCAGAAATTCTCGAAGAACGAGTTCACGTGGTAGTCGACGGTGCTGACAACCGGCAGGAAACGGTCGTCCCCGGAGAACACGAATCGTAAGTTGCCGGAGTGATCTCCGGCCTCCACAGCGCCGGGGATGCGGACGGAAATCCCGATCTCCTTGGTCTCCTCCGGCGGGAAGGCAAAGGAAACCGAATTCTCCAGGATGTTCTTCTCCATCCCGTCGGGCAGGGTCAGCCGGATCCCGCTGATCACCACGATCTGCTCCTCCGTGTAGCCCTTGCTCTCAACGCTCAAGGTGACCCGGCTGCGGCCCCGGTAGTCCACCGGGTCCATGGTCACCGGAGAGCTGACCTCCAGGGCGGACAAAAACTCCCGGGTTTTTTCGGTGAGCTCTTCGACCGTGGGCTCCTCCGACAGATCCGTATAGGTACCGGCCAGCTCGTCGGCCAGCTTCTGAGCCTCTTCGCCGATCCCCACCCCCAGGATGTGCACCTTCCATCCCTTCTTCTGGATGACCTTGGTGTTCTCCAGGAAGGCGTGGTTGAAGCTGCCGTCGGGGGAGTAGTACTTGCTGTCCGGAGGCGCCTCCTGGATGCCGTCGGTGATCAGCAGCAGATGTTTCTTGCGATCCGGCCGGGCGTACTTCTCCACCTGCTGGCCCAGCACGTCCAGGGCGTTGCCGATGTCCGTATACACTCCGTCTCCCAGCATCTGGGCGATGATGGCCTTGGCCCGCTCCTTGTCCTCGTCGCTTTGAATGGTCGTGGAGATGGGAATCTCCGTCTGGCCGTAGAAGGCCACAACCAGGAAGAAATCCCCCTCTATGAGCAGCTCGTCGATGATGTAGCTGTTCACGTATTCCTTCACAGCCTCGATCTTGTCGTTCTCCGCCATGGATTTGGACTTGTCCAGGGCGATGATCACGTCGATCGGCTCCTCCCGCTCATCCGCGGCGGCGGAGAAGGGCAGGATCAGGGAAAAACCGAGCAAAATAAGGAAAAATAGGCGAAATTTCATGAGAAAGCTCCTCGTTCACAGCATGCACCATATTTTTTTAAAATGGAAGTGAAAAAAAAATTTTGTGCTTTACATTTGTCTTTAGGTGTGAATAATTTAATTTAAGACCTCGAAATGAAGGAGAATAGCTATGGCGAGTCTTGATTTACCCAAAAGTCCGAATGTATTTCATCCGGAAAAACCAAGCGCCGTAGGATCTCGAAACTCCCTTGCCCAGGAGTTCCGCGATCAACAGGCGGAGGTGGATCTGCTGCTCAGTGAAGAAGTAGACAAGGTGATGAACCATATACAAGCCAAACTGCCCCCTCAGGTCCTGGAACGACTGGACGTGATGGGTGGTTTGAAGGAGAAGATCTACAACTACTACAACCAGAACTACCAGAACATGTTCAACCGCTACAACGTGACGGCGGAAGACGAGATGGTGAAGAAGGTCAGGAACTTCGTGGACAAGGAAGAGATGAAGACCCTGGCCCGCTACACCCCCAAGGAGATCTCAGCACTGCTCGACGCCATCGGCGGAATGGACAAGTTCAACACCGGTGAAATCGAAAAATCGATCGTGAACATGTACGGGCACCTCCACGGGCACATCCAGCGCGGTGTGAATGATCTGGAGACCATGACCAACAGCCTGCTGCGACAGAAGACCGATGTCGGTGCTTTCGTCCGGGGCCAGAATGCCTATTCGATCGTCAAGTGTTCCTTTAAGGACTCTACGCACAGGCCCAAGACCGTATCGGATGTCAAGCTGTCTGTGAACATTCTGGATTCCGAGCTGATCAGCCCGATCTTCCACTATCAGGTCACCGTGGAATTCCTGATCAAGGATATGCTGTCCAAGCACATCCTGGACCTGATCGACAAAGAGATCGAGAACCTGAAAGAGCAGATCATCGACGAGGGGCGGGAGGAGATGTCCGACGGAGAGATCCTGTTCGAGAAGATGAAGAGAGTGGAGAAGTACACCTCCGACGACAAGGACGATCCCAAGAGCAAGCGCTACTCATTTTTTGCCAAGAGCCTGATGGACCGCATCGAAGGACTGCGCGCGGAGATCGATCCGGAGGAGTACGATCCGGTGAACATCCGGGAGAATCTGAAGAAGATCATCGACCTGGAAAACATCCGCAACCGCGGCTTCAACACCTCGATCAACTCGATCACCTCGATCCTGGACACCTCGAAGATGGGCTACCAGTACATAGAGAACCTCAAAAACGCCCGGGAGCTGATCATTCGCGAGTACGAGGACACCGATCCCGCTTCCCTGCCGGATGAGCGTTATCAAATCCGCCTGAAGTACTACGATCAGGCCCAGCTGCTGGAAGAGCGCAAGGCCTACGACGTGCAGATGAAGAGCATGGAAGTCGAGATCCAGCATCTGTGGGACGTCCTGGAGATGGTCTACGAGGACTCCAAGTTCATGAAGGGGGTTCAGGACTTCAAGGATCTGGCCAAGCGCAAACGCAACAAGATCAAGAGAAAGATCAAGGCCCTGACCGGAGATCCGATGTACGAAGACATCGAGAAGACCTGGGATGAGGTAACCTTCGTCGTGGCCGCAGATACCGAAGTGGAGCGCATGAACCGCACCTATCTGCCTGAAAAGGACAAGGTCAAGAGGCGGATCATCCTCATGCGGGAGAAGCTCCAGAAGGTGTACGGCTACAAATACCCGATCCAGCGCCGGGTTGCCGAAGAGAGGCTGAACTACCTGGAGGGCGAGTTCAACAAGTTCGACTACATGATCAATCCCTACCACATCCAGCCCGGGTTGATCCTGGACGTAGACATCACCTCGATCAAGAAGAAGAAGGCCACCCTGGAAGGCATGGCGAACGTACTGAACGAGTTCCTCTTCGGCGTATCCAAGGGATTCGCCGATGCGGCTTTCGCCTCCTTCTCCAGACGGCGCTCCACCGTGCGTGAGGACATCGCCATGTCCTTCGGTGAAACCGCCATGGGCGAAGAAGGAGCAGCGGCAGCGGGAACGGAGTTCGTGGACATGATCCACGCCGGCGAAACCGCCGCCTCCCAGGTCAGTGAGACACCCAGAGCCGGCGTGGTGGACACTACCAGCCGCGGACGGGGACGGCCCAAGAGCGGCGGACGGGGTCGGCCCAAAGGCAAGAGCAGCGGCAGAAGCCGCTCGCGAGGATCTTCAGGACTGAAAGAGATCTAACTGAAGCAATGCTTACATACGGTGATCCTCTGCCCGATCCGGCGGGGGATCACCATTTTATTCTCTTCCCACGGCAGCCGTTTTGAGGGCTGCGGTGGGTACTGGATATGACGGAATCATGCAGAAACAACGAGGGCTCTAGAGTACGGGAGTCCGGGAGCAGGGGGTAATCATGGCAGAGGCTTCATACGAATATATCGGCTTGAGCACGAGGGATGGTTTCAACCGTTCCCTGCGTCATTTTCAGGCTGTGAACGACGTGGTGCCGGAATTCGAATCCAAAATGAACCTGGCGGATGAGCTGAACGCTTTGCTCGATGAGAAGGCCATCCAGTCCGCCCAGATCGGTCCCATAGTCAACGCCCTGTTGGTGGGGCACCCGAAGTACAACTATCGTTCCCGGTCCTACAATCTGACCCGAAACATCGAGGAGTTCGACGGAATCGTCTCCGAGGTCCGAAAGTGGGACGGCGTGGATCTGATCCTGGCTTACTACCATCCGGATTTAGGTCTGACGCTGATCAATCCCAAGAACAAGCAGCACTGGGAATCGGTACAAGCATTGAGAAAAAACGAGCTTCTCACGATTTACTGCGGTACCTTGACCGAAAAGGCGCCGGAGAAGCTCCTGGAAACGGCGATCGACTCGCTGGTAACACTTCTGGCAACGGGCAAGACGAAAACCGTTGCCGCCTTGACCCAGGGCAGGTTCAAATGGAAGGCACCCAAGCCTCCGGCTCCGCCCAAACCCAAGGTGAAAAAGAAACCGGGCAGACCGGCGGCCCGGCCCAAGGCCGCGCCGGCACCCGGCGCCGCTCCGGCTGCGCCTCCCGCGGCTGCTCCGGCGGTGGAAGTACCGTCGAAGAAGCGCCGCATGACCCCGATGTACTCGATTCCGGTCAGCAATGAGCTGTTCCACAACGGGAACGTGGAGGCCTGGAAGAAGATCATCCAGAGCTACAACATGAAGTATCCCGGCCTGGAGGTGTTCATCTTCTACGAAGGCGAACGCATTCACGACATCAACACCCTGTTCAAATGGGGCAAGGTCAAGCACGGCTCCACGATCATGATCGCCATCGCGGGGGAGGATATCAAGGATCTGGCCAAACTGCAGCGGTACCTCAGGCAGGGTGCCAGCCCGGCATTTGAAGCCTTCTTGCGGTTTCCCGTCAATACCGTATTGAACCTGTTCTAAGGGGTGCAAAGATGAAGAGAAACGTCTACTTTTTCAGCGACAAGGAATACGTAAGCAAGGAAGAAGTCCTTAACAAGATCGGTATTCGCGGGCGCCGAGCCATGGAGCTGGCCGAGCTGAACCTGCCGATCCTGCCGGGATTCGTCATCGATGCGGAGATCGCCTCGGATCTGGCGGAGCTGCCGATCAAGAGCCACCTTCAGGGTTTCTTCAAGAAGCTGGAGGCGGGCACCGGCAAACGATTCGGGGATCCGGATAATCCGATGCTCGTGAAGATCGTCATCAGCCCATCTCTGGTCATCACCCACTATCCCACGCTGCACAACTACGGTTTGACCGACAGCACCCTGCCGGGTTTCGTGAAGTTCGTCGGGGAGAATTTCGGGCATCACGAAGTCCAGTTCCTGTGCAAGGGCAGTCTTGCGATAGAGGCGCGTATCGCCGAACTGGAGGAGAAGGAGAAATACGCGCAGAGCATCCGGCAGGCCGCGGACAAGCTGGACAAACAGCTGTCCAGTAAGATGAGCGCCCGGGAGCGGGATGCCAGCGTGAAGGAGATCGTTCCTCTGCTTCCGGAGGGCTTTTTCACCGGGGACGCCTACGATCAACTGGAGATTGCCCTGAAGCGCATCAGCCACATGCTCAGCCTGGATGAGATGAACAACCGCGACACCGCCCTGCTGATCCAACCGATGGTCTACGGCAACTACGGAAAGGATTCGGCCAGCGGCAACTTCTACACCCGCAACATCGTCACCGGGAAAAAGACGCTGCAGGGGGAGTTTTACCAGAGCGCCTTCGATTCGATCGGGGCTGCGGGTAAAGACATCAACTCCATCGAGAAGAAGTATCTGAGCGAGCTGGAGAAGATCGCCAGGACCGTGGAGGATCACTTCAAGGAAATCCGCTCCATCCGCTTCACGATCGAGAACAAGAAGCTCTGGCTGATCGATCAGCGCGCGGTGATGATCAAGTCCACCCAGTCGGAGATCCAGACGCTTTTGGATCTGCACAACCGCAAGGTGGTGGATGACAAGTACGTGGTCTCCACCGTGAAGCCGCAGCAGCTCAATGAGATCCTGCACCCGGTGATCAATCCGGCCTCCGTAACAAAGATGAAAGCCGTTGAAGGCGGTATAGCCGGTGCCCCCGGTGCGGCCATCGGCCGGGTGTTCTTCACCACCGAAGGGCTGCTGGACGCCTTCAAAGATGCGCAGCTCAAGGGCGGGGACACCCGCCTGATCCTCTGCATGCCGGCGACCTTTGCCGAAGACGTGAAGGCCATCGAGGTTGCCACCGGCGTTCTGTCCAATGAAGGGGGGTATTCGGCCCACGCCTCGGTCGTGGCCCGCCAGTACGGCAAGGTCTCTCTGGTGAAGCCGGACATGCGAATCCGGGGCAAGAAAGCCACGGTGGGGGATGTGACCATCTCCGAGGGTGATTACCTGACCCTGAACGTGCCCTACTACGGGGAGCCGGCCATCTATCTTGGAACCGCGGAGCTGATCGAACCGGATCCCGAGGATTCGGGCCTGCTGGATTTCAACAAGCTGGTCCGGAAGTACGTGGATATCGAGGCCTTTCACGTGCGGGCCAACGCGGACACCCCGCGGGACGCGGGGCTGGCAAAGAGCTTCGGGGCGGCCGGCGTAGGCCTGTGCCGGACCGAGCACATGTTCTTCCACGAAAAACGGATCAATATCTTCCGGGAGATGATCCTCTCCGACACGTTGGAGGAGAGAAAGGCGGCTCTGAAAAAACTTCGGGGATTTCAGAAGACCGACTTCTACGGCATCCTCAAGGCCATGAGCCCCTATGAGGTCACGATTCGGCTTCTCGATGCGCCGCTGCACGAGTTCCTTCCCCACAACGACGAGGAGATGAAGAAGTTCATCGCCTATCTGAAAAACGGCAAGGGCGGCAAGACCTTGAACGAACGGGAGGTCCGTGCCCGCTGTGAAAGCCTGGCCGAGTTCAATCCCATGCTGGGTCATCGGGGCTGCCGCATCGCCGTTTCCTACCCGGAGATCTACGAGATGCAGGTCCGGGCTCTGTTCGAGGCGGTGTACCAGCTGCAGAAGGAAAAGGTCCCCGTCCATGCGGAGATCATGATCCCCATCATCATGAATGAGAGCGAGCTCAAGCTTTTGATCTACGGCAAGAAGATCGAAGGGGGATCCATCCGCGGCTTGGTGGATGTGGAAGAGGAGGTTCGGGCGGCCGCCAAGGCCCAAAAGGTCGCGTACAAGATCGGGACCATGATCGAGCTACCCGTGGCCGCCCTGGGAGCCGGAGAGATCGCCCGCTACGCCCAGTTCTTCTCCTTCGGCACCAACGACCTGACCCAGACCACGCTGGGATTGTCCAGGGATGATTTCAACAGCTTCATGCCCGACTATACCCAGTTCGACGTGCTGGACGGCAATCCCTTCCAGATTCTGAATGAGCACGTCAAGGAGCTGATCGAAGTGGCGGCGCGCCGGGGTCGCCTGACCCGCCCGGACCTGATCACCGGACTGTGCGGGGAGCACGGAGCTGTGCCTGACAACATTCGCTTCTGTATGGAGGCGGGGCTGAACTACGTATCCTGTTCTTCTTACTCGGTGCCGATTGCGGCGCTGACCATCGCCCAGATCAACATAGAGAAGGCGGCGAAGGGTTAGGGTAGGGGTTCTTCTTTCCCCCGAGCAGCTGCGGCCACTCCTGCCTCGCCGCCGAGCCGCTCGGATGTCTCCTTCAACTCTCGGGAGCGCTTTCGGAAGCGTTCGGCGAACTGGTTGTTTCCCATCTTTCCGTAAAGCTCACCCAGGCTGCCGTAGGCCTCCCAGTCCTGGGGGTCCAGCCCGATGACGCTTCGAAAGGTCTTGGCCGCCTTCTCCAGCTGCCCCTCTGCCATATACAACGATCCCAGGCGGTGCTGCAGCCAGGCGTCCTCCTTGAACAGCTTGACGGCTTTCTCCAGCAGGAGGATCACCGTCTCCCGGTTACCGCTGCGCTCCATGCAGGTCACCAGGGGCTTCACCAGGTCTAGGTCCTTGGGCGTTTCAAGAAGGAGCTCCCTGTACAGGAGGATCGCTTCGGGGTACTTGGCGGTCTGCCGGTAGCTGTGGGCCAGCATGGTTCTGAACCGGGTACTTTTCGGCTCCCGGGGAAGGATCATCTCCAATTGGGTGCAGGCCTTGGCGAAACTGCCCTGATCGTAGAGCTGATGGGCGTAGCTTTTTCGCAATTCCAAATTGTCCGGATAGGCTTTCAAATACGCGGCATAGGCACGAAGCAGCTTGCTGTGCTCCTCCAGGCGTATATACACCTCGATCAGCTTCTCCAAAGCCTGCTCGAAATCGGCTGCCCGTTTGAGAGTGCGCTTGAACCACCCCTCGGCCAGATCGGGGAGATCCGCCCGCAGGTACTCCTGTCCCAGGGCGTTCATAAGATGGGGATCCGGGCCGCTGCGGCGGATCTGTTCCTGCAGCGCAGGAATCGTCTGCCGGACGTCGTCCACCAGGCAGGGCAGGCTGAGGGCTTTGTAGTACAGGGCGTATTCATCCTCGGGATGGAAGCGCAAGATCCGGTCCAACACCGAGGTGAGCTCGCCATATTGCCCCTGTTCCCACAGCACGGCGGCCAGGCCGTAGTTGAACTCCAACCGATTTCTGTCCGTCTCCAACGCCCGGAGGTAGTGGTTCCTGGCTTTCTTCAGCTCCCCCAGCTTGCTGAAAGATTCCGCCATGATGGCATGCATGTCGCCGTCCCGGTATGAAATCCGCAGGACCCGGCGGGCGCTTTCCAGAGCCTCCCGGTGTCTCTGGTTTTGAAAGAGAACGATCGTCATGATCCGCAAGAGGCTCTGGACGTCCTGGGTGGAGATCTTCTGGTTGCCCAAGCGGTTCATGGCCTCGGTCATCTCGTCGAAGGCGGCGGGATTGTTTCCCTTCTGCAGGTAGAGGATCGCCTTCTGAAGATGCAGTACCGGGTCCTTCGGAGCCAAATGCCCGGCCTCCTCGAAGTGAATCAACGACTGCTCCCGATCTCCCAGCTCGCGGTAGATGCTGGCCAGGTACAGGTGGGCCACCAGGCTTTCCGGGCGGTGTTTTCGGATGAACAGAAGGGTGTCCCGGGCTTCCTCGAATTTATTCCTTCGAAACAGGCGGATGCCGTTGGTCAGGAGCGCGTTGAGGTACCCTGTGAAGATGTGTTGGTTGTCCGGTTCCAGGGATAGAGCCCGTTCGAACACGGAAATCGCGGTCTGCGGATGACCCCGTTTAAGCAGAGTCAGTCCCAGCAGACCCAGGGCGGGTACGAAGGATCCGTCCAGCGTGGTGGAGGTTTTGAGATGGCGGAAGGCGTGGTCCAGCAATCCCAGGGTGAAGTAGGCGCGCCCCAAGAAAAAGTGACCCTCCGCGGAGTCCGGTTCCAGTTTCAGGTAGAACTGCAGGGCCTGGATCGCCCGGTTGAAGTCACCGGCGGCGTGGTAGGCGCGTCCCAGGTACAGCAGGGCTGCAGGAAACTGATCGCTTCGCACCAGGATCTCTTGGAG
>Ga0180437_10011800_pt1 | contig 10430 bp, 2 predicted proteins | sample SS_ome_4_FD_132410 | JGI IMG/M metagenome (GOLD analysis project Ga0180437, IMG submission 132410) | Hypersaline lake sediment archaeal communities from the Salton Sea, California, USA - SS_3_D_1 metaG | ecosystem: Environmental > Aquatic > Non-marine Saline and Alkaline > Hypersaline > Sediment... | reverse complement strand
TGGCTTTCATCGATCAGATAAAAAATAATATCTTCATCACTGACGGCATCACATGGACACAGTCTGATCTGGACACTGACAGTTCATGGTACAATTGGAGTAATATGTCTATCATCAGTGCTTCCAATGTAAGAGGCAATATATCAAGCTTGAAGATCAATGTAACTACAGATCTTAACATGACAGATTCTATATGGTATAACAATATGTTTGATCTTACATTGGATCCTGCACTGTTGACTGTAGAAGATTCAACAATAACAGATATAGATAATTTATTTTTCAACTCTCCAGATATAGACATAATCAATACTACTATTGAGAGCTTTGTCAACAATGCAACCAACTTGGCAAGATTTAACGGAACATCTATTGATTTCTCGATAGGTTCGGTAGTCAAGGCCAATGTGAACATTACAGGAATCAATGTAACTATTGATGGCACATCTATATTGAATGCGACAGAGTTTGGTTATTTCGGTGGTGTTGCAGATGATGGAAGCGGTCCTGGCGGCGGCGAGCATTTCAATGGCGGCGGCTGGGGTATCGGCGGCGGCGGAGCTTACGGTGGCAGTGGCGGAAGAGCGCATCTAACTCTTGCTGACGGCGGAATGTGGTATGGAAGCGCGTTCCAGCCTGTTCTACATGGAAGCGGTGGCGGCGGCTCTGATATTCCTAATTACAATGGAAGCAATGGAGGAGGAATTGTTTTCATCAATGCTAACTGGCTTTCATTCAACGGCAAGATTTCATCTGATGGTCAGAAAATAGTTGCAGGAGTCTGCAGTAGTTCTAGTCCTCGAGCTCCAGGTGGAGGTTCTGGCGGTTCAGTTTTCATCACAACATATAATCTTACAGGCTCTGGCGATATCCAAGCTGATGGCGCGGATGGATTGATCTGTACTGGCGGCGGAGAATACGACGGTGGCGGTGGCGGTGGCGGTCGTATAGCTGTGTATTATAATCACACTAATTGGGACATCAATGACTTCCTTGACGCAACAACAGATGAGGGAGTTACTCAAATACCAAGCAATAATAATGCATTGAGCGGTGAGAAAGGAACTGTTGTGTTTGTTGATGTTGAAAATGATGACATCACTGTCGTAAACAGCTTCAGGTTCCAGAGCAATGATGATGCAAGCGGTTATCTTGACAGGAGAAACATCAATGCTACGAACGCATATGTCAGGGCGAATGATACTGTGACTGTAAATGCAAGCGATTATTTCAGGTTTGTAAATTCGACTCTTGGCAATAATACAGACATTCCTATTGCGACAACAATAATCGCAGACAATCTATTCTTTGACTCAGGTTCTGCGATAAATATCAGCGGAAGACTGCACCTTATTTACAATAGTTCATTCACAGACACCAATGTAACTTATGACAATCCGCTTTCCTTGATACTCGAGAACAATACAGTCTCGCAGATAGAATGGATAAATAATTCATTAATAGGATTGTTCAATCTGAGTACGCATGTAAAATTAGGATTCAATTACACTTTTGTCAACTCAAGCAAAGTAAGCGGCTTGAACACGACTGCAAACATCACACTATATGGTCTTTCATTCACAAATCCTCAAGCACAGGTAGATCTGAATGATAACGGCACATACATCGACTGTACAAACACTACTGACCCTGCTTGTGTAAATCTAAGTTATGTAGGAGGAGTGTTCAAGTTCAACACGACGCACTTCACAGCGTTCAGAGCAAATGAAGGAAACACTTTACCGAACACTACACAGGTTATAATGAACACTTCGCTTGGAACCAATACATCATCAGAGACTATAAACTGTTATGCAAATGCAACAGATGCAGAGCAGGCAAATCTCAACATATATTACAGATGGTTCAATAACAGCATAGAAGTTATACAGTTGGGCGGCACTGCGTATAATGTGCCTATAGATACGCTTGCATTGGTTGCGACGTTAGGTGCGGGAAACACGACAAAAGGAGAGAACTGGACATGTGAAGTGAAAGCGCTTGATGGAATAGGAAGCGAACCTGACTGGAACAATGCGACCAACTCTATCATCATATTGAACTCGCTGCCGACGCAGTCGCAGCCTATATTGAACTCCAGCATAAATCAGAACAGGACAGACGAGAACCTGACTGTTTATGTGCAGAACTTGTATGATGCAGACAGTGATCCTGTATTGAACATTACGAATTGGTACAGGAATGGTTCTTCGATAACTGTATTGAACATGCCGTTCGAGAACACATCGAATTCAGCTGGCCAGTATGCTTCTGTCTGGGCGAAAGACTACAGCGGTTATGGTAATAATGGTACTGTTAGCGGTGCGACCTGGGATATTGATGGCGGAGCAGACGGATTTGGTATTTATGACTTTGACGGTAATGATGAGATTGTACTAGGAAATCAGGCAATAGGTCAGGATGTTAACGGTGCTGCAGGAATTACTGTAAGTTATTGGATCAGTCCTAACACATTCCCTACTGGCTCGAACCAACAGCAAGCAATTGCAATAATCATTGGCTCAAATGCAGGAGGTATTGATTCGAAAGTGAATTCCAATGGTTCTGTGACGTTCGGAGGAAGAAGCGTTGCCACTGACGGTTTCCAAAATTCAATATCTAATTCAAATCTTTCATTGTCGACTTGGTTCCATGTGGTTGGTGTCTATGATTATCCTAATGACAGGATATATATCTATATCAATGGAAGCCTTGACAAGAATGAATCTGTGAATTTCGGCAATACACAATATACGCATTCCTGGAGTGCAGGAGCAGACAAGATTGGAAACTATGTTATCAACAGGTACTTGAACGCCTCTTTGGATGATGTAAAGATATACAACAGGGCCTTGTCATCTGCGCAGATCAATGCGCTTTACAATAATGAAGTTGATAAGATAGTAAGCCAGGAAACAATCGTCGGTGATGTATGGCATGCATGTGTCACGCCTAATGATCAGGATCCTGACGGACAGACAAATTGCACAAGAAACATGACTATAAAGGAAGAGTTGTGTAATATCAATGGAACTATTACTGATGCGTTCGGCAGCTTTGTGTTCTCGACTGTAAACCTTTACAATTCAACAGGCGGTTTAGTATTCGGTGAAGACGAGAGTTACAACATGAGTGTTGAATGTAATAACAAGTACGAGTTCAGGGTAGAGCCTGCAACTGGAAGTTTAAACAGCTTAAGAGTCATTAATCTAACATTGTCAACTGCAGACATAACAGAAGTCGTGGACTTGGAAGATTCATTTGAATCTATTGAAAGCCCAGAATCAGGAAATTGGTCAGAAGTAATTGCCTGGAATCCTGATCCTTCAATAACGTACGATTACATCAGCATCAATTTCACATACAATGATACAGATCTAGGATTATACAAGTGTACTAATTGGAATTTCACTACCCAGAATTGTACTGATGATAATTGGACATTATTGACAGAAGATATTCCTGACAATTATACGCAGTTTGTATACAACTTCACACCTGGTGATCCAGAAGTAGGTGTTGCAGATAAGCCTAATTTGATAGGTTTCCTGAACATCTATGATGTAACAGGATTGGCGCCGGGTCTTAGAAGGAATGCAGGAACCTTTGTTGGCAGATTCTTTAATGGAACGCCTCTAAACTTGAGTTCAGGAAGAGCTTATAGGATAGAGATAGTGGCCAATAATACAGATAACCAAACAAACGGCATCTTGCTGGATCCATTCCATAACAATATTCCTGATGAACTGGCAATAGACTTGCAAGGAATTGATGCGCCGAATATAACTGTCACTGCAGGAACAGTTACTATAAATCCATTTGTTAATACTACAACAGCAGGAACAGAGTCAGGCACTACAAAACTCATCTGGGATGCGCAGTCGCCAGACAAGACAGTAGAAAATTTGAATTATCCAGGAGATCAGGTCAAGTTTTGGTATGTTGTTGATTATACTAATGCTGTTGAAAGCTCCCATAATCTTACATCGCTAATAGATGTTCAAGGCACTAACAAGAACGATCTGATATTGATCAATCCAATAAGGACGTTTGCGCCTGACTTGTTTACTAATTCAACATACATTGATTTCACTAACAATAATCCGGGTGAATTGCATAACATCTCGATAAATGCAACAATCTTCAACCTTGGCGGAGCCAACGCGACAAATGTAACTGTAAGATTCTATGACGGCAATGAGACGCACGGCTCGCAGATAAACGGCAATATCACAATAAATGTCAGCGCGTACAGCAATGTGACTGTGAATACAACCTGGCTGGCATTGCTTGGACCGCATAACATAACTGTTGTTATAGATCCTCCAACTGCAACCAATGGAAGTATTGCAGAGACAGATGAGACAAACAATGTTGCATATAGAACCATTAATACGCAAGGCTATCATACATTCTACGGTAGCATCTTTGCAAACATAACCTTAGAGGATGCAAGCAATGACATATTCTATAGATGGATGATAACTAATTATGACGGAAGCCTGCTTGCAGCAGATGCAGACAGCAGCATAACTTTCGCAAACCTGAAAGCGCTCGGCTTCAATGATACAGGAGGAAGGACGAGCGGGGACTTTGACGATGCAGATGTTAATCTGAACATGACTGGCTGGAACGATTCAATCAAGGCATTGTGGACAGGAGGAGGCGGTGTTGCTCTTCATAATGCAACCTTTAACATATCTAGCTTAAGCATTGCAAACGTGCCTATCATAAACAGCACGAACAACAGCAATTTCTTGACAGGCATTTTATGGGATGATACTGATGACAGTGATAATGAATATGACACAAGCGAAAAAGAGGACATTGTATTTGTAGCTAACATAAAAGACAATACGCAGAGCAAGTTTGGTGTTGTGGATTATGAGATCTATCTGCCTGTCAGGCTTGAGGAGTATGTGGCAGGCACTGATCAGATTGCATTCTATATCGAAGTTAGATGAATATAGAGTTGGAGGTAGTTGTTACTTTAAAGTCGTGCCAAATATTTATATAGGAAGATTATTTTCAATATAAATGATTTGAAGTGACTATACTTTAACATAATGTTATAGTATGTACTATAAAGAGGTGAGGAAATGAAAAAAGCAATATTTTTTGCAGTGAGTGTTATAACACTATTTCTATTGTCCTACATGGCAATTGCAGTACCATCTGGTGCAGGCGTTAGTGTATTGTCTAGCGAAAGATGGTCCAATACAACTGCTGGCAGCTATGGCGGACAAGGCGGAAACGTGACCAACACAACATTAAGCGGTGCAACGCAGACAAATGCTTGGGCAGGTTTCTTCGGTGAAGTCACAGGTGGAATCACTTTGAACGATGCTGGCGCAGACATCTTCTATGACTGGGCAGTTGCAAGCATCACAGGTGAAGTCTATGCGACAAGGGCAAGTTCTCCGTCATGGAGCACAATAGTAGCACAGAATGACTGTACAACAGACTCTTTATTCACAGGAAGTGGTGCAGATAATACAACAAATACCTTTGTAGCAAGCAACAATTCTGCAGTCACAGTAGGAACAACAGTCATTGCAGCAGGAACATCATGCGCTCTTCCAAACGGAACTTATGTTAATGGTGCAGAACCAACGTCACCAGTTTTCGAAGAAATATTGTTGAGCGATGGAACAAATCCAATCTATGTGGCAAAGATCAATGCAGACCAGACTGGTTATGATGGAGCTACACACGATTATCAGATGATTGTTCCTGACAACTACACGTCAAACATTCTGACCTATTATTTCTTCATAGAACTAGGTTAGACAAACAATATTTTTTATTTTTTTATCTTTTTCTTGTTTTTTATATATGATTTCCCTGCTATAAATAGAAATATTTATATAGTATCTTTCATCAAAACAAGCAGAAAAAAGGGGTTTAGTTTATAAAAGAAAGGTGGTGAGACAGTATGAAATTTTATAGGGGAATTTTAATTACAGCTTTGATTCTAATTAGCATGTTTTCTTGCATGATTAATGTTTCTGCGCAGGAAAAACCTACATTGGTTATAATCAATTCAGATGAATGGGTTGATGTTTATACTGGCATGAATTATGCAAATCTTAATGGAATGAATTCCAAATTTCTGGTGGCTGATGATCACATCTATGAGATGATGCCTGGTCTGTCAAAAGAAGTAAAAATAATGGTGATTGAAAGCCAGCAGTCAGCTTATAATGTTGGACTGGCAAATACTTTGAGAGATAATGGATTTACTGTTATAGACGAATACATGTCAAGAGATACAGACAGCACGAATATAGAGTTTGCAAGAATGACTGGAACAAAGAATTTCATTGTGCTTGATGATTCTTATGGTTATAATGCAGTCTCTGTTGGGCCGTATGCAACCTTGACTAATTCCTTTGTGTTGTTTGCAGATGAAAACAATATCGCAGACGTGGTCGATTTTCTGGACAAGAATGGAGTGGATAATTTAATAGTGTACGGGACAGTAGATAGGCTGGTGCGCACTGCGCTGCAGAAATACAATCCTGATGTGATTGATTTCGAGAACAGGTTTGACAATAATCTTGAGATAACAAAGAGGTTCCAGAAAAAGAAAATCGCGACGCAAGTTCTCTTCACCAATGGAGAATTTTTAGAAGATGAACTTATCAGTGGAGGAAATGGCAGGGAACCTATCATCTTTGTGGGCAAGGATAATGTGCCTCCTCAAGTCATTGATTATGTCAAGAACAGCGACATTGATGTTGGAGTTTTGATTGGAAACGATCTTACTTATACTGCGAAAACTCTCAAGGATGAAGCAGACATCAGCGTTTTCATCAAGTTCGGCAAGGGAACTGCAGGTGAAAGTTACAAGACAGTAGAGGCTCTTGACAGGTTCGTGCTTCCATCATATGAATTGATGCTTGCGATAGATTCTGTTGTTTATAATACTGCTACAAAGCAGTTGGAAGTAGTTTATAGAAATGAGAAAGAACTTACAACATATTTCAAATCCTCGATATCCATACTTGTCGATGGAGAAAAGAAAAAGACCGTTGGGGATGCTGAGACAGTCATCATTGGCGAGCTTGACATAATGGGAATAGGTTATGACCTTGATCTTACAGAGGAATTAAGGAAGCCTGATGTGAGCATTGTTGCAGAAATAATGCTGCCTTTTGGCGAGAGCCCTAAATCAATGGACAAGGCAATAGAAGGAACTTTCCCTGTGCAAGTTGTGACTATTGAAGACAGGTGCGATGTAAAGACCATGAAATTGGTGTATGACAAGAAGACGCAGAGATTTGTCATGACAATAGATAATGTTGCTGCCACGTCATGTTATGTGGATCCTAGGATTACTGATCTTACTGTTAATGACAAGAAAAAGACAATAACTTATGAAGGTGCTGCATTGGTAGGTCCTCAACAGAGCAAGGAACTTACAGTAAAGCAGAGGATGGATGATGTTGACATTGCAGACAACCCGCAGATCAAAGTCAAGACTTTGTACGGTGAGAGGGAAGGATTGTTATTGAAAGTTGACGAGGCAATGTTTGATTTGATAGTTGTGTCCGGCGGAATGGGCACTGGCATGTTACTTGGAATTGGCGCTGTTGTAGCAGCAATAATAATCATATTGCTGGTACTGTTGCTGCGGAAGAAATCTTCTGCTGCAAAACCTGTTAAGACAGTAAAACAGAAGAAGAGCAAAACAAGGGCGTCAAAAAGAAAAAAGAAGTGAATAGATGACACTAAAGACCCTTGGAAGAGCGAATAGTCTATTGAGTATATTGTTTTTCCTATTTATTTCTCTAGCTCTTGCTTTATTGTTCTTTGGGCAGTCTTTCTCTGCAATCGCTGCTTCTACGAATGCGACTGGCGGTTATGTGACTTACTTGAACTTGAGTGTGCAGCAGCAAACATCACATTGGACAGGCTTCTTTGGCCAGTTCATCTTTGCGCCTCATGGCCAAGCACCTTCTTCCATGACTGCAGGCGGAGGTAATGTTTCCTTGCAGAATTTTAATTTCACCACTACCTGTGCCAATCCTACGAATATCACAGGAGTCATGATGTTCACAAATGCGACTTCATTGCCTACTGGTCTTGTGCCTGGAAATCTTACTTTACTTAATGGTCTTGTGCCTGGTTTCTCTGATTCTCCTTCAAATACTTTTGTGCAGAACGCCAGCTATATCATAGGAGGGAACACAATAAACAATGTTCCCACAACATACACTTATGTGAACAGTTCTCCGCAGAATAATTCTTTCAAAGAAGGCTATATGCAGGACAGCAATGGCAATCTGGTGTTTGCTTCTGTCATTGAAGAGAATGTTCCTGGTTTTAATCTAACTGCGTATGATTTCCAGATGATGGTGCCTGTGCTGAACTATGGTCCTACCAGTTATAATGTATTTGCAGATTTCACTTATAATTGTCCTGTGAATGATACGTTTGAAAGGCTAATATTTCCTGACGGATTGTTTGAGTTGCTTGGAGTCTATAACAAGAGCGTGACTTTGCAGACTTTCGGCGTGCAGTTCATTGATCTTTCCTTGAGCGTGAACAGCACAATAGAATGTGTGGCTTATACTTCCAACAGCAGCCAGACAAGAACATTCAATTATACTTCTCCTGTTCAAATTTCGAACCAGAACATTACAATAAATTATACAATTGCATCTGGAGATCCTGACGGTAATGTCTTGACGAGCTGGTTCATCAATAATTGCTCGATAATAAACAGTGCAGGAACTTACATCAATGTGACTAATGTAACCAATCAGCCTGTCTATGTAAAGACAAGCCCTTGGTATAGGATTGTGGGCGGTGCACAGATAGGTTTCGATGTCGCCAATGCATATAGTGCTTACAAATTCAACCAAAGAGCATACTTTGGCCATAATGATACTACACAATATGATGTGAACTTTGCGTTCAGGAAATTGATCGGGACTTTCAGTTTTGAAGGGATATGTAATGATGGTTTAGATAATGACAATGACGGTAATATAGATGGTGCAGATTCAGACTGTCAGGCTTTATTCTTTAACATAAGCGGTCATCAGCTTGATCAGGGTTCTGGCGGTTTCGGCACTTTTAATTTTGTAAGTCCTTATATCGGGCCGTCGATGAGCACGCAATCAAACCCTCCTAGTGCTTGCACAGGAAACATCTGCGCTTTCACGCTTGGAACAAGCCAGGTCATAGTTGCATACACGCAAAGGAATAGGCCGGGAGGCAGGTTTAAAGTAAGATACTATGCGCCAAGCATCAATAATAAGATAACATTCATGACAACAAGCAGTGTGGGAAGTCCTCAATTTACTGTCAGCAACAGCACAACCAGTTTGTATAATCTGACAAATACAGGTTTGCCATACAAGATTTTGTTGCCAGATACAGGACCTCCTTATACGAGAGTCCAAGCAAATAGCAGACCTAATGTCCTTTCATCCCAAACATTTACAGGCACATTAAACCAGGTGACGAATATAACACTGGCAGGTGTTGCAGTCAATAATTATACTGTGAATCTTGATGCATTTATAGGGACTGGTGTAGGAGATACTAATGTAACTATTTATGTGGACAATAATGATCCTCAGAATGATTTTGAACTGGATCCTTACCTGCCAAGAGGAAATACTTCTGTTTTGGTTGGTGGCGAGACAAACGTTGCTAATAGCTGTAATGACAATGTTAATAATGATTTGAATTACGATAATTCTGATTGCAGGGACAGTGACTGTAATGGAGAAGCTATCGGCGTGAGTCCTGGCGGAGATTTCATACGATGCGAATATCTAACAGAACTTACATGTTATGACGGCTTTGATAATGACGGTGATGGTTCTGTTGATTGTGCAGACAGTGATTGTACTGGCAGGATAGGCGCGTACATCAACAGCAGCAATCTTCCAGAGAAGAAGTATATTGCTGGTGCGAATTATAGCGCATGTGAAGGGAGCAATGAAGGTGCCTTGAATTACAGCAATACTTTGAGCAGCTGCGATGACAGGTTTGACAATGATGCTGACAATAATGCATATCTTTCTTCTGGCTACAGCTGCGGCGGAACAGCAATGACGAGCTGTAGGGCAAAAGCAATAGATTGTTACGATCCTTACAGCTGCTGGGGAAGAGGTAATTTGAGTACGACACTTTCATGTCCTTTGTTCGAGAATGTCAGCGGTTATGGTGCGTGCAATGACGGTTTGGACAATGATTATGATGTTGATATAACTTCAAGCAACTGGCTGGGAATTACAGTGCCTGATCCTGGCGTTGATGGTACTGGTGCTGACTGTGATGATTATGATTGTTATGGCGCGCCTAATTGCCCTGCGAACGAGACTGCTGTAGCAGGTGCGCTAGCTTGCTTTGACGGAATAGATAATGATCTTGACGAATATGTATGGGGAGGTTCCAGTTATGTGACGAGA
>Ga0180437_10011799_pt1 | contig 10430 bp, 4 predicted proteins | sample SS_ome_4_FD_132410 | JGI IMG/M metagenome (GOLD analysis project Ga0180437, IMG submission 132410) | Hypersaline lake sediment archaeal communities from the Salton Sea, California, USA - SS_3_D_1 metaG | ecosystem: Environmental > Aquatic > Non-marine Saline and Alkaline > Hypersaline > Sediment... | reverse complement strand
GCTGGTTTTTCTGAAAAACAAGCATATTGACGAGCCTTTCAGTATCTGCAACGACGATTGCTGCCAAAGATACCAGGGAACCACACATTTATCCGAAAGCGTGGCAAAGCACGTTTCCGAAACCAGGGGGATATGCATTGTCACGTTCGAGGGTTATATTTGCGGGGCTTATTATTCAAAAAGTTGCGGCGGCATAATGGAAAAGGCGCAAAACATATTCGGCTCAGGAGCGGTTGGAATCGGTGAATCAGTGGATGCCCCCCCGGAATCTCCCACAGCATGGTTCAACCCTATTACAAAGGATAATATCCGGGAGTGGATCCTGGGTGATTTCCTGAAAGACACGGATAGTTACTGCTCTCCCAATATCTGCCCCGAGGAAACGCTTTCGGAGTTTTTGGGAGCCGTGGATGAGGCGGGGCATTACTACAGGTGGAAAGTCGAATACACCCAGGAGGAGATTGTACAGTATCTGAAAGAAAAAGCAAAGATTTCCGATATTGGGGAGTTTACAGGATTTCAGGCAGGGCAAAGGGGCAATTCGGGTCGCCTTCACGAACTGGTTGTATTGTACAAAAATGAAGAAGGGAAGGGAAAATCCCATACCATAAAAACCCAATACCAGATTCGGAATGCGCTTCACGCGAAATTTCTTTTTTCCAGCGCATTTATCTGGGATTTTGAAAAAAATGATATGGGGAAAATCGACCGGGTGATTCTGCAAGGCGCAGGATGGGGGCACGGTGTAGGAATGTGCCAGATCGGCGCTTTGGGCATGGCAAAAAAGGGATTCTCTTTCAAGGAAATCCTGAAGCATTATTACAACAAGAGCTCGCTCGTTAAAGCTTACTAGCCGCGAGAACCAGTATAGATAAAAACCTTTTTGAGGAAGAAACCTGGAAGGAGGCGGGTGTGAAAAAAATAATCGTTTTCCTGATTGCATGTATTGGTATTCTTCTTGTTTTTCCAATTTTTGGCAGTAACTATAACGCCGCTATAACAGAATGGACAAACCTTATTCCCAGTGTTCCGCATACCGGAACCCAGGCTCTGTTCACCGTGAAAATTAATTCCCCCTATCAAAATAACAAACTATATGCCATCTTTCGATCTTCGAAGGAAACATTTTCGCTCCCTCTTGCAGACGACGGGCAGGATGGTGACAAAAAGTCCGGCGACGGCATATTCAGTTGCATTTTCCCCACCCAGAAAAAACATGGGCTCTGGTATTGCCTTGTTGCCGCGGGCAAGGACGCGAAACATTTATCTTACAGCCTTCCCCAGGTATTTATCGTCACAAGCAAACAAACGGAATACCGCGCGTTGTGGGCAGATTCCTGGAACGCGGGTTTCTTAAGCCGAAGCCAAGCAGATGGCTTGGTTAAATGCGCGCGAGATTCCAACCTGAATGCGATCATTGTAGAGGTGCGAAAAATCGGGGATGCGTATTACGATTCAGCGTATGAACCCCGCGCCTCGAACCTCAAAGACCCCGGGTTCGATCCCCTGGGATACCTGTGCCAGATCGCGCATGATACCAGGGGCGGGAAAAAACGAATCGAGGTTCATGCCTGGATTGTATGTTACCGGATTCACAAGGGAAATAAGCAAAGGGGATTCCCCAAGGCGCCGCATATTCTTGGAGAACATCCCGAATGGGCGTCCGTCAGTTTTGCCGGGAAAAAATTCGATAATGGCTCTGTGTATCTCGATCCCGGTATCCCTGAAGTAACGAATTACAACATCAATGTGTGCCTTGATATTGTTAATAAATATGATGTGGACGGAATTAATTTCGATTATATCCGTTATCCCCAGATGGGGTGGGGGTATAATCCTATTGCCTTGAAACGCTTCCAGAAACTTTACAACAGAAGCGATAAACCCAAACCCCGGGATCCCATGTGGCTCGAGTTTCAAAGAAACCAGGTAACCCATTTCCTGCGGAAAGTATATGTGAACCTTATTGCAGTCAAACCAAAAATTATTGTTTCTGTTTGCACGATCGGGTGGGGGGATATACCCGGAGGTGATTTCAAGAGAACAGACGCTTATGCGGCGGGTATACAGAACTGGGCGGAATGGAACCGGCAACACATCCTTGATGTGAACTTTCGCATGGGATACAAACGGCAAAACGAAGATCGATACAGGCGCCAATTCGAGAACTGGACCCGGTTTACACTGGAGCACCAGGATTTTCGCCTCTCCCCTATCGGGCTCGGAGCCTATCTTAACACCTTTGAGGGAACCATGGATCAAATAAGAATGGCGCGGGAGTTCGGCTCGAACGGGATCGTGCTGTACAGCTACTACAGTCCGTGCAAGGATAAGATATCCAAACAGGCATTTTACACAAATCTAAAGTCCCGGAAATTTCCCAAGTGGCTCGATGCGCCCCCCCTTGCTTGGAAGATATCGAATCCCACCGGAATCCTGGCTGGAACTGTATATCAAAACAAGCTTCCCGCGGACGGGGCAGAAATAACGCTTCCCGAAATCAATCTAAAAACCAAAACGGACGGAACCGGTTTTTACGCTTTTATGGATGTTCCGCCGGGACATTACCGGATCGATCTCAACGGAAAAAAAGCAGGGGCAAGCGAAGTCAAAGCCAACCATATCTCCCCTTGCGATATTCAGTATCCCTGATATTTTTTTGAATTTTAACATATGGTAATAGATCACTCGTTACATCTTATTATTCCCCTGTTTGTTTTGTTTGTCTCAGGAAGCCTGGGATGGGGTTGGAGCCTGCTTTACGTTTGCGGGCTATGGAAACACCTGCCGAATTTTATGTACAGGCTTTTTTTTTCCGGGCTATTGGGCATCCTGGTTCAGGGAGACCTGATCCTGGTTTTCGGTCTTTTAGGGAGATTGGAAAAAAGCGCTCTTCTTTTATTATTTTTTGCGGGACTTTTTTTGGGGATTTATTTCCTGTATGTTTATAAAAAAAAGGTAAAAGATTCCGTTGCCGTCGAAATCTTTGCAAAAACTGAAAAAAGACATATTGTTATATTTCTTGTTTTGAGCGTACCCTTTCTTGTTTTGATTTTTCTTCATTCCCTCGCGCCCGATCTTTCGGGCGACGCTTACCTTTATCATATCACGGTCCCCAACTTTTATGCTCAAGAGGGAAAAATCGTTAGAGTGCCCATGAGTTTCTGTTATAATTATCCCCTCCAGATAGAGATGTATATCCTGGCGGCGATTCGTTTAGGGCAGGAACAGGCGGGTGTGATGATGAATTTTGCCCTGGCGGTTTTGAGCCTTATTGGGATTATAATATTGGGAACTCTTTTAAGATCGCGATTTGTGGGATTCCTATCGGGTTTTGTTTTTATATCACTGCCGATTGTTATGCGCATAGCGTCTAGTTCACTTGTGGATCTTTCCTCGGCACCATTTATCCTAGGCGCGTTTATCTGCCTGTATAAATGGGAAAAGAAAAGGGAAAAACAGCTGCTTTTTTTGGGAGGAATCTGCGGGGGTGGGGCTGTTGCCATAAAGCTTTTTATGGGTTTTGCCAGCTTTATAATTCTTCCTCTTGCGGTTTGCGCGTTCAGTATTAAAATGAGAAAAGAAGGCGATTTTCTGATCGGAAATATTATTCGTACGATAAAAAATCTGGTATTATACGGAGCAGCCGTTTTTTGCCCTGTTTTTCCCTGGATGTTAAAGAATGCTCTTTTTACAAAAAATCCATTTTATCCTTTTCTGATTCACGTTCTTCCCACGAGGGGCGATTTGGTGGAATCGGCGCTGGTTCTGCACCGGCTGCACGGGATTCCCCCGGTACAGGGATTTTTTCCTATGATGAAAAGGTCTTTCGGGATTTTTTCTCTTCTGGCATGGGATGCAAACTGGTTGATCATAGGAGCCATGATTATGGCTCCGGTATTTTTTGTTATAATGCCAGGAAAAAGAAATATAAGAACCTTTTTTGGCATCCAGATTGTATTGGCAGCCTTTATGCTTTATTACGGCAGGAACGCCCAGGTTCGCTGGTTTCTCGGGTTTTTTCCTGTTTTTATTGTGGGTCTGATACTAGGTTTGGATACCCTTGTTCATTCCAATCGTCGCGCTCGATTTTATGTGATTTTTTTCCTGGTTTGCCTTTGTTTTGTAATTGCAGGAAAATTCTATTACTTCAGAATCAAGGAAACCGGATACTATCCCTGGTTGGCGTTTTCACAAAAAAGTCTCTCCGAGTATATGAAACATCAAAACAGGGTAAAGGAGGGGGATTTCATTAACAGGGGCATTCCGCCCGGGGGAAAGGTTTTTTTATTGGACAGGGAGATTCTTTCAATAGGGCGCTGGCTTCGAAGGCGCTTTGTTCAAGGGGGTGGTTTATGTTTTAAAAGGTGGGAAAAACAAAACACCTCGATTGACGAGATCTTAAGGGATTTGAAAACCCTGGAAGTCACCCATATCGGAGCCTCCCGATTGCTGGAAAATAAACTGTTTTTTCGGCTTAAAAAGGAGTATCTCCGGGTGCAAGCCGTTCATCCCACCTTCACCTTGTATAAAGTTCTCTATCCGCCCGGTTTATAAAATCACTTATCCTGCATAAAATCACATGCGAACCTTTTCAAAATGAACTTTGTGAAGGATCAGGAGGGGAATAGGGCGAATTTCAAATAAGCTTGACTCCCCCCGGAAGAATCGTTCATAAAATAGCGCTTTTGTGAATATTCAAGAATATCCGGTAAAATTAGGTTTTTTTATTATCTCATGCTGAAACGCGTACAATATAATTGGATTATCACTCTTTTATGCATCCTTTTGGTGCCGTATCTGATTATCAGTTACAACCATATCGGGGAGGATTGTTTTATATCGTTCAGGTATGTTGATAATTTCATCAACGGAAAAGGACTTGTTTTTAACGAAGGAGAGCGTGTAGAGGGATATTCCAATTTTCTGTGGGTAGTGCTCCTTGCCTTTTTTCGCAAGTTGGGAATCTCTCCGATTTTCATGTCCAAGTTTTTGGGAGTGTCTTCAACGGTACTCCTTTTATGGACCGTATCGTATTACAGCCTGAAGAAAAACCAGAGAAAGATCGATTGGATATACCTTGCCACGCCCCTTATGGTTTTTTTCAATCCCATGCTTCATTACCATGCGGGAAGGGGTCTTGAGACGAATCTTTACGCGCTTCTTTTCGTGTGGGCGATCTTCAGTTTCAAGCGGAGGAATTATACGAATTCCTCTCTGGCATTTGCAGCGATAGCCCTAACGCGCCCTGAGGGATTTGTCTATTTCTGGCTACTTATCCCAATGCTATTTTTAGATATCCGGCTCAGCAGAACGGAGAAATTCCACTATCCGGTTCCCCTGATTCGCCTCCGTTTCTTTGTTCCGTATTTGTCCATTGTGGTTTGCTTTTTTTTATGGCGGCTGTTATATTACGGGAACCTTCTCCCCAACACGGTTTATGCCAAAACCGCCACGTCGAATTTTTACGGCAATCCGAGCCTTCACATGTTGCTCCAGTTTATGATATCGTGGTCTTACATCCCCCTGTTTGCCATCCTGGCAATTTTCACGTATCACAAGGAGGAATGGGAGCTGCAAAGGTCGCTTATCATTCCTATGATCCTGGGGGGATGCATCCTTTTCTTTACGCTTTCCATCGGGCAGGTTCAGGCTTCCCCGTTTCGCCACTATGTTCCCATGATTCCGATCATCATCATTTTGTTCCAGGAGTTTTTGCGTGCGATGAAGAAACGTGTGGAGGATAATCTTCCGCTTATCATCGGGCTGTTCGTGATTTTCCAGGGAATGAATTTATACACTTCCACGAACCTTGATGCCCCCAAATCGCGGCTGCATTCGAGAACATTTCAGTTTATAGGGAGTTGGAATTTTCCCGCGCGGCTGAAGTGGTTTTTTGAGCCGCCGATTGTCATCAACTCGGAAGCAGGAAAATGGTGCACGGAAAACCTCCCTGCAGATGCGCTGATCGGGGCAGACCAGATCGGGCAGTTCGGATACTACACAAAACAGAATGTGCTGGACCTTTTAGGGCTTACGGATAAGGAATTTGCCAGGAAAAAGTATTCCCTGGATACGCTTTTAAAAAGGGAGCCCCCTCCAGGTTACCTTGTTCTCCTGGGGTACCTGGGGGATTCCAAACCCTTCCTGGAAGGGATTGCCAAAAGCTTTGAACAAAACGCATTCAAGGAACAATATCAGCTGCGCTGGATTCTCCGTCCCAATAACACCATCAACAAAACCGAGTTCCTGGTTTACGCAAAAAGGGATTTACTGGAAGAGCCTTCGGAAGAGCCGGAAATTATTCACCTGGGTGTAGACACCAATACCTGGGAGGAAAAGCTTCGGCTTTGACTCATTTTAAATCCGGGATCAGTTCCTTTTCCATCCTGAAATCATAAAACCACACTGTTCCGGTATCTTTGCTCTGTCTCTTGCTGTTGGCATAAACGGAAAAACTGATCAAGCCTTGGTTAACTCCTTTCGGAACGGTTTTAAGAAAAACAAACTTTGTTTCATCAACATCCCCCGTGATTCCCTGGGCATTTGCCCACTGTCTGAATTTAATCTTCAAGTTCTTGTCAAAAAATAAAATCATGACATTAGCTGAATGATTATAAAGGCTTTTTGTTTTGGCTTTAATTGTGAAATAAACAATTTGACCTTTTTTAACGGGAAACACAGGAGAGAAAAAACTCCCTCCCTTGGAATCAAAAGGAACTTTTGCAACCAGGCTCAAATAATTCCCGTGCTGGGTTTTGATTTTTTTGTTTTGCGGAGAGGAAAGTTTGTTGGCTTTCCAGGTTCTTTTCCCCTGGTCAAGCAAAAGGCGCTCGGTAGGAAGGTATCGGGAAAGGGAAAATAATCTGTTTCCGGGCAAAATAAGACGTTGATCGGTTCCGGATACTCTTTGCTGCAATTTCTCCAGCGAAAAATAGGAAAGAAAACCATCATTATCCAGAGAATCCGTGTTTTTCCCACCTACAATATCACTAAAAAAGAAGATGCTTAAACAATGATTGCCTTTTTTTAAGGGTAGAGGGAATTTTTTTGTTTCCCAGGAGTTATCGCCCCGTAGGTAAGCAAGTATGCCCACCGGTGAATCATCTGTTTCAATATGAAAGAGAATCGGTCCCGGTTTGTCATTTTTTGCATTCAAGGCAAATTGATACATTCCTGTTTGGGGAATATTCATCTCATAGGATACATACGAATTGTAGGGAAGATGAAGAAAGGATAAATTCTTTTCCGTTTTGCACGAAATATCATAGGTATGTGTTGAGTCATCATACCCTGTAGCGTGAAAGAATTTTCTGTTCGGATACCGGGATGAGAGAAGAAAGGAGAGGCTCCGGGGCTTTTTGTTTGTTAGTTCCGGGCTTTTTATAAGGAATCCAAGAGGAATAGTTCCTGAAGGCATGGGAAAATGAAGAGAAATTTCACCGGGTAAGGAATCGCTTTGTTTTTCGAAATTTCCTAAGAGTTTTTCATCCGCAAACACGGAAAGCGTAAACGAAGAGGGAAGGTCTTCGGGCTTGCCTTTGTATTGAATAAGGGCATACATTTCATGGGAAACATAAACATCAGCTTGTGCGGTTTCGATATCACCGAAAAAGTCGGGGGAACGTTTATCTTTGGGAGGCGTATCAAAGGAAAGATTCAAGGAAACAGGGGTTTCATCCCCGAGGACTTTCCCTTTGTATTTCCATTTCCACAGGATGACATCGTATTTTTCATCGCTCACGGTTTCATGCCGAAAAACCTCGTCAAAGTGATCTTTTACCCAATCGTTCAGAAAGGTTCTGATATCATGGGGCCAGCCATAGATATACCAGATATTTCCGCCATTTTCCGCGGCGTTTATAAGGCGGAACACAGACCTTGTGCCATCCCCGCGTTCCCCTTCCAATGGTAGATATTGCTCGGGAGCGATGTTGTAATATTTTGCATAATAATCCACCACTTCGGTTATCACACCATAAGCGGAGATATAGTCGTTTTTTCCCATACGTTCGGAAGCGTAACGCACTACTCCCTTTATATCCGTACCCTTATGACCATAGTGAACACGTATGAATTTATAATCCTTATACAGGTTGGGGATGATAAAAAGAAGGCATAAAACGACCGTAATTGGGAGCTGGTATGCTTTGATCTTTGGGGGTATTAATTTTCTCAGGGCATCCAGAACAGAGATAGCTCCGTAGGAGATGCAAATTATATTAAGGGGATATAAAAAGAACACGTACTTGTTGGAATACCATTGTTTAAGATGGATGGAAAAAAGCAGGGTAAACGTGGCAAAAAGAACGACAACAAAAAGGCTCCCGAAGAGTGTTTTTTTGATTATGGCACGGATGTAACCCACGATAGAAAACAGGATAAAAGCGCCCACAATATAAGTGTATAAAAATCCCTTGGGAGGAGCAATAGGTCCATAATAGAGGAAATGCCGCGTGAAAAAGAAGTTCCTGGTTGCAAAGACTCCTTCAGCCGGGGCTTTAAAAAGTTTTATATTGCGGACTTGACTCAGAGCGATCTTCGCCAGCTTCCAGCTTACAAGAAATCCTGTTGTTATAACCAGGAGAACAGTTATCAAAATCAAAAGCTTGAACCATGATTTTTGTTTCATGGGTGTTTTGTCAGGAACTTTTTTTCTGTTTTTTTTCGATTTATAAGGTTTTTCTGTATTTTTAAAAAGGCTTTTCATAAATTGAAAGGCGCGTTTTAAAATCTTTCTTCCCCTGGAACTCACAACCAGAGACAAAGGAATCCAGATAAGAATTATTCCCGATATTACAAGGGTTGTGGGATGGATCAGGTAATTCATGATACATGAAAAGGGAAGCAGGAAAAGGCTTATCAGGCATCCTTGATTAATAAAACGGGCAAAAAGCCATATAGATAATGCGGCAAGGAGAAACATAACCGGGTAGTACCGCGCCTCCTGGGAATAATAGATATGGTTTTTTGAAGTTGCGATCAAAAGGGCGCCCAGGATCCCCACCCTGCGATCTTTGAACACCTCTTTTCCCGCGAGATAAACCGCGAGGACCCCGAAAATGCCACAAAGCGCGGATGCCGTACGCAACCAGACTTCACTATGACCGAAGTTTAAAAAAAACCGCACCAGTTTGAAATACAGAAAATGAGGTTTGTCCCATAAGGGAAGATTCTTCAAGGCATCCTTATAGGTGTGAAGTTCATCGAACCAGAGGCTTTTGGTTCCCAAGTGATAAAAACGCAGAATCGCCCCAGCAACAAAGAGAAGCGGCATGAAGTATCTGTAATATTTTATTTCCTGATTTTTATTCTCTGCTCTATCCAACTTCAATATCCTTAAGATATCAATTTTAACTAATGTCATGGCAAGTGATATAAAAGAGCCTTCCGATGGCTTTAATCCTTAGAGCTGGTTTCTTTTTTTCGCTTATTGTAAACCTCGCTTTTGGTATAAAGGAATTTTCCGCTTGGGGAGGGGGGAATTTCTTCTACAAATTCGAATTCCACACGGCAATCCTCCCCCATAACAAGCTTTATCTTTTGCTTAATGGATTTCATTTTCTCTACATTTTTTTCCTGGGAAAGAACAACATTAACCCGAACATGATCAAAATCCTTCTGAACAACCTGGAATTTTTTAACCCAGGATTGAAAATAGAAAAGATGCGTGAAGTATTCACCATGCACAAGGGTTCCGTCTTTTAGAATAAAATGATCCGTGACCCTCCCGGTAAGGCTTTTCAGAACAGATAAATTGTATCCGCAACTATAGTCGCAGGTTCCCGGGATTCCTGTATCTCCGATCCTGTAACGGATAAGGGGCATGGCGAAATTTTCCAGGCATGTGATAACAATTTCCCCCTCTTTTCCCGGAGGGCACGGTTTGTCCTGTTGATCCAACACCTCGATAAATTGCCTCCACTCGAAGATGTGCAATCCGTGCTGTTTCATGCATTCACAGGCAATGCCTCCGACTTCGCGTGATCCGTACTGGTTGAGAACTTTTGTTTTGAATATGCGTTCCAGGTACGTGCGAATCTCTGGTTCCAGGGTTCCTGCGGTTGTAATAATAGCAGCTGGAGGGTATAATTCCAGGGAATTTTGCTCTGCGAACCGGGCAAGTTCATAGATGGAATCAATGTATGTCCACACCACCTTTGGTTTAAAACGGTTCCATTTTTCCGAGTACTGTTTCAGGTTCCTGGTTTCCATTTTAAAGCTGTTAAGGGAAAGCCTGTTATAGAGGAAATTTTTGAGCTTGAGAGAGAGGCTTGGGGATTCCCCGAAAATATCCCGTTCGCTTCCCCAGAGCTTCAGTTCGGGTTCTCCGATATTTTTGCCGCAAAAGTTGGAGAAGAACACATGGGAAGCCATATCCCCGATCATATAATCCGTATGTTGGAGGAATTTAACGGGTTCCCCAGTCG
>Ga0180437_10011798_pt1 | contig 10430 bp, 10 predicted proteins | sample SS_ome_4_FD_132410 | JGI IMG/M metagenome (GOLD analysis project Ga0180437, IMG submission 132410) | Hypersaline lake sediment archaeal communities from the Salton Sea, California, USA - SS_3_D_1 metaG | ecosystem: Environmental > Aquatic > Non-marine Saline and Alkaline > Hypersaline >... | reverse complement strand
GGCCACGGTCATCACGGGCACGAGCATGAAGTGCTGGTGGACCATGCCGATACCACGGGCGATGGCATCGCTGGGGCTTTCGATCTCTACCTCCTGACCGTCGAGGAAGATTCGCCCCTCATCCTGGGTGTAGAGACCGTACAGGATGTTCATCAGCGTGGTCTTACCAGCGCCGTTCTCACCTAAAAAGGCCAACACCTCTCCTTTCTCCAGGGAGAAATCTATGCGGTCGTTGGCCAGAACTCCGGGGAATCTTTTAGTGACGTTGCGAACCTGAAGTACTGGGGCCATATCCTCTCCTTAGTTTCAAAGATGAGAAAAGAGACTGCCCAGGCGGGATTTCATACCGTGACATAGCCTATCTATAGATCGGCAGGGTTTGCCTGATCGGCCATGCCCATCGCCTGGATTTAGCCTCGGTAATTATACAGAGAGTGAGGAAGATTGTCAAGAAGTTATGGGGATTCTTAGGCATTTACTGTTTGCCCATAGACGGGTTTGCCAAAAAGAACAGAAGGGGATATAATAAGACGGATTCTGTTCGAGGAGTGAGTTAGGATGGCTGACCAGAAGAAAGTGGGTCAAGTTGGGGAAGCAGCAGGCATTTTGGCCGAAATCATCAAGAACATCAAACTGATCTGGCGGCTGTTAAACGACAGGCGTATTTCGCCCTGGTTAAAGATGATCATACCGGTCACTTTACTCTATCTGCTGTTCCCCGTTGATATTGTCCCCGACTTTGCGCCGGGGTTGGGCCAGCTAGATGATATCGCCGTCATCTTGTTGGGGTTAAAGTTCTTCGTTGAGATGTGTCCCGAGGAGATTGTCCGTCAGCATTTGGATGAATTGGCCTCCGTTGTCAGCCCGTGGCGGGTAGTTGAGGAAGATGAGACTCCGGAAGCGGAGCTTTCTCGTTATATTGAAGCTCCCTACCAGGTGGTGGACAAGAAGGATGAGGGTGATTTAGATGCCTGATGATGAAACCAGACTCCGGCTTCCCAGTCAGGTGGTTGCTCGCCTGGATGTATCGGCCTCAACACTGCGGCGCTGGTCCAAAGAGTTTGCCCCTTTCCTCTCCCAAACCGCCGGTTACCCGGAGTTATCTTCCGACGGTGGGGCAAGCCATCGGCGCTACACGGATGAAGATCTGGAGACCCTCATTACCATCAAGGGATTACTGGCTGAGGGTTATTCCTATCATCAAGTTGCAAAGCGCTTAGAAGCCATGAGCGTGGGTGGGGGCATCCAGGGCGATGCGTATGCCGTCGTCGCTGCCGAGGGGGAAAAGCTGGGCCTTGCACCGGCCATGTCCGTCCTGGCCGATACCATCCACACTGTAGCTGACGGTCAACAGATGCTCCTGCACAGCCAACAAGCCAGCCGTGATCTCTTGGGCGTGATCATACAGGATAACTTTAACCTGAAAGAGGAGAACGCCAGATTGCGGGAGCGGATGCTGAGGCTAGAGCGTGAGATCTCTGAGATCAAACGTAGGGAAGATGAACGACGCGGCGTTCTTGAGGAACGGTTGTTGCAATTGGAGTTGGAGCAACTGGAAGACCGGAAGGGATGTTTGGGACTGCTCTTCGGCGCTTGATCTGGAGGGCAGAGGGGGCGCACAAGGGATACCGATGGAGGCCAGAGGCTATGCTTGGTAGCTACTGGCCTCTTTTCTTCACCACTGTTGCACCACTATTGCGGTATGGGCTGTACAGGTTCTCCCACCAGATCGTATTCCATAGCGGCCGTGATGCGCACCGGCAGCATCTTGCCCATGGGCAATTTCCCTTCAACAAGGACCAGGCCATCAATTTCCGGGGCATCGCGGTATGAGCGCCCCACGCTGAGGCCCTCGCTCTGTCCCTCAACAAGCACTTTGAGCACCCGTCCAATCATTTGCTGATTCCTGGCCAATGAGATGCCCTGCTGCTGTTCCATGAGCCGTGCGTAACGTTCTTCCTTGACCTCTATCGGCACCTGACAGGGCAACTTGGCTGCTTCTGTCCCGGCCTCTGGCGAGTAGGTGAAGACCCCCACCCGGTCAAAAACTATTTCGTCTGTGAAATCGAGCAGGGTCGAGAATTCCTCTTCTGTTTCGCCTGGATAGCCCACAATAAAAGAAGTGCGCAGCGCAATGTCTGGCATGGCCTCTCGCAGGTCGGCAACCAGGTGCCGGACCTCGTCCACATCGTGAGGGCGGTTCATGCGGCGCAACACTGCAGGGTGGCTATGTTGTGAGGGCATGTCGAGGTAGTGACAGACCTGGGGGTGGCGGGCCATGACCTTGATGAGGCGGGGGGTGACGTGCTGGGGATAGGTGTACATCAAGCGCAGCCACTGCAAGTCGGGTGCAGCGACTAAAATAGCCTCCATTAGGGTGGGTAGAGCATCGTGCTCACCTCGGTCTCGACCATAGGCCGTGGTGTCCTGGGCAATGAGAATGATCTCCTTGGCTCCCCTTTCGACCAACTGCTGAGCCTCGGCCACAATGGCCTCCAGGGGGCGGCTACGGGCTGGCCCTTTGATCGCTGGGATGGCGCAGAAGGCACAAGGGGCGCTGCAGCCGTCGGCGATCTTGAGATAGGCGCTGGCTCCCTGCAAGGCCCCGCGCATAGGTCCGGCGATTCTCCCAAGCGGATCTCCGGTCATGACCGCTGGCTCGCCGCGTGGATGGTCTTTTGAGCACAGGTCTTGAACCAGGATCGTGATTTCCATCCAGCGGCGGGTGCCGATGACGCCGTCCAGGCTGGGCACTTTTGCGACGAGTTCGCGCCCGTAGCGCTGCGAGAGGCAGCCAGCAGCGATGAGAAATTGGCCAGGCCGCTTCAGCTCCGCCAGTTCTCTCAAAGCAGCAAAGGATTCTTCCTTGGCTTTGTCAATGAAGCCACAGGTGTTGACGATCAAGAATTGAGCGCTCTGGGGTTCGGTGATGGCCTCGTAGCCAGCCTGCTGCAACAAGCGGCTTATGCCCTCAGAGTCCACAGTGTTTTTGGGGCAGCCTAAAGACAGCAGATAGAAATGCATCACCCTTCGGGGGTGGCGGTGGGAGTGGGCTCCTCGGATGTTGGGCTGCTCCCCTCCGGTATTTCAGAGGTGACCGTGGGCGTGACAGGGCCGGGTGTATCGGTTGACAATGGGGTACCCGGGGTTGCTGCAGCAGGTGTACCAATGGCCGGAGTCGTCCCTACTTCCTCGGTCGTCCATTCTTGGTCAATCACCTGTCCTCGCTTGCCCAGAGGCCCTAGGTTTTGCCCGTTGAGGATCACTTCCACACCTCCGGCATTGTTACAGCGGACGGCCACGCTTTCTTCCCCACTCCAGGTGATTTTGGTGCCCTCGTCGAAAACGCCCTCAAAGACCTTCTCTCCATCCACGTGGACTTGCAACCAGGCTCTCTCTATCATCACCAGTTCGACATCTACGCCGGTGTAGGCCTTGGGCGTCGGTGTGCCAACAAGGGTGGGTGTTGCTTGGGTAACTACAGAGGTCGGTGTAAAAGTGGGCCTAGGTTCCCTGGTCGTCACGGTTTCTTTGGTCTCAGCCCCGGTCTCTGCTGGCAGCGGGAAGTATTGGCGAAAAGCCCAGAGGCCCAAAAGGAGGAAAGCCAGAATAGCCAAAGATATGACGAGAAACGGAAAAGCCAGCAGACGCGATTGGGTCAATGACATGTCCATAGGGAAGGAACGGGGACCTGTTTCTTCCCCTGCGATTTGGCCAGCCTTGCCTACAAACTCCGGTTTCCTCCCTTTTTCAGCGGACTTTCCTTTGTGAAGGGCTTTTACTTCCTCCGGGTCCAGACCCAAATAAATGGCATAGTTGCGCAGGAATCCTTTGACGTAGACCTCGGGGGGCATGATCGAGAAGTCTTCCTCTTCCAAAGCCTGCAGGTATTTCTTTCGTATTCTGAGCTCTTCCTCGACTTGCTCCAGAGAGACCTCTTTGCTTTGACGCGCTTCTTTCAGCAACTCGCCGAGTTGGCCCATCGTCTTACCTCCCTAAGTTAGAACTGGCAACACCAATATATACTGTATGGTCACAAATGTCAAGTCTCAGTAGATAGCAATTTACTTCCGCTTCGGGTTGACTAAATCGGCGGTTGAGGGTATGATTACGGGCGGCATTTGTCACCTGTACCGCGGCGGCGACGCTATTGCGCCACAGGTGATAATAGCAGGGGGCGGAAGCCAGTGGTTAGAAAAGAGGTATTAGAGACAGCTCAGAAGGTGCTCCTGGTGACGATGGTTTTTATCGTTTTGACCATCGGCTACCTCAGTTGGCAGGCTCTCCGCCCGCCGGACGATACAACGGCCTTGGAATTGCCGTCACCGCTACCGACGGATACTCTAGTTCCTACCGGCGATCCTCGCCCGAAAGTCGGCATCGTGGCCGGCCACTATGGGTTCGATTCGGGGGCTATCTGCCCTGATGGGTTGCAAGAGGTTGAGATCAACTTCGCCATTGCCCAAAGGGTGGTGACCCTTCTAAAGGGCAAGGGCTATCGGGTCGAACTGTTGGGGGAATTTGACGAAGCCATCTATGGGTACCAGGCTGATGCCTTCGTGTCGCTGCACGCCGATTCCTGTGACATACCAGGAGCTTCGGGCTTCAAGGTGGCCCGCGTGACCAACAGTGCCGTGCCCGAGGAAGAGGACCGTCTGGTGAAGTGCCTGTGGGACGAATACGAGAAGTGGACGGGCTTGGCTCGCCACGAGGACAGCATCACCCCTGATATGCGCCAGTACCATGCCTTCCGCAAGATTGACCCTTACACCCCTGGTGCGATTATTGAGATGGGCTTTATGCTCGACGACCGGAACATCCTGCTGTACGAGCAGGACAAGGTGGCGCGGGGGGTAGCCAGCGGCGTGATCTGCTTTCTGGAGAGCGATTCAGGTGACTGAATCCCGGTTGGCTGATGGCCAACCCTCAATGGGGGTTGGCCATTTCTTGTTGTTGCGAACTACCTTGCTGCCGTTGCGTAGCGCAGGATGAGGCCGTGGACTACCTGCTCTACCGGTGCTTTGTCGTCGGTGAAAACCACGGTTGACTCCCCCACCTCCCTGATGTGACCCGCAGTCCGCTGGGCTACATCCAGCAGCAGGGGATGGTCCATCAGGGCCACGTTGGCCTCAAAGTTGGCCAGTTTCGTCGGCTTCACGGTGCCCACCACCAGGCTGTTGCCCAGTTCGCTGCCATAGTCGGGCGTGTCAATGACGTAGACGCTGGGGAAGACGTCCTTCATGGTGCTGGCCAGCACGTCAACCAGGCTGTAATCAGTGTGCGTGCGGCCGACGTTGATGACGGCCACTCCCTCTTCGCTCAAATGGTCACGCATCTCAATGAAGTACTCCCTGGTAGTCAGGTGGAAGGGGATGTAGGGGGGGCGGTAGGCGTCGGTGGCCACCACGTCGTATTTCCTTTGGCTGTGAGACAGGAAATAGCGACCATCCTGAGTGATGACGTTAAAATTGGGCTCGTCCATGGCAAAGAACTGACGTCCCACAGCAACGATGCGGGGGTCAATCTCGGCCCCGTCAATAGGGATGGGGCCGTACACGGCCGTATACTGCTTGGGGATGGTCCCGGCGGCCGAGCCAATCATACAGAGACTATCCAGCTGATCGGCGGTGTAAGGGGGATCATTGAAGTAGGGGACCACCAGGAAGAAATCCCATATCCCGTAAGTCAGAATCTGATGGGGGTTATAGACTGAGTGGAGCCCCATGCCCTCGTTGAGGTGCAGATTGAAGTCATCCCCAAGTTTAAGCACCTGGATATAGTTATAGGCCGATTCGGTCTCGTAGATCAAACCCGGTGAGGCTTTGATAGAGCCAGCAGGAACAAGAAGGATCAGAGCGAGGAGGATGACTAGCATCAGGACATAAAGCAGTGCTCTGCGACCAGCCACACGAGCCAGGCCGATGAGGGAAAGGATCAGCAGAATCAGTGAGAAGGATAAGAAGGTATTTCTGGTACCGATATTGGGGATGAGGACGAGGACAGGGGTGAAGGTGCCAATGATGCTGCCCAGGGTGGATAAGGCGTAGATGGAGCCAGCGATGTTTCCGGCTGAATCCACATCGCGCATGGCCAGGCGGATGGCGAAAGGCGAGACACAGCCTAGCAGGGTGACGGGAAAAGCGAAGAGGAGGATGACGCCGAAAAGGGAGCCCATCAGAATGCCCAGACTGTAGTGGGCGAAGCCTAGGACTGACCAGCGCAATATCGGCTTGGCTATAAAAGGTACCAGCCCGATGGTGAACCCAGACCAGGCAGTGATCTGATAGAGGACGCGTTCGTAGGGGTGACGGTCGGCCCAGCGGCCGCCGATATAGTAGCCCACGGTCAGGTAGATGAGCACCAGGCCGATGAGGTTGGCCCAGATGATGAGGGAGGTACCAAAGTAGGGCTCCAGAAGCCGCGAGGCCGATAGCTCCGCAGCCAAGCTGGTCATGCCGCTGACGAAAACGATTAAGAGAAGGTAGGCTCGGTTGGTTTTCACGCGGGGTCTCCTTTCGATTATCACTGTTGCACTCATTGCGGTATAGGCAGTACAGGCGGCTGATGACTGATTATACCCACTTTGGTCAACCTTGGCAAACGTGCATCACCGTTGCGGTACAGGCGACGGTCTCAATCGTGTTCTTCAGGTTCAAGATGTCCGATACGATTCTCTGAAGCCAAGGCCATCGGCGTGAACTCGCCTCGCATGGCCCGTTGCCAGTCCGCCAGCGCCTCGTAGTCGCTGCGGAAAGCGAGGTCTGGAGGCAGCTCGTGGGGCGCGAACCAAGCCAGCTCCGAGACGTCGCTGGCAGGACGTGGTTCGCCGCTCACGACCTCAGCCACGTAGTGGATGTTCAGCGTGTATTCGTCCTCGGTTCCGTAGGTGTCAACGTAAATGCCCAGCAAGGCGGTGGGCCGGATGCGTAGCCCTGTCTCCTCCTCTATTTCCCGCACCGCGCCAGCAGCCGGGTGTTCGTCTGCCTCCAGAAATCCACCGGGAATGTCCCAGTACCCATAGAAAGGCTCAATCGCACGTCGTACCAGGAGTACGCGCCCGTCCTGGACTACTAGCACACAGGCGCATGGCTTGGCGTTCCGATAATGTATCCGTCCGCAGCGGGAACAGACCTGGCGTTCTCGCTCCTCCACATATACTTGTAGCAAAGATCCCCCACAGCGGGGGCAAAAAGCGTCTTGGCTCATGGCTATCGAACTTTTTAATGGATGGTCGTGGTCCGCAGTACTATACCACAATTTACACGTCTACACAACTAGGCCATCTTCCCTTTTGACCTAGATTGAGGTATAATAGTGTCCCATCGAAAGGCATGGAGGTATTAACAGATATGGAGATCACCTGGTACGGACATGCCTGTTTCAGGCTGCGAGATAAGGCGGTTACCGTTGTCACTGATCCCTATGACCCATCCATCGGTTATACTCTTCCTAGAGTCCGTGCTGATATTGTCACCGTCAGCCACAATCATGGTGATCACAACTATGTGTCAGGAATCAAGGGCAAACCCAGGGTCGTTGACGGGCCGGGGGAATATGAGATCAAGGGTGTGTTTATCACTGGCATCGCTACCTTTCACGATAGAAAGAAAGGTGCTCAGCGTGGCTGCAATACGGTTTTCCTCTTTGAATTCAATGACCTGACCATTTGTCACCTGGGTGATCTTGGCCACGTGCCGACCCAGGCCCAAGTTGAAGCCTTAAGCGATGTAGATATTCTGCTCATTCCTGTTGGTGGAGTCAGCACTATAGGGGCTCCTCAGGCGGCCGAGGTGATAAGCCTGGTAGAGCCCAGAATCGTCATCCCCATGCACTATAAGACCAAGGCGCTCACCATCAAGCTGGCCTCGGTGGAAAGATTCTTGCAGGAAATGGGATTGAAGAAGTTGGTGGCTCAGGAGAGCTTGAAAGTGACTGGAAGTACTCTGCCGGAAGAGACCCAGCTTGTGTTATTGGATTACAAGGAGGGCTAGGTCAGCGTTCAGCGGTCAGCTATTGGCCGTCAGCGCTTGGACCGAATGCTCGCGAGGTAGAGAAAATGCCCCCATCGTTTATAACGGATATGAAACGAACGTGCATTCGCCTGACTTTCATGGGCATGATGACTGTCTCCATGTTCTTGGGGCTTTGCGCCTGCGGGACAGCCTCTAAGGATGCTACGTCTCACCTTGAGTCGGGTCGCAGTGATATGGAGGCTGAGCAGTGGGATACCGCCATCGCTGAACTTGAGACAGCCATACGCCTTGATCCCACCTTAACCGAGGCCCACTTCCGCCTGGGCACTGCCTATGCCCAATGGGGTGAACTGGATAAGGCTGTTGAGGAGTTCAAAGCCGTTATCCGACTGGATGAGAAGGATGCTGCTGCCCATTCCAACCTGGGAGTAGTCTACTATCGCCAGGGCCGATTGAACGAGGCCATAGCAGAGTATCAGACGGCTCTGACGCTCAACCCTAACGATGCAGAAGTACATTATCTGCTGGGGGGCTCCTATGTCCAAATGGGAAGGCTGACTGAAGCCCTTACCGAGTTCGAGACAGCGCTTGAGCTTGATCCCAATCTGCCCGAAGCTCACTATGGCTTAGGGGTCATTTATAAACTGCAAGGAGAGAGGGAAAAAGCCATTGACGCCTTTGAACGCTTCCTCGAACTGGGCCCTGGTCAGGATCCACGGGCTCAAATCGAAGCGGAACGCCAGCTTGAAGATCTTAAGCGAGGTGATGCGTCCAAGTAGGTTGACAAAGATTCATTTCTATCGTACAACAAGCCCCTGCGCCTTCGGTCTCAACGTGTCCGACAAGCCAGCGGGGGCTTGTTTTATTAGGTAATTGGAAAGTTTTTGGAAGGTCGGAGGGGCTTTTTGTAAGGTGTGTGGAAGGCAGATATAGTATAATAATATCCAGAGCGTTGCATCAGCCCTGCTGCTGGCTTGTATGGGCTGTGACAATCTCCATGCAACCTTCATGTCCTACTCACGCAATCTTCACGTCCTACTCAAGAGAGTCATGATATAATTACTTCAGAGAGAGATGCTAAGGAATTATGCAACAGACTGATAATGAAAAACCAATCGTATCTTTTCAAGACTTAGCGGTATACATCAAAGTACTATTCCAAAGATGAGCTCCAATGATGTTCCGTAGGGTTCAAGGGGGTAACCTGATGACGTTTGCAAGTGACGAAGTGGCTCTGCGCTTAGCCCTATCAGTAGTCGTCATCGGTATCGTTCTGGCCCTCGTTTTGTTTGAAGCGATGCTTGTCATTCCGTCGGCGGTCGAAGCGCAGGGTCCTCCCCTGACCATTAGCAAATCAGCCAGCCCCGATCCGGTAGTGGCGGGGGAGGAACTGACGTATATGGTCACCATCACCAACACAGGCCGTGAACCATTGACTGGGGTGGTGATGACTGATGTAGTGCCCAGGCATACGAGATTTATCCTGGTCAGCGGCCGGGGTGGTAACTGGTGGATGCAAACGCCATCTCTGGGAGGGCAGGGAGAGATCTTGTGGAAACTCGACGGCTCTCTGGCCCCTGATCAGGTCTCACATCTGCGCTTTGTAGTGCGGGCGGAGATGACTAACGTCGAGCCTATCGTCAGCCAAGGTTGCCGGGTCATGGCTGAAGGTTGGGACGCAATAGTCAGCGAGGCGGTGACGACACAGGTGCTGTTGCCCACCCCTACGCCCACGCTGTTACCTACGCCAGTGCCGCCGACGCCCACGCCGCTTCCCACGCTGGCGTCGCCGACAATGGCATCCAACCCGACACTTGTACCACCTACAGCCAGGCCATCACCGCCTTTCTCACCTATGCCCCAGAAAGACAATGCTGCTCAGTCATCGTCTGTCGGATCGCCTTTCGGGTGGGCAGGGTTGTTAATAGGGCTTGTTGTTGCCGTCGCTGCTTTAATTCCTTTTCTAATGCGGCTAGTTAAGAAGAAGGGGGTAGCCCGATGAAACCATTAATTTGCCCCAACAATGAAGACAGCTTCTCCCCTTCTACGAAGCCTTGTTTGAGAGGAGGCCAGGCTCCCCTGAGCAAGCTGCTCAGGGCAGTGTTGAATGGCCTCATTGCCATGCCCGTCGGTTCAAGGAGAAAGCAACGAATTCAGTGTCTTTTCTCTTTGGCCACCGTATTGGCTCTCATTTTGCAGATGGTGCCCTTTGGCCTGACCGCTCCTGGCAAGGTGGTCACCTCGTTATTGGATGAAGCGCTACCCCCGTCGAGCCCCCTTGTTTCCATAGCCGAGGAGGTAACAGCTCCTTTTGATGCTCTGGCAGCGCCCTTTTCCAGTTCTCCTCCGCTGGCCTACGCTGCCCCGGTGAGTTCTACTGGTCATATCACTATTACCAAAAGCTACCCAGTGACCACCTCTCAGTATTGGGACAACTCTAGCAGCCGTGCAAGGATT
>Ga0180437_10011797_pt1 | contig 10431 bp, 9 predicted proteins | sample SS_ome_4_FD_132410 | JGI IMG/M metagenome (GOLD analysis project Ga0180437, IMG submission 132410) | Hypersaline lake sediment archaeal communities from the Salton Sea, California, USA - SS_3_D_1 metaG | ecosystem: Environmental > Aquatic > Non-marine Saline and Alkaline > Hypersaline > Sediment... | reverse complement strand
GAGAAAGGGTTCAGTTGAGGGAAAAAGATCTTTGTTTTCTTCCGCGGGGATTTTTTCAGGCTCGACTACCTAATCTCCCTCATAGGATAGCGAAGGAGATAAGATACGAGTGTTGTGATGAAAGCAAGGTTAAAAACCTTGCTAAGGAACAACGCGAAGTAGAGGAGGTAGCAATTAGGGTCTTAGTTCTGATATCCTAGAATCATGGAACAGGATCATCTTCACATCACCTCTTGGGATCAACACGGAAGAGGTATCTCAAACTATTCCCACCAAGGAAACAGTCTAAAAATAGCTGTACCTGGGTCAATTGTTGGTGAGAAAGTTACAACAACACCTCCAATCAAAACCCCATCTGGGAGAGAAGCTTCCATTTTGGAAATTCCCCTTCCTTCGCCTTTTAGAACAAAACCTCAATGCCCCCATTTCACAGTTTGTGGAGGCTGTGTTTGGCAACATCTCGAATATGAAGAGCAACTTCGTGTTAAACAGCAGTGGATCGAAGACATTTTTCACAACAACCCTCTTATCCATCCGATAATACCCTCTCCTATGCCCTGGCAATACCGAAACAAGATGGAGTTTAGTTTTTCACAAGACAAAGCGGGCCACCGATTTTTAGGACTTTATAAATCTAGAGGCCGTGTTATCGATGTTCTCTCATGTCCAATCTCCCCTCCTTGGATGGCTGAGACACTCTCTTGTGTGAGAGCATGGTGGGAAGAGAGTTCTCTTACGGCCTATTTTCCTAAAAACAATTCCGGAACACTTCAAACCATAACATTTCGCGAAGGAATTACGACAGGCGATCGAATGGTCATTCTCACCCTTTCCGGAAACCCCGCCTTTGCACCAAAGAGAGCGCAACTAAATCAATTTGTAGAATGTATACGAAAAAGCGCAACACCACCTAAAGGCCTCCTTTCTATAATCGCTCGAATTAAGCAAACCGCAAAAAATCGGCCTACACAATTTTTCGAAATGGTTCTTTTTGGCCCCGATTATTTCAGAGAATGCCTTTCTATTCCTTTTGTACAAAGAGAGCTTGAAACTCAAGTTGCGCCCTATTCTCTCTTAGAAGCTGCGCGAGGAAAAGAAGATACAAGTGTTGCGACGAAGACAAGGTTTTTTAACCTTGCCGAGGAACAACACGAAGTAGATTATTTTTCGCAGCCAGCTTATAAGAAGAATAGGGCGCAACTTGAGTTTCAATTTCAAATCAGTCCCCAAGCTTTTTTTCAGCCTAACACAAAACAGGCTGTCACTATTTATTCCCAAGTTTTACAAATGCTTAAATTAACACCTGAGGACACTGTTTGGGATCTCTACTGTGGAATAGGTATTTTTGGAATGTTTTCAGCAGTACTTGCTCAATCAAGTGTTGGCATAGAGATCTCGCGAGAATCTGCCTACGATGCTACCACAAATTCCAAACGGCTCGGTCTTTCCAACTTTTCAATCCACTGTGGGGATGTGGCAACAGTTATCTCCTCTATGAAAAAAGAAGGCACCTTCAAAAAACCCACAGCAATTATTGTAGATCCACCACGAGTAGGACTTTCCGAAAAAGCGCTTAAAGAGATCGAAACTCTTTCCGCCCAAAAATTGATCTACGTCTCCTGTAATCCACATTCTCAAAGCCGTGATGTTGCTCTCCTTCTTCAACAAGGCTGGAAGATCAAGGCTATCCAGCCTGTTGATCAATTTCCTCACACTCCCCATATCGAAAACATCATTTACCTAGAGCATTAAAATGGCATTCTTTTCAGTTCTCAAAAAATCTACTCATACAAAAGCCCGAGTAGGACAGATCGAAACAGAACATGGAGCTATCGAAACTCCAATCTTCATGCCAGTTGGCACAAGAGGCACTGTCAAAGCTCTCACACACCAACAAACTCTTGATATCGGCTCTCAAATTATCCTCGGCAATACATACCATCTAATGCTTCGACCAGGAAAAGAGCTGATCGAAAAAGCGGGAGGACTCCATTCATTTATCGGTTGGGAAAAACCCATTCTCACAGACTCTGGAGGATTTCAGGTCTTCTCTCTTGCTCCGCTTCGAAAAATGACAGAGTCTGGTGTCCATTTTAAATCTCACATCGATGGATCCGCCCATTTTCTCGGACCAAAAGAGAGTATGGAAATACAGAGAGCTTTGGGATCTGATATTGTGATGTGCTTTGATGAGTGCCCCTCAAGTAAAGCATCAACAGAATACATAAAGGAAGCTGTCGAGAGAACTCTTCGATGGGCCAAAATATGTCGTGATATTCCCCTCCTTCCACATCAAAACCTTTTTGGTATTGTTCAAGGAGGGCTTATCAAAAGCTTCCGAGAAGAGTGTGCTAACGCCTTACAAGAGCTCGACTTTGATGGATTTGCCATCGGAGGGCTTGCTGTTGGAGAGAGTGCGAAAGAGATGTATGAGTGTATCGAAACCACAGAGCCTTTTTTACCAGAGGACAAACCACGCTATCTTATGGGAGTTGGAACTCCTAGAAATATTCTTGAAGCTGTTTTACGAGGTGTCGATATGTTCGACTGTGTTATGCCTTCAAGAAATGCTAGAGGAGGAACGGCCTTTACATGGCAGGGAAAAATACAGATCAAATCAGCAAAATACACCCATGATTTTTCTCCCTTTGATCCAGAGCTCGATGCCTACCCATCGAAATTTTCAAAAGCGTATGTTCGACATTTACTTAATGTTGGTGAGATTACTGGTGCAAGCCTTGTCACAATGCAAAATTTGGCTTTCTATCTTGATTTCATGCGCCAGATTCGTGAGGCAATCATGAACGATACCCTTGACGCATTTCGCCAAAAAGTTGATGCTATATATCCTGATTAATTAAACCCCTGGTTGCGACCCTCTCTCCCTCATAGGAAGGCTGCAGGAAACAATCTACTTCGTGTTGCTCCTCGGCAAGGTTTAAAAACCTTGCCTTCGTTACAACACTCGTATCTTATCTCCTTCGCTCATCCTTCGAGGCAGATGGGGTCACAACCAGGGCTTAAAGAGGTTTTTTTATGATATTTCTCGCCGATGCTCCAGCTCCTCCTCAAGAAGGTGGTTTAGAACAGATATTCATGATGGTCGCCATTGCGCTTCTATTCTTCTACTTCATTATGTACAAGCCTGAGAAAAAGCGCCGCAAAGAAATAGAGGCAAAACGAGAAGCACTGAAAAAAGGTGATCGAGTTATTATCGCCGGTGGTATTATTGCCCAAATAGCAAAGATTGAAAAGGAGACCGTTATTGTCCAACTTCACGATGGTGCAAAGATGGAAGTTTTCAAATTTGCTGTTCAGGACAAGGTAGAAGAAAAGACTGATTAGCCACCAAGGTGTTATGGATTCTCCATCTTCTCGCTGTACAACGTACTCGTCAGCAGTCTCGTTCCCTTTAAAAAAGCTCATAGGGCGATTTAGCGCACACCATGAGGTCTCGTGGTTTCGCGATGTTCTCTATGTAAGCTGTAAAAAAGAGGGTGATCTTCTAGACCGTGGAGCTTTTATCTTTCCATATGGTGCTGCTGTCATGTGGGGACTTTCGCCTCAACAAGAAAAATCGATCTTAGGCACACTTAAAAAAGAGGAAGACCAACCATACGAGGTAACAGAGAAAGAGTCTTACACATATATCTACGAATCAAAAGCGGCTATTGTTAGCGACCAAATTACCCTTCCTACACGTCAGCTCGAAGCAAAATTGGCCTTTTCTCATGGTCTTGCACAATCTATTAAGCTCTCCGTCTTTGAAGGAGCAGCGCAAAAGACCATTGCCAAAACCAAAGACATCCCTGCACAGCTTGCAAAGCACGGCAAAATTTCTCTTTCTCGAAAGCAGATTCGAAAGATGCGTGGATCGCTTTTTATAGAAAGAAGCTCAATTAACCTTCATTTTGATGTCTTAGACGTCCCAGAATATTTTTGGGAACATTTTGAGCTTGAGCCGATCTACACGCTGACAGCCAACTATCTTGATCTTGAAACACGTGTTGAAATTCTAAACCAACGTCTCGATGTAATCCACGATCTCTTTGAAGTGCTTGGAAATGAGCTCAACCATCAACACTCAAGTCGCTTGGAGTGGATCATTATCTTGCTGATTGCTATTGAGGTTGTCGCCTCATTTGTACGCGAAATCTTTTAGCTCCAGTGACCACCCAGCACCAACCTTATGAAAGCCATCGCCCCATTTTCTCTTGATGATCTCTATCTGCTTATCACCTGTACAATGACATGGCCCAATCTGCTCTACTCCCAACTCTTTCATGGTCTGGATATCTCTCTCAACTCCTTTTGGAGAATTTTCATACCAATGAAATCCACCAATAACAAGTGTTGGAGCCTCTCCAAAGATCTCCCCAACTCTTTTTACCATTGTCACAATACCTGGGTGGGCACACCCTGTAATAAGAACAAGTCCAAAGGAGGCTTTGAAAACCAATCCCTGCTCTGGAGGATCCGCATCTATTTCTCCTGTTGTCCATATCCCTGGCAATATCTCTTGACCAGTCTCTGTCGCAATTGGAATACCACCGAGCTGCAAAACTCGCTTTCCTAGTGTTTCCATAGCAGAAGGAACTATGTAACAGACTAGCCCTGGTCGTAGCGCCGCCTCAATTCCATCTGTATGATCCCAGTGGTTATGAGAAAGAAAGATATGGGAGCAATCAGGCACCCAAAGAAGCTCCATATTAGAGCCCAAAACCTCTCTTTTAGCCCCTACATCAAATAATAAGCAGTGCTCTTTTGTCTGTATAACACACCCAAACCCCCAGTCTGCTGCACATTTTTCATCTAACGATCTATTGTCATAGACAACGGTCAATTTTTCAGCTTGCATATACATTTTCCTTTACATTTCAAAGAGTTAGGCTACCTCCTTACCCTAAAATCAGTCAATACAGACCAAAAAACCTAGCAGTCAAGAAGATCGATTGCTAAAAAACACAGCATATGCAATAATTAGCAGTGCAAGACAAAGAGTGCTAACAACAAGGAGGTTTATTATGGCACGATATCCAGTAAAACGGTACGAAGAGGAAGAATTTTGGCCATTTGGCGATTGGTCACGCCAACTCTTCCCATCACTGGGAATAGCTCAAACAGGGGGAATTTCGATGTGGGAGGAAGAAAACCATGTTGTCTCTGAAGTCTCTCTTCCTGGAATTAAAAAAGAGGAGATTGACCTCAGCTTTGAGCACTCTCTTCTGACCATCTGCGCTCAAAAAAAGGAGGAAAAAGAGGACAAGGAGAGAAAATATTATCAAAAGGCAGAGCGTTCTTTTGTCTACAAGCTCTCCATTCCAGGAGAGCTCGATGAAAATGCTCAACCAGACGCCTCACTAAAGGATGGACAACTCCAAATCCGATTCAAAAAACAGGAGAAAAAAGCTCCTCGTACAATCGAGATTCGAGACTAACCCTTCTCCTTGTTGCGCGCGCAGCTTTTCCTCATTTGGCAGCGCGCGCAATTTAGGTTTTAAACCAAGGGCACCAGGAATAATCGCCCTATTCAACCATACTTGAATACCGCTCCTTTCCCGCCGCTTTATTCAACTCTACTTGAATACAGTAAATAGTTTTCCAGAAAAAAGAAATCTGTCATCATAGCTAAGGTAATCAGCCCTACATTAGGCTTATGAAAACTCTATTTAGCTTTCTCATTCACCTCTATCGCTGGTGTATCAGCCCTCTTGTTGGCTCGTGCTGTAGATTTTATCCAACCTGTTCGGAATATGCCCTTCAAGCTTTTAAAAAATATCCCCTACACAAAGCGCTATGGCTCACCCTAAAACGCATTTGTCGCTGTAATGGCTGCTGCAATGGTGGGCTAGATCCCCTCGATTAATGTGGGATCCTGAGTGTTATTCCAGGAGAGAGTTTTGTCCCTTTCAGTCCATTGAGATATTTGAGTTTTTCAACATGGACATTAAACCGTTTAGCAACAGACCAGAGCGTATCCCCCTTTTTCACAACATATGTTTTATAGGGCGTTAATTGCCTTGTTGCCGCTCGTGTCGAGATCTCGGAAAGAGGTGTGGATGGCACCGGCTTAGACGGCTTATCCTCCTTTTTCTGTGTTGTAACAACTTCTCGCTTCATTCCAATGAACTGCTTAAGAGCATCAAAGAGCTCTTCTTTGGAAACTTTGGCAATATCTGCCCGATTAAGTGCTCGTGCTAAAAAAGCTTGAGCAGCTTTCCAAACAATACTCTTTCGTGGCGCCTGAAGCAGTCGAATACTCAGCCTCAAGCCACCATCACTCTGCATAGGCAAAGAACACAAAACTCGTAAAACCGATTCATCTGAACCACGAGCTACAATGCAGTCAGGACACTCTGCAGCAAGATACTCTGCAAGATGTTTTGAAGAATATTTTTCAAAAAGAGAGAGCAACCGCTCCGATCTCTCCTGCCCATTTTCCTCTATGGCAGACAAAAACCCTTTACCACCGAGCTCTTGAGCTATATCAACACACTGATCTTCAGAAAAATCTGGAAAGAGCTTGATAAATCGAGCCCACTCATCTGTACGAACAAGGGCTAAAACAAAAAGTTCTCTATTTTCAGGAACAAGCCTTTCAACGATACCACAAGGCGTAAAAGGCACTTGTGACTTTGATAAAAAGTCGCTTACCGCCTGAATCTCTTCACTGCTTATTGAAGAAAAAAGAAAGACCTCTCGAGATGACCCATCCTTACCACTCCATGAAAGAGAGGAGAGTGGTTGTGGCCACTTTCCAAAAGAGCGAAGCGGATCTTCAACTTGGTAGTCACGCAAGCGCAAAAGTGCAAGAGCAAGCTCTTGCACAGAGTAGCCATGGGAAACAATAGTTGTATCATCGAGCTTTGCAAGCAACTCTCTATCAGAGAGTGCGTCAAGAGTTGCTATTCTCTCTTCCAAAGTTTTGCCTGAAATCTTTTTACAAGGAATCGCACTCTCTTCTACATGGACCCACAGCATATCCGTATTCCAGAGAAGAAGAAGGTAGGAAAAAAAGCCGACATTTAGACACAGGCTCAAAATAAAGAGCCACCCAATAGAATTCGATGTTAGAGATCTTTTGCTGTCCACGAGCCTATTTCTTGTGACATTCTATGTAGCTCATCTTTAAGAGCTACTGGTAATCGCTCTTTAAACAGATCGAAATATGCAGCAAGATCTTCTGCTTCTTGCAACCACTTATCTCGATCAACAAAGAAGAGCTTACCATAGTCACACTCTTGTGGAATATCAAGATCTTCTCTTTTGGGAAGAAGACCGATAGGCGTTTCAACAGCACCGGCCTTTCCATCTATTCTATTACACATCCATGCAAGAGCTCGAATATTTTCACCAAATCCAGGCCAGACAAAATGGCCCTCTTCATCTTTTAAAAACCAATTTACATAAAAAATGGCTGGAAGCTTTCTTCCCTCCTTTTCCTGAGAAAGCCAATGTGTAAAGTAGTCGCCCATGTTATACCCACAAAAGGGAAGCATAGCAAAAGGATCGTGACGCACCTTTCCAACTGTTCCTTTGGCAGCAGCTGTCATCTCGGATGTCATGGCAGCTCCAAAAAAGACCCCCTGTTGCCAAGAAGCTGCTTCTCGCACAAGCGGCATCATGGACGCTCGGCGTCCTCCAAAAACAAAAGCACTGATGGGAACTCCTTCTGGGTCATTCCATGCGCTATCGAGACACGGAACCTGTTGAATAGGAGCTGTGAAGCGAGCATTAGGATGAGAGGCAACCTTACCGCTTGCCGGATCATACGGCTCCTTCAGCCATGTTGTCATCCCTTCTGGAGGCTCTTCTGTCATTCCCTCCCACCAGACATCATTATCAGCTGTCTTTGCAACATTGGTAAAGAAGCTGTTGGCATGAAGAGACTCCATAGCGCTCTTGTTGGTCTTCATGGAAGTTCCTGGCGCAACACCAAAACAACCAAATTCTGGGTTAACCGCTCGCAGCTCTCCCTCTTCATTCCAAAACATCCAGGCAATATCATCGCCAACACATTCGACCTTCCATCCTGGAAGTGTGGGCTCGAGCATGGCCAAATTTGTCTTTCCACAGGCACTTGGGAAAGAGGCTGCTATATAATGCTTTTTCCCCTCTGGATTTGTGATACCAACAATTAACATATGCTCTGCCATCCAACCCTGGCTCTTTGCTATGCATGAGGCAATACGAAGGGCAAAACATTTTTTGCTTAATAAGGCATTTCCACCATATCCACTTCCAAATGACCAGATCTCGCCCTCCTCTGGAAAGTGGGTGATAACGATATTTTTAGGATTGCATGGCCAGGAAACACTCTTTTGCCCCTCTTCTAATGGCATGCCAACAGAGTGGACGCACTTTACAAAGGCTTCTGTCTGCACACGCTCCAACACCTTTTGGTTGATTCGTGTCATGATGCGCATATTGACCACAACATAGGCAGAGTCGGTAATTTCTACTCCCAACCTTGAATATGGAGAGTTTTCCGGTCCCATACAAAATGGGATTACATACATAACTCTTCCCTTCATGCAGCCAGGAAAAAGAGAGGAGAGCTTTTCGCGCATCTTCACTGGATCTTCCCAATTATTCGTTGGGCCTGCATCAATCTCCTCTTTCGAGCAAATAAAGGTTCTGTCTTCCACACGAGCAACATCTTCTGGATTCGACATCGCAAGGTAGCTGTTAGGCCTTTTTTCAGGATTTAACTTGGTAAAGGTTCCGTTTTCTACAAGAAGGTTGAGGAGTGTTTGATTTTCTCCTTCGGAACCATTGACAATGTGAATAGAATCGGGTTGAGTTAGCTGAGCAATCTCTTCAACCCACCGTTGCAATTCGCCTGATATCTGATCTGCCATTACTTCCTCTTCAAGGTTCTTCCACAACCTTCAAGAGGCTATGGGCTTATGGTACTCCAACAAGGCTCTTTCTTTTCTTGAACTTGTCAAGAAAATCTAGTGCCTTCTCAGTGCCTAGACATACCGCGAGTAGAGGATTTGGAGCAACAATAACTGGCAGGCCGGTCTCTTTGTTCAACGCTCTATCAAGACCGCGAATCAATGCTCCCCCACCAGCAATAACCATCCCTCTTTCGACAAGGTCAGCAGCAAGCTCTGGAGGACATTTTTCAAGTGTTATCTTCACAGTGTCGACAATCTGTTGAATCGGCTCTGCCAAACACTCTCTAATTTCAACGGAGTTGATACGACGTGTAATTGGAAGACCAGAGACCTGATCTCTTCCGCGAACTTCCATCTCGAGCTCATGCTCGCCCAATGGAAAGGCCGAGCCAATAGCAATCTTGATATCTTCAGCAGTTCTCGGCCCAACCATCAAGTTGTACGTTCGACGCATGTAATTCACAATACATTCGTCAAATTCATCGCCAGCAATACGAAGAGAACGCGATTCGACAATACCACCAAGCGAGATGATGGCGATCTCTGTTGTACCACCACCAATATCGATGATCATGCTCGCAGATGCTTCATGAACTGGAAGATCTACACCGATGGCAGCTGCCATTGGCTCTTCGATAAGAAGAACCTCTTGTGCTCCAGCATGTAGTGCTGAATCTTCAACAGCCCGCTTTTCAACGCCGGTAATTCCAGAAGGAACAGCGATCAGAATACGTGGCCGAAACAAACTTCTCGCAGGAGAGACTCGGCGAATATAGGCCTTTAACATGCCCTCTGCAATCTCAAAGTCAGCGATAACACCATCTTTCATGGGGCGAACTGCCAACACCTTCTTCGGTGTCTTTCCCAACATCGACTTTGCCCTATGCCCTACTGCCAAAACTTCCCCTGTCAAAGGGTCTACAGCAACAACAGAGGGCTCTGCCAAAACAACACCACGCCCTCTAACACAGACAAGGGTATTGGCTGTTCCCAAGTCAATGCCCACATCACTGGCAAAGACCCCTTTAAACCTGGCAAATTTTCTAGCTGTCTGTCGATACAATGATGTAAAAAAAGAATTTGACGCCATACAGATAACCGCTAATTTATTCAAATGAAGACCACTGTATCTCTCTTTTGCTCAATTTGCAATAGAATAAACAGGTAGGCTGTTACGTCCAAAAAATTATTACCCCTGATTGTGACCTATCGTTTCACGCAGGCTGGGCGAAGGAAACAAGATGCTTTGTATTGCGACGAAGGTAAGGTTGTTACCTTGTCAAGGAGCAATACAAAGCAGATTGTTTCCTGCAGTCAGTATTGCGTGGAACGATAGGTCGCAATCAGGGGTATTACCCAGAAAAAAACGCTACAGTTTGCCTAGCTCTGATACAGCCTTGTCTAGAGGATCCTTTTTTAAGGATATTTTATCGGAAAGTTTCTTAAAAACACCCGGCTCATCCTTTTCTTCTTTTATTTTCTTTCTTAACTCTATAATTCTTCCCTCTTGAAATCGAATTGTCGCTTG
>Ga0180437_10011795_pt1 | contig 10432 bp, 8 predicted proteins | sample SS_ome_4_FD_132410 | JGI IMG/M metagenome (GOLD analysis project Ga0180437, IMG submission 132410) | Hypersaline lake sediment archaeal communities from the Salton Sea, California, USA - SS_3_D_1 metaG | ecosystem: Environmental > Aquatic > Non-marine Saline and Alkaline > Hypersaline > Sediment... | reverse complement strand
GGGCCTGTTGAAAAAGTCCATACTGGTAAAAAACAGCATCTTTTTTCGAAAAACACACTTTCTCTAAGTCCTTCATATTTACTAATATGTGAACTTAGAATCAAAAGTTCTTTTCGAAAAAGTCTGCAATTTTTTACAAAGTAGCGACTTTCTAAACAGGCCCATTAGTGGTTTTGATTAAATCCTCAAAGGACTTGTTGTTTTCGCTAAGTTCTTGAATGATTGGTTCACAGAGTTCTGTCGAATAGAGAATTAAGTGCAAGATTGCATCTAAACTCTTAGGTTCGAGTTTTGAAACAGGATAGGTATAGTGAAAAACAATACTATTATCGGGTTCACTTAGATTATAGCCTGGGATAGGGGAGATTTTATTTAATAGTGAAGCAAGTCTTGCTCCATCTGAAAAGGATGTAGAGGCGATTTTATGTGAAAATGTGATAAAGAAATTTAGGAAATGAATTTCAGAGCCAGATACTGGAGTGTCATCAGAGGGTATTTTATAGTTTGCGTCTCTAATTTGCATTACATGATCGCCAATGTTTAACCATATCTGAGGGCACGAGATCTCTTCTGTTTTTTGTTGAAGGTGCGCGTTAAATCCAGAATTTTCTAAAAAACTAACTACATCATTAAGCATGGTTAAAGTGCCTCGTTAAATAGGGTTTTGGATCTTTCATAAACTTTTTTTGATCCTTTTTGTTTAATTTTAAATAGATGCCGATAGGTTCCCAGTTTCCATGTAAGTTAAAAAGTATTTGTAAGTTTGGTTTTGGATAGAGACATTCTTCGGTAGCAAAAAAGCTATTTTCAAGATAGGGTAGGTGGGCTTTACTAAGGCTATCGTGATGTTGTAAAAGTCCATCTAAAGTGAGAAAAAGGTTATTTACATAGCGAAGTAATTGCTTTCGGTAGACTATTTTTAGTCTTTTACGCTCTTGTAGTATAAAAGAGTGTTCCATCTGACAAAATTTTTCAATTAGGGGTTCTTTGTTCGTATTTTGTAAGAGTTCGATAATTGTGATTTTTTCATTTAAGGATTTTAATTGATTTTGGGTCTCTGTAAAATTAGATAGAAGTTTTTGTTGAAAAGGATTGTTGGGTACAACCCCTTCGCCAATGCCTACCTGATATAAGGGGCTTTTAAAAGATGAGAAGAAAGACCCTGATAATACACTTTTTATGATCTCAGTGCAATTTGTAGCCATTGCAAAAAAATCAAGGGGAGGGGTTTGTAATTGTTTAAAAAGTTCAAATTTTAAAGCTTTGAGTTTTTTTGCAAGTTCTAATTGATGAGCATTTATTTTTGCTTTGAGGTGATTTCCAGTGTCTGCTAGGTGAGTTCCTTGTTTTAAAAGCTCTCCAAAATGCATCATTTCTTTGTTATTTTGCAGCAGTTCTTTTAAAAATAACGATGCCTGAGAGCGGATGACTATTCCCTCATTTACCAAGGATTGGGCAATCTGTTCAATATTTTTAGATTCTGCATTTCGTTTTGCAAGTCGTCGATGTGAAATGCGAGTTTGTAGTGATTTTTTGGTAAATAAAATGCCCTCAGGAATTGATAATGCAAAAGAGATTTCACTCCAATGTGTTAAATGATGAGATCCCAATTTTGAGAGGATTTTTTTACGAGTCTCTTTTAAACTTGCTACTTTTTGCTCTTTGGTTTTACTTGGGAAAAAGTGTTTTTTGAAAAAAGTTGGTTTTGGTTCTTCTGGATGGATGAATAAATAATGGGAATATTCATCTACAAGTAATTGTTTATATCTTGTGAATATTAAAATAAGATCTTCTTTTATTGTTAATAACTTGCCTTTCGCTGTCATTGCTCTGTAAAGGGTTGAATCTTTGAGCCCTTCGAGATTCACCATTACTTTATCAATGAGGTCAATGGTCTTTCTAAATAGTTGGATGTTTTTTTTAATTCGACTGCTTTCAAAGATGGTTTCTAAAATTGACACATTACCTTGTTTTAAGGACTTTTTAAGTTCTTGAATTTGATGGAGATACCAATTAGTTAGTAAAATTGCTCTCCTTTTTATCAATTTTTTTTCTAATATCTTTGGATAATCCTCTATTGTTGCTCTCATTTCTTTTAATTTTTCAGATAGGGGCTTTTTTTTGCTTTCAGATAGAAAGCTATCTACCTGAGATTGCTCTAAGGACTCTTTAAACGTCTCAAAAGCCTCCTTTAGCGCTCTTTCTTCTTTATTAAATAGTTCTTCTGGATCATTTTCATCCTCAAAAAGATCTCTTTTTTTCCATTGCCCCACTATCGAGTCGATCTGAAAAAGGGTGTTTTTTACTTCATTTTCAAATGTTACCTTTATTTTGTTTAAGTCATTAATAGAGTGGATGATGCGTTTGTTTGAAAATTCATTTTCTGGGGGTAAAAAAGAGTCATTCATACACCAAAGAATACGAATATACCTATTTTATGCAATATGTAGTCATTCCAACTTTAAAATGATTCTAAAAGGAGAGTTTTATAATATGCTGATTATAAAAGGGTTGCGGAATTTAGTAGCTTATAATTTAAATAATAAAATTGACATTTATCATAATTGATGCTATAATTAACTTATAATAGAAATGTAATTATAGGTTTTAATAATGTCGAAATCAGTTCAAAGTTTAATGAACTTGCAACTAGCAGGTGCATGGGTAGATCAGATTCGAGAAGTTACAAGCGATCGTGAAAATTCGCCTCAGCAGAAGGTAGAATCACCTCAGAACGCACAAGGTGCCCCTGTAGCAGCTGGAGTTAAGGAAAAGGAATTTGAGATCCAGCAAGGGCTTGTGTATGGCAATTCCTTGTCACAAGCTGCTGAATTAGCTACTAGAAATCCTATAAAATTTATAAGAAGTCATAGTTGGTCAGCTAATATTCTAGAGTTTACTTTTGGATCTACGATCGATAGTGTGGCAAAAATTGCATATAATGCAATAGCTGCGGTGGGAAATGCATTAGGAGTAGTTTACCATTTAGTTTTAATACCACTTACATTGAAGAAAAAACACGTCCGAGCAGTTGGGATGCATTCAATAGGTTTTATTAGGAATATAAAAGAAATTTTTAAAAATTCTGTAACCTTAAGATTTTTACCGATATTTGGACATTTTTTTGGAAAAGCCTATGATGTACTTGGAAACGCTTGTTTGAAAAACACTTTAATACAAAGCATAGTGGCTCGAGCTATTATTTTTGAATCGAATTCTATGAAGCTGTTAGGACGAAATATTTTTGGAAAATTGTATCATAAAGTGGTAACATTAATTCAGTTAGGCTCTGGAATGGACAAAAAAATTGTTAGAGATACTGTAAATGATATAAAAGTGATTCAAGCAGTATTTAATGAGGTTTTAGAGAAGGCCCAATCTATCAAATCTGGTATAGAAGATAGTAATCAATTGCTGGAACATTTCCAGAATTTAAAAAATGAAAAGGATTTAGGTAAAAAATTAGAAACTTTAGTTTCAATTATAACGATTTTGAGTTCTTTAAAAGAAAATGTTGAAAATCAAATTGAATCGCCTAAAAACATTGAAGAACTACAGAAGAAAATACAAGCAGTTCAAGAAGCTGTTAAGAGATTAAAAGGAAATACCAATATACTCCAGACATATGCTTTTAAAGCTAAACAAGCTGCTGAAGCTATTTTTATGCCGTTACCAGGAATGTTAGAAAAAAACTCTAAAACTGGAGCTGTTGGCTTTAAAAAAGAGATAACTGAGTCCCCATTATCATATTTAGATGATCTCCAACAAAAAGCGGGGAATTCTTTACCATCTCCTGACGGTTTATTAGATTCAGCATTTACATTTGTAAACTCAGCTTGTGATAGACTTCAAGAGTCATTGCCAAAAAAACCTCTAAAATTAGATGATGAAGCAAATAGGCATAAGCCTCAAGGGCTACCTGTAGCTCCTCAAGTGTTTGGCGGTGGTCAGTTTGTCGCGGTGGATTAAGAAGTCTTTTTATTATAGTGATTTAACTTTAAAATATGAAATTTTAAAATTAAATCACCCTAGTATCACAGGATTCTATTATTAATACCCTCCCATTCTTGGAGGGCTTTTTAATTTTAAGGTTAAAAACACTATATTTGACAAATAGTGGTCATATCCTTCAAATAAGGTTATGGTCATTTGATTTCAAAATGATATATTTTGGGTACTATTTGTGAAGTTATTTCCGTTTATTCTTCAAATTTGGCGTGAAAAAGATCGACCGTTTCGTTGGTTGATTTGGATTTTGGCCGTTTTATTCACTTTTTATGACTTTTTTGTAAGGGTGACCCCGAGTGTGATTGTCCCTGAATTAATGGAAACATTTAAGGTTGACGCTACTAGAGTCGGTCTAATCAGTGCTTTTTATCTATATGCATATGCGCCATTGCAGATTCCTGTAGGGATTTTAATGGATCGATTTGGGGCTAGAAGGCTTTTAACTTTGGCTTCGATGATTATTGGACTGGGTGGAATATTTTTTGCAATGGCACATCAAATCAGTATGGCAGAATTAGGACGATTTTTGATGGGCATGGGTTCTGCGTTTGGTTTTGTAGGAATAGTTTACGTGACTACCCACTTTTTTCACCGAAAAAGGTGGGCTGTATTGATTGGAGCGGGAAATTCTTTAGCATTATTAGGGGGTGTTTTTGGAGAAGCTCCGATTACTTTTGCTGTACAGGAGTGGGGTTTTCGTTCAGTGGTCTTTGTCCTTGGAATTATAGGGTTTTTATTAGCCCTTTTGTTTTTTGTGTTGATGAAATTTGTCCCAGCACATCTTGGAATGTCTGAGTCTGGACCAAAGAAACATACGGGATTTTGGGAAAGTTTGTATTTAGTAATCAAAAATGCAAAAAGTTGGCTTATAGCTTTAGCTTCATTAGGTTATTACGCAATCGTTCCGGTTTTTGGGGTTTTATGGGGGGTGCCTTTTTTACAAAAAGCAAATGGATTTACAGTTTCAGAAGCAAGTTTTGCAACTTCTATGATTTTGATTGGATTGATTGCGGGAGGCCCATCAATTGGGTGGATTTCAGATAAGATGGGCTCTAGAAAATCCATGTTATTGCTTTTTAATTTTTTAACTTTTTGTTCTTTTGTTCCTCTTATTTATATTATCTCTTTGCCAACATATTTAATTTTTTTGCTACTTTTTCTTACAGGGTTTTTCATTGGAGGTCAATTGCTTACATATCCCTTTGCAATTGAGAGTAATCCTATTAAAGTAAAAGCTACTGCTGCTGCATTTATCAATACGATCGTTTTTTTTGGCGGTTCTATTTTACAGCCTTTATTGGGTTATTTGTTAGATTTTCACTGGAGTGGGGAAATGGTTAATGGAATTCCAGAATATTCTGTGGAAAATTACCAGTTTTCGTTGACAGTGTTTCCTATATTGTTGGTGATTTCTTTTATAATTATTTTGTTTTTAAAAGATCCTAAGAAAAAAATAGAAGAATCTAGAAGTCTTTTGGTGAGACTCTTAGACAAGATTTAGGGGAGTTATCTCTCCGCTCTTATATAACCATTTTCCATCAATTTTTTCAAATAAGCTCACTTCACGAAAACTTACATTTTGACCATTTTGAAAAAGGTGGGCTTGGAATGAGACGGTTCCTCTAGTGTTACTCATTGATGTAGATTCAATAATAAGATTTACAAAAGTTGTTGTATTACAAAATATTAAAATATCTTGTTCCCATAGTTGTGTGTCTTTTGTAAAAGAAGGGTTATCGGGGCTTGTTGTATAAATAATATATTTAGGAAGTTTTAAAGCATATGCGCTATAGCGACTTTTCATTAATTCTAAAGGTGTAGAGGGGAGTTTTTCACCTAAATGAAAAGGTTTACAACAATTTAAATATTTTTTTTGACTATGGCAGGGGCATTTCATCTATATTTTCTCAAAATGTATAGTCTATATGTGTTTGCTAGAAAAGTTCATGTAGGTAAAAAAAAACATCTTTTTTCGAAAAATGTATTTCCTTAAGTCTTTCATTGTTATTAATATGTAAGTCTACTGTCAAAAATAGTCTTCTGGAAAATCTACAATCTTTTTACATCGCTGGGACTTTCTAAACAGGCCCTATATACAATAATAGCTAAGTTTGCTATATTTGCTGCAAGGTATTTATGAGTTATATGCAGTTTTTTCAATCATTTCCTTGGTGGGCAAGCCTATTGTTTATAGGAGCGATTGTTCTTTTTATCCATTTTGGTTTAACGCTGATTTATAAGTATGGTTATCCAAGATTGAAAAAAGGGGGCCGTGTTTGGTTCGCTCTCTTTGTAAAGACTTTTTATAAACCTTTCCGATTATTTGTATGGTTTGCTGGGCTATCGGTTTTAGCAAGTCTTTATGCCCATCGTTTATTTGATATTGGTATCGTCATTTGGATAAAAAATTTATTACAAGTAGGTATTACGGTTGCTTTTGGTTGGGGATTATATATCTTTGCAACTGGAGTCGAACATTATATTGCAAAAAGGCTTCATTACGACCAGACTACAGTAAATTTTTTATCTAAGTTAACATTTATTATAGTGGCGATGATTACGCTGCTTTTAGTGTTACCGCTTTTTGGGATTCAAATTGCCGGGCTTTTGGCCTTTGGTGGATTCAGTGGTATCATGGTTGGTTTTGCTGCAAAAGAAGCGTTGGCTAATGTGATGGGTGGATTTTTAATTGCGATGGATAAGCCATTTCGAATAGGTGATTGGATCTATTCAATAGACGGGTCGATTGAGGGAGTTGTAGAGCATATTGGTTGGAGATTAACTATGTTACGAACCTTTGAAAAAAGGCCTTTATATATACCAAATTCACTTTTTACTAGCTTAAGCTTCACGAATGCAACACAAATGACCAATCGGAGGATTCAAACGACAATTGGTGTACGTTTTCAAGATGAAGAAAAGCTCCCTGTTATAATTGAAGAACTTCGCAGTTACATTACAAATCATGATGAAATTGATAAAGAACTTTTAAATTTAGTCCATTTAAATAAATTAGGGACGTTAGGTTTTGAAATTTTAATCAGAGCTTATACTAAGACTGTGAGTTTAGCCGAGTATTTAAAAGTTCAGGAAGAAGTTTTATTTACGATTATTCAAATTATTAAAAAACACAATGCAGAAATTACTTACCCGACATCTACGACTAATTTGACTTTAGATGGGGCATTTGGAAATCTCAATGGAATAGTAAAAGATAAATTAGATTTGAAATTAAAGAATCAGTAAAATAAAAAATGACTTTGCTAGCATTTTTCAAAAAGAAATCTAATCGCGGCGCCGCAGGTGTTTTTTGTCTTGCCACTTTATTTGCAGTCTATGCATTTTTATACGCTACGGAAGAGAAACATAACTACAATCTAACTCCTTCTTTCCATCAATCAATCGATAAAAAAAAGGTGCAATCATGGTTGAATAAATTCGAGGAGTTAAAGTGGTTTTCTACTGCGCAATCTTCTAAGGCTCCCTATCTTGAAATGCCCTCGCAAATTGCATTTGATCAGCCTATTGCTTCATTTGATCGAGTTTGGCTGACGGATAAAACACTCGAGGTTATTTTAGATGGAAAGTATGAGGATTACCTTGAATTTATCTCTCTCCAGACAAAAGAAAATCGTCTAAGTTGGATTCAGTTTCAAGATCTACAGGCACAAGGTAGAATGCTGATTGCTGGGCACCCTAAATTAAATTCAACACAGATGCGAAAAATTTTAGAGTTTGCAATTGTATTAGGGGAGATCGGACATACAGAAACGGCTAGAAAAAAGGCGTGGGTCTATGAGATTGTACATAATGATCATAGAGAGTTTGTTGAAAAATCTCTAGATAGTCATCCTGAAATTTTCCCCTCGTTTGCCAGTTTTAGCACTCTAGAAAAGCAATTACTCATTAAACTCATGTCAATTGCTCACTTTGATAATGTGACCTCTTTAAATGGTGCAGAAGCAGTCTTTGAACAGGTTAAACAAAATAATATAGTAGTTAAGAATCCAGAAGTGTTCGATTTAGCGCTATTTTTATATGTCTGTCAACTGGCGGGATCTAGAGGAGATAAATGTTACTATTCTTCTCCAATATTGACAACTCATGCGATCAAAAATTCTCTGTGCTTGCGTAAATCATTTTTCATCCTGAAGGACAAAAGTCCTGAGGACGCTTATCATTATTATTTAAAAATGCGAGCAAATTGGTTAGGATTTGATCCTGGATCACCTTTAAATAGAGTGCTTACTAAAATTGCAGCTGTGATCAGTTTATATACTGAGGCTGAAGGAAAGGTTTTGAAAGAGGCTTTTCTGAAGTTAAAACCAGAAGAATTAACTTTAATTGTTGGGAAATTTGACGGTTTTAATAACTCTGTAAGATCAAAAGAATTGCTACAGATTGCTGAATTGCTTTTGGCAATAAAGCAAAATTCTTCTTTAGGATCCACTGAAAAAGATAAACTTTCAAGTAGTATTCAGATTGCTTTTTCATTTATAGCAAGGGTGTTAAATCAAAAAAAATCAGCTACAGAACTTGATTTTTCTAAAATTACTCAAATTGCTGTAAACAATCCTAACTTTTTAACAGATGGGGTAATTGAAATTGATGGTGACGGGATGATTTCTATAAATTTGGTGGACGCCCAGGATCTTCAGAAGTAACTTCACTTGTTTTTAATGGTTTTTTAGGAGGTTTATTTTTACCTCGATAGAGATAGAAGAAAAATACGGGGAGAACCATGACTACATTGCCTAATAAGATTAAAAATGCGTAGTAACTACCTGAAATTTCTAGCACGGTAGGTGAGAAAAAACTTACAAAAAGTGTGAGTAAACAGCCAATTATTCCAAAAATACATGTTATCCACATTCCCACATTACCAAAAGGAATTTTAAATCCGGAAGGACGGTCTTTATATGTGTAGTGTAGCTTAATAGCACTGATAAACATAAGAAAATACATCCAAATATATAAATCTGTACTAAGGCCCGTTAAAAACCAGTAAAATGCATCGATACTAGGTACGAGATAGATGCTCAAACAGATAAGGCTTACTAATATGGCCTGGGCAATCAATATGTTATATGCGACACCAAAGCGATTGAGCTTTTTAAATTGTTGGGGCAGAAAGCCATATTCAGCTGCATGTAAAAGACCTTTAGCAGGCGAGATTAGCCAATTGATAATGCTTCCAAGGCTTCCAATGATAATTAAAACAGCAAGGCCTGGAATGGCCCATGCAAGTCCAAAGATATGGAAAAAATCGGTAAATACTTGTAAAACCCCTGCAACGAGATTAATTTCAGCTGAAGGGAGCACAATGGCAATTGCTAAGGATCCAAAGAGCATAGTTGTTATTAATAGAAAAGTTGAGTAGCCAATTGCTTTAGGAAAATTAGTTTGTGGGTTTTTGATATCATTTATATGAACTCCTGCTAGTTCAAATCCCAAAAAGGAGGCAATAATTACCGTTAAAGAGACCCAATTTTCGCTATTGTTTAACGTCGGAAAGATATCACTAAAAGAGAATTTAATTTGAAGAGGGTTTCCTTGTAGAATATAAATTAATCCACAAATAATTAAAAAAAGCATGGGCAAGAGGGTTCCAATTAGACCGCAAATACTATTAATTTGAGCAGATACTTTAATACCAAAGAGATTGATAATGGTTAGAGCCCAAAATATAGTTAAAATTATTGGAATAATATATGCTTTAAGGTGGATTAAATTAGGATCTATTAAATAGGCGATAGCCCCTGCTATAAATGATAGTATTGTAGGGTACCAAACCATGGTATTAATCCATTGAAGCCAAATAGCTAACATTCCTAATTTATCATTAAATGCTCGGGTTACCCAGTGATAAGGACCTCCTTTATCAGGTAGCATGGCAGAAAGTTCAGCTGAGACAAGCGAGATGGGAAATAGAAAGATAATGGATCCAAGTAAAAAGAAAAAGATAAGTGAAGAACCAAAAAGAGCAGAAGAAGGGAGATTACGGATACTATCGATTGCAGAAACAATCAGAAGGACTAGGAGGAATAAGGATATTTTTTTGGGAGTCTTGGTTTTCATCCTGAAGATTTTATAGACCAGGGCATTTCTATACAACTTAAAAGTTATTTAAAATCTGATTAAAATTTCTTTACAAATTTTATCAGTTTAAGGGCCTGTTTAGAAAATCAAGAGATTGAATGGATTTTAAATGCTTTTATTGAAAATCGCTGAAAATGAAAAAATGCGTCCTTAAATGCTCTTAAAGGGTTATTGTTTAAATTTTAATTTACATTGTTTTACAAAATCTGAGGAGAAGGTAGCCCTCACATTTGGAAAATAGGTGAAGCTTGAATCCGGATTAATCTTTTAAAATTAAAAACCATCGCTTGCATGGTCGCTTGAAATTGCGTCTTAGAGACACCTT
>Ga0180437_10011793_pt1 | contig 10434 bp, 11 predicted proteins | sample SS_ome_4_FD_132410 | JGI IMG/M metagenome (GOLD analysis project Ga0180437, IMG submission 132410) | Hypersaline lake sediment archaeal communities from the Salton Sea, California, USA - SS_3_D_1 metaG | ecosystem: Environmental > Aquatic > Non-marine Saline and Alkaline > Hypersaline >... | reverse complement strand
GAAGCTCCACCCCGCCGACGGGCGGGCAGTCCGCGTGCTGGTTCTCTCCGATGGCAAGAGCCACCCTCCCCCGGGCGAGACCGACGTGGACTTCACGGCCTTCTCCCCCACGATTCTGCAGGCCAGACGGGGGCTCAAGGTCGCCTTCCTCGGCGAGGGAGATCTTGAGCTCGACCGGTTGCTCCGCAAGCCCAGAAAGCTGCTGCGGGACCCGGCTTCGATCCAGCTCGTGCCGGATCTCTCACGCTTCGTGCAGCCCGACGTCTACATCGCGGACCGGGATAATGAGGCGCGTTCCCAGCCCTCTCTCTGGAAGCTCGGCGACAGCGAGCAGGTGGCGCACCTCGACATCACCCTGAACCTCAAGCCCGCCGTGGAGCGTACCGTGGCCGTCTCCTCGGTTGAGGTGCTCACTGAGGGCAACGCCCAGCCCGTTCACGGATACGCCCAGGCAGTGCGCTTCGATGAGCAGGGAATGGGCACCCTGGGGCTCACCATCCCCCTGGTTCGGGAAGGCACGTATCCGGTGGAGGTGGTCATCGCCTTCTCCCACGGGGTGAGGCCCCTGGTGGTAAGTACGCCGGCCACACTCTACGCCGCGAGCTGGTGGGATGCCCACCAGCGCAAGGTCTGGGGCGCGGGCCTCATCTTGCTCGTTACCATTCTCATTCCCCTGGCCTCGATTCGCACGGTGCGCAGTCTCGGCAAATGGCTCACCGATGGGCGCGGAGGGCGTCCGGTGTGCCTGCCGGTGGGCGGATCGTGCGGTGTACCCCTGCACTCAGAGCTTGACGCACCGCCCGGCCACGTGCGGCGGGTCAAGGCCAAGAGCTTCACCTTCACTCCCCGGGGGCGAGACGGGGACCGGGTGGAGATCGCCGGCGAGCTCGTCACGGGCGAGGTCCCCTACCGCCTGGGCGATCCGATCACCTTCCACTGCGCTGACTTCGAGGGGACCGTGACCCTCCGCGAGACCAAGAAGCCACGGGGCAAGAGGGCAGGGCGCAGGAACGCAAATCGTGGCTTTGAGACCCTCTTCGGTGATGACCCTCTGGGCGGTGGAGGTGCCCCGTGACGCACCTCATCTCCTGGATCGTCTTTGGAGCCAGTGCCCTCATCCTCGTCGTGCTCGGCCGGGTTGCGGCCTCACGCTTCGGTGGTACGAGGCGCGTGAGTGGCCCGCTCGCCACGTTCTACACGGGCGCGGTGCTCCTCGCGCTCTTCAACCACCTCTTTTTGCCCGAGCTTTCCTACCTCGTCGTACCTCTCGGCGCACTCGCTGTGGTCGCGCCTCTGGCTCTCTGGCGAGCTCGTCGCGCCACCTCGGCCCGCCACCGGGACGCTGGCCCCCGAGAAGACCGGCACACTGACCTCAACGCCATTTTCAGTAACCCCAGCAAAGGAGATTCCCATGGATAGAGAACACACCACCCGCTCCCCCATCGTCGTCCTGGCCCTCGGTGGCTTCGGCCTCCTCGTAGCCATCATGCTCAAGAGGCTCGCTGTCGAAGCTTTCGGCTCGCTCGACGAGGCCATGATCAGGGTTCTGGCCGTGGATACGGCCGAGCCCAGCACCTACCTCGAGAGCGATGAGTACGGCGTAACAGCCGACGACCTCGAGCTCATCGGCCCCGAGACCTTTCGGATCGGCATTGAGACCGGACCGGGCTTCTCGATCGAATCCTACCCCCTCCTTGCCCGTTGGGTCCCCCGGGACGTCTGGCCGGTTCTCAGCGATCCGCTGGCACTCTCCGCCGGAGCAAAAGCCATCCGTTCTCTTTCGGCCCTATCCCTCTACTGGAACCACCGTCCGTTCATCGACCGGCTCATGCGCACCTTCTCGGGTCTCTACACGACCGAGATGATCGACCGGCACAAGTCCGTGGCGCGTCAGACCAAGGTCATGATCGTGGGTTCGGCCGCCGGCGGAACTGGCTCGGGGACACTCATCCCGGTCGGGTATGAGGTCCAGGACCTCATGGAAGGGGGCCGGGGCGCGGGTGACATGTCCATCACGGCTGTCATCGGCATGCCCGAGATCTTCCAGTCTGCCAATCCCAAGCTCGGGGCGAACACCTACCAGCTGCTCAAGGAGCTCAACTACTACTCCCGCTCGGACACGGTTTTCCTGGCCCCGATCGATGGGGCACGACCCAACCGAAGCCGGCCCTTTCACAACACCGTGCTCGTGTCGCGCACGAACGGCTCGATCGAGCTCCGCGACAAGGAAGAAGCCGCCGAACTCATTGCCAACCAGATCATCCTGGACGCAACCGCATAGGAGGAGATCATGAGAATACTGGAAGAGAGAAAGACCAACTACGACGCCCGTAGCACGGCGGTCGATGCTGCAGGAAATCCGATGATCGTCGCGAGCTTCGGGCTCATCCGCTTCGTGCCGGGCGCGGTGATTCTCGCCACCATGCAGGGCTACCGGATCATCAACGAGATCATCGCCCCGCACTTCATGAGCGCGGGCAGGCGGATCCGTACCAGCGAGGTGGAGATCGAGACGGAGCGGCTCTTTTCCGAGCTCGGCCTTGGGGCGAGTGAGCTGGCCAGGCGTATCGCGCGCAATTCCCGTGGCAGGCGGATGACCGACGAGCTCCTTGAGATCATCTCCCGGGTTCGCCTGAGTCCCGCATTCACCCCGGGCCGGGGCACGAACGCGGCGATTCCCGACTCCTTCGGGGACGTCGACAATCAGTTCGAGAAGAAGAAGCTGCCGGAGTGGGAAAGGGCGATCGCGGGAAACCGCATGCCCTGTCTCGACGATCTGGCCGAGCGCTTTGTGAACATGGTCGAGGACCTCAAAACCCGCAAGGGCTGCTACTTCACCCTCAAGGTGCTCGAGGTGCTCGAGCAGCGGCTCGAAGCCGAGGTCGCGGCGGTTCGCAGCCAGGCCAAAGGAGCCGGCGAGAACCGCAAGAGGGCGAGCCAGGATCTTGCAAGAAACATCGCCAAGATCCGCGAGGTCACTCAGAAGCTTCTCGGGCGGTTCAACCTCTTCACCGAGCGGGCTGTCACAGAGGAGGTCGATGAGGGGTTCGTCCATCTCGAGACCTTCATCAAGTCCCAGCTCGTCATGCTCACCATGAACGCGGTCGAGGAGGTCTACCTCGGCCTCAAGGGTGAGGACGCGAGCGTCACGCACCCTGGAATCTCCGCTCTCATTTCCAAGACCAGAGCCGATCTCGAGGCGGTGAGCGGACAGTGGGCGGAGCTCGCGCGGGAGTTTAAGGTACAGTACGAGGGTGAGATCGAGCGCCTGCACCACCCCAGGTCGTCGTTTATCAAGGTGGTGGGCGAATCGATGGACCGTACCGACCTCGAGGCGCTCTACCAGGACCTCGTCACGCGCCCCGGGCTCACAACGTCTCTCATCGAGGCGATCGAGCGCCTCTCCCGGGAGAACATCCCCCGGAACGAACTCGGAGGACGGGTGTTTGAGTGCGTGCAAGAGCGTATCGAGCCCCTCATCACGAGCCGCACGATCGAGGACTTCTACGCGGATCGGGACCGCCACAAGATAGAGCACCTGGCTGAGCAGATCGGGCAGTCCCGGGCGTTCTGTCCCCTCAAGGTGGATGTCCTCAAGCGTCAGGGGCTTGCCCCCGAGGACCTGGGATTCACCCTGATCACGGTTCCCGACGTCGAGGACTCCGTGCTGCGCGAGCAGCTCCCCAGGGTGTCGCGTCATATCCAGGCGGATGACTTCGCAAGCACCGGACGCGACGAGATCGTGGCGACGAGCTGGATCTTCGGCGCTCCCATCTACGCCTACCGCTACGTGCCCAGCTACCGCAGCGACTACGAGCGCATCCTGCGTAATCCGAGCGAGAAGTCGCTCTCGGCTGTCCCTGGCCCAGAGAACCTGCCCGAGATCGAAGAGCCCGAGCAGGGCGCTTTCGAGATGGCCGAGGAACTGCTCGTCCTTGGGCTCGCCTCCGGTCTCATCGTCTGCGACGACCACAGCCGCTACGCCCTGGCCCAGGGGGGACGTAGCCTCGGGAACCGGGATCACGCCATCGCCACCATCACGAAGGACCTCACGCTTCGCTTCGAGACTCTCAAGGCTCCCATCGACCGCTGGCTCGGCTCTGCCGAAGCTCGAGAGGACATCCTCAACTACTACAAGAAGCTCTCCGGGGACGAGCCAGAGCAGGATGTCGTGATGCTCGAGAGCCTGTTTTTCGAGCGATTTAGCGAGGAGCTCGAGAGCGCGGCCAAGCCCCGCCGGGGACGGCCGAGGAAGAAGGACACGGAGAACTAGCCCATGCTCCGATGCATCACGAGCCCCACCGGTCCGGCCCTCGCGGTGATTCTTGCCCTTTCCCTCCCGGCCACCGCGAGGGCCGCGGACGATCTTGAGGATCCCAACCGCATCGACCACGTGCGCCGCGAGTTTTCATGGGTTTCTCCGGCAGGCCACGAGTATTCGTTTGAGGCAACCCTCTCTCTTGAGCGCTTCGAGCGTGACAAGGAGCTTCTCCTGGCTCCGGTGGAGGTGAAGTTCCGCGAGGCGGTGCGCTTCTTCGACGAGGGGTGGCAGAAGGCGTTTCGGGACCTTGCGGCCCGAGAAGGAGAAGATCTGCATGTCATTGTTGTCTCCTGGGTGCAGTCCATCCCCTACAAAACCTCTCCTGAGCCCGGGCTCCTGCCCTCGATGACCCTGCTCTACGGCCAGGGCGATTGCGATGACGTGAGCATCCTCGCTGCCGGAGCCTTGCGGGCGCTCGGATATGATGTGGTGCTCTGGAACGTCGTCGGTGGCCAGCACATGGGCATTGGCATCGCCATTGACGGCGCATGGGGAATTCATGTCGAAGAAGCAGGCACGAAGTACTTCTTCTGGGAAATGACAAACCCTCACCCGCTTGGTACGGCAAGCAAGAGCGTGAAGACACACGGCGCGTCCCTCATCTCCCCTGCAGCCGATAACTTCACCTGGACGCCCACTCAGGCGAAGCGTCACGGGGCAATCTCGGTTCGCTCGGTTCAGTCGGGCGTGGATATCTACATAAACGGCAACCGGGTCGGGCAGATTGAAGACGCCACTTTGCTCGTCGAGGATGTCCCGCCCGGCATCTACCGGGTAGAGGCCAAGAAGGAAGGATTCAAGTCATCCGAGAAGTCAGTCAAGGTATCTGCGGGCAAGACCGCGCAGGTCAAATTCAAGCTCGAAACTTGGCCCGAACCCGTGCCTACCGATGTTCCGGAGAAAACACCGGATCCGGCGGGATCAACATCTCCACCTGGAGCCTCGCGTCCCACGCCCACCGGGAATACTCAGGCTGCCTCGAGGAGGGCCCCGGCGCGAGCGCAGACGCCCGAGCCCCGGTGGTCTGAGTTTGGGTCGATGCGGATAAGTCTTCCGGTGCTCGGCGGGCTTCTCATCCTGCTTGCAATTTTCTCGCTCCTTGAGCGTCGCCGGCGACACGCTCGGGCAATGCGTCTGAGGCGTTCCCGCGAGCACCCAGGTGACGTGTTCCTTGATGGAGCGCGGGAGTCCGAGCACACCTGGTCGCTTGAGCCGGGGGGTCAGGACAAGCCCCGGGAGTGGATATGAGGATTTTTCTCGTGGCACTTGGCGCAATCGCGCTCGCTGCGCTCTTCGGCCTTCCGGTGCTCGAGCTCGGATTTCCCATGGTCGTCCTCGCCGCTATCGTCGGCGGGCTCGCCATCATGTTCGTGGGCTTGAAGAAAATGTCCCGCTACTTCTGGTACCTGCTCGGGCTCCTCGTCGCACTCGTCCTCCTGCCACCGGTTGCAAGAACCGTCCTCGCCGGCGCGCAGAAATCCCTCGCCTCCGTATCGCCCCAGGTCTCCCCCGCGGGAACCGGGGCATCACTTCCAATTCCTGGCATTCCCTGGCTTGGTATCGCAGCCGGGATCGTGGTGGCCGTACTCGCGGTGCTCGGGCTTCTTCTCGCCGGAAAGCTCATGATCATGGCCATCAACCGCCGGCTCGAGGCGAGGTGGCGCAAGGCTCATGTACCGGCCCGGCCCGTGGGACGAGAGAGGGCGGTGCCTGCGGAGAGCGCCGCGACCGACGAGTTTCCCACGCCGGCAAAGAGCACCGAGATTACCCTTGGGGGTGAGCGATGAGCTGGCAGAGGGTGACTTCCCGCGCCCGCCATGCTCTCGGGGGCTCAGATGCCCGCAAGGCCCGTCTTGCGGAAGCCCAGGAGACTCATGGCGGGTCCCCGGGGCTTGCCGAGCTCATCACTCGATACGCACAGCCGGGCGCGAACCGTCTCCTTCTCGGATCGGTCCGGGCTCCCGGCGGCAAACACTCGGGCATCCATGTGCCGACCTCCGAGATCACCGCCGAACGCATGCACGTGACCGGAGCAAGCGGGGCTGGCAAGAGCATGTGGCTCCTGGGTCTCATCGGCCAGCTTGCCCGTTCCCGTAAGGCCCCAGGTATCGTCCTCGTCGATATGAAAGGCGAGCTTGCCGGTTGGCTCACAGGCATCTGGCTTCCGCTCATTGCCGAGCGTCTTGCCCCGCCCGAGCGCGAGAAGTTCCTTGGGCGGATCATCGTCATCAATCCGTTTGCCAAACGCTATCTGCCCGAGCTCCAGGTCCTCGGACCCGATCCGGCCACCTCCCCGGAGCTGCAGGCGAACGAGCTCCTCGATCTCTTCACCGATACCGTCGGTGAGCTCGGAGCCAGGATGGTGACGGTGCTTCGCAAGCTACTGCTCCTGGGCATCTCGACTGGCCTCACTTTCCCCCAGCTCGCCCGGGTGCTCGCAAGTGACGAGGTAAGGTTCGAGGTTCTGGCAAGGACCGACCGGGCGGACGTGCGTGAGTACTTCCTCACCCGGTTTGCCAAGGAAAACCAGGCCTCGGTCCAGGCCCTCGAGAGCCGGCTCGACTCTTTCCTGGCGCTCCCGGAGACCCGGCTCGTTCTCGGAGCATCAGGCTGTATCGACTTTGCAGCGCTCCTGGATGGGACCATCACCATCATCGACCTCGGGTCCCCGCCTCTCGGCTCGGAGCGCACGGCTCGGTTCTGGGCGGCGCTCATCCTCGGCAAGCTCACCCGGGCCATCATGGCTCGCGAGGTGAGCGAGACGACAAGACCCCTGTGGCTTGTGGCCGACGAGTGGCAGGAGGCGCTTGTTCCCTCGCAGGTGGGGGTGTTCGAGCGGCTCCTGACCCAGGCGAGGTTCAAGCGCTGCGGACTCACGCTCGCCAACCAGGGCTCTGAGCAGCTTGCCGATACCCCAGCACTCCGGAGGATCGTCGAAACGAACATCGGCATCCGGGTGGCCTTTCGCGCGGGCAGCGAGGATGCCCGCGCCCTTGCTCCGTCGCTTGCCGGCCGGGTCCTGCCGGGAGCCGAGTCCGAGAACCTGCGCGCCACTGCCGAGGCTCTCACCCGGCTGCCGGACCGGGTGTTTTATGCAAACATGAAACGCCGTCCGTATGGCCCCCAGTTCCTGGTCTCGCCAACCCTGCCCAGCCCTACGACGCTCGCGAGGCGTGCCCAGGAGCTCTCCCAAGAGCTCCGAGACCGCGTTCTCCGGGGTCGGTACGGCCGGAGCCGGGAAGAGCTTGAGGAGGCCCGCCGGGGGGACAGGCAGCGGGCAGGGCAGGGCGAGAACGCAGCTCAACTTCCCCCGGGACCCGAGCCAGGAGACATCTTCGGGCCGTTTCTGGGGTGATGATGAGAAAACCACCTCACAGAACCCCAAATCTTGCCCGTGGAACCCGGCCTTGGGAGCAAAAAAAGCCGACCCGTGAGGGTCGGATCGGGGGGATCTTGCCATGAAGCGCCGAAGAAGCTCCTGGCGGTGGCTTCTTTACCTCGTGCTCGGCCTGGTCGCGACACCGCTCTGGCTCCTCTGGGGTCTCGTTCGCACATCGGGAAGGGTGCTTCGCGTCGGCGTGAGCCTTGTCGATGTCGTCCCCTGCCCGGACGGGCACCCGAACCGGGTCTACGGCACCTGGGTCTGCCGGGGCTGCGGTGCCCGGTTTCGCGGCTACGCCTTTGCCCCATGCCCGGTGTGCGGAGGTGTTGCCGCCTACATCTCGTGCGAGAGCTGCGGGCTCGCGATTCGTGGACCTTTTCGGGAGTAGATCATGGGCGAGCAGAGACATTCCCGGACGACTCGAAGGAAGGGCAGGGCGGTTTCCGCGCCCACTCGCCGGGATCTTGGTGTGCTCCACGCGCTTGGCCGGATGAAGCTGCTTTCGACCCGTCAGATCCGGACACTCTTTGGATGGAGTCAGTCGACCACCAACAAGCGCATGCGCCGGCTCTACGACGGGGGGCTCGCCAGCTGCTTTGTGCCGAAGCTCGCCGGCGAGAACGTTTATGGACTCGCAAGGCGGGGACGAGAGGCCCTGGAATCCTCGGGGTTCACTGCAGGAGGGGTGAACCTTCAGGTGATGACGCGTCTTGGGAAAACCAATCTCGCCCACCTCGGCCTGGTGAACGACTACTGGATTTGGCTTGCAACGTCAGTCAGCGACCGCACCCTGATCCACTTCTATCCCGAGGCGGAGCTCCGGGCAGATAGCACGTCCGGCCTCTGCCCTGATGCCGTGTTCGTGCTCAAGGATGAGCGTGGCCAAGCCATCTACTACGCCCTGGAAGCCGATCTTGGGACGGAACCCGCCCGTGTGCTCCAGGGCAAGATCAGAAAGTACCAGACTGCTGCTATCTCTAACTACCCAGTGTGCGAGATGCCGGTACAAGGAGTTGTCTTCGTGACACGCACCGAGCGACGTCGCGCTGCGATCGAGGAGCTTGTGCGCGCCGCCGGTGCCCGGAACCTCGTATACGTGACAAGGATGCAATCATGCGAGGAGTTTTAATAGAGGATGGACGTCGTGGGGCTCACAGCCTCTGGGCACCTGTGCCCGGCCACGGGATCCACGTCCGTATCGTGGCTCCCAACCCCCACCTCGACGTGGACTTCGATGTCCTCGGGCTCTGGCAGGATCTCTCGGCCCGGGAGATGGCCATGCTGCGGACCATCATCAAGATAGCCCGATACCACGAGGGCCTGTTCGACGAGATCTCCGACTCGGGACTGGGCGGCAAGGAGCGTGCAGAGTATCTCGTCCTTGCTTATGGCAACGGCCGACTCAGAAACTCGTGGCACACCGACCACCTCGAGGCGAGAACAGTCCACGAGTTCCTCGAGAAGGACCACGCAGGCCGTAGCGCGGACATTGCCTTCCTCGCCGGCTTCTTCTGGCCGGATGACGAGAAGAGGCCCTGCATGTTGAGCTATCGCGATGGGTTCCGGCATACACTGCAACGGTACTACCAATGGGAATCCGATGTCGCACAGGCCGCACAGGCTCTTATGCGAGGATCGGGCGGGAATGCTTGACCGTAACTCCGGAATCCTGGACCCTCAAGCTCACACTCATGACAACGGAGGTCTCCGATGATCACAGCCGATGAACTGTTCGACGCCTACTTCAAAGCGCTCCGCGATGACGGGACCGACACCTGTAAGGACTACTGTAGCGACCCCGCCTGGACGTCGAGAGCCAGCCTCGCTCTCGTCAAGGCGGGTCATGCGGCCTTTCCCGGTGTAGAGTCAGCGACAAGGCCCAGTCCGGACCGCCACGGCCAGCGTGAGTATCTCGGCCTCGACGTCATGCTCTATGATCATGGTGCGCCCAACAAGCCCCCGCTCTTCATCGCCGAGCACGAGAACCGGCCCCACTGGGATCCGGTGCAGTACGCCACGTGGAAGCTCCTCGTTGTCGAAGCCCAGAGACGAATGCTCGTTGCCTACTTCGGCGAGGGATACAACGTCACGAGCTTCGACCGGCTCAAAGAACTCGTCCAAGAGGTCTGTGACGATAATCCGGGGAAGGACATCCTGCTCGTGGGCGGACCCTGTGACGTCGATACCGAGGACGTGGAGGAGCTCATCGGGCTTCAGCAGACGGCGATAGTGGGCAAGCACCACTCCTGAGAAGAACCCTCATCCTTGCGGCCCCTTGTTCCCCTTCGTGGCACCTATATCAGCAGGCACAACGCCTATATCTGAACTTGTCTCTGCTCCACGGTTATTCTGAAGACCACGCATCAGTAGCGAACGCATTGCTCCTGCACGGCCGACCCGAATTCCCCCAAGCTCCGACTCCACCCCCTCGGCCCAAGTATCTATCTCCGAGAGCAAGCTAACCGGCAATGAAACTGTCACCTGCTGCATCCTGCCCTCTTCACTAATGCTCTGCGGTCGACGAGATTCTGTCTTCGTTCGCCCACCCGACTTCTTTCCAGGCACTCTAATCCTCCTTCCGCTTCGCAAATGGACCACGGATTGTCTCACTTATCATTCATTATAGGCGGATGTCAATTTGTGGCATATGGATTGCAACAATGCAGAGGAACTGGATACCATGTTGTGTAACATGGCATCAGATGATGACGGATGGAATAAGATTGACACG
>Ga0180437_10011792_pt1 | contig 10434 bp, 15 predicted proteins | sample SS_ome_4_FD_132410 | JGI IMG/M metagenome (GOLD analysis project Ga0180437, IMG submission 132410) | Hypersaline lake sediment archaeal communities from the Salton Sea, California, USA - SS_3_D_1 metaG | ecosystem: Environmental > Aquatic > Non-marine Saline and Alkaline > Hypersaline >... | reverse complement strand
CGATGATGATTTCGATGTGCGGACACTGCCGGTGGGCGAGCCGGGCAAGGTGAAAATCACAGATGAACAGAGGAGCTTTGTGTTGTCCCGGCAATTGAGAGGAAGCTACCGTCCGGGGATTCGCGAGGCCGGAACCTATGAAGTTTACATATCGGTCGGTACGCCAATAGGAACGCCGCAAATTGCCCTACCATTACCCGGTGACGACGGTCATCGCCGTTACAAGCTCGGAACTTTGCAGGTGGTCTCGGGACAGAAGCAGTAGAGCCATCGAAAGAATCGAGACGGATTCGATATTATTTAACATCTTCTCTCTAACCTGCTGCATTGAATCCAAATACATTGGCATCGTTGTTTGTCTAAAACATACTTAGAAGCAGTGATAGATGAAATTTTGCCGACCACAGGTTGGCCAGACGGATGGCGGATAAATGCTGTGGGCTAACGGGCGCGTCGCCGAGCCGGCCCGCGAAATCCGCCAAAGAACGTGGCGGACAAGCAGCGAGGCGGGTAAACGATGCCTAAACCCGCCGAACGAGTCGGCGGGCTAACTTTTGTTCGCGTGGGGGAGTATGGGGAGTCATTGTACCAAGCCGTAGGCTTTTTGGGGTGTGCTTAGGGACGGCTCTGTTGTTCTTGAGCAGGCTTTCAACAAAAGAAAGTCGTCTTTTTCTTGTTTTCCCGGTAACACTTGGTTAGTACTGCGCGTTATGCATATAGTGGCTTAAGAGGAAACCTTGTGGCGAAAGCTGAAGCAAACGAGAGTTTACGTGTTGATTTGGTGTTTGGCCAGGAGCTCGAGCGGCTTGAGCGAGTGGCGGTTGGGATGGGGCTGAGTGCCGACGAAGGGCAGGATATGCTGCAGGACGTGTACCTCAAGATTTTGGATGGGCCGCCGACGTTTCAAGGGCCTGAGCAGGCAAGGCGGTGGCTAATGCGGGTTACGGTAAATCGATGCCTGACAGAACATCGGCGGAGAGTGCGGCAAGGGCAAAAGCTACGGGGCGTTTTCGAACAGTGGGTCGGGCGAAAAAACGCGCCGGCCAGCCCGGCTCATGAGGTGGTCCGGGGGGAAGAGGCGGAGGCCATCAGGCAGGGCGTGGGAGAACTGAACGAATTGCTCAGGGTGCCGTTGGTGTTGAAATACTATTGTGGGCTGAATGCGACGGAAATTGCGCAAGTTCTGGAACTTAAACCGGGAGCAGTACGCAAGCGGCTTTGCGACGGACGGATAGCGCTGGCCAAAGTGCTGCTAAAAAAGGGAGTCAGGCCATGACGGAAGGTATGTGTGAGAAGGTTTCGCAGGAGAAGCTGGTGCTTTTTGCAGATGGGGAGTTGCCGGCTGCTGAAGCAGCGCAGGTATCAGAGCATGTGAGCCGATGTGAGAGTTGCGCAGCGATGGTAGAAGCCTTGAAGCGGTCGATGGAATTAGCGACCGCCTCGTGGGCAGCCGAGCAGGCCAAGTGGCCCGCGTGGCGATTGCCCGCCAAGCCTATGGCAAAGAAATGGTCCGCGGAGCGAGTGGGGGCAGTTGCAGCAAGCATCTTGCTGGTGTTGGGCCTGGGTTTGATGTGGCGAATGCTGTGCGAGCCAGCCAAGCCGGTGCCGAGACAGAATGCCATAGCCGAGGCTGAGCGGAAGGTGATGCGGGCCGGGACAGCGGCCCAAATGTTAGCGGTGGGGGATTTGTTGGCCGAACAGCCCGGTGGCTTACCCTATGCGCGCCAACGTTACAAGGAAATTGTAACGAGCTACTCTGATACGGAGTATGCCAAGCAAGCGGAGTTGCGTCTTAAGACATTTTGAGAAAGGAAAGACCATGCAGACCCTGAAAAGTATCCAATTGTTGGTGTTGTTAGGGGCCTTGTTCTTTTGTCTCGGGGCCGCAGAACAACCCAAGAGCGAGCAAAGCCAACTACGATTCACGGTTTCCGATGAGTCGGGAGGGTGGGACCCTTTATGGGACGAAGCCATGCAGATTACAAGACCAACGCACGTGGCGATATTCGAACTTGAGAATCCGCGTATTGGGGGATCTAAGTGGTTCAGGACGACCACAAAGGTAAAAGGGATAGTCAAGCGAGGTGAAGAGGGGAAGGTCGGGGCAGTTTTGCGGCGCGTCCTTTTCAGAGGAGAAGAGGGGATTACCGAACCTTACGAATTCTTATTATCCGAAGACCGTGTTGGAGATAACCGCGTGCAATTCTGGCTCTATGGGGCAAGCGAGCAGGAGGCACGCAAGAATGCGGAAGCACTGATCGGAGTTTTCAAGGGTCTGGCAGATGTCTATGTAAGGCGTGCGGAGGCGGAGTTGGAACTTCTTAGCAAAAGGGTCGCCGATGCTAATGATGAGATTCAAAAGATCGAGGAAAGGAAGAGAGCCGCTGAGGATGAGTTCGCCGAATGCAAGAAGACAACTTATTATCGCAACGCAGATGAGGCCGAGAAAAGTATCCTGGAATGGAACAATCTACTAAGTGCGGTAGAGGTTGATATCATCGGAATCCAGGCAAAGCTGGGTATGATAAAGAAACTGAAGCAAGAGCAAACGAAAACGGAGGAGGCCGACGGGATGACATTTATGTCTGATGGGGCTACTTTGTGGTCCCTCGATAAGATGCGGATGGCTGAGGAAATTGAACTGGCCGGGGCATTAGCTCGGAAAAATGCGGGTGAGTCGTACCGTGAGAAGGCGTTGAAATTTCTTGATTTATCTGAAAAGTGCGACGAGCTCTCGGTACAACTCGATAGTAAGCGACGTCAGTTGTCCAGTGATCAAGATAAAATTGCAGACACAGAAAGAAGACTACCGCAACTCAGGGCGGAAGTCAGGCCCGTACAGGTTGTTGATAATGAAGTAAAGATTCATCCGGTAGAATGACGGCGGATCTTCGATACTCGGTATTCAGGTAGGCAGAGCGGTCCGCCAAAGGAACGGCGGATAAATGCGTGATAGGACCCGCCGAATCCGCCTACGGTGGACAAGTGGATCGGCGGGCTAACCATCGAATTGATGCGTCGCCGAGGCGGCCCGCCAAAAAGCGAGGCGGGTAAACGACGGACAAATGGCGGGTAAAGGTAAGTGTACCTCGCGCGGGCAAGGGGACCCCGAAGGCGTGGCTTCGGGGCTAAATAAGGGGGAAAGCCTTTTATTTTATGAGGCCGTAGGCTTTCAGGGTTTGGCGGAGGATGGTCTTCTTGCTGTCGTCCATAGGCGTCATTGGCAGGCGCATCTCTTCTGGGGCCATATCGAGCATGGCCATTGCGGCTTTGATGGGTATGGGGTTTGTGGCCAGGCCGAGCAGGTTCCGGCAAAGGGTAAAGAGTTTTTTGTGCCATTTGAGGGCGGAGGTGAAGTCGCCTTCGAGGATTAAATCGGTCATAGCCTTGACGTCGGCCGGGACGATGTTCGCGACGACGCTGACGACGCCTTTTCCGCCTACCGAGGCGATTGGCAGGGTGAGGGAATCATCGCCGGACAGGATGGTCAGGTCGCAGCGGGTGGCGATTTCACTGACCTGGTCGAGCCTGCCGGTGGCGTCTTTGATGGCGACGATGTTTTCAATTTCGGAAAGGCGCACGACGGTATCGGGGGTCATTCCTGCGCCGCATCGGCCGGGAATGTCGTACAGGACAATCGGCAGGTCCACCTCTTCGGCGACGGCTTTGAAGTGCTGGTAGAAGCCTTCCTGCGTGGGCTTGTTGTAGTATGGGTCGACCTGGAGCGTGGCGTCGGCGCCGACCTTTTTGGAGAATGCGGCAAGCTCGATGGCCTCGGCGGTGCTGTTGGAGCCGGCGCCGGCTATGACGGGGACCTGTCCGCCGACGGCTTTTACGACTCTTTCGATGACCTGCTTGTGCTCTTCGTGGCTGAGGGTGGGGCATTCGCCGGTCGTACCGACGGGCACGATGCCGTCGATGCCGTTTTCGAGCTGGAAGTCGACCAGCTCGTCGAGCGTTTGAAAATCGACTTCGCCGTCCTGGAAAGGCGTCACCAATGCTACGAGTGCTCCTGTAAACATTTTCATTACTCCCAATTCTTTGGTTTGGGCTTTGGAGTTACTTCATCCTTCATTGCCGACTTCACGCAGGATGTTGAGATACTCTTTTACCGCGTTTCGCAGTCCCATTTCGATCGCGTCTGCTATGAGGGCGTGGCCGATGGAAACCTCGAGGATTCCATGAACGGTAGCGAGAAACTTTGCGAGGTTCTTAAGGTTGAGGTCGTGCCCTGCATTTAGTCCGAGGCCGAGATGCCGAGCGGCCCTTGCGGCGGCGGCATACTTATCGAGGGTCGCTTCGACATTTTGGCCGGTCGTGAATGCTCTGGCATAGGGCTCGGTGTAGAGTTCGACCCTGTCGGCGCCGGCCTCTTTTGCCAGTTTGATGCCGGGTATGTCGGGGTCCATAAAGAGGCTGACGCGGATGCTGCGTTGTTTTAGCTCGTCAATGATGGGGGCGAGGCGTTTTTTTGCGAGGGTGAGGTCCCAGCCGTGGTCGGAGGTATTGGCGTCGGGCGAATCCGGGACGAGGGTTGCCTGGTCAGGTTTTACCTCGCGTACAATCTCCATATATCTGCCGGTAAAGGGGTTTCCTTCGATATTGAACTCGACGGTAACTATTTTGGCCAGGTCGAAGACGTCGTCGAAGCGGATGTGTCTCTGGTCCGGGCGTGGGTGGACGGTGATTCCGTGGGCGCCGGCTTTGATGACGGTGCGGGCGGAGTCTTTGACGCTGGGTATGCCGACGTCCCGCTGGTTTCTCAGCAGCGCGATTTTGTTGAGATTGACGCTCAGTTTAGTCATTTGGCGATCCTTGAAAACGGGGGCAATTATATCATGGTGATCATTTACAGCAAGGGAATAAGATTGTAAAATGGGGGCCGGGCAAACAGAATTCGGAAATCGCAAAGCGGCGGAAAATGTAAGGAGCAGAGCAATGCCAAAGGCGATAAGGATTACAGCAGGACAGGCCAGGCTTGAAGCCGAGCTAAATGACAGTGCGACGGCCGGGATGGTTGCCGAGGCGCTTCCGATTAAGGCGCGGGGCAACCGGTGGGGCGAGGAGATTTATTTTGAGATTGCTGTGGAGGCGGGGCTTGAAGCGGATGCCCGTGAGGTGCTCGAAGCGGGTGAATTGGGCTACTGGCCGAGCGGCAATGCGTTCTGCATATTTTTCGGTCCGACGCCGGCCTCGCGGGGCGATGAAATCCGTGCGGCCTCGGCGGTGAACATCATCGGCAAGGTCAAGAGCGACCTGTCGCAATTGCCGGGCGTGCCCAACGGCGCACAGGTCTTAATCGAAGCCGATTAGGTTAGAGGCATGCGGCAGAATCTTAACCGGCGTTGCCGGAAAGGAGCGGGCATGTGCATGAAACGAGCAGTCATTTTGATATTGTTGCTGCTGGTTGTTGTTTCGACACTTGCAGGGTGCGGCAGGACAAGTGCGCCGGGGCGCGGGGCAGACAGGCACGCAACGGTATCGGAAGTGGAGGCGGCTGAATTTCTTGAGGCTGCAAAAAGCGGAGATGCGGCGAAGGTTGAATCAATGCTGGGCGAGAAGCCCGAACTTATCAACGCCAGAGATGAACGAGGCAACAGCGCGGTTGTTGGTGCTTCTGCGAATGGGCACGTTGGGGTAGTCGAGCTTATTGTGTCTGCAGCGAGGCGGACGAATACGAGGCCTGGCGACATCGATTCTGCTCTTTGGGCTGCTGTGGCAGGGGGGCATGGGGAGACTGCGGAGCTGCTAATTGGCTCCGGTGCCAACGTCAACGCCAGAAACGCTCAGGGGTATTGTCCGGTGCATCTTGCAGCGATGAGCGGGTACCGGGAGCTTGCGGAGCTTCTTATTGATGCGGGTGCAGGGGTCAACAGCGTTGCCGAGGACAAGAGTCCTTTGATATGTGCGGCCGAGGGCGGACATAAAGAAGTGGTTGAGCTTCTGATCGACAGGGGAGCGGAGGTGGACCTGAGGGCGCCCGACGGCGTTACTGCGCTGCACAGGGCGGCGATAGCCGGTCACAAAGACGTCGTCGAAATGCTGATTGCCAGTGGTGCGGACGTTAATGCAAAGAATGCGAAGGGGCTGTCTGCCTTGAACGGCGCGGTCTGGAAGGCGCATGCGGAAATTGTCGAGAGTCTTATTTCTCACGGGGCCGAGGTGAACGCCAGAGACTATTACGGTGCGACGGCATTGCACCGGGCGGTCGGATATGGGCACAGGGGGATAGTCGAGCTGTTGATTGGAAGCGGAGCGGACGTCAATGCGAGGATGAATAATGGTGTGACGGTTTTGGGCGTAGCAAATGAAAGGGGCCATAAGGAGATAGCCGCGCTGCTTGTGGAGCAGGGGGCGGTGGAGTGAGGCAGATTCGGGAAAAAGAGGAGAGGTCGCAATGAAAAAGAATGAATTGGAATTCAGCGATGTCTATAAAGAGTTTCACGACAAAATAAGCCGGTATCTCAAGCGCATGGTCGGGGAGGAGGAAGCTGAAGACCTGACACAGGAGGTCTTTGTAAAGGTCAGTGACGGACTTAAGGAATTCAGGGGTGAGTCGCAGCTTGGCACGTGGGTATATCGAATCGCGACCAACGCCGCTCTGGACCGATTGCACAGTCGGTCCTTCAGGCAAAATAGTCAGACTGTGTCGCTTGGTGGTTCAGATGAGCATGGGGCGGCAGAGTTTGAGGACTCATCCATCGGTGCAGAGAGCCTTACTGCCGAGCGGGAGGCAATAAGGAATGAGATGACTGAGTGCATTCGCGAGTTTGTCGATAGGCTGGCGGAGAATTATCGCGTGGTGATCATACTCAGCGAGTTGAAGGAGCTGAAGAACCAGGATATTGCGGACATACTGGGGATCAGTCTTGACGCGGTCAAAATCCGGCTGCATCGTGCGCGAGCGAGGCTGAAGGAGGAGTTCGAGGCAGGCTGCACGTTCTATGAGGACAAGAACGGCGGATTGTCCTGTGACAGGAAGGGTGAAGAATCCGAAGAGGAACCATAGCGGTAATCTTTCCCATTGAGCGGGGTCTGCGGGGGTCCAAGAACGGGAAGCAGCGAAAGAAATGCGCGCCGGGTGTATCCTTTCTAAACGTGTTTTCGTCTATATGTGTAGAAGTCGTTAATACGTTTTTTAAGGAGAATATTATCATGAGCGCATCAAAACAAAATTTTTCGATCGAGGTGGAAGGCATAAGGGCGGCATGTCCTCTGGGCGAAGTTGTGGGAAGCAAGATGATCGCCGAGGGGAGGATTCCCGTCATTTCATGCGAGGGCGGGTGTTTTCGGGGAGAAATTGCGAGAGCGGCGGCCCATATAGCAGCAAAGGAGGAGCCATACAGTCGCGGATGCCATGGAGAAATGTTTACAGCACCGCATTCGGCAATGGCAGAGTGGGCGAGGAAGGCCGACAAAGTGGTTGTTATTGACGGTTGTTTCATGCATTGTCACGGCCGGATTATGAAAGACATTGTCGGCCCGGAAAAGATGATCCAATTCGATGCGCTGCGTATTTACAATAAAGACAATAAATACTGTGACACAATGCTTGTGGACGAGGTTCCGGAAGCTGAAAGGAAAGATTTAGCCCGGCAGGTGGCCGACAAGATTCTGGCCAGTCTGAGAGACGGCAAACTGGGCTGTGATCGAAAAAAATCCGAAGAAAAGGCCTGACAGGTGTATCTTTTCGGTGCAGCGTTTCGTCTATGAGGGTAGAAAGGAGATAATGCAATGGAAACTGAAGAAGAAAGAAAAGACGAAAAGAAGTTTGCGGAAGAATGGCCAAATATGTCCTGTTGTTGGACGCAAGGCGGGCGAAGAACTATGGCTGACTGCTGTAAGAGCATCGGAGAGGCTGTTGATTGTCGCTCAATGATGGGCAGATGTATGAAGGGATGCAGGTGGTTTTTATTGGTAGCGGTGGTTCTTGGGGTCTCGCTCTTTCTGCTGGGTTACTATCTGGATGCTGAAGTAACGCGAATATTGTGGATGGCAGCTGCGGGTCTGGTGATTTTAGCGGGGACTCTCGGGGTGGTAATGATGCGTGTGATGATTAGGAAAACTACGATTCGAACTGCATGAAAGGACAAGTACAATGTCAAGCGAAGTTACTATCAGGTACGAAGGTGCTATGCGTGCTGAGGGTCAGTTGCCGGAGGGCGGCAATCTGTCCATAGGCGCACCGCCAAGCTGTGGTGGCAGCGGCGGCGGGCCGTCGCCGAAGGACCTGTTTGCGGCGGGGTATGCAAGCTGTGTGGTCATGGCGATGGATATCGCTGCGAAGAAGAACGGCTTTGATATTGCGGGGGCCGAAATTGTGGTATCGCCGGTGTGGGCAAAGAAGGAGCCTGTCCTGGCCGAGGTTAATGCGACGGTCGTTCTGCCTCGGCAATACACCGAGGAACAAAAGAGCGTTCTGCGAAAAGGCTCGCACAATTGTCCTATCCACAATTCTCTGCGGGCTGAGGTGAAAACTAATCTGACTTTCGAGGTTGCTCAGGGGGTTAGGCAGGACGTTGCCGTTGAGGATGCGGCTGATCTTTTGAAGCGATAAACGGGCGTTGGAATAAGCCGGATTCGGGAAAAAGGAGGAAATCTGCGAACGATTCTTCAAGAAGGTGCGTATTTATGGTATAATTGCCGCAGGTAAGCAGAGTTTTTTTGGAGATATAGAATATGGACACAAATGAGGTTAAGCCCGAAGGGTCGGATAACAAGGCGGATTTGACGTCGGCAGGGGCCGATTCTTCCCGTGATTCGGAGCGGGTGAGCAGCCGGGGAAAGACGGTGAAAACGGTAATCTTTGTTATCGTGGTGGCGCTGGCGGGGACGCTGGCGGCGCATTCGATGCTGACTGCCAGCCGTTGCGGCGGCTGTGGAGGGGGCGGCGCGAGGGCTTTGTGGGGCGCTAATCAGAAAGGGTCCGGCAGGCAGGGGTGGATGTGTCCTTCAACCACAAAGGCATCTGTCGGTGAGGCTGTCAATTTGAAAGAAAGCGACTGCGCACTTCACAAAGGTCAGGGCTGTCCGAACAGTGCAAGCGCACCTGTGCCGGGGTGCTGTCCCGGTGCCCAGAGTTCTTCTGCGAGTGCGGGCTGTCCGTTGGCAAAAGAGGCGGACAAGGCCTGTCCAAATAGTCCGGGTGCAGAGGCTCCCGGATGCTGTCCGGGCGGTCGTCATCGCTGGGGACAGAAGAAGTAGGGGGGCGACATCAACTCAAACTGACCGATGGTCAGTTTGAAAACGCAAAAATCAAAGTGTAAAATGCAAAGTTGTAGAATCCCACCCTTCGGCCGGTAAACACGTACGGATTGCCGACATCTCTTTTTCCATCCGCGTCGGCGGCGAAATTCGGCTCAAGGATGTATGCGCTGCCGTACGCATCGTATTCGTAACGCTCGATGACCGTCGGAGGGGCGCCAATCTGCAACAGAGCAACCGGACTATAGAGGTGGTTGTGGGCGCAAACTGGAACGAACCGCCAAACCTGCACAAGACCTCGTCGATATCGTTGGCGTCTTTGGTAATCTTCACGATCCTGTTGTCGTAATCGTACTGGTATTCACGGCCGTCCTTGTCGGCCGTCAGATTACCCGCACTATCGCAGCTCAAGTTCACATCAGCAACAGTATTATATCGGTTCGTGAGGTCATCTACCGACAATTTGACAGGTCCTTTTTTGGCCGCTTAAGTCCCTGGTCTTATCACTCCCGATCCTCCATTATTTTCGTTCGGCTCCAGCTGTTCTGTATGGCGTATAATATCGGCAACTTCCTGCGGCGCTTAGCATTGCCCAAGTCCATAAGCGACTGGGCACTGCGAACTATGCGGGAAAAGTTGGTCAAGATCGGAGCCAAGGTGATACGACATGCCCGTTATGTAACGTTCCAGATGGCAGAGGTACTGGCGTCGAGATCGCTGTTTCGTGAAATCCTTGAGAGAATCAAACGCTTAAAACCTACGGCCATTGAGTATGGCTGATGATATGGATTGCTGAAAAACCTGGATTTCAGAAAGGGCCAGAGGTAGCAGTGTGTCAATAAATTGAGAATCAGTTGCCTATCTCATGTTCTGGCGACTGAAATAACGATGAAAAAGTTCAAAATGAAGACAAACTACTTGAACTTCTGAGAACACTTGATGTTTTGATGACAAAAAGAGGTTCAGTTGCGTAGCTGAGCCAAAACTCTATAATGTTATATGCGAAATCCCAGACAGAATAACTTGTTGGGCCGCCAATTGAAAAAGAGGTTAAAAATGAATCTATGGAAATTTTGTAATATTACACACCGGGAACACGTTTTTTGCAACCCAATGAGTGTTGAGAAGTTCGAGGAATTGATCGCACTACTGCGATTAGAGCCCGAAGATCGCGTGCTTGAGATTGCCACAGGTAAAGGAGAATTTATCATCCGGTTGGCTGAGCAATAT
>Ga0180437_10011791_pt1 | contig 10434 bp, 7 predicted proteins | sample SS_ome_4_FD_132410 | JGI IMG/M metagenome (GOLD analysis project Ga0180437, IMG submission 132410) | Hypersaline lake sediment archaeal communities from the Salton Sea, California, USA - SS_3_D_1 metaG | ecosystem: Environmental > Aquatic > Non-marine Saline and Alkaline > Hypersaline > Sediment... | reverse complement strand
CGGCCACGGAAGCTTCGTCACCGATGCCGTCATCGCGTCCTTGCTCTCCACCGACCTCACCACCACGATCTCCCCGAACTCCCTCCTCCCCTTCGGACCCAGCCCCGTCGCCCTGTCCGTCAGGCTTACCGCAAACGCCTGGAACGGCCTGAATCGCTTCGTCTCCTTCTCCACTATCGCGCACGCCTTCCGCACAATCTCCACCCGCCGCGGCGTCGCCTCGCCCACCACCCGCGTCGCAAGCCCCGGCCCGGGGAACGGCATCGCCTGGCTGATCTCCTCCGGCAGCCCCAGCGCCCTCGCCACCTCCCTCACCTCAGGCTTAAAAAGCGACTTGATCGGCTCGATCACGAAAAACCCGTACCCCTTCTGCGGATCCAAACCTATCTGCTCCAGGATATTGTGCTGCGTCTTCACTCCGCGTTTCGTCTCCAGCACGTCCGCCTTAATCGTCCCCTGCAGCAGAAACTCCGCCTTCCACTTCCTCACCTCGTCACCCAGAACCTTGTAGAACGTATCCCTGAACTTCTTCCGCTTCTTCTCCGGGTCCGCTGCCCCTTTCAAAGCCTTAAAGAACCTGCTGCTCGCCCTCACTACCTTCACCGGAACCCCCAGCTTCTTGAACGTCGCCACCACCCGTTCCTCCTCTCCCTCTCTCATCTGCCCCGTATCGATCCACACCGTTCGGAGCTGCTTCCCCAGCGCCCTGTGACCCAGAATCGTCACAACCGAGCTGTCAACCCCGCCCGAAAGTGCGTTGATCGCCCGACCGTCTTTCACCCTTCTCTTGATCTCTCTGACCCTCTGATCCGCAAACCGCTCCCACTTCCGAGACGTAACCATACCACCCCTCCAATCAGTGCATCAGGAAACAGAACCCCGCACGAACTGCCCATAGTCTCCCCCCATCCCCCTCCCCTGTCAACCCTGTCTCGCCCGAACACAATCCTCCCCACACTCAACGGGGAGGCGATGCGAATCCCTCTCCAGCCACTACATCGCCATGCCGGAAACTACCCAAATCTCTGTCCCACCAATCGAGGTCCCGTTTGTGTCCCCAGAATTCCAGCCCTCTTCCCTACCTTATCTCCCACTTCGTAAACACCACCCGCTCCACCGCATCCTTCCTCCCCTTCCGTTCCTCATACATCTCGTTCAGCATGCTCTTCAGCTCAGTCTCCAGATCCTGTATCTTCCCCAAATCCCTGCCCTGTAGAATCCTGATGATCCTGTCACGAAACTCGCTGCGCAGCTCCTCCATTTCTTCCGCCAGCACGCTGCTATCCCCTTCACTCACCGCAGCCATCAGAAGCGTGATCTCCGTGAACAAATACTTCTCCTCTTTCTCCGCAGCGCCGACCCGCACATTCACCAGGAAATCCCCAAGCGAAAACAACGCCCTCCGCGAAGTCTCGTCAATCACTTCCATCTTCGCCTGCGCCATCTGCACCACTCGGGCATCTTCAAACGGCCCGATCCCGTCAACCTTGTTGGTCATGAACCACTTCTTCACCTTTTCTGCCTCTTCACGGCTAGCGAAGACGCCGGCGAAGACCCTGGTCTCGCTCCTGGATTCGAGCGGAAACGTCCGGTATCCGAACTTCTGAAGCGCCTTGATGAGATCATCTGCCAGCCCCGGCTTCGCCCCCTTGTCGAAGGAAACCAAATCAACAAGGTAACCTGAATCCGGCATCACCGCAGGGCGCTTTTCCCCCTCCCTGCCCACCCCCTCCCCATGCTCCAGCAGCTTGTACCGAACCCTCATCCCCTCCTCCGTCATGCCCGTTACCTGGAACAGCGCCAGCGACCCTTCTTCCGTCACCAACACCCACGTCAGAGGAAGGGCCTCCTGCACAATCTCGTACATGATGGTGCCTTCTCTACCTTTCGTTGACAATTCTTCTCTGAGCTTCTGCACGTCGGGAGTATCCCACCATGTGGTGTCGACGACCGCACTCTTGCTCCCACCCCGGCAAATAACAATGGGCCTCTCATACTGCTCAAACAGCGTCAGTCCGACATCCCCAATATTCCCCCGCGGCTGCTGGCTGTTTCTCTCGACGAGCTTGCCTGTCTTGAGGTCTACGCTGTCTGTCTGCCGCGTCACCAACAGTTCAATCACCCTCCCCAACGGCACCCAGCCTTCTCGCTCCCCGCGTCCCGCTGGCTTTGGCCCGTACCCCCCAAGCGGAAGTGCTGGTGACACCCCAGCCCTGAAATCAGACGTTATATCCGATCGTGGTGACACGAACCCTTCATCAACAAAGGCCCCCGTCGCCGCACCCTTCCCCTCTCCGCCCACCCCCTCCCCATACTCCAGCAGCATGTACAACACGCGGGTCGCAAACGCCTCTCTGATCGGTTCGACCTCCACGAATCCTACCGATCCTTCCCGCGTTCTGAACGCATACGTCAGTCCCTCACTCAGCCAGAGTTCGCCTGGTTCTTGATTCGGCACGTTGTCCAGCCCCATCTTCTTCAGTTCCTGCACAGTCAGGCCTGGATCGGCGTAAGAACTCGGTATCGGCATCGCCGCCAGCCTTACCCCCATGCCTTCCACGTCCCCAACGATGTCAACCCCGTCCTGCGAGAGGAACGGCTTCATTTCCTCCCAATTCAGCTTCCGCGGAGCCGAGTACGTGCGCCCCTTCTCAAAATCCAGCATGCAGCTCACCCCTTGCTCGTAATCATTGACATACCTCTCCACGAACTCCCGCAGCGGCACCAAATCCCCCACGCCTTCCCCCCCACCTCTGAACATCTTCCCCAATGTGGGAATCCGGGTCAGCATAGGCACCTCACTCTCAGCACCGAGCGCCGAAGGAATCTCCTCGCCTATCTCCCGCATCCTTCTCCCCAGCGCCGGCGGGGCTGTCGTGATAATCTCGCCCCCTCGCTTCGGCAGCACCGCGATCGTGTTCGCATCCACCGCCAGATATCCGAACCCCACCGGCCTCAGCAGAAGATGCAGAAACTTCCCCGCCGGCACGTCTATCATATAGAAGAGCGGCGTCGGCCGCGCCGCGAGCGACTCCCCTTCGTACGGCATCACGTCATGGAGAAAGATGTTCAACCCCGTCTGCAGCGCAATATCGTCCAGCACGTCCTCAATCGTCTTCGCCGGGTTGTCCCCTTCCGGCTTCTTTGCATCCACCGACACCGGCAGCGCCAGCAGATCCGTCAGCGTCTCCTTGTCCTCCTCCATGATCCTCGATTCGATCGTCGCCCCTTCTTCCGGAACCACCATGAGCGTGTTTCCCTTTCCCATCTCGTACCCGTACGCGTACGGGCTCAGCACCAGATCGAGCAGCACCCCCGCCTTGATATCGACCACATAGAAGAGCGGCGCCGGACGATCGGCCAGCGGCTCGCCCGCGTACTCCAACACATCGTGCAGGAATATGTTCAGTCCCGTCTGAAGTGCAATCTCATCCAGCACCTTCTGAACCGTCGTCGCCGGCTTACCCTCCTCCGGCTTCCCCACCTCCAGCGAGATCCGCAGCGCCAGCAGCCCCCGAATCTTCGCCACCTCCTCCGGCGTCAGCCCACTCTCTGTCTCCTCGGCCGCTGGTTTCTCGACTTCCGCCTCCACAGCCTCAAGAGGCGCGCTCTCCTCCTCGCTCTTCTCAGCGCTCCTCGCCGTGAGCACAAAGCCCGGCACCGCAATAACGCTCAAAACGCAACAAGCACGATCGCTCGCCTTGACAGCTTCGCAACTCGCCTCAAATCCGACGCCATTATCGTCAGCCTCCTCTTCAGATCGCCGAACGACTCCGCCACTACCGGAACCGCCGACCCTCTCGCCCCAAGCTCCCGGTGCACCTCCGCCGCCGTCACCATCGCACTCGCATACACCCTCCTGTCTGCCTTCTCGCTCGCCAGCACCCGCTCATCGCACGCCCGCTCCCGCTCGAACAAAATCCGCCTCTTCGCCAGATGCATCACGGGATGGAAGAAATAGATCGCCTCACAGACCGCCAGCAGCCACCCGACCGCCGGATCCCTCCGCTTCAAATGCGCGAACTCGTGCGCCAGCACCGCCGTCAGCTCTTCCCTCGAGACTTCCTTCACCAGCGCCGCAGGCAGCACGGCCGTCGCCCTTACAACCCCCGACACGAACGGCGACACCGCCTCGTCCGTCACCAGCACCCTCGGCACTCGCCCGAGCCCCATCATTCGCGCCGCCTCTTCCGCCGCCCCCATCGCCTCTTCCGACGCCACCTCTCTCCCGCGTGCCACAACCCCCCGCATCTGCCCCCATCCTCTCAGCAGCTTGATCGCGAAGAACAATACCCCCGCGATCCACACCCCCATCATCCACACCCATACACTCACCCTTGCCCGTTCCTCAGAAATTGGCGCGCTGTTGCCGGGGACGAACGTGTCTGGCCCGGAAATCCACCCTTGCTCCTCGCTCGTCGTCGTCATCCCTGGCACAAATGCCCCTTCCGTCGGCTCAACCACATGACGGGCAGCCACAACCTCTGACCCAATTCCTAACTCCGGACTCGCATCAACCGGCTCAGCAGGAAGCAGCGGCAGCCCGATCGTCACCAACGGCATGATCAACAGCTTCACCGGAACCAGCATCCACAACCAGAACCGCAGCGCCGCAGGCCCGCGCTTCAGCCGCCACGTCACCAGAAACACAACCCCCGCCAGCACCGCGCTCTGCCACGCCGCCAGCCACATGACCTCGAGCCACCGTCTCGCAATTCCGTCGAATACTTCCAGGGGCGCGTTCATCTCCTACTCCCCCTTCTCCTTTTCGAGATTCTCCGAAATCGTACGAAGCGCATCCACCTGCTCTCGCGTCAGCCCTTCCGTCTTCGCCAGGTACGCGACGAACGGCAGCGGCGACCCGTCCAGCACTCGCTCTACAAACTGACCGATAAGCCCCGAGATCACCTTCCCCCGCTCCTCCGTCGTCGAGTACCGATAGACCCCCTCAACCTTCCGTCGCCTCAAGAAATCCTTTCCGTGGAGCCGCTGCATGACCGTCAAGACCGTCGTCCGCGCCAGCCCCCGCTCCCGCTCGAACACCTCCGCCACCTCCTGCACCGAGCACGGCTGCCGCTCCCACACGACTTTCATCACCTCTAGCTCAAGCTCTCCAAGTCCCGGCTCTCGTTTCGCCAACGCCTTTCTCCTTTCGACCTCAAGTTGCCGCAAAACTACGCTTGTAGTCTACAGGCCCTATACTACACCTGTAGTCGTCTGTCAAGAGGAAAATCCTAGATTTCTTCGGAAACCTCCCACCTCCCCCATAATCCCCCTATACACCCTCTCAGCCCGGAAAAAAAGCCGGGAGGACTCTACGTCCTCCCGGCTTCCACTTCTCAAATTGTCCCCGTTCTCACGGGTCCATCAGCCCCTCATCGCTAAGGATGAATGACCTCGATAATAGTAGGCTGAATCCCCGGCCCGGCGTCGAGAATCACCGCGATTATCTCGCCCGGGCTTGGGTAGAACCCCTCCCCGTTCGCCAGCGCATCGTCCACCATCGATTGCCCGAACCACGTAAATGGAGGCAACTCCGTTCCCACGAAGTACGAGATCGCCTCTTGGATGGAAAAGTCTCCCGCCATCGGATGCTTGTGGTTCAACACGTAGTTCACCATGTCCCAATCGGCATCCTGAAGGCTCGGCGGAAGCGCCGGATCGTAGCTCGAGTAAATGTCTACCTCGAGCGTAACGTGGAACGGCAGCGGAATGTCCTCGTCTACGCACCAGCCGTCGTATACCCCGTCCGCGATGTCGTACCCCGCTGGCACTCCCGACAACTCCAGAGCGAACATCGCCCCCGTCTCCGTGTGCACCCATATCGCCGTCAGGTATGCTGTCTCCGGCAGGCGAAGCGGCGGAGTTGGCGTAGGTGTAGGAGTTGGCGTAGGCGTGGGCGTTGGAGTCGGCGTCGGTGTAGGTGTTGGCGTAGGCGTAGGTGTTGGTGTGGGCGTCGGAGTCGGCGTCGGAGTGGGTGTTGGCGTTGGCGTCGGTGTCGGCGTCGGGGTAGGAGTTGGCGTCGGTGTCGGAGTTGGCGTTGGGCAAGGCTGTATCTCGTAGCAGAAGCAGCCCTTCCACTCTCCACCCCACGCGGTCTCCTCCTGGAGCACGATTCCGCCCGGCCCAATCAGCTTCACGACCGCGTGCGCAGCCACGCACAACGTATCTCCCACTTCGTAGCCGATGTCCGCCAGCGGAATGACGTACGTGTACTCCGTCACCGGCGGCCTGTGCCTCTTGCTGTACGGGAAGTGGCCGACCTTAAACTCCCCCTGCTTATTCCGCGGCATGTCGGCGCACGTATCCGCGATCGCAAGATGGGTATCCGTTATCACCCATCCCCCCGTCGTGCTGTACGTCACGTACAGGTTCGTGCAGTCGTTGCCGACCGTCACCGACCCGGCAATGTAGTGCTGACCTGCAATCAGGTCTACCACCGTCGGTGTGCCGCACAGCGCCTCGGCGGGAACCGGAGCTAGCATGACCGCCGCCGCAACAACCACCAGCAGCGCCGCCAGCACCCTCACTCCCGCCTTCTTCACCTCAGTACCTCTCATAGTCCCCCCCTTTCAGGGCTCTACTAACGTATCCCCCAAATATACCGACCGGCGTGCCATTACTTGCCTGCCCCCCGGCAGACGAATGACACTTTGCACGCTTGACAGGTTAACACTTGTCACTACTGTGTCAAGCAAAAATCTCGGTGCTTTCCGCTTCGATGCTATATCATGTGTTGACGAACGCAAGCGCCTCTGAAAAAGAATCCAGTACGTAAGGAAGAATCTTACTGCCCCGTGCGGTCCGCCCACTCCTTTCCCCTCCGACTCCCCGTACCCTTCATGTTCGACCGCACCCGTCCCGTAACACAGGATGTAGGGGCCTCATCACTCCAATCCCTCGTTCACTGTTCCTTCCCCGCTGTCAGATCCAGTACCCCCTTTACCTCCAAATCGTCCATATGCCTGTCTGCGTACACCGTGTAAAGCATCCCCTCTGGTGACATCACCCAGCAGTAATGCCAATTATCGCCTACTGGCGCTATTGCCCAGCCGCCGGAACACGCAGCCGCCTGCGGAATCTCCTCCGCCCGCGCACTGCTCCAGCCTGCATGCCCCGCAAAGCCGACCGCCACAGCCCCAACGATAAGTCCCGCAAGGAAAATCAAACCGACGTTCGACCTGAAAACCGCCGACATCCTCCTCCCCCTTTCACACATAGGAACCTGCAAACAACGACCTCACTCACTCTGCTTCCACTTCATACACCCGCAAGGCAAAAACGCAAGCCCGAATCCCCCGCCCCTCTTCTCCTCTCCGCTCTCTACGCGCGCCTTCCCGAAGATTCCCCGTGGTGCTCCCAATCGCGAGCCTATATACTCGTACGCATGCAGCTTAGGTCCGCGCACGATGTCGCATACACGTGCACCTGCGCCCTGAAGATGAGCAATCGCGAAAGGAAGATCATGAACGCCCCCTCTCGAACCCGCCCCATCGTTCTCCTCATCCCGTCCTGCACCGTCCTCGCCTTGCTCGCCTTGGCCCCCCGCGCATCTGGACACGACCTTTCATCTGATCCCTCGGCCGCGGAGCCCCTCATCCTCGCCCACGGATACGGCGCAGAGGAGCCGCAACGAACCCCACCTCTCAGGGAGCGCGAAGTGATCGATCACGCCAACCTATCCTTCCCCGGCGTCCAAAACCTCGCTCTTACAGGCACCGTCGTTGACGCCGACACCGGAAAGCCCATTGCTTGCAGGCTCCATATCGAAAATCGTGACGGCATCTACTACGCCCCCGAAGCCCATCGGGCCATCGCCACCCCCAAGGAGAACAACAGGGGTATCGACTACGAGCCCGACGTCACCAACCGCGGCAAAATCTGGGCCGTCCTCGAAGACGGCTCGTTCACCGTCCAGCTTCCCGCCATGGACGGTTACCGCGTCGAGATCGTCCGCGGCCTCGAATACGAGCGCCCCGTCATTACCCTGGACCTCGCAGGACAAACCGGCGAGATCGAAATGAACTTCCCTCTCAGACGTGGCATAAACATGCGCGAAAGGGGATGGATGTCCGCCGACACCCACGTGCACAACCTCACCCCCGTCGGAGCCTTCCGCCAAATGAAGGCCGAAGCGCTCGATTACGTCAACCTGATGTTCATCGGGCCCAATCATCCCCTCTATCGCGCCGGTCTCATGACCGGCGAACCCGCCATCGCGGAAGACGGATACATCGTTTACGTTTCCCAGGAGATTCGCGACGCGCAGCAGGGCCACATGACGCTCATCGGACAGACCGAACCCATCCGACCCATCAACGCCCGCACGGGCGTTGAGAAAAACCTTCCCTACATTCCTCATGAGCCGCTCAACTGGGAAGCCTACGACCGCCTCCACGAGCAGGGAGGACTCGCCTTCCACGCTCACTACCTGTATTGGCCAGGGCACGGTTCCGCTGTCTCCGCTGCCCTCGCCAAGCTCGACGGCGTCGAGTGGCTCATCCCCGACGTAGTCAAACGCGACAACAAGACCCGCCAGAACATCCAGGTTCCCGGACACCCTCTCACCGGCGGATGTGCCATGTGGTACTACATGCTCAACTGCGGATGTCGCCTCCCCGTCATCGGCGGCACCGACAAGATGAACGCCGGCCGCGTCGTCGGCGGAGGAAATCGAACCTACGCGCGCATCGGCTCATGGGACCACGATGGCTTCGTCAACGCACTAGGCCGCGGCGAAACATTCGCCACCAACGGCCCCCTCCTCCACTTCTCCGCAAACGGACGCCCCATTGGCTCCGAGATTAAGTTCGACGGCCCGGGTCCCTTCACCGTTTCCGCCAAAGCCGGATGCTTCACCCAGAAGCCCATCAACTACTTCCATGTCATCCAGGACGGCAAAGTCTTTCATGACCTGCCGGTTGATGAGACCCGCAAATCCGTCAACCTCGATGTGGACCTCACCTTCGAGAAGAGCGGCTGGATCGCCGTCCGTTGCGGAAACACCGAGAGGGATCGCAATAACTGGGAGAACGCATACACCGCCGCCCACAGCAGCCCCATCTACGTCACCGTCAACGACAAAATGCCCGCCGAGAAACACAGCGCCGAGTACATGATCGCGCGTGTGGGCGTCGCGTTGGATTGGGTCAAGACCACCGCGCAGTTCTCGACCGACGAGTATCGCCAGCGCGCCATCGCCAGCTTCGAAAAGGCCCAACGCTTCTACCAGAAGGCCCTCGAACGCGCCGCCGAATGAATCCCCTCCCACTCGGGGACACAATGCCGGGCGCTTTCCCCTGCCTGAATCAACTTCTTCAAAACCTCCGCTAATCCCTGTCAGACCAGAGCAGGTTCCGTTTGTGTCCCCATCTGCTGGGGGGCCCCACGAACCATCCCCCTACTCCACCCCAAGATTCTCCTTCGCCGCCCGCTCCAGCCTGTCCAGCATTTTCGGCCAGAACCCCCTGTCGATGAACGGATTCCTCTCCTCCGTCATCTCGTCCCGCTTCGCGAACGTCGCGTTCTGCCCCGGATGCGCTCCCAGCGTGATGTCCACCGTTCGCTCCTTCAAACGCCCAAGCGACTTCATATAATCATCCCGCCAACTGTTCGGCAGATGGTTCTTCTTCATGTACGCGTCCTGCAGAGTATTCAGCCCCGGCGCACCGTGCATCCCCACCACGTATCTCTTCCCCTTCTCCGTCATCTCAAAGAAAAACGCCATCGCGCCCGGCGTATGACCCGGAATCGCCATGCACTCAATCGACACATCCCCCAGCGACACCACGTCCCCGCCGTTCACTGCCACGTCCACGTCGAACACCTCGTAGAACTCCACCCCGTACTCCGGCGCCCACGAAAGCTCCGGCTTCTCCCTGATTATCTCCACGTCCGCCTCCCCCAAACACGTCTTAGCCCCCGTCAGTTCCACCAGCGCCCTCGTCCCCCCGAAGTGATCGTAATGCCCGTGGCAATGCACTATGTACTTGATGTCGTCCGGATCGAATCCCAGCCGCCGCACCGACTCCAGCAGCAGGTACACCGTCTGCGGGAAACCGGTGTCGATCAGCATCAGCCCCGCTCCCGTATCGATCAGGTGCGTCGACACGTTCCTGCTCCCCACGTAGTACAGGTTCTCGATGATCCGGAACGGCTCCACCGCAAACTCCCACGGTCGCATGCATATGTCGTGCGGCATACACTCATCCTCCTTCATCTATCTTAAGAAACATCACGACGCCCCCTTGTGCTCCATAGCGCCTGCCCGCCGTAGCTTCAGGCGAAGGCGGGTCGTGCAAGACTCTCCTCTCGATCCGGGGACACAATGCCAACCACTGTCCCTGTTACAGATCGGCCCTCCGGAAACCTTCCCAGGCTTCATCTGACCCCGACCAGCTTCCGTTTGTATCCCCCATTCCCAAACGGGACCGT
>Ga0180437_10011790_pt1 | contig 10434 bp, 9 predicted proteins | sample SS_ome_4_FD_132410 | JGI IMG/M metagenome (GOLD analysis project Ga0180437, IMG submission 132410) | Hypersaline lake sediment archaeal communities from the Salton Sea, California, USA - SS_3_D_1 metaG | ecosystem: Environmental > Aquatic > Non-marine Saline and Alkaline > Hypersaline > Sediment... | reverse complement strand
CGGCCGGAAAACGACCGGACCGCGCCGTCATCGTCTATGCGCAGAAGGTGCGGGAAGCCTACAAGGGCGTTCCGGTCATCATCGGCGGGATCGAGGCTTCGCTGCGCCGCATCGCGCAATACGACCACTGGTCGGAAAAGGTGCGACGCTCGATCCTTCCGGATTCGAAGGCCGACATGCTCATCTTCGGCAACGCCGAACGCGCAGTGGTGGAGGTGGCCCACCGGCTCGCCCGCGGCGAACGCATCGATGACATCACCGACGTCCGCGGCACCGGCTTCATGTGCCAGGGTGTTCCTGCCGAATGGACCGTGATCGATTCCTCCGACGTGGACCGGCCGGGACGAGTCGAAGCCCACCCCGATCCCTACGCTTCCGAGCCGGCATGTCCGGAGGACAAGGCAGGGCAGGGGACCCATATCGTCACGTTTCACAGACGCCCCAGACACCTCGACCGCGAACGATCGGTGGTGCGCCTGCCCTCATATGACCAGGTGGTGGCAGACCCCGTGCTGTATGCCCATGCCTCGCGCGTCTTCCACCTGGAAACCAATCCTGGTAACGCCCGCGCCTTGATGCAGCGACATGGCAAGCGCGACGTCTGGCTCAATCCGCCCCCGATCCCGCTCTCCAGCAGAGAGCTGGACCGGATCTACGAGCTGCCCTACACGCGCCGTCCCCACCCGTCCTATGGCGAGGCGAAAAACCCGGCGTGGGAGATGATCCGTTTCTCGGTGAACATCATGCGCGGCTGCTTCGGCGGCTGCACCTTCTGCTCCATCACCGAACACGAGGGCCGCATCATCCAGAGCCGCTCCGAGGCGTCGATCCTGCGCGAGGTGGAAACCATCCGGGACACGGTGCCCGGGTTCACGGGAAACATCTCCGACCTGGGAGGCCCCACCGCCAACATGTGGCGACTGGGCTGCAAAGACCCGGAGATCGAATCTTCATGCCGGCGATTGTCGTGCGTCTACCCCGGCATCTGCCCGAACCTTGTTACCGACCAGAAACCTCTGGTCCGGCTGTACCGCGAGGCGCGCGCGCTGCCGGGTATCAAACGGGTGTTCATCGCCTCCGGCCTGCGCTACGACCTCGCCGTTCGCGAGCCGGAATACGTGAAGGAACTGGTCACCCATCATGTGGGCGGCTATCTCAAGATCGCCCCGGAACACACCGAGTCCGGGCCTCTGTCGAAGATGATGAAACCCGGCATCGGCACCTACGACCGCTTCAAGCAGATGTTCGACCGGTACTCGAAGGAGGCTGGCAAGGAACAGTACCTCATCCCCTACTTCATCTCAGCCCATCCAGGCACCAGCGACGAAGACATGCTCAGCCTTGCACTCTGGCTCAAGCGCAACGGTTTTCGTCCCGACCAGGTCCAGGCCTTTCTGCCAACGCCGCTGGCCATCGCCTCGGCCATGTATCACACGGGGCTCAACCCGCTGAAAAGAATCCGGCGTACCGGCAACGAAGTGGTCTCGGTGGTCACCGGGGCAAAGCAGCGGCGTCTTCACAAGGCGTTCCTTCGTTACCACGACCCCGACAACTGGCCACTTCTGCGTGACGCCCTGAAGAAAATGGGACGCGCCGACCTTATCGGCAATGGCAAACGGCACCTGGTGCCCTCCTGGCAACCCGGTGGGAAGAGCCGCGGGACCACACAGCAGCCAGCCCGTATGTCACCAATTTCTCGCGGGAAGAAACCCGCGAAGACTGGAAAGCGAACCGCGGGGAAGCCTGCGCCGAGGCGATGAGGAACCTGCCCGGATTCCGTTTCCCGCAGGGAAATCAAGCCACCCGGTTGCGCATGCTTCCATCGGCGAACGCCCGGATATTGGCCGCCACCTCGTCCAGCAGGCGCTGTCGCGAGGCGCGACTCGCCCACGCGACATGAGGCGTGACGATCAGGTTCGGCAGGTCCGCATTCAGCAACACGTTGCCGTCGCGAGGCGGCTCCACTTCGAGGACATCGACGCCGGCGCCGCCGATGCGGCCCTCCCGCAGCGCCATGGCCAGCGCCTGTTCGTCCACGATGCCACCACGAGCCGTATTGATCAGCAAGGCGTCCGGCTTCATCAGCCCGAGTTCCCGTTCGCCGATGAGGTTGCGCGTGTTGTCCGCAAGGGGCACATGGAGAGACACCACGTCCGACCGCTGCAACAGTTCATCCAGCGGCACCCGCCCTTGGCGGGGCGGCCCGCCGGGTCGCTGCGCCACCAGGACCTCCATGCCGAAGGCCTCGCCCACACGGGCCACACCCTGGCCAAGTTCACCGAAACCCACCAGTCCGAGCGCGAGTCCCGACAGTTCGCGCACCGGGTAATCCAGCAGGCAGAACGCGGGCGCATGCTGCCAGTCGCCGCGTGCCACGGCGGCACGGTAGGCTTCCAGCCGCGTGCTCAGTGCCAGGATCAGCATGAACACATGCTGCACAACCGATGGGGTGGCGTAGGCGGTGACGTTGGCGACCGCGATTCCGCGATCACGTGCCGCATCGAGGTCCACGTTGTTGGTGCCGGTTGCCGCCACGCAGATCAGCTTCAGCTCCGGTGCCGATGCGATGATCTCGCCGTCGAGCACCGTCTTGTTGGAAACCACCACCTCCGCTTTCGCCACCCGCCGCGCCGTTTCCCCGGGCGTCGTGTAGTCGTACAGGTCCCAGTGTGCCGATGACGCCAGCAACGCCGACTGTTCCAGGTCGCCTGCGTCCACCGTCGCCATGTCGAGAAAGACCGCCCGCTGGATATCCATAGCGATGTCCTGGAATTGCTGTGACTCGAGCGCTCGATATTACGCGAGTTGCGTATGAGTGGGTGAGGGATGAGCGGTGAGCGGTGAGCGGTGAGGGGTGAGGGGTGAGGGGTGAGGGGTGAGGCCAACGACGAGCTTGTCTTTATCCTTTTCGAAACCAATATGGTTTGTTGCCAACTATCCTCTACGCAAGCAAAGCAGCCGTATTCGAGAATCCGGTGGTCCATCGCCACCAGTGCTCAACGGGAGTGTTTCTCATGTCACGCGACACCATACTGTTCGATATCAACGAAACGGTCCTGGACCTCGGTTCACTGAAGCCGAAGTTCAAGGCCGCGTTGGGAGCCGAATCTGCCACGGCCACATGGTTCGCGATGCTGCTGCACACGTCCACGGTTTGTGCGCTAACCGATACAAAGACAGACTTCGCCACATTGGCCGGGGCCATGCTGGATGCCATTGCCGCACGTATGGGTGTTGAACTAACGGATGGAATGCGCGCCGGGATTCTCGGCAGTTTTTCCCGGTTGCCTCCTCATGGGGATATCGCGCCAGCGCTCGCCAAGCTGCGGAATGCCGGTTACCGCACGGTGGCTTTCACCAACTCGTCACTCGATCTGGTAACTACGCAGATAGCAAACGCGGATTTGGCGGAATACTTCGACGACATCATCTCGGTTGAAGAGACTGGAAGTTTCAAGCCTGATGCGAGGGTCTACCGGTTTGTCGCTAACCGCTTGGGCCGTCCGGTCGAAGCCTTGCGCCTCGTCGCCACTCACGATTGGGACACACATGGCGCATTGTCTGCAGGAATGCATGCAGCATACATCGACCGTTCCGGTGCACCCTATCATCCGCTTTATCTCCGCCCTGATGTCGTTGCAGATACCATGGGCAATCTCGTTGAGCGGATAATTGCAGCAAATCGTGGGAATTCCTAGGGCGGCGCCACGGAGGAAGCGGGGCGCACACTAGCTGTCACGACGGGATCCCGCCCACACCGGTCGATCGAGTACCCCGCGTCACGATCTCTGCCAGCCCGGCCTGCCCGCCAGCCGAAGAGCGCAGAGATCCAGGCATAAGACAGGGGTGCAGCCCGATGCTGCGGCAATCGCCTGGACTCGGCTGGCTTTCAGGGATGAAGTCGCAAGCTCGCCCGAACGTGTCGGCCGCGAAAGGACCCCGCCACCGCTCGTGAAGCAGCATCGGAACCTCAGGCCTCACACGCCTCACGCCTCACGCCTCACGCCTCACGCCTCACGCCTCACGCCTCACGCCTCACGCCTCACGCCTCACGCTAGAATATCCGCGTCATGTCCCACCACCACTCCCACCACCACGCCCCGGGCAACGGCAGTCACCGACCGCTGCTGCTGGCACTCCTGCTGACCCTGGGATTCGCGGTCGTCGAAGCGGTTGCGGGAATCCTGTCGGGTTCCCTCGCGCTGCTCGGCGATGCGGGACACATGCTCACGGACTCGCTTTCTCTAGGGCTCGCCGCAGCAGCGGCACTGATCGCCCGCAGGCCGCCTTCGCCACGTCATTCCTACGGCCTCGGGCGCGCCGAGACCCTCGCAGCCCTGGTCAACGCAGGACTGATGATCGTGGTGGTGTTCGCCATCGGGATCGAGGCGGTAGCCCGACTGCAGGAACCCGTGCAGGTGCGCGGCGGCATGGTCACCGTCGTTGCCATCGCGGGACTGCTGATCAACCTCGCCGCGGCCTGGCTACTTGCAGGACACCAGCAAAATCTGAATGTTCGGGCCGCGCTCCTGCACGTGATCGGCGACCTGCTGGGCTCCGTGGCAGCCCTCGTTTCGGGCGTGGTGATCATGGTGTGGGGCTGGACGACCATCGACCCGCTGCTTTCCCTGGCCATCGCCGCCCTGATACTGGTCTCCGCCCTGCGGGTGCTGCGCGAGGCGCTGCACGCGCTCCTCGAAGGGGTACCTCTATCCCTGGATACGAACGAAATCGGCCGGGCGCTGGTCGAGGTGGACGAGGTGCTGGAGGTGCACGACCTGCACATCTGGTCGCTGTCCGCCGAACAGGTGGCCCTGTCCGCGCACCTGGTGCTCGACGATATCCAGGGATGGGAACGGGTCCTTCCCGCGAGCCGGGAAATGCTGGCATCGCGGTTCGGAATCCACCACGTGACCCTGCAGCCCGAGTGCCTGGTCCAGCGCGTGGACATCGACCGCATCCGCCCGGCCAACAAGGACGGCAATCCCGAACAGGCTTGACCGTCGCGCTCAGCCGGTGACGGACGAAGAATCCTTCCCTTTCGCCAGGACCTTGATCTGGAAGAGGGTATTGCGCTCTTCCTCTTCCAGCGCAGCCTCGATATGGCGGATGGTCTCGCGGTAGCGCGGGATGACGTTGTACCTGAGGGCATTCACCCGCTTCTGGGTCTTGCGCTGCTCCTGAACGACGCGCCGGAGCGCCATTTCGCTCTCGCCGAGGCGCGCGAGAAGGCCGGCAAGGTCGGCCAGGTGAATTCGCGCCTCGTCGAAACTGGAATCGCTCCACAGCAGGCTCACCGGCTGCAGCGGCAGGCGCTCCACCGATACCGACGGGTACTGCACCCCGAGGTTGCTGCGCGGCAGGATCTTTACCTCGAGCGCGGGATTCAGGGCCATGCCGGCCTGCTGCATCATGCGGCTACCCATGCGCATGTGGGTGATGCCCAGCCAGGCATAGGCTTCCTTGAAGGATGCCTCCACCTCCTTGCGCAGTTGCCGGTAGGTGCTCAGGCGCTCGTAGACCAGCCGCGTCAGCAGCTCGCGCTTGCGGTCCAGGAGGTTGTAGCCCTCCTCGAGGAAATCCACCTGGCGCCGCAGGGCGAGCAGCGCGCTCTTGGTAGGCGGGACGCGGAGGCGGCGGGCCAAGGATCAGTCCTCGTCGTCCAGACCGGGGACACGGCTCGCATCCCAGTTGTGGTACTTGGCCAGGTCGGCGTCGGTGACACGGATCAGGCTGTCCGGCGGCAGCATCGACAACAGCTCCCAGGCGATGTTCAGCGTCTCGATGACGCTGCGCTCGGCGTCTTCGCCCTGGGCGATGAAACGTGCCTCGAATCGGTCCGCGAAGGCCAGGTACTGGCGATCAGCCTCGCTGAGTTCCTCCGGCCCGATGATGGAAGCCAGGTTGCGCACCTCCTGGGCATGGGCATAGGAGGCATACAGCTGGTTGGCCACGCGCCCGTGGTCTTCGCGGGTGAACCCCTTGCCGATCCCGTCCTTCATGAGACGCGAGAGCGACGGCGAGATATTGACCGGCGGATACAATCCCGCACTGTGCAGGTCACGCGACAGCACGATCTGGCCCTCGGTGATGTAGCCGGTCAGGTCCGGGATCGGGTGGGTGATGTCGTCCGAGGGCATGCTCAACACGGGCACCATGGTGATGGAACCATGGCGTTCCTTGATGCGGCCGGCGCGCTCGTAGATTTCCGCCAGGTCCGAATAGAGGTAACCCGGGTAACCCTTTCGCGCCGGGACATCGCCCTTGGCCGTCGCCACCTCGCGCAGGGCCTCGGCGTAGTGGGTCATGTCGGTGAGCACCACCAGCACATGCATGTCGAGGTCGTAGGCCAGGTACTCGGCCACGGTGAGCGCCGTGCGCGGCAGGATGAGCCGCTCGATGGGCGGGTCGTTGGCAAGGTTCAGGAACATCACCACGTTGCCCAGGACCCCGGAGTTCTCGAACTCCTCCTCGAAGAAACGCGCATCGTCGTGGGACACGCCCATGGCGGCAAAGACCACTGCGAAGCCCGATTCCTCCCCCGGCAACTTCGCCTGGCGAACGATCTGAGCGGCCAGGCGGTTGTGGGGCAGTCCCGAACCGGAGAAGATCGGCAGCTTCTGCCCGCGTACCAGGGAATTCAGGCCGTCGATGGACGAAACCCCGGTCTGAATGAACTCGCGCGGATAGGCGCGTGCCGACGGGTTGACCGGCTCGCCGTTCACGTTGCGCTTCACCGCCGAGATGATCGGGGGACGACCGTCCCGCGGCCGGCCGGCACCATCCATGATGCGACCCAGCAGCCCGGGGGCCACCGGGACGCTGAAAGGCTCGTCGAGGAAACGCACCCATGTCTGTTCCGGCTGGATACCGTCGGTGCCCTCGAAGACCTGTACCAGGACCACATCGTCGGCACTGCGGATCACCTGCCCGTTGCGTACAACGCCGTTGCTGTCGCGAATCTGGACACGGTCGCCGAAACCTACGCCCGGCACGCCCTTGATGAACATCAGGCCGCGGTGCGCGCCGTCCACGCGGCGAAAACTGCTGGCGCGGAGTGCGGATTCGCTCATGCGTGTTCCTCCACGGATTCATATTCCCGGCGTATCTGCTCGAACTCGTTGCGCACCTCCTTGATGAACTCGGTCAGCAACTCGAGCTGTTCACTGTTGTAGGTGCTCTTGGCCCGCCGGGCACGCGCGAGGATCGGCAATTCCAGCAACACTTGCACCGGTACGCCCTGCTTGATCAGCTTTTCTCCGTCCTTGTGGATATGGTCCATGAGCGTCAACAGCGCATATTGCTTTTCCGGGGACGCATAACTGTCCACCTCGTCCATGGCACTTTGCTGCAGGATACCCTCGCGCACCAGTCGCGCACTCTCCAGCACCCAGCGCTGGCCGGGGGAAAGCGCCTCGGGCCCCACCAGGTTGACGATGCGGGCCAGTTCGTCCGCCTGGGTCAGGCGCGCCAGCGCCGAGGCCCGCCGTTGCTCCCACTTCTCGTTGACCTGCTCGGCCCACCATCCGGCAGCCACGCCCACGTAACCGGAGAACGACTCCGACCAGGAGATGGCCGGGTAGTGACGTGCGTCGGCAAGATCCTTGGACAGGGCCCAGAAGCAGCGCACGATCTCCTTGGTGTGGCTGGTCACCGGCTCGGAGAAGTCACCCCCCGGGGGCGATACGGCACCGATCAGCGTCACCGAACCCGGACGGTTGCTTAGGGTCTCCACCCGTCCCGCCCGCTCGTAGAAGGCGGACAGCCGGGACGCTAGATAGGCCGGATAGCCCTCTTCCACCGGCATCTCGCCGAGACGGCCGCCCACCTCGCGCAGCGCCTCGGCCCAGCGGCTGGTGGAGTCCGCCACCATCACTACGTCGAAGCCCTGGTCGCGGTAATACTCGGCGATGGTCACGCCGACGTATATGGACGCCTCGCGCGCCACTACGGGCATGTTGGAGGTGTTGGCGATAAGCAGGGTCCGCTCCATGAGCGAACGCCCGGTGTGGGGGTCGGTGAGTTCGGGGAAACTCTCCAGGATGTCCACCAGCTCGTTGCCACGCTCGCCGCAACCCACGTAGATGACGAGGTCGGCGGCGGCCCAGCGGGCGACCTGCTGCTGCAGCATGGTCTTGCCGGCGCCGAAAGGACCGGGAATGGCGGCCTTGCCACCTTTCAGCAGCGGGAAGAAGGTATCCAGCACCCGCTGGCCGGTCAGCAGCGGCGCGATGGAGTGGTCGCGCCGGAGGTAGGGGCGGGCAACGCGCACCGGCCAGCGCTGCAGCAGTGTCAGCTCGTGTTCCTCGCCGTCGGAGCTGCGCAATCGCCCGATCTTGTCCGTGACCTTGTAGTCGCCCTCGGGAGCCAGTTCCACGAGTTCGCCCTCGAGGCCCGGCGGCATCAGGATGTGGTGCGTGATGGTGGCGGTTTCCTCCACCGAGCCCAGCGGCACGCCTCCCGTGACCCGGGCGCCGGCCTCCATCGCCGTGCAGGGCGTGAAGTGCCAGCTGCGATTCCGGTCCAGGGCGGGGACATCGAGCCCGCGCGGCACGTGGTCGCCGTGCAGTTCGCGGATCTGCGCCAGGGGGCGCTGTACGCCGTCGAAGATGTTGCCGAGCAGGCCCGGACCGAGCTCCACCGACAACGGAAAACCGAGCGGCTCGACGAAATCGCCCGGCCGCAACGCTTCGGTGTTCTCGTAGACCTGTATCACGGCGCGCGGCCCTTCACGGGCGATGATCTCGCCGGTGAGCTGCAGTGATCCAAGGCGCACCTGCTCGCCGGTGGGCGTACCGGGCAGATGAGCCACGACGAGGGGTCCGTTGACTTGCAGGACCCGGGGCTGGCGATCAGCCATGAACCTTACCCTCCGTCGCCATGCCGCCCGGGAACAGGGCCTCGGCGATGGCCTGGTTAATGCGGTCGTCGAGGCGCTCGAGGCGACCTTCGAACGTGTTGTCCATACGGACGGTATCGTCGCTCGTGCGCACCAGCACACCACCCGCGAAAGCGCCCGCCGTTTCGTCGAGAGCCACCCGGACACCGTGTGCAGCCCTGGCAGCGAAGACGTCCCACTGGTCGCCCAGCCGGGCACGGTCAGCTTCGTTGAGCCGCGCCACCAGTTCCTGCTCACCCAGCACGGCCACACCTTCGGCCAGCCAGCGGGCCAGAACGTCCAGGTATTCCTCCGTAGCCTTCAGGGCTTCGAATTTCCGGTGCATCTCGGCCTTGACCGACTCCATGGCGTCCCAGCGGTGGCGGTCCAGTTCGCCCTGCAACTGCAGTTCCACCGCCTGCACGCGGCGCCGGAACACGCGTTCCGATTCCGCCTCGGCGGCCAGCGTTTCGCGCTCCTCGCGCAATCGCAGCCGCTCGTTCTCTTCCTCGATCATGCGCTCGCGGGTCTGGCGGGCACGTGCCAAATACTCGTCCCCGAGCCTTTGGGCACGTTCATACAAGGCCTTCTCGAGGCTCTCGACCGTGGTTTCCTGGGTCATTGCAGATTCTCCTGGGCACCACCCTGGATGGCGGTGGCCAGCAATTCGTCCAGTGCGGGTTGATAATCGCCCGGCGCATCGAGCGGCGGAATCTCGCTGACGACGATGCGCCCCCCCTCGCTGAGCACGATTTTCAGCGCCGTGCACTCGCAGCGTGCAAGGTTCGGCTCCAGGAGCACCAGCGCACGCTGGCGTCCGCGGAGCAGCTCGGTGAGCACGGTTTCCAGCGTCGACTCGTCCGCGTCGGGCCAGGTCTCGAAACCGATGAGCGCGAATCCCTGCATCAGCGGGGCGCTGCCCATGGCGATCAGGCGCGCCTCCACATGGGGGGCATCGTTGGTTGCCATCTCAGATCTTGCCGAGCAGCAGGATGGTCACCACCAGGCCGTAGATGGCGATCCCCTCGGCGAGGCCGAGGTAGATGAGGGTACGTCCGAACATCTCCGGCTTCTCCGCGATGACGGCAAGGGCAGCGGCGCCCACAGGCCCCACCGCGAGCCCGGCACCGATGGTGGCCAGCCCGGTGGGCAGACCGATACCGATGAGGGCGAGGCCGAGTCCCGACAGGTCACGGGCGGCGCCTTCGGCGCCAGCCGGTGCGGCCGCAAGGACTTCCTGGGCACCGAACAGGAGGGTGCCGGCGATGCCGAGACCGAATACCAGCAGGTTGCCACCGAGCAGCGGCTTCAGCCACTGGGGCCGGGCACTGCCCGAAGGCTTCATTTCGAAGTAGATGCCGAGCGCGATCAGCCCGATCACGCTGAGGGTCACCAGCCCAACGGTTACATACATGACAATCCCCTAGGTTGCGTTGAAATCACTTTACCGAGCGTCCGCCGGCGGCGGCATTCAGGGTCAACGGGCGATAAGCCCTGCCGTCGCCGCTGAAGAAACGCGCGAAGCCTTCGTAGTACTCGAGCCTCAGCACCTGGAT
>Ga0180437_10011788_pt1 | contig 10437 bp, 9 predicted proteins | sample SS_ome_4_FD_132410 | JGI IMG/M metagenome (GOLD analysis project Ga0180437, IMG submission 132410) | Hypersaline lake sediment archaeal communities from the Salton Sea, California, USA - SS_3_D_1 metaG | ecosystem: Environmental > Aquatic > Non-marine Saline and Alkaline > Hypersaline > Sediment... | reverse complement strand
CCACCGGTACAGAGTTCAGCTGGCAGCGCCTGATGACGCCCATGATCAATGAAGCTGTGCTGTGCGTGACCGAGAACATCGCTTCGCCGGACAAGATCGACATGGCGGCCATCGCTGGCATCGGCATGACCTACGGAGACGAGCGCATGGGGCCACTGCAATTGGCGGACGAGCTGGGCCTCGACGTCGTGCTGGACCATCTGCTCAAGTTCCAAGAGCAGTATGGACCGCGTTTCCGCCCTGCGCGATTGCTCAGAACCAAAGTCCGAGCTGACCATTTGGGCAGAAGGGCCGGCAAAGGATTCTTTGAGTATACGACCTAGGGTGTCTGAGGCCTGCGCGCTAGGCAGCCGAGTACCCTACACAGGTATGGATAGCAACTCAGGAAAGGAGTCCTAAACGATGGCAGACTTGCAGTATGTCAAAGTGGCGGTGGAGGATCGCACCGCCATCCTGACCATTGATCATCCTCCGGCCAACGCTTTCAACGAACGGACCGTCAAGGATCTTGGTGCTGCTTTTGACCAGGTGCTTGCTGATCCTGAGGTGAAGACGATCATCATCACCGGAGCGGGGCAGTTCGCCTTTGTGGCTGGTGCCGACATCAATGAGATCAAGCTGCAAATTGACCAGGGGCGTTCTGGTAAGGAGGTCAGTAGGGACTTGATCACCGAGGGGCAGCAGCTTTTCAGCCGCATCGAGAAGAGCCACAAGCCAGTCATCGCTGCCGTTAATGCGATTTGCCTTGGCGGTGGGCTGGAGCTAGCGATGGCTTGCCACATGCGGGTTGCATCGGACACTGCGCGCTTTGGGCAGCCTGAGGTCAATCTCGGATTGCTGCCGGCGTGGGGAGGGACGGCTCGCCTGCCGCGTCTGGTGGGCCGTGGCAAAGCCATCGAATTGACCCTCACTGGCGACATGATTACTGCACAAGAGGCGGCACGTTTGGGTCTGGTCAACAAGGTCGTGCCGGCTGGGCAGGTGGTCAAGACGGCGTCGGACCTGGCCACGAAGATCAACTCCAAGAGTGCCATGGCAACTGCCGCCATTCTGGAGGCCATCAATCATGGCCTGGAGTCGACCTTGCAGGAGGCGCTTGACCTTGAAGCGGACAAGTTCGTCCACCTCTGCATGACTGAGGACGGCTACGAGGGCGTTTCCGCTTTCCTGGAGAAGCGTCAACCCAAGTTCCAGGACAAGTAGGCTGGTTCTTAGACGTATCTGGTAAGAGGCTGCAGGGACGGGGACAGGTGCCTGCTGCGTGGCCGGGTGGTGTCGCGCAAGTGGGGCCCATGGCCTCGATGGTAGGGACCGGTTCCCGTCCTTCTGAACTCTCGAGTCGGGATAGTGCTCATGGGCCTGAACCTCGCAGTCGTGCTGGAAACCAGCGCGGCCAATCAGCCAAATCGCACTGCTCTTATCCACGCTGGGCGCGGCGTGACCTACGCGCAACTTGATCGTGCCGCAGAACGCTTTGCGGCCGGGCTGCTGCAACTTGGCGTGCGCAAGGGGCACAGCGTTGCGATCATGTTGCCCAACGCGCCAGAGTTCGTCGTTGCTTACTTTGGGACGCTCAAATTGGGCAGCCGCGTTGTTCCGCTGAACACCCTGCTCAAAGCGCCGGAGATTGCCTATCAGTTGGAGGATTCCGATGCGGTGGCGCTGGTGGCGGATGGGGAGGTGCTGGCCGAAGCACAGCAGGCACTGCTCCACGTAGAGACCTGCCAACATCTGGTGGTCTGCGGAAAGTGGGCTCCACCACCGGGCCTTCTGTATGAGCAGTTGCTCGAAGCGGGTGGGTCAGGCCTGGATACTGCACAGACGATGCCTGATGACACGGCAGTAGTTCTGTACACTGCTGGTGTGAGCGGCCGCCCGAAGGGTGCGGAGCTCAGCCACTTTAACATGTTTTATAACGCGGCGATCACAGCAGATCGGTTGTGCGGCTTGACCCGCGATGATGTCTCGCTGGCTGCGCTGCCCTTTTTCCACGCTTTTGGGCAGACATGTGTGATGAATGCTACCCTATACGCCGGCGGAGTGCTGAGCATGTTGCCTCGCTTTGAGCCCGACAAGGCTCTGCAAGTAATCGAACGCGATCGGGTCACGGTGTTGTTGGGGGTGCCAACCATGTACTGGTACCTGCAGCACTACCCAGGCGCCGAGAAGTACGACTGGACATCGCTGCGCCTCTGTTGCTCTGGCGGAGCAGCCTTGTCGGTGGATCTCATGCGCCAATTCGAAGCGCGGTATGGCCTGCCGATCTACGAAGGCTATGGCCTGACCGAGACTTCGCCAGTAGCCTGTTTCAACTTGCCGGACAAGCCTCCGCGTGAGACTTCGGTGGGGCAACCCATCTACGGCGTGCAGATGGGCATATTCGATGATGCCGACCGCGACTTGCCAGCGGGTGAGGTGGGGGAGATCGTCATCCGCGGTCACAACGTGATGAAGGGCTACTACAAACGGCCCCAGGCGACCGCAGCGGCAGTGCGTGGAGGCTGGTTCCACACCGGCGACCTGGGCCGAGTTGATGAAGAGGGATACTTCTATGTAGTAGGTCGCAAGAAAGACTTGATCAAGCGCGGCGGGCTCAATATCTACGCACGAGAGGTAGAGAGTGTCCTACAGGCGCACCCGGCCGTGGCAGAAGCAGCGGTCATTGGTGTTCCAGATGAGGTCATGGGAGAAGAGATCAAGGCCTTTGTTGTGCTTGAGCCGGATGAGCTTCTGGACGCCAACGATCTGATCGAGTATGCTCGCAAGCACATGGCCGCCTACAAGTACCCGCGGCACGTCGAGCTTTGTGCCGGGTTGCCCAAGGATGCGACAGGCAGGGTGATCAAGGCACTGTTAAAGACTTAGGTTGCCTACGAGTTTGTTGGGCGTAGCAAGCTGTGCACCTTCGTGCTCCTGCTACCCAGGGGTGAGTGATGGTGTGCAGACTGTAAGCTGAGGAGGGGGCAATGGACTTTACGTTCTCCAAAGAACACCAGTTGCTAAGGCGTATGATACGCGAGTTCGCAGAGACGGAGGTCGCTCCAGTGGCCGAGGAGATTGATCGGGACGAGAGGGTGCCTTTCGAAACGATCCGCAAGGCGGCCAAGATCGGGTTGATGGGCATTCCGTTTCCCCAGAAGTACGGTGGTGCGGGTGCAGGTGAGATCGGCTACTGCATCCTCATGGAAGAGCTGAACAAGATCTGCGGCTCCACTGCAACCATTGTCGGCGCGCACACCGGCATCGGTGCTATGGCCATCTACCTGGATGGTACAGAAGAGCAGAAACAAAAGTATCTGGTGCCGCTGGCACGCGGAGAGAAGATCGCAGCTTTTGCGCTAACCGAACCCAATGCGGGTTCGGACGCAGCAGCGATCCAGACGCGAGCTGTGCGCGACGGGGATGAGTTCGTGCTGAATGGCTCCAAGGTGTGGATCACCAATGGTGACATCGCCGATGTCGTCAGTGTGCTGGCTGTGACCGATCCGGCCCTGGGTGCCCGCGGCGGCGTGACGGCCTTTATCGTGGAGAAGGAGTTTCCGGGGTTTGTGGTCGGACGCAAAGAGGAGAAGCTGGGCATCCGCGGCTCGTCGACCGCCGAGCTGTTCTTTGAGGACTGTCGCGTTCCGGCAGAGAACGTGTTGGGCGGGTTTGGCCTGGGGTTCCTGACTTTTATGAAGACGCTGGACGTTGGCCGGATCAGCCTTGCGGCTGGCTGCCTGGGAGCGGCGGACAAGGCCCTGGAGATGAGCATGGAGTTTGCCAAGAGCCGCTACCAGTTTGGGGCGCCAATTGCGGCCAAACAGGCCATCCAGTGGATGATTGCTGACATGGCCATCGAGGTCGAGGCGCTTCGCTCGTTGGTCTACCGCACCGCCTGGATGCTGGACGAGGGTCAGACAGGCCGCGAGTTCAGCACAATGGCTGCGATGTGCAAGGTCTATGGTTCGGAGGTAGCCTGCCGCGCTGCGGATACGGCCGTTCAGGTTCACGGCGGCATGGGTTATATGAAAAAGTACCCCATTGAACGCATGTACCGTGACGCGCGCATCACGCGCATATTCGAAGGTACCAACGAGATCCAGCGGGAGATTATCGCGCGCAACCTCTTCCGCAGGGTTGGGTTGAAGATCCGTTAGCTGCCCTGGGGCCTGGATTAAGGACAAGACGGAGGAATAGCAGCCAATGAAAATCGTGGTATTGATCAAGCAGGTTCCCGATACCAACGAGGTCCGGCTTGACAAGACAACTGGAACTCTGATTCGGGAGGGCGTTCCCAGCATCATCAATCCCGAGGACAAGAATGCCCTGGAAGAAGCCCTGAAACTCAAGGAGTCGATGGGCGCTGAGGTATGGGTAGTCTCGATGGGGCCGCCGCAGGCTGATGATGCCTTGCGCGAAGCCTTGGCGATGGGGGCCGATCAAGCTGTCTTGCTGACCGATAGGGCTTTTGCTGGGGCAGACACCTGGGCCACAGCGACGACGCTGGGCATTGCACTGAAGAAGATGGCAGACTACGACCTCGTCCTGGCCGGTCGGCAAGCCATCGATGGAGACACGGCACAGGTTGGACCGCAGGTGGCCGAGTACCTCAAGATTCCGCAGATCACCTATGTTCGTGAGTTTTCGGTGGAGGATGGCAGAGTAAAGGCCAAGCGTGCGCTGGAGGATGGCTTTGAGGAGATCGATGCCCAGATGCCCGCGCTTCTTACCATCACCAAAGAAGCGAACAAACCCCGCTTCCCACATGCGGCCGCCATAATGACTGCCTACCGAGGGCAGGAGGTCTCGTGCTGGACCGCCGCTGACATTGGGGCCGATCCCGAAACAGTCGGTTTGAAGGGCTCGCCCACCCAGGTCAAGCGCAGTTTCACGCCACCGCCCAAGGAGCCGGGGCAGATCATCCAGCGGCCACCGGCGGATGCTGCCAGAGACCTAGTTGCCATCCTGCGCGACAAGAACATCGTCTAGTTGCCTGGCGCTAGACCTGGAGCGTAGCATTGCCGGCTTGTCCACGCGCGGCAGCAGTGATCGCGATAGAGGTGCGATGAAGATCTACATATCTGCGGACATGGAAGGTATCTCCGGCGTTGTTGACTTTGCGCAGACCAGCATCAAAGACGAGGCGAAAGAGTACGATCGCGCGCGGTCGCTGATGACGGCTGAGGTTAACGCGGCGATTGAGGGAGCCTTGGCGGCTGGCGCCACAGAAGTACTAGTGAACGATGCGCATGGCAGCATGCGAAACATCTTGCTGGAGGAGCTGAATCCGGTCGCCGAACTGGTGAGTGGCACGCCGAAACCGCTGTCCATGATGCAGGGGATTGACGAGGGAATCGACCTGGCGTTCCTTGTTGGCTACCATGCGCAGGCGGGATCGTTCTACGGAACGCTGGGGCACACGTACACCGGGCGCGTGTACAGCGTAGTGCTCAATGGCCAGCCCGTTGGAGAGCTGGGCATAAATGCCGCCTTGGCAGGCCACTTTGGTGTGCCTGTGGTGCTAGTTACGGGCGACCGGAGCCTGGTGGAGGAAGCGCAGTCTCTGCTGGGTGAGGTTGAGACGGTTGCTGTGAAACAAGCCTATGGCATGACTGCGGCACGCTCCTTGTCGCCTAGCAAGGTGCACGAGCTGATCCAGCAAGCGGCGAGCAGGGCCGTGGAGAGAGGTGGTGTGCCTTTCGTCGTTGGCAAGCCTATCACGCTGACCATTGGTTTTGTGCGCTCTGCCCATGCAGAAATGGCGGAACTCATTCCGGACGTCCGACGGCTGGACGCTCGCACCGTCGAATTTGTGCACGAAGACATGCTTACCCTGTACCGTGCCTGGCGGGCCATGGTCGGTCTAGCTTGCCTGGTGAACTGAGTGGAGCGCCGCTTTGGGAGGACGGTCGCGCCGCCAATGGCATCTGCGACAGGAGGACGCTTCTGTTCTGGCCTGCCTGGGGCTTCAGGAGCGCTTTTCGACCGCAGGGATCCTGGATAGGGCAGTGTTCGTGAGCGGGATACATTACTGCGGTGGTGCCAAGACACTGGGAGGCTCGGCATGACGCAACCCGGGATACAGTATGCGCTCTTTGATGTGGACGATACGATCTATCCCAAGAGCGCGGGCGTCATGGGCGTCGTGAGCAAGCGCATCGATGGCTTTATGGCCTCTCGCCTCGGCATGGATGAGACCCTCATTGGGCAGCTGCGCCAGCGCTATTGGCAGGAATATGGTACAACGATGCGCGGCTTGCTGGAAGAATATCACATCGATGCCGAGGACTATCTCTCGTACGTACACGATTTCACGATCGATGATCTGCTGACGAGGAACGATCGGCTGGACAGGGTCCTGGCAGGGCTGTCGTGGCACAAGGTGATTTTCACCAACGCACCAGCGCAGCATGCCCGACAGGTGTTGGAGGCTCTTGATGTGGCACATCACTTTGAGCGTATCTTTGGTGTGCGTGAAACGGGGTTTGTGGGGAAACCCGATCCCAGGGCCTTCCGCTACGTCCTGACGGAACTGGGGGTCCAGGGCGATGTGTGCATTGCCTTGGATGATTCAATCCCCAACCTGAAAACGGCCAAGAGCCTCAGCATGGTGGCTGTCCTTGTGGGGTCGGCGCAGCTGGTTGACGGTGTCGACTTTGCCATAAGCAGTATTGAGGAAGTCGCTGAGGTGGCGCGTGACTTGGCCTCCGGCTGGCCAGCATGAGCTGCTGTCACCTCAGAGACCGTCGTGGCACACTGGCGTGCCCCTGATCCAAGCAAAGGAGGCTGGGAGGTAATTTCGCAGATGGCAGACAATGTTGTCTCATGGGATGGCAAAGTGACGACAGCGTGGGATGAAGTTCTTGCCGGGCGTACCGAGCGCATGAAAAGCTCCATCATCAGGGAAACGCTCAAGCTGATGTCGACGCCAGGGCTGATCTCGCTGGCGGGTGGTATGCCTGCGCCGGAGTTGTTCCCCGTTCGTGAGTTCATGGAAGCATGTCGCTTTGTGCTGGACAACGATGCTGTGCATGCGTTGCAGTACGGTGTGACGGAGGGCTATCCTCCGCTGAAACAATATCTCGTGGAAAAGATGCAAAAGTACGGCGTGCCGGCTGAGGAAGAGAATGTCCTGATCGTCAACGGTTCGCAGCAGGCGCTGGATCTGATAGGCAAGGTATTTCTGAATCCCGGTGACACAGTGCTGACTGACGGGCCGACCTACCTGGGAGCGCTGCAAGCCTGGCAGGCATACGAAGCGCGCTTTGTCACCGTTCCACTGGACGAGGATGGCACGCGGGTGGATCTCGTCGAGGACATCCTGAAGCGTGAGCCGGTCAAGTTCATCTACTGCCTGCCCAACTTCCACAATCCTGCCGGCGTTACCTTATCACTGGAGCGCCGCCGGAAGCTCGTTGACCTGGCGGCCCGGTATGGCGTCTTTCTCGTTGAGGATGATCCCTATGGGGAGCTGCGTTTTGAGGGTGAGGATATCATCCCGCTCGTGGTGATGCACAAAGAGAACACTGTGTATCTGAGCACCTTCTCCAAGACGCTTGCCCCCGGCATCCGCATGGGATGGATCTCAGCGCCTGCCAAGGTGATCGGACGACTGGTGCAGGCGAAACAGGGCGCAGACCTGCACACCAGCACCTTTGTGCAGATGGTGGTGAACGACATCTGCCAGCGCGGTTTTCTGCGCCAGCATGTCAGGCACATTCGACAGACGTACAAAGAGCGCTGCGGCGTCATGCTGAAGGCTATGGAGGAGCACTTTCCGCCGCAAGTGCACTGGACGCGGCCCCAGGGAGGGCTGTTCCTGTGGGTGATCCTGCCACAGGGGGCCGATTGCATGGAGCTCATGCAGGCAGCGCGGGAGCAGAAGGTGGCTTTCATTCCAGGAACAGCGTTCTACCCTGAGCCCCAGGATGGGCGCAATGCATTGCGCCTCACCTTCTCTAACTCGAGCCCGGAGATGATCGAGGAGGGCATCAAGCGGTTGGGTCTAGCGCTGAAGCGGCATCTCTCCCGGATAGCGTGACTATCAGATAGCGGTGATTTGAATACGGTGGTTGGCAAGGAGGGTACAGCATGGAACTGAAGATCGACCTGGACAAGTGTACCGGTTGTGGCACATGCGAGTTGGCCTGCCCCTTTGGTGCTATTGCCGTCGTAGACGGCAAGGCCAAGATCTACGAGAGCTGCGTCGACTGCGGCGCTTGTATAGATCAATGCCCCGAGGCTGCACTGTTCATTGGCGAACGCGCCGCCGGTGGGGTCAGGGTTCAGGACTATCGAAATGTGTGGGTCTTTGCTGAGCAGCGCGATGGTGTCCTGACCAAGGTGTCTCACCAGCTGATGGGCAAGGCACGCCAGTTGGCGGACACACTAGGCGCCAGTGCGGAGGCTGTGCTGTTGGGTCACAGTATCGAGGCCTTGGCCCAGGAGCTCATCGCTGACGGCGCAGACGTGGTTTATGTGGCTGAGGACCCGCTGCTGGAGCACTACCGAACGGATGCCTATGCCAAGGTGCTCGCCGATTTGATCGAGAGCAAAAAGCCCGAGATTGTGCTGTTCGGCGCGACCACTGTTGGCCGTGACCTGGCGCCCCGCATATCGCAACGCATCTACACGGGGCTGACGGCCGACTGCACGGGCCTGGACATTGACGAGAGTGAGCGCTTGCTGCTGCAGACACGGCCGGCTTTTGGCGGCAATATCATGGCCACCATCGTTTGCCCTAGCCACCGACCGCAGATGTCCACGGTGAGGCCGGGTGTGATGCAGGCGCCAAAACCCGATCCAAGCCGCCAGGGTGTGGTCGAGCGCGTGGCCGTTGACATTGGTGAGGATGACTTGAACTTACAGATCCTGCAGGTGGTGAAGGAGGCGCGCAAGCGGGTCAATCTCGAGGATGCCAAGATCATCGTCTCCGGCGGACGCGGACTGGGTGGCCCCGAGGGCTTTAAGGTGATCCAGCAGTTAGCTGAGGCCCTCGGTGGCGAAGTGGGCTCGTCCCGCGCTGCCGTGGACGCAGGCTGGATCGATCACGATCACCAGGTTGGGCAGACGGGCAAGACCGTGCATCCGGATCTTTACGTAGCCTGCGGAATCTCGGGGGCCATACAGCATCAGGCTGGAATGAAAGAATCGAGCTTCATCGTGGCCATCAACAAGGATCCCGGCGCGCCCATCTTCCAGATCGCGGACGTGGGCATTGTTGGTGACCTTTACGCGGTGATTCCTGAGATCGTGAAGCAGCTCAAGGCCGTCGGAGCGGGCAGTAAGATCTAGAGAGTGTACCCTAGGTATAGAGGTAAGCGAAGCAGCTGCGGGCTGTCCGCCGTATCCTGAGTAGATGAGGCAACATGGGCGAACCACCAGTGGTCGAGTCTCGGGTGCGTGTGCGATACGCCGAGACGGATGCGGAGAGAGTTGTATACTACGCCAACCATTTTGTGTACATGGAGGTCGGCCGTGTCAACTACTTCCGCGCGCTGGGGTTCGATCCCGCGTCGCTCGACCGCTCGGGGCGCGGGATTGTGATCATAGAGGCGACATGCCGCTATCACTCGCCGGCACGCTTTGACGACCCGCTCCTAATCCGCGCGTGGGTGGACGAGGTCAAACGTTCCAGTTTCCAGTTTGCGTACGAGATCTGGCACGAAGCAGATCGTCGTCTGATTGCCGAGGGTCGAACGGTACAGGTCGTCGTTGATCTCCAGACCATGCGCCCGATCCGCATTCCACAGGAGATGCGCGACGCGATATCTACGGCAACGGTGCCGTAGAAGCCAGAAGTCGCTTAAGGGATCCTTGATGTTACACACTCAACGGCACGGCCCGGTCACGGCGTTTCGTCTAGCACGCACGGTCCTGGGTCGTGCCGTTTATCACACCGCGGCCTACTGGGTCGATGGCCTGCTGGTTGACACTGGCTGTGCCTACTCGGCCAGGGATTTGCTGCGTGAGACACAGGCGCTTCCTCTTGAGCAGGTGGTGAACACACACAGCCATGAGGATCACATCGGGGGCAACGGGCTGTTGCAGCGCGAGCGGGGTGTGGACATTCAGGCACACTCACTGGCGTTGCCGATTCTAGCCAACCCGCGCCTGTTGAAACTGCAACTCTACCGCAGGGTCTTTTGGGGCTGGCCTGAGCCCTCGCGCGGCAGCCCCATGGGAGAATGGCTCGATACCGAGCATTTCCATTTCCGTGTGATCCACACGCCCGGCCATAGTCCCGACCACATTTGTCTCCTCGAGCCCGAGCGAGGCTGGCTGTTCTCAGGAGATGCGTTTATTGGTGGTCGCGAGCGGGCGGCCAGGCCCGACTATGATATGTACGAGGTGATTGCCTCGCTCAAGAATCTGGCGGCACTGCCCATCACCCAGCTGTTCCCCGGCAGTGGCACGGTGCGCAATGATCCCCTCAAAGAGATCAGACAGAAGATT
>Ga0180437_10011787_pt1 | contig 10437 bp, 8 predicted proteins | sample SS_ome_4_FD_132410 | JGI IMG/M metagenome (GOLD analysis project Ga0180437, IMG submission 132410) | Hypersaline lake sediment archaeal communities from the Salton Sea, California, USA - SS_3_D_1 metaG | ecosystem: Environmental > Aquatic > Non-marine Saline and Alkaline > Hypersaline > Sediment... | reverse complement strand
TTCGCGGGCCATGTTCTGTCCCGACTTGATGCCGGCCGAGCCGGGCCGACTGATCCCCGCGTGTACCTATAATCTCTTCTATCGCATGATGGATGAGAGGTTTTACGTCGTGCCGGAACATTGAAAGGAGCTGGTACTATGAAACGATCGATGCTGATGTTGACAGTGCTGTGTTTTCTCTGCGGTTCCACGCCGCGGTCGGCCGAAGCCGACCTCAACGCCGTCTGGACTGGTATCGGAGCAAACGACGATGTTTTCAACGAGGATAACTGGTCGTGGTTGGGCAATCCGCCGAGTTACGGTCTGCCGGATGACGATACCACCGTGATCCTGGATCATACGGCCGTCCACACTACGCTCGGCTTCTACGAACATTATCCGAACAACCGCCTGTATTCCGATACGGTCACCGTGGGCAACGGCACGGACCCTGTGACCTATCACTTCGTTTCCTACGCGGGCGTCGCACACTGGCCCCTGTCTTGTTCCGACGCATTCACAGTCCGGAGCCAGGCGGCGGTGAACTTCAAGAACATCCGGGTGTACGACATGCGCCTGATGCCGGGCTCGACGCTCCTGGTGGAGGAGGACGGCCATCTGATCACCAGCGGCTTGAGCGTGGGAGGCAACTTGCAGTTGGTGCTGCCCGACGAGCCCTCCGGCGAGTGCGTGATCGCGGAGTATGGCCACCTCACCGGCCAGTTCGCTTCGGCCGCCGGTCTGCCACCGGGTTGGCGGATCGAGTACGGCAGCGGAACGCTCGACTACATCCGAGCAGTCCCCGAACCCTCCGCGTGGATCCTGCTGATTGCCGGGACCCTGAGCGTGGCGGGCTACGGTTGGCGGCGATGGAAGAGAGCGTAGAATGCGAGTTTCCTCTCCTCGTGCAGCAGGTCGCAGAATCGCAAGACGGAAATCCCAGAGGAGGCGTTACCGATGAGAACCCTTGGTGTTACCCAGTCGGTATGCAATACGTGTCGCCGGATCGTGCCGGCCAAGGTGCTCACCGACGAGCAGGACGTCTATTTCGAGAAGTTCTGTGCCGCGTGCGCCGACGCGACGGGGCACGGCCTTTCGCGGAACCTGGTGCGCCGCGACGTGGAAGACTATTTGCAGTCGCAGCGCTTCGTCAAGCCGGCCTGGATTCCCCGGGAGCACGCCGGCGATTCGGCCGTCCGATGTCCGCAGGGCTGCGGGTTCTGCGACCGGCACGAACAGCACCTCTGTATGCCGGTGGTCGAAATCACCTCGCGCTGCGATCTGGCCTGTCCCGTGTGCCTGGTCGACGCGGGCCGGAAATGGGACATGTCGCGGGACGAATTGAAACGCCTGCTCGACGCGTTGATTCGCGCGGAAGGACAGGTCGACGTGCTGAACTTCTCCGGCGGAGAGCCGCTGATCCATCCCGAGTTGCTCGCGCTTCTCGACGAAGCCCTGGCCCGACCGGAAATCGTGCGCGTGAGCATCTCGACCAACGGGTTGACCTTGTTGCGGCAGCCGGACTTGCTTAAGCAACTCCAAGAACGCAACGTGGTCGTTTCGCTACAGTTCGACGGCTTCGACGAGAAGGCCTACGAAGTGTTCCGGGGGCGAACGCTGCTGAAGCAGAAGCGGGAAATCCTCGACCGGCTGGAGGAGACGGGCATCTCCACGTCACTGACCGTCACGGCCGCCGAGGGTGTCAATGACGATCAGTTCCCGGCCATCCTGGAATACTTCTTCGCGAATGCCCATGTGGTGAGCATGATGATTCAGCCGGTGGCGTTCACCGGACGCGGCGCGGACCTTGCGCAACAAGCGGGCCGCCTGACGATTCCGGACGTAATGAAACTCCTGGACCGGGCCGGCGACGGGCGGGTGAAGGCCTCCGATTTCGCCCCCTTGCCGTGCAGCCATCCGTTGTGCTTCAACCTGGCCTACTACCTGATGCTCGACAACGGCGGAACGGTCTCGCTGAATCAGATGGTCGGCGCGGCGCAGCTGATGGATTCGCCGGCCAACCGCACGATCTTCGGGCTGGACGAAGAGGAGCACGACCGGCTGCGCGACATGGTCTACGACCTCTGGAGCGGGCCGGCCGGAAGCGTTCCCGACTCCGAGGCCGTCCTGAAGACGTTGCGCAGCGTGATCGACGAATTGGCCTGTACCTGCTTCGACCCCCGCGCGGCCTTCACCGTCACGGAGCGGCGGATCAAGTCGATCTTCATCCACGCCTTCCAGGACGCGGAGACCTTCGACCTGGCCCGCGTGCGGCGATGCTGCAACGCCTATCCGCAGCCGGACGGGAAACTGATCCCGGCGTGCGTCCATAACGTGCTCAGGAGAAACAACGCGACGACCGCGTAGCGTTGGAATTCGTGCCACGCCCACGGTGGATCATCATACGAAAGCACTAGGGCGCACGACGCGCCATCTTGCCGGGCCGGGGGGCCAGCGGGTGTTCAACGTCCGTGGCGGAAAGCAAGCGTGGATCGGCAGCGCCGATGGACCGGACGGCGGCCCGTGGGATCAATGGACCACCGACTCCGGCGAAACCACCGGACCGCCCTTCCGCAATTCGCCCTGGCACGAGCAGCTGGTGCCGGTGGTCCACTTCTTCGGCATCAAATCGACCTACACGCTGCTGGCCGGGCTGTTGGCGATCGTGCTGTGGCGAAGCAAGGCCCGCGATCTGACGGCCCTGCGCTGGGCCAAGATCGCGTTTGCCGCGGGGATCGGGCCGTTGGGCTTCGGGATGCTGCGGGTCGTGCTCGGCGTCTACCACGAGAACATGGTGTGGTTCAACTTCTGGGAAGAGACCACCGAACTGCTGTTCATCGGGATCGTGGCTGCCGTACTGTGGATATTTCGGCGCGGGTTATTCCGCCCAGGGCAACGCTAACAGTAGGCCTGGAACCAATCGTAGATCGCCCGTTCGGCCTCCGGCGGAACGCTGTGGCCCTTTCGATGGTTCAACAGTCCCACCCGGGCTGTGCCGCCGTAGAGCCTGTAGATCGGCAGCACGGCCTCGATGAAGGGCCAGCTGCGCTCCCCGTCCGACTGGTCGCCTCCGAGCAGCAGAAACGCCCTGGGGGCAACCAGGGCGAGCAACTCGTGATGCTCGTGGCCAAACGTCTCGCGGCGAATCTCCTTGCCAAGATACCAGGGGGCGTCCCAGTTGCAGAACCGGGTTCCGATCCCGCCCTCGCTGCTGGCGGTGACCTTCACGCGCTCGTCCAGCGCCGCCAGGTAGAGCACTTCCTTGGCCCCCAGCGAATGGCCGACCGCGCCCAAACGATTCGCATCGACCTCGGGCATCCCGGCGAGAATATCGACCGCCACCTGCGCGTCGTAGAGCATTTTGGCCATGCCCCGGGAACCGGGATGCCGCTGCTCGAAGCGGGCGACCTGATTACCGTCCAGCGCCTTGCCGCTGGAGGGCCAGAGGAAATTCCGCGGGCAGAACGTCACGTAGCCGCGCTTGGCCAGATTCAGCCCGAACGCCTTTTCCGGGCGTCCCTCGACGCCGGCGGGCTGGCGGATCGTGTGGTTGACCGTGGAATGCAGCACGACCACGCCGGGACGGTTGGGCTGCGACTCGGCCGGCTTCAGCAAGTACGCCTCGCAGGGCACGTCCGGCTCGACCTCGTAGCGGACCAATTGCCGCACGACGTTGTCGGGACGGTCCTCCTCAAGGACCTTCAGAGGCGGGGGGCCCTGGCGGTCGACCTTAAGAGGCTTCAGAAAATCGAGCCACCAGCGGCGAATCTGTTGCCGCTTCCGTTCCCACGCCGAGAGCGTGTCGATAGGCCGGCCGTCGTCGTCGACCAGCAACGGCGTCAGTTGGGGCGCGCTTTCCGGCAACTGCTTCGGCGGACGTTGCACCTTGGCCAGCCAGGGGACCTCCGCGCCAACGCCGCCCTCGGCCGCTTTCAGTAATGCCGGAAAGGCACCCGTTGCCAGCGACCCAGCGAGGAATCGTCGCCGAGATAGTCTTCGAGTTTTCATCGGTCGGTACTCGCATCCGGTCCATTATTTGCCACCACGTTCGGTCCTTCCACGGTTCCGGCGTCGCTGCGGATCTCCTCGAAGACGGCGCGTTGCATCCCGGTGACCCGATTGTCCTTCACCGTGTACTTGCCGATCTTGTAGGGCGTGGCCAAATCGAGCGCGCCTTGCACCCGAAGAATCGTCTGCACGTCGCGCAAGGTGTTGCCGAGGATGTAGTTGCCGTAATAGGTATAGGTATGCCCAAAGGCGCTCTGCTTGCCGTCGCTGCGGACAAAGTATCGCACGGGCCCTTCCACGGTGTTCTCCAGGATCAGCGTTTTGGCGGCGGCCATGCCGATCACGGCGTCGCGGTAGCTGCCGCAGAACGTGTTCCGGTAGAAGACGAGGTACTCGGCGCGGCGGCGGTCCACGTCGTCGTTGGTAAACACCATGGCGGCCGCCTGAGAGTCGCCCGAGACGCGGCAGCCGATCATGCCCGAGCCGTGGGTGCCGTCGGGGTGGAATGCCCAGCACCGTTCTCCGCCGTCGAACGTGCAGCCGCGCAGCCACCAGTTGTCCGACTTGGAGATGCAGTAGACGGCGCCCTTGCCGTAGTTGATGGTCTCGCGGCCCAGGTTGCGAAACGTGCAGCGGTCGAAGACGACGTCGCGAACGCCTTCGGCCGAGACGACGTTGGCGTCGCCGTCGGCGTCGAAGACCAGGCCGCGGAAATAGAAGTTCCGCACCGGATGATCCTCGGTACGGTGGTCGGCAAATTCCTGGCTGGAGATCCTCAAGACCGCCTTGCCGCGGAGCGTGGCGCCGTCGGAGAGGAAATGGACGTTGCTGCGGCGGAGGATCTGGATCCGCGCGTTGCCCCGATAGCGATTCGGCACGTTGGCCGCGGCCTTGGTAATCACGTACGGCCCGTGCGACTTCGGCAGCCGGAGCGTTCCGCCCGCGGGCGGCAACATGGCCAGGGCCTCCTCGATGCCGGCCGTCTGCGACCGGGGATGTTCGGCGTGGACCGCGGCCACGTCGATGATCGGCTTCGGGCTGTCGATCTCGGGTTGATAGTCGGGGCTGCGCGGGTTCAGCGAATGGCCGTTCCACCAGGTGACCACGTCCAAGGCATCGTCGGGCACCAGACGCGGCACCCCGTCGTGCGCTGCCCGGCTACGCGCGCCGCCCGCGCTGAACGTCAACGCCAGCAACACGATCTCTACCATGCGTTTGCTTGGCATCTTGCGTCGTCCCCCTTGGCATCAAGACGGAGTGTGCCGGCCGTGATTCCCGGCCCGGGCGGGTCAACGGAGATCCTACCGCATCGCCGGTCGGCGGTCAATTCGTGCAGATTGCACGCTGCGGCCGATTGCGGTAGCATGACATTCCCGATCAAGCCACATTCATTCGGAAGGATAACAATGTATCGGACGACCCTTTGTTTGTGCACCGTCATGGTGGTCGCCGCAATCGGTGCGGCGGCCGAAGAGCCGCAACTGGCTCCCTTTCCGATCGACTGGCGAGCCGACGCGGCTTCGCCGGTCGACCTCTCCGGTTTGCTGGATGCGCCGGCCGGAAAAGACGGGTTCGTCCGCATTGCGGAGGGCCACCTGGCGCGGCCCGACGGCAAGCGGCTGAGGATCTGGGGCGTCAACGTTTCTGCGGCCGCCGCCGTTCCGTCGCCGCAGAGTGCACGTTTGGTGGCGGCGCGGCTGGCGCGGCTGGGGATCAACGGTGTCCGCTTCCATTTCTTCGATCGCCCCGTCCCCCGAGGCATCATCGATAACACGCGAAACGACACCCGGGCGATCGATCCGGAGCAGTTGGACCGGCTGGACCGTTTCATCGCAGAACTGAAGAAGCGCGGCATCTACACGAATCTCAACCTCAACGTGGCACGCGGATACAAGGCGGGCGACGGCGTGGCCGACCATGAGCTGCTGGGCTTTGCCAAGGCCCTGACCTATTTCGACCCGCGGCTGATCGAGCTGCAGAAGGAATACGCCCGGTTGCTGTTGACGCATCGCAATCCGTACACCGGCAACGAGTACCGCCATGAGCCGGCCGTGGCCATCGTCGAGCTGGTCAACGAGAACTCGCTGGTGGAGGCCTGGGTGAACAACCGGCTGGTGGGCAAGAACACCACGAAGTACCCCGGCACCTGGACCGACATCCCGGCCAGCTACGAAAAGACGCTCACGCAGAAGTACCAGGCGTGGCTGAAGCAACGGCTTTCGGCCGAGGAACTGGCCGAATTGCGAAAGGCGGCCGGGATATCGCCGGGCGAGCCGATTCCGCGGATGCGCAGGGAAAACCTGGCCGACGCTCCGCAGAAGCGGTTGTTCACCGAAGCCACGTTCTACATGGAAATCGAACGGCAGTACTTCCAGGACATGGACCGATACCTCAAGCAGGAGTTGGGAGTGAAGTCGCTGCTGGTCGGCAGCAGCGATCACAGCCATTACCGCAGCGGGTATCCGCACCTCGCGTCGATCTCGTTGCTCGACGTGGTGGACGGCCACGTCTATTGGCAGCACCCCCGCTATACCCGCGACCCGAAGACGGGAAAAACGATCGGCTTCTGGATCGGCAACTCGCCCATGGTCGACGATCCGCTGCACTCGACGGTCGTGCAATTGTCGCGTTCGGCGGTGGCGGGCAAGCCGTACACGGTCTCGGAGGTCAACCATCTGCGCGGGCAACGATTCGAAGCTGGCGAATCTGGCCGTGGAAACAGCCACCCCGTTTTGTGCCGTCACGCTTGGCGCCCTGGACGGCCGGCCGATCGCGTCGTCCGAACGGCTTCTGCTGACGGCCGGCGCCCGTGTGGCCAATGCGGGTATGCGGCGCGACTCGGGGCGCCACACGCTGGAGGATTGGGGACGCAGCGAGGTGTGCATCGAACCGGTGCTCGGCAACGTGCTGCTCCGCAATCTGGATGCGGCGAATGGCGTTGCGGTTCAGCCGTTGGACGGCAACGGCCGCCCGCTGGGATCGGCGATCTCCGGCAAGCGATCCGACGACGACTGGGTTTTCCCGTGGGAAATCCGCCCACCACGTGGTACGTGGTTTCCGTCGCGCGTTGAAGTGTAGCAGCCGCCGCGATAGGGTTTAGCAGGCGCCGGTACGGCGGCTCAGTTGGGCGACAGTATTTCCGCTCCAGGCCGCCGTGCCGGCGGCCGCTAAACGGCGAAGGCTGCGATTAAGATCCTGCTTTGCCCACGCAGTACAGCTTGCGCGTGACGCGGATGAACAACTGGCCGTGCGCGGCGCTGATCGACGCGCGGACGACTTCTCCGCCGTCGGGCTCGTCCATGGGGATCACGTTGAGGACTTCGCCGTCTTCGGCGCGGACCACGGACACTTGTCCCTCGAAATTGACGATATAGATCTTCCCGTCCGCCGCCAGGGGCGAAGCTTCATACTTGGCCCGCCCCGGCGTTTCGATGGTCCACTTCACCTTGCCGGTGCGCGGCTCGACGCGAGACATGCACTTCCGCACGTCGCTGAGCACGAAGAAATCGCCGTCGTAGAAGGCGGGCGTGGGCACGTCGGAAGAGACCTCCCGCACGTCCCGGCTGACCCAGGCGATGGCGCCGTCGTCGAGCACGCCGGAGCCGCCGGCCTTGATGGCGTAGACGGGCTCACGCTTGGGAGCACAGGCCAGAATCACACCGTCGCCCGCCACCGGCGATGGAACCAGCCGCCAATGCCCGATCCGCCTCGGGTTCCAGGTGCCCCATCGCCATAGTTCCTTGCCCGTGGCCGGGTCGTGCCCGGTCAGCGCGTCGCCGCCGACGATCAACAACTGATCGGTTCCTTCGTAGCGAAACGGGATGGGCGTGGTAAACGACTCCCGCGATTCGGCCACGGCCCGGCTGGGGCGGATCTGTCGCCAAAGCGTCTTGCCCGTCTCGGGATCCATGGCCAGCAGATAGGACTCGTTCTTGCGGTCGTGCAGGCCGCGGCCATCAACCGGCACGTCCCGCTGCAGGACCGGCAGATAGAGCTTGCCGTCGAACAGCAGGGGACTGCTGCTGAAGGTCCAGAGAAAGGCGAAGGGCCCGTAGTCCTTTTGAATATTGCGCGCCCAGCGGCGGTTGCCGTCCAAATCGAAGCAGACCAGATCGCCGTTACTGTAGAAGTAGACGACGATCTTTCCGTCGGTGACCGGCGAGGGCGAGGCGAAATTGCTGCGATAGTCCTTACTGATTCCCCGGGCGATGTCATGCTGCCAAAGCAACTTCCCGTCGGTGCGGCGGTAACACATCGCCTGCAGCATCTCCTTCTCCGCGTCGACGCCCGACAGAAAGACGTTGTCGCCACAGACGATCGGAGTGGACGCCGCCGGCCCGGGCAGATCGACGCTCCAGGCGACGTTTTCCGTCGTACTCCAATCGGAAGGCAAGTTCTTTTCCTCGGTGGAGCCGTTGAAGTGCGGACCGCGCCATTGCGGCCAATCGCCGGCTTGAGCCAGAGAAGCGACGATCATCACGAGAACCGAAAAGGAGCCAAGTTTCATCTTCATCACGGACATCTCCCTCCAAGAAGCAGGTTCGAGCGGACATTTCCCATTCCCACGGCAGGCGTATCCGAAACACGCTTACCAGGACGCGAGTTTACTCGAACTTGCAGCCGAGTCAAGGAACTTTCGCAATTTGGGGCCTCGGCGTTCAGATCTCGGCATTTGTTCCGCCGGATGCGGCTCGGGAAGATCCGGCAAGCGTTTGCCCAAAGAAGAGGCGGATGGGGAGGGATTCGATTCGGTTGACGTAAGCGGTTTACCGGGCAATGGGTCACGCAATCCGGCTGATCGGTTTGGCCCATTTTCCGGCCCAGTTGGTGACGAAATGGCCATGAATGCCCCCGATCTGGCCGAGGTCATCGCCGCCTGGCCAAACCTGCCCGACGAGGCCAAGCGGCGGATCCTGGTGATGGTCGAGGCCAGCATCCCGCCTTCTTCGACGGAGGGCAGGTGAGATGGATAGAAGCCCACGCTCGCCCCGGGACGCTCGGAGCGATTTCACAGACCTAGGACGCGGCCCACGGCACGACCCGGACAACGATGACGATTCGCTGACGATACAAAAGGACGGCCACATCAACTCGGTCGTCTACACCGTGACGGAGCCGGGCGCCGGGTACGTTGAGCTCGACGGGCGGACGATCGCGTTTTGCGGTTTAGATTCGCTTTCGCCGGTGACGATCGAAAAGGCAACGCCGGAAGGAACGCTCAGCATCAGCACGCTGCAAATCAACGTCGTCGACGGCCTGGACCACGACGTCCATCTGAGCGAAGCGAACGTGGTTAACGGCATCATGACCGTGGTCATCGACGCCCCGGTGGGTGACCTGACCTGCCCGGTTCCCACCGGGCCGTTGACGCTCAACCTCGGCAGTGGTGACGACACCGTTGCGGTCGACGCGCTGTTCCATCTCGACGTCGAGATCAACAGCGGCGGCGGATCGGACTCGATCACCATGACCGGCTCCACGGCTGACGACAGTTTTACCGCAGAGTCCGGGTACGCTCAACTCACCAGCGGCGCTTCGGTGATCACGGCGAACGATTTTGCCGCCACGGTAGCCAACGCCGTGGCTGGCCAAGACGACACGGACACGGCCGAGTTGTACAGTTCCCCCGGCGACGAGTTGCTGGAAGCGGGAGACCCACTGGAAGCGAACAAGGCCCGGCTCTCCAACGCGGCCGAGGGGTGGTCGAGCATGGTGGTCGGATTCGACACGGTCACGGTGCACAGCGCCGGCGGGGTCGACACGGGTGTGATCGATTTTGAGAGTATTGAGTTCGGATTTGTCTTCGACACGGTTTATTGGGATGAGACGACAGACGGGAATTGGAGTGAGCTGCACTGGCTCGACGGGCAAGGTGCGCCATTGGCGTTCTTTCCCGACAGCCCGTGGATCAATGCGGTGACCGGCGCTAACGCGGTCACCCTCGGCGCGGACCGTTCCGTTTTCAACCTGGCGGTTGAGGGCGGCGGCTCAGTGACTGCCACCGACACGGAGAGGATTAGCGTTGGGGGCGAGTTGCGGGTGGACAGCAACGGAACGTTCACCACGACGCAGACGGTGAACTTCGAGGTTCCCAGAGTGACCGTGGCAGACGGCGGTTCGATCACGGTGGACACGGATCCGCTCAACGCGTTCAAGGTCTTAGAAAGTCTCACGTTTGGCCCGGGGGCCGCCAGCATCGAGTGTGATAATCTCGTGGTTGGGCGTGAAGGTCAGGCGTGCATGCTCTCCGCTTTCGATCCCACGGCCACGCTCGCCGTAACTGGAACCGTTGAGTTGCTTGACGACACGCAGTACCTATGCAGGCTGGGCGATGAGGAGAATAGCCCGATTGTGTCGTCGACAGGCAACGTCGCTCTGGCCGGCACGCTGACCCTCGAAGCGGTCGAGAAGTTGGGGCTGTTCGGACCACCGGGTCAGCAGGTGCCGTAT
>Ga0180437_10011786_pt1 | contig 10438 bp, 11 predicted proteins | sample SS_ome_4_FD_132410 | JGI IMG/M metagenome (GOLD analysis project Ga0180437, IMG submission 132410) | Hypersaline lake sediment archaeal communities from the Salton Sea, California, USA - SS_3_D_1 metaG | ecosystem: Environmental > Aquatic > Non-marine Saline and Alkaline > Hypersaline >... | reverse complement strand
GAAACGATTTAGGTTGACGAATCCTCTTGCCACGATCCTTACGCTAGATAAAGCTATTCTTCAGCCTGAGTATCTCCTGCTCAACGTGGGCGCCCTGTGCTTTGAGACGTCTTATAGCCTGTTCTATTTGATCATGCTTGTAGCTATCATTGAGGTCATCTAGCCTATCATATAAACCAGCCCGCCTGCCGATTCTGAAATTCAGCCTTTCCTCATCGGCCAAAGACAAATACTTATCGATGATATCAAGACACTTCGCCTTATCCTCTGGCATTTTGCCTTCGACTTCCATTAGTAAGTTAAGTATGTGGTCACTCTTAACATAGCTGGTAACGTGCAGGTTCTCGATGAACGCAGCTGTTTCCCGAACTACTTCATCCTCTGTTTGCAGCTCGAAGTCTCCATCCTGTAGATTTGCCCACAGCGGGATAGCCGGGGACACGTGGAGGCTACGCAGCCTGACATAATCGGGGTCGATCTCGTTCAACACTCTGGCCGTTTGCAGAGCATGTTTTTGAGACATTTTCTTACCCCCGAGGCCCGGCATAACATACTCGCACAGAGAAATGCCTGCTGCTTTCACCTTCTTCCCACCTTCAATATGACTCTCGGCAGTGCAACCTTTCTCCATGTAAGCCAGCAGGGGGTCGTAGCCGGTCTCCAGTCCGATGTGGATCCTGTCCAGCCCGGCATCCTTGAGTTCCTTCAACTCCGATACGGACTTTCTGGCTGCCGTGTGAGACCGGCCATATGTAGTCACTCTGTCCAAGGCGGGAAAGGTTTTTCTCAGGAAGGAGATCACCTGGATTAGCTCAGGAGCGCGCATGAGCAGGGTATTGGAATCTTGAAGGAAGGCTGTCTTGCCTCCTGTCCCGAGCCATAGGGCGACATGGGACGCGCATGGACCGTATTGAGATTGATTCAAGAGCATTGCTGCTACCTCTCTCACGTTATCACCATAGCCCATCTTCCAAGCCATTTCCTTGATCCCTTCGCTGATGGCCTTGACCGCCTCAATATCCCTGATAATCTCCCCCACTGCCCTCAGCTCAAACTTGCTGCCCTTATATACCGGGCAGAACAGGCATCTATTCCAGGGACAATTCCTGGTCGCCCTTATCAACAGGGAATAAGCTTCGCTGGGAGGTCTGATGGGACCCAACTCAAAAGTACGGCTGAGCTTCTCTGCAATCGAGTAACTCAACATTGCTTGGATTTTAGCGTGCCGACGTGGAATAGGCAAATAGACTTTGTCCTCTTATCATGGTAATATCGGCATTTTGGAATGAGGCAGATTGAACTAGTCTCTCTTGATGCTGAAGGCACACTGGTAACATCCGATTTCAGCGAAACCATATGGCATGAGGCTATTCCTGCGCTCTATGCTCACAAGAAGGGGCTTAACCTTGCTCAAGCCAAGAGGTGCATTACAGAGGAATATAACAAGGTCGGTGTTCATAGGCTGGAATGGTATGATATTGAATATTGGTTTAGCTGTCTGGATTTGGGCTCCTCCGAGCCAGTGATAGAAAGCTGCCTGAATAAGATAGCTCATTATCCCGAGGTCACGGAGGTGCTTTCTTCCTTAGCGGGTAAATACCGATTGGTTGTTGCTTCAGGCACGCCCTTAAAGCTACTCGATTACTTACTGCGAGATATCAAACCATACTTCGTTCGAATCTTCTCTTCCATTTCGCACTATAGACAGGTAAAAACCCCTGGTTTTTACCTCAAGATATGCGAAGAGATGGCCGTTGAACCAGGCCAGGTCATCCACGTCGGCGATAGCTGGCAGTTTGATTTCCTTAACGCCAGCCAGGCTGGCATAAATGCCCTGTATATCGACAGGTCAGGAGCAAACCATAAGGATTCTCTTGGTGATCTGACTGCCCTCAAAGACTTGCTCGTGTCCTCAGCGTAAAACAGACTGACGTCTGGCTCAAAGCTTGCGCGGCAACCTAGACACGGCGAGTCATCTTGAGTTAAAATACGTCAGCTAGCCAATGCCGAAGAGAGCATCCCCTGAAAACACCTCCCCCAACAGCAAATTCAACTTGTCTACACCAGAGCTAAAGGAAATGGCCAAGCAGCTACGGCGTCACGTCATCACCATGATAGCTACGGCAGGCAGTGGGCATCCTGGTGGCTCCCTGTCAGCAGCAGACATTATCACGGCACTTTATTTTAGAGTCCTACGCCATGATCCCAAAGACCCGCAATGGCCAGAGCGCGATCGATTCATATTGAGCAAAGGACATGCTGCGCCAATCTTGTACGCTGCCCTGGCTGAAACTGGCTACTTTCCCGTAGAAGAGCTGGAAACACTGAGAAAGATGGACAGCCGTCTTCAAGGACACACTGATAGGACTCTCACCCCTGGTGTAGAAATGTCGGCCGGGTCGCTAGGTATGGGTCTATCCTTTGCCATTGGAGTCGCCCTGGCTGCCAGGCTGGATTCTAAGACCTACCGCACGTATGCCCTCCTTAGCGATGGGGAATGTGAGGAAGGACAAACCTGGGAGGCAGCTCTTGCAGCAGCCCACTTCAAATTGGATAACCTAACGGCTGTGGTTGACTGTAATGGCATACAGCTCAGCGGACGGACTTGCGACATCATGGACCTTGAGCCTCTCATACAGAAATGGCAGGCCTTTGGTTGGCATGTCATTGACATAGATGGACACGGCTTCGACCAAATCTTGGCTGCTTTCGCCGAAGCCGAGAAGACGAAAGGCAGGCCCACCGTGATCACCGCCCGCACCATCAAAGGCAAGGGAGTTAGCTTCATGGAAAACAATGTAGCGTTTCACGGTAAGGCGCCGACTCCCGAAGAAACTGAGAGGGCATTGAAGGAATTAGAGTAGGCATGGGTGAAGCGTCTACGCGGGAAATCTACGGCACGACTCTGGTAGAGCTAGGCAGGCAGAACAAGGACATTATCGTCTTGGATGCCGATTTGTCAACTTCAACGATGACCAATTCTTTCGGCCGTCAGTTTCCTGAGCGTTTTTGCGACTGCGGTCTACAAGAGCAGAATATGGTCGCTATAGCCGCCGGCCTGGCCGCTTCGGGCAAAATTGTCTTTGCCAGCACGTTTGCTGTCTTCGTGATCTGCCGCTGTTTTGACCAGTTGAGGCTATGCATTTCCCAGCCAAATCTAAATGTTAAGATCGTAGCTACCCATGGTGGCATAAGTGTAGGAGAGGATGGTATTTCGCATCAAGCAATTGAGGACCTGGCCCTATCTTGCGCTCTTCCCAGTTTCACTGTGGTTGTTCCGGCGGACGCGATAGAGACTGCCGCAGCGGTGAGAGCAGCGGCAGGTACCTACGGACCTTTTTATATCAGGCTGAGCCGCCCCAAGACACCGATTGTCTATCCCGAGGGCTACTGCTTCACACTGGGCAAGGCGGTAACGATGAGACAGGGCAAGGACGCAACTACTATGGCAACGGGCATCATGGTGGCTAGGGCTCTGGAGGCCGCAGATATCCTAGCCAGGCAGGATATTGATTGTCGGGTAATCAACATACATACGCTTAAACCTCTGGACGAAGCGACCATAGTCCAAGCAGCTTCAGAGACAGGCGCAGTTGTCGTTGCCGAAGAGCACCTGGCCCAAGGTGGTCTTGGCAGCCGAGTTGCTCAGATACTAGCCGGCCAGAAGCCAGTGCCGATGGAATTTGTAAACCTTGGTGACAAATACGCCATGTCAGGCAAAGCTGAAGAACTGCTTCAGAGATATGGATTGACGGCCGGACATATTGAAGAGTCAGTGAAATCAGCGGTCAAGAGAAAATGAGATTCCCAGGTTGGGACTTGCGGAGGAAATCATGTGTTACAGATTGGACCTTGGCTCGGGCTTTTGTTCCACTGACACCTACAGCCCATGCCCTAAGTCAATATATCGGTTCTGAAAACCTTTCCAGCTTCCTCCTTAATGCCAGCAGATTGAGTACATCTTCTTTGTTGTATTCCAGCAACAAGTCCAGTGCCTTTCTATCATGGTCAATCTGATATCTCCACCAAAGCATGGCTGCCTGTGCACCAGCAATACCCTGCAACCGCCGAGGAATTCCTAACTGCTGCTCCACTGCCTTGAAGCCACCATACAGGTTGTTCCTCCAGCAATCATGCATCAGGTCGCGGTGACGAAAGTGCTCTCTCAAGTTTACCCCCAAGCGAAAACCTATGAATGGAATATCGAAGCGGCTGCCATTGTATGTATAGATGGTGTCCACACGACGCAAGTTTCTGATCAAGTTACTTCTGGTCGCCTCATTTCCGACTAATTGAACCAGGCTGTTTGTACCGTCAATGGCCAAATAGATGCCAATAACGGTTATCTCGTCGTAAAATGAGCACAAGCCTGTCGTTTCAATGTCAAGATAAGCGTCAAATGGTGGCTTCAAGCTGCCGCCTGCCTTTCCAGAACTACTGCTCTGCCATATGATAGCATATGGCAGTGAGAATGAGGCGGCCTGCTACGCATATGCTGGCCACTTGGTACCATCGCGGGCTGGCAGCAAAAAGGTATCAACCAAGACAACTGTGAAAGGAGAGCGGATATGACAGAGTGCAAATCGGAGCGAAACAAGGCAAACTGTAATTGCACCTATGAGCCATGCCACAGAAAAGGCATTTGCTGCGAATGTCTAACCTATCACTGGCGGGTAGGTGAGCTACCAGCCTGCCTTTTCCCTGACGATGTGGAAAAGACCTACGATCGCTCCATTGAGAGATTCATTGAGACCTACCGGAAGAGAAGCCGGTAGTGAACAACCGGCCAGAATAGATGGCCAGACTGCGAAATAGTCTGCTATACTTCTTCCAGTATGCCAAGAACAGATAATCGTGCTGACAATGAGCTTCGCCCGGTGCGTATAGTACTGGGGTACCAGAGTTTCGCCGAGGGTTCAGCTCTGATCGAACTGGGCAAAACAAGGGTATTGTGCTCTGTGAGCATGGACGAAAGGGTGCCCCTGTTTCTTAAGGGTGGCGGTCAGGGTTGGGTTACTGCCGAATATGCCATGTTGCCTCGTTCCACTCTTACTCGTACGCCGCGCAACAAATCAGAGGGAAGAAGCCAGGAGATTCAACGTATCATCGGGCGCAGCTTAAGAGCTGCGACTGACTTAGCCATTCTGGGAGAGCGGACGTTCACGGTAGATTGCGATGTACTGCAGGCAGACGGCGGCACCAGAACAGCGGCTATCACGGGCGGATACGTTGCTCTATATCACGCCTTCCACAACCTGAGAAAACAGGGAATACTGCCAATTATGCCATTGAACAAGATGATAGCCGCTACCAGTGTTGGTATCGTGGGCGGCAATACGCTGCTTGACCTGTGCTACCAGGAAGACTATCAAGCCGAAGTTGATTTCAATGTGGTAATGACCGACAAGAACGAGTTTGTGGAAATCCAGGGGACGGCCGAAGGCAAACCGTTCACTAGAGAAACGACTGATACCTTGCTCTCTTTGGCGCGACAAGGGATAGTCAAGTTATTCAAGATACAGAAGGAAACATTGAGAGCTCTGTCCTGAGTCTGTATTCGCGTCCTCCTCTTTTGTTCATTTAGTCTTTGCCCGGGTTGCGTTTGCATTGACGATTCGCCTGTTCTATACTTTGGCTTCACTACAACTTGTGTGAGGTTTTTGGGAAGATGACCCAGTTGGAGTTAGCAAAAAAAAGTACTGTTTCACCCCAGATGAAACATGTAGCCGAGAGGGAAAGCGTAGAGACGAGTTTCATCGTCCGCGGCGTAGCTGCGGGTGAAATCATAATTCCGGCCAATCTCAACCACAGAAATCTAGTCCCTTGTGGCATAGGGAGAGGGTTGAGAACCAAGGTCAATGCTAACATAGGCACGTCTTCAGATTTCTGCGATTTGAACACGGAATTGAGGAAATTGGAGACCGCCATCGGCTTTGGTGCCGACACTGTGATGGATTTGAGCACAGGAGGAGATATCTCAGCTATCAGAAGGGCTATCATGCGCGGCAGCACCGTACCAGTGGGCACGGTGCCCATCTATCAGGCTGGTATTGGAGCTATTGATAATCACGGAGCCATCGTGAACATGACGGTGGACGAGATTTTCGCGGTGATAGAAGAACACGCCAAAGACGGTGTTGATTTTATGACCGTCCACTGCGGAGTGACCCAGGAGTCTTTGGCCAGACTCAAAAGGCAAGGCAGGAAGACTGACATAGTATCCCGAGGGGGAGCGTTCCTTATAGGCTGGATGCTCCACAACGGCAAAGAGAATCCATTATATCAATACTATGACCGCTTGCTAGAGTTGGCTCTCCGGTATGACTTCACTTTGAGCCTGGGCGACGGCTTGCGACCTGGATGCTTGGCTGATGCCACCGACAGGGCCCAAATTCAAGAATTGATTACCCTGGGCGAATTGGTTGAACGAGGCAGAGAGGCCGGTGTTCAAGCTATGGTTGAAGGGCCCGGACATCTGCCGTTGGACCAAATCGCCGCCAATGTCCAAATAGAAAAGAGCCTTTGTCGCGGGGCACCTTTCTATGTTCTTGGGCCTCTAGTAACCGATATAGGTGCCGGCTACGACCACATTACTGCCGCTATTGGGGGAGCAATTGCGGCTGCCGCTGGCGCAGACTTCTTGTGCTATGTTACGCCCACCGAGCACCTTTCCCTACCCGGCATACAAGATGTCAAAGAAGGGGTAATCGCCTCCCGTATAGCTGGGCATGCTGCTGATATCGTTAAGGGTGTACAAGGTGCCAAGGAATGGGATGAACAGATGTCTAGAGCTCGCAAGGCACTTGATTGGAAGACTCAAGCCGAATTATCTCTGGACCGAGAACTCTCACAGCAAATTCATTCCAAGATACCGGCTGACGGAACGACTTGTAGCATGTGTGGCAAGTATTGCGCGATGGCGATAGTGGAGAAATACCTCGGCATCTCGACACCCAAATGCTGAAGTAGCCATCAGCTGACAGATCATAAGTGAAGAAATGAAAGCAGAAATAATACCCGTTGGTACGGAGATTCTACTAGGCAATATAGTTGATACCAATTCCTCGTTTTTAGCCAATCAATTACCCTTACTGGGAATCGATCTGTACTTCATCTCCACAGCAGGCGACAATCAGAAGAGACTGGTGGATACCTTGAAACGAGCCTGGAAGAGGGCAGACCTTATTATCACCACGGGCGGATTAGGGCCCACCCAAGATGATATTACGCGGGAAGCCATTAGCAAACTAGTCAATGAAGAGCTCAAAGTCGATGAGAAGCTGTGGCAGGAATTGCAGGACCTGCTCCGCCGCTACCTGGGGGAGATACCACAGAGCAATATCAGACAGGCAACTACTATTCCTTCCGCTCAGGTGATTCCCAATCGCATGGGAACAGCGCCTGGCTGGTGGGTTGAGAAGGACGACCACATAGTCATAGCCTTACCTGGACCGTCCGATGAGATGAAAATGATGTGGCAAGAAGGCGTTCTGCCCAAGCTGGAGCAAAGAGCAACCACAGAGATCATCCTATCCAGGGTAATCAAGACTTTTCGGCTGGCCGAAGCTAAGGTGGATGAAATGGTGTCCTCTATTTCCAAGTTACCGAACCCCACTCTGGCTACCTATATCAACCCGGACGGTGTGTATCTGCGCATTACGGCCAAAGCAAAGGAAAAGACAGAAGCGCAAGGCCTGATCGCTCAAAGCGAACGCCAGATCCGCGACATATTTTCTTCCCACATTTGGGGTGTGGACGATGATACACTGGGTTCCGTCGTTGGAGAGCTGCTCAGAGCCAAAAGCTGGGACCTGGCAACTATGGAATCTTGCACCGAGGGGCTTCTATGCAGCAGCATTGCCAGTGGTCCGGAGAGCTGCAATTATTTCAAGGGAGGATTGCTGGCTTCCTGCGATGAGGCTAAAATAGCGTGCGGCGTGGATGCTGCCATTATAGATGGATATGGCAAGGAAAGCATTCAGGTAGCCAAGGCAATGGCTGACATTGCGCGGAGAAATCTGAAGGCGAATGTTGGCATAGGTATTGCTGGTAACATGAATTTCGATACGAATTCGGGCGAAGCGTTTATAGGCTTAAGCAGTGGTAAATTTGAGAAGACCTTCACCCATCAGCTCCGTGGAAATCGTTCAAGAATGAAACAAAGAGCAGTTTACGCCGCCCTTTTCGATTTAAGAAGGATACTGCTCGAGGAGGTCTAATGCACTTGATGATAGACGGGTATTCAAGCAACCGAGAGATTCTCCGAGACGAACGCTTCCTTCGGAAGTGGTTAGAAGACTATCCGGCTAGGATTGGAATGACCAGGATTTCGCCGCCATACGTCATTAGATACGTAGGGCCTGTGTTACAGGATTGGGGAATATCGGGAGTTGTTTTCATAGCGGAAAGTCATATCGGCATTCACACCTTTGTTGAGCAGAGCTACGTCAACATAGATGTTTTTTCCTGCAAGGATTTTGACGCTGACAAAGCAATAGAAGATTTTCAAGAAGGATTCCAGCTGACTAAGCTGCGCACCTGTCTGATTGATAGAGAATGGCCCAAAGCAGAAACCGCAATCGTCAACCCCCAGAGTTTTGTCTATCATGAACGACCATGACCATGACCCTTACGCTCAGCCTTCTGCCAGTTGGCACGAAGGGACATTCCTGCCACAGAGAGTCTTTGCCGGACTGGAGCCACCTTACTCAGATCTAAGACAAGCCAAGGCTGTAATCCTGCCTGTCCCCTATGATAGCACCAGCGAATGGCGAAGCGGATCTCGCCACGGTCCGCAGGCCATTATCGATGCCTCGGAATACCTGGAGCTTTATGATTTGGAACTTGACCGCGAGATATACAAGGTTGGTATTTCCACCTTGCCTCCACTACAACCGTTGCTGGGTAGTCCCCAAGATATGACTAACAGGGTCTGTAAGGTAGTCAAAGACTTAATACAGAAGGGGAAATTCGTGGTGCTGCTCGGTGGAGAGCACTCTCTTTCTCTGGGAGCAGTTCGGGCTTTCAGGGAAGCATTTCCTACACTTTCTGTGCTTCAACTGGATGCTCATGCTGATCTTCGAGATGAATATTTGGGCACCAAATATGGCCAGGCTTGTGTCATGCGCCGCATCCTCGAGGTTTGCCCTATTTGTCAGGTAGGAGTGCGCAGCCTCAGTTGGGAAGAAAAACAATTCTCAACACAAAAGAAACTGAAGTCCCTTTACATGTCTGACTTAGTATCGAGTAATGCTTCCACGGCTTGGATAATGGACTCGCTTAGCCAAGATGTCTATATCACCATAGACGTAGATGTTCTGGATCCTTCCATTATGCCAGCGGTAGGCACCCCTGAACCTGACGGCATGTCATGGCGCCAAGTCATGGATATACTGAGGGCGGTCACGCTTCACAAGCATGTAGTGGGCTTCGATCTGGTGGAATTCTGTCCGGCGGAAGGTTCACACTCCTGCGCTTTCCTACTGGCAAAACTGGCCTACAAGCTTATCGGTTGTGCCCTGCCTCAGAAATGAGGCTGAAGGGCAGCACAAGTCTAGGTAGGGCGTTCGGTGTTCTCCTGCAACTCTATTGTACATGGTTCGTTCTCTTTCCCTTGTTTGCCATTTCGGTGAGGTTGAAGCCACTGGTAGACTGTCCTGTCTCCCTCCTCTGGCACATCCTAGTTAGCCACTTTGTTTTTTGGTCGCTACCTCTCAGAACACTGGACGGAGTCAGCGATTGGTCCTCATTCGGTTGACCGCCTGGCTTCCCTGAGTCTTCGAACAAGTAGAATCAAGCTTATGCCGCCAATAACTATGTAGCCAGCATAGTTGATAAACGCTTGCTGGGCAAAACCTGCAATGTTCCACAACGCATGAAGCATTACCGCCATGACAAACACCCCTAGTACAACTGGATTGAATGGTCTTCCCGTCCGCTCGCGCTCGCCCCAGAGCGCTGCACATATTAGGCCAGTCCAAGCCGCATGCCCAACTGGTGACAATAGCCCACGTATCACAAGTATCTGCTCCAGTACCGCAACATTCCCCTGGGACTGTATAAGAGCGACCAGTCCGTACCCCATGGTTTCTAACGCAGCAAAGCCCATTCCGGATGCGACTCCAAAGAGCAACCCGTCCGCCTCCGAGCGGTACCGTGCTCGAAAATATATGGCAATCGGAAAGATGAGCTTGGTACTCTCTTCAATCAAGGCCACAATGAACAGGCTCGAGATAGTGAGCGTACTCAGCGTGGCATATTCCAGAAATCCCGCGGTCATCACGCCAATAACGCCACCGACAAGGAAACAAGCTGCCGCTATGCTGAGTGGTGCCTGGATATGAAGTAACTTGTCCACGGCACGCTCCTGGCCGTAGAAGAATGCCACAAAGGCCACAGGGACAACGAAGGCTCCAAGAAGGAGGACGGTGGGTACCAG
>Ga0180437_10011784_pt1 | contig 10438 bp, 16 predicted proteins | sample SS_ome_4_FD_132410 | JGI IMG/M metagenome (GOLD analysis project Ga0180437, IMG submission 132410) | Hypersaline lake sediment archaeal communities from the Salton Sea, California, USA - SS_3_D_1 metaG | ecosystem: Environmental > Aquatic > Non-marine Saline and Alkaline > Hypersaline >... | reverse complement strand
GCCACGCCCTGAGCGTATCCCGGCGTGTCGTAGAAACCCACTTCCACCGGATTGGCCGCTGCGGAGACGTCCACTACCCGCAGGCCGCCATACGCAGCGGCGACGTAGGCATAGTTCCCAACGACCGCCACGCCCCGAGCCCCCCCCGGCGTGTCGTAGAAACCCACTTCCACCGGATTGGCCACTGCGGAGACGTCCACTACCCGCAGGCCGCCATTCCCATCGGCGACGTAGGCATAGCTTCCAGCGACTGCCACGCCAAGGGCATACCCTGGCATGTCGTAGGAGCCCTCCTCCGTTGGATTGGCCGGTGTGGAGATGTTCACCACCCACAGGCCATCATCCCCATCAGCGACATAGGCATAGCCCCCAGCAATAGCTACGTCTTGCACGATATCGGGCAGCGGGGGCGTTTTGCCTACCACGGACGGGGAGGTTGGATTGGAGATGTCGAGGATCGTCAGACGATGTCCCTCACCAACATAAGCGTAGGACCCCTGCACGGCAACGGCATAGGTAGGACCACCAATGCAACCTACCAACCTGACATTTTGGGCATCGGCCATAGCAGAGACAGGGAGCGCAGCATTGGCTATCCCACCGGTCTGCATCTCACTCGGCACGAGCAGAATTATGGACACGACAAGAAACATCAGGATTAGCATTCGCGCGTTCATTGTTCCACTCCTCCAGTGAGAGTTGGCACGCAATCTATGTGCATTCTGGCAAGCCCCTACAACACCGATTGTGAAAAGAGAACTCGGTTTGACCCGAAAGAACTACAATCCATGGCCTTCCCCTATGTCGCAAAAGGTCAAACCGTGCGCCACAGACGCCAAAGCGCCCCGACGATGTGACACAAAGGTCACCCACCGGGGCGCTCGCACGTCTCGGAAAAGCACACAGTTGGAAATGTCAGTGGACACCCGCTCGCCCATGTCGCCTCCCGTGCAAACAGCGGAAACCACTCACATAGGAACGATCAATATTATACTACAGTTTCCCTCCACGCGCAAAAGAAAACCACGGATCGCAGCGATGAAGAATAAATGCCCGCTTCGGTGCCGATCCGACGAATTCCGCGTGTGACGACCCTGCTGCCAACGCCTCAAACGTGCTTGGACAGCCGCAAATCGCGCAGAAAGGTGAAGTACTCTTCATCGCTGCATGGATCGAGAAATACACGATCTGCCCGCACTGCCTATTTCCATATCCGTGGTTATCTCCCAGGGCGCACTTACTGCTCACACGCACCACCAAAGCGCCCAGGCTCAGGCAAACCAATCTTGACTTTCTGCCTCAGAACGCTATACTATCAAGAGATCTCACGTCGCGGATAGTCAGCCACTCACCCTGGCAAAGCGCTGACAATAGGCAGTCCCCAGCAAAGAGAGAAGCCGGCAACTCGATATCCACCCAACCTTCACAACGACAAGGGAATAGTGATTATGTCTACCTTACCCCACCTCGCAAAATTGGTTCCCGAAGCTCAAAAGCGATTGGTCGAGTTCGGTGCACCCTTGTTGCTGACCGAGGCTGAAGGACGGTTGGCCCTGGCCGAACGAAAGATCACGGATTTCGAGCAAAAGTACGGGACGACGATTGCCCAACTGCGTCAAGACGGTTTGCCCGACGACGCCAGCGTGGAGATGCACGAAGATTTTGTCGAATGGTCAGGCTGGCAACGCACCCACGAAGAATCGAGTCAGATCCTCACCTCTCTAAAACCGTTCCTGGAGAGATCTGTTGCTGGCACTGCTACAAGCTAGAATCACCAGTATCTGGTCTATCCGGCCGAACTTGTGGCAGAGATCACTGTCACAAGAGTTGACTACAACTCCTTCAAGCTCAAGGTGATCCTCACTGACGGGAGCACGCTCCGAATCAGTGAACAGCACTACCGCGACACCCTGGAGCAGTACGTCTACTACTGGCTCGATGTGGACCATCGCCTGCTCGTTGGTTGGGACAACGCTCCTCACCACTCCCACCTGCCAAGCTTTCCCCATCACAAGCGTGGGCTCGCAAGACAACAGGCAACCATCGGAGGAAACCACCCCTGAGGAAATCCTCTCCGTCATACGTGCTCGTCTGTCCTGACGGAAAGAAAACCCGCCGTGCATGCATGGCGGGTCTCATCGCTCCGCTACAACACCGTCACGAATCACCCAGCGTCGTCCGACGCCAGAATCTCTGTCAACCTCTCGCTCACCTCCGACTCGGCGTCCGCGATTTCGGTGGCCTGGGAGGCCGCGATCTCGCCCGAGAGGATTCTCATCCCCTCCTCGTAGATTCGCTTCCCCTGCGTGGTCAGGTTGCCCTCCCGCTTCCGCCGCCAGGCCATGTCCCGCACCGCCTCCGCGACCTGCAGGACATCCCCCGCGTGCAGCTTTTCGTACAGCAACGCGTACCGGACCTTGTGCTCGGCGGGCAGATTCTCGGGGTCGCCACGCAACACACGCCATACCTGCTTCAGCCTGGTTCGCGAGGCCGCGCGCCGCAGGCCAATATTCTCCGCAGCACTGATCGGGATCATGAGGCTGGTGCCCGGCTGGCCCAGCAGCTTGATCCGATAGTACTGGTTGTTGCTTCCGTGCCACTCCCGCTCCTCAATACGCTCCACCACACCCGCCCCACGAACCGGATGAACGATCGCATCACCGGCCTGAAACATCGTCACTTCCTCCCTCTCGCACTATCTCCTGCCGCGATATACGAATCACGCACGCTCTCCCGCCTGTGCGCACTGGATACACACCCGTGTGTCTGGCAGAACTGCCAGGCGATCAGGATGGATGGGTTTTCCACACCTGACGCAGATGCCATACGTGCCCTGGCTGAGCCGCGAAAGCGCCCGCTCGTGGTCTGCAGCCCGCCCCTTGAGCCGCCGCAACAGGGCTCGATCGAGCTCCCAGCGCGTGATCGCAGGGTCCCCCTTGCCAAGCCCATAGTCGGGCTTTTCCTCGAGGGCCTTTTCCAGTGCGGCGATTTGATCACGCAGTTCGTCCAGCTCGCGCTGTAGGATTGTCGCCTTGTCCTCCATGGTCTGCCCCAACTCCAACAAGATGGCTCCGGTGAACCACGTACACCGCCCCTCGTCTCGGCTCCAACCAGGTCCACACCAGGTACAGGATCGGACTCTGGAGAATGCGGGTATAGGATCGGGAACGACGCCCCAGATGGATCCTTCAGACTGCCGAAACAGTGACGTCGCCCGGCGGCGTTTCAGCGGATGGCGGCTGCTGGGATTGCTGGGCTAGGGTGCTATCCAGCCAGTCCAATTCTGCTGCTGCCACGGCCAACCCATACTCCAGCGCCAAACGCTCCCCGAGATCCATACCCTCGTCCATCACCCCGGCGGTCTGCTCCAGATCGAGTTGGTGGGCAGCGACCTGCGTGCGCCGTTGCTCCAGGTAGGCCACCAGGCCCGCCTGGGAGAGGTTGCTGGCCAGGACCAGGCGCATCAGAAAAGCCTTCAGCGAAACGCCCGACCCAATCGGCTGGCCTAACCACTCTTGCAGCACCTGCCTGCCGGCCTCTGTGATGCTATAGATCTTTCGCGGCGGCTTGTCCTGGCGGGACACGACCTCGACCGTCACCAGGCCGTTTTCCAGCAATGCGTGTAGTGCCGGGTAGAGACTTCCAAAACTCGGACTGTCGATCAGCCAACTGAGGCTCTTTAGAAAGCGCTTGATGTCATAGCCAGACATCGGCTGCCGGTTCACCAGGCCCAGGATAAACTGACGAATGCTCACGGTGCTAGCCATAGCGTATTCCGGTACATCACGCTCTGCAAACTACACCGCGATGGGCCTAGCCAGCGACCAATCGGCCAAAATCTCGTGGCCGCTGTCCAGCTCGACTCTGGAGCTGATCCCCTTGAACGGTTCCGCGACCATCCCCATCATCACGATCTCTGGCCTGCTCACCCTGACGTCGTGGCCCTTCACGCACCCTCCGTTGCTTCTCGCTCAACTCCACGTTCAGAGCTTTTGGGCCTTTTGCGGAATAAGCCAGGTGAAACCAGGCAACCTGCCCTTCGTATGGCTCCTTGCCATTGCCTCCAAAGATCTGGCGCTGATGGAAAAATATCTCCTCACCTTCACCGGTAGCAATGAACCCATACCCTTTGCCCGGGTCAAACCGCTTCACCCTGCCATGTCGCTTGGGCACAGGACCCGTCTTGAGGAAACAGGTTGGACACAGCACCGGTACCACTACCTTTGCACCCCACCGCACTAATAAGTCACGGTAGTTGACAGTCAACACAAACCCTCGCCCACATTGCTGACACACCACAACCTGAAGTTGATCGGGCATCGACATCTCCTCCTCCATTCCCCCTCCAATGATCCCCACCTCACGTCCGCAACGTGTCATAGAACATTCTGCTATATGCATCTTCCATCATATAGCATTTTGCCACATTATAGCACAGACCATCGGGACCTACAATCGGCATTCGCGCCACAGCGCGTTCGATGCCCCCTGTCATCGGCCTGTTTGTGGCGATCCGACGGGTGTTGGTGGCTTTTGGGCTGACCTGTGACCCGGCGCTCCAGAGAGGGTGTACACTGGATTGACGCGACCTTCTTGCACGTAGCGCATCACCTCGTTGACACGCAACCCCTTCAAACCCATATCCTCGGCCGTGCGCCCGCGTGCACAGAAATTGGTGCCGTGTGTCACGCACGCCAGCCGAACCATGGCCTCAATGGCCCAGGTGCCGACGCCGAACTGGGTGCCCAGCGAGGCCAGGGGCACCAGGCTGAACGGCACGTCTTCAAAGATATAGCGATGGCGCAGGTTGCGCGGCGCTTTGATCCCCTGGTATCCGGGATTGGCCTGGATGGCCTCGTACAGGGTTTTCCCCTGCGCCGAGTAGGCATCCTTCAGCCACCTCAAGGCCGGTCGAGCGCGTACGCCCAGCGCGGATGCGATGGTCACCCGCTCCCGATCCAACACTTCCAGCACCTGGGCTGTAGAGCGGGTCACGCCGTCGATATAGAACTGGAAATCCCCCTTGGTGCGTTCGATCCATCCGGCGTTGAGCAACGTCAGCGCCGGGTGAAAGATGGCGCCCATGTTGTCGAGGCTGGTGTGCAGCACGTTGGGAGCCGGTATGAATCGCGGATAGGCCTCACAGATCTTTTCCAGCACGTGACCCGTATGTACTGCCGGCAGGGCAGCCAGTGGGACGGCGTTCTTGCGACGAAAGATGCGGGCCTGCGCTGGACCGGTGCTGCGGCTGGCGAACATAAAGGTACCCGCTTCGGCCACGACGATGTCCGCGGTGCAGCCCTGCCGGTTCAGGATCTGACGGAACTCGAGTGCTCCACCGGTGCGACCTGGATTCAGTATCACGATCTGACCATCGCGCAGGTGAGGCGCACAGGAACGGGCAACCCCCCGATGGCCCGAGGCCGGGATGACGACCATGATCACGTCAGCGACCGCGAGCGCCTCAGCGATGTCGGAGGTCACCACAGCCAGACGACCAAGACGGGACGTGCCATCCTCGTACTCTAGCTCGATCTCGCCGCGCAGAGCGATCTCGCCGATGCGCTCAGGGGTACGGTTATACAACGTCACCGGGAAACCCTTGATCGCCAGGTCAGCCGCCATCGCCTTGCCGCCGTGGCCGGCGCCGATCACTGTGAAACGCGTCACCTCACTCATCAAGCACCTCCTTCCCTTTCGCAGGCCTGTATAGGCGACCCTTTCGTCCGCCCCATCCAGGACAGATCCGCCACCTCACCGAAATGGTCGCGGAACAATCGATAGTACACCAGTTCCTCCTTGGTGTTGAGCACCCACCCGTTCGGCAGAGTGCGCTCACGAACGAACTGATCGTCCGTGAGCCGTTTTTCGGCGTACCGGGCCAGGAGATCGCCCACCCCAGCGCCCTGCCAGAACTTTTCCTTCCTGCGCCACAATACCTCAGACGGAAGCAAAGCGTCCAGTGCCCGGCGCAAGATCCATTTCTCTGTCGCCCCTTCTTCCTGTCTCAGCTTGAGTCGCGAAGGAATGTGCAACGCATATTGAACCACATCGGGATCGAGGAAGGGCACATACGCAACCAATCCGTGGGCGCTGGCAGTGCGGTCGACCCGCTGGAGAGCCGTATTGTGCAGCCTACGGACGATATCCACCAGCTCGGCGGAAAGTTGATGCGGCTCGACCGTCGCCAGGTAAGCGTATCCGGCAAACAGCTCGTCCGCGCCTTCACCGGAAAACACAGACCCCACATAGTCACTGGCGCGTCGAGCCACGAGATAGTTCGTAACCGAAGAACGGACCAGGAGCGCGTCGAAGGATTCCAGGTGATAGATCACCTCTGGCAACACCGCCACGATCTCGTCCAGCGTACAAAAGACCTCGTGATGCTCCGAGCCCAGGAAATCCGCCACTCGCCGCGCGAACTCTAGATCTGGTGCACCTGGGAATCCCACCGAAAAGGTGTGTAACTCGCGCACGTGAGGTTGCGCCAGGGCCGCCATCGTGCTGGAATCCAACCCGCCGGAAAGCCAGCATCCCATCACGTCGCCATCGACCCGTCTGCACACTGCTTGCTCCAAACGCAGACGCAGCTCAGCAGCGATCTGGCCGACATCCCGTTCCAGGGAAGAACAGCAGTCCAATTCGGAAAAGGTCTGGACACCCTCCCGACTGTCGTACCAACATCCAGGCGGAAACTCTCGGACCTCGCCTGTCACTTCGAGCAGAGCCTTGACCTCCGATGCAAAGCACACCACCCCATCATCGGTTCGGCCATAGTACAGGGGTCGCACGCCGAGCGGATCGCGCGCCAAGAAAAGCCCATCCGGCGTTGCGGCAGCAAGTGCAAAGGGTTTTCGCTTCCTGCCCAACGCCGCAGGATCGGGTATAGGTGGGCTGTCCCCATCCCAAGCCGCCTGCTGCTGCAGGGTCGGCGACGTGGGCACCACCTGAACGTCAGGCCAGACCGCACCCAGCGTCGCGCGCCGAGTCTCGATCACCTTGGAGCCCGCCGGTCCCCGGTGCATAATCCTCTCGAGCATCTTCACTACCAGGTCTTGTTTGCCATCGCAATCAATGCCGACAATTCCTGCCACGATATGTCATTCCTCCTTCCTGTCTTCCCCTTCCTGAACCATACTGGACCCATCCTCTGAACAACGAGCCAATCTCGATCCAACAAAACAGGCCTGGTGTACCGCCACTCGCACGGCGAGTTTCGGCAGGAACCAGGCCAGATCAGATCATCGCGCTGTCAGACGACGAAGGGCTCTTCCTCTTCCTTCAGTTCTGGCAATATCTCACCTTTGTAGATCCACACCTTGACCCCAATGCGGCCATAGGTGGTGTGGGCCTCCTCCTGAGCATAGTCGATGTCAGCCCGCAAGGTCTGCAGCGGCACGCGCCCCTCACGCATCCACGCCTGGCGAGCCATCTCGGCCCCGTACAGCCGCCCCTTGCACATCACCTTGATTCCTTCAGCGCCTCCGCGCATTGCCGCCCGCAGGGCTCGCTTCATCGCCCGGGTATGCGAAACGCGCCGCTCCAACTGAGAGGCGACATTCTCCGCCACCAGTTTAGCGTCCAGTTCGGGCTGCGCCACCTCCTGCACATCCACGGAGACGCGCTTGCCAGTCATCACCTCCAGGTTCCTGCGCAGGGCCTTGACAGAAGACCCCTTCCGTCCGATGACGATGCCGGGTCTCGCCGTCCATATTGTCACTGAGACCTGATTCGGGAATCGCTCAATCTCGATACGGGAGATACCGGCGTGCCCCACCTCCTGCCCGACAAACTGGCGAATCTCTAGATCCTCGTGCAACAGGTCGGCATACTCGTCGTTCTCCGCATACCAACGCGATTTCCAATCTCGAATCACCCCCAGCCTGAACCCATAGGGATGAACCTTGCGTCCCAAATTCGACCTCCCTAATTAGGCACGATATCAACACCACGTCACGCTGTTGGGAAGCAGGTCTCACTCATCCTCGACGTCACCTGCATCTCGGCATTGTCCAAATCGACGCCCTGTACGGCTGCGATCTCCCCGGCGAGGAGTGTCACCCCTTCATCGTAGATTCTCTTCCCCACTGTCGTCAGCCGGCCCTCTCGCTTCCTGCGCCAGGCCATGTCCCTCACTACCTCAGCAACCTGAAATACATCTCCAGCGTGCAATTTGCCCTTCAAAACCTCGTACCGCTCTTTGTGATTGTCAGGTAGCTTTTCCGGATCGGTCCGCAGCACACCCCACACCCGCTTCAGTTTGGACTCTGGGATCGCCCGTCGCAGGCCAAGCGTCTTTGCGACCTCGATCGGAACCATCAGACAGACACCGCGCTGGCCCAGCAGCCGGATCCTATAGTACAGGTCATTGCTCCCGCGCCACTCTCTTTCCTCGACACGTTCCACGACACCTGCCCCACGAATAGGGTGTATGATTGGATCCCCAGCCTTGAACATGCTTACTTCCTCCATTTACCCCCGCGCTCATCACTCGCTGCACGCCAATCTCCCTGCCAATCAACTGCCGGGCATCCACCCCGCCGAACTCACGCCATCACGATACACGGTCCCTGCCCCGGCGCGTGTGCCCTGCCGAACAGCTATCTGCTAGAGATCGGGTTGCGCTTGTAGCGATACACAATTCGCCCTTGCGTCAGGTCATAGGGCGAGACCTCAACCTTGACCCGATCACCCAGCAGGATACGGATATAGTACTTGCGCATCTTGCCGCACAGGTAAGCCAGGACCTCGTGGTTGTTGTCCAACCTTACCCTGAAGCGGGTGCCCTTGAGGGCCTCCATCACTGTTCCCATCATCTCTATCTTTTGTTTACTTGGTTTGACGTCGTCCTTGTTCACGCGTTCTCGATCCATCACACTCTACCCCCGATATCGTCTCTTCTCCTGTCGCTGGCGCTTTTTCTCCCGGCGGACGGCCTTGAGACGCGCGCGCCGCCGCTGTTCGCTCTTGGAGACAAAATAGCGCTTCTTCTTAACCGTACTCAAGATCCGCGCTCTGATAACCTGCTTACGGAAGCGTCTCAGCAGGCTTTCCTGGGACTCCCCAGGCCTCAACTCAACTGTTGGCACTCTGAACTCACCCCCCTTCTTACACTGGAAACGCCCACTACCGACAGAAAAAACCTGGTCGGCCGCTACCCCTCAACTCTGGTCTCGGCACCAACCAGGTCCAAGATCTGCCCTGGAACCCGATATGACAATTCGGAGATCGGAATTGGAAACGATTTCTCCGGAGAGTACCTCAGACTGTCGGAGTAGCAAAGCCGCCCTGAACAACCTCAGGAGATCGTACTTCCTGAAGACACCGCATCACATCACAGCCAGCTATCGGCTGCCAAGCCAGCTATCGACTGCCAAATCGATAGACCACACATGGGTGTGGGAAATTGTACGACACAAGTATAGCATATTTCGTTATATAATTAGTCAAGTATATAACAATTTGTTATATTATATCACGAATCGCCAGAGCTGACAAATGGAATGGCAACGTGGGCGTTTCAGTTTGGGGGCAAACTGCCGACTTGACAAACAAATTCTTTGTGGTATACTATACCCTAGTAGAGTATATTGGAGGTGTGGAACATGCCGATCTATGAGTATCTGTGCGACGAATGTGGTGAAAAGTTCGAGTTGTTCGTGCGTTCAATGTCCCAGAAGGGCACCCTCACCTGTCCTAATTGCGGGAGCGAGAAGGTCCACAAGGCCATCTCGCTGTTCGGCGTCGGGGGCGCAGGCGGGAGCAGCAAGGCCAGCGCCGCTTCCTGCGGACCGGGCCCTGTCTGAGGGACAAGCCGTTAGGAGGCCGTGAGCCTCCAGTCAGGGGGAGAGTTGAAGCTAGCCGATTCATCCGCCAAGGCCGATCTGCTGAGACGTGTGCGGCGCCTCGAAGGCCAGGCACGCGGGATCGCCAGAATGATCGAGGAGGACCGCGACTGCAGCGAAATCCTGCAGCAACTGTCCGCCGTCCGGTCCGCCGCCCATCAGGCTACCGTGGCACTCGTGCGATCCTACGCCACCGAATGCATGGTGTCGGACAGCTCGCCCGAGGAGATCGCCGAAGCGCTGTCGGTGGCGTTGTCAAGATTGGCGTAGAAGAAAATTGCAAATTGCAGATTGCAAATTGCAGATTGCAGATTGCAGGTTGAAAATACAAGTGAAGGAGTGATAGGATGCCTATTCTGAATACCGAGATTGCAGAACAGGTGAAGCAGGAACTGGCCGGGCTGGCTGGCCCGGTGCGGCTGGTGATGTTCACCCAGGAATTCGAATGTGACTATTGTAGCGAGACCCGGCAACTGGTCGAGGAGATTGCCGAACTATCCGATCAACTGACAACCGAGATCTATGACTTTGGCACCGATAAGAAAAAGGCCGAGGAACTGGACGTCGACAAGATCCCGGCGATTGCCGTCATC
>Ga0180437_10011783_pt1 | contig 10439 bp, 29 predicted proteins | sample SS_ome_4_FD_132410 | JGI IMG/M metagenome (GOLD analysis project Ga0180437, IMG submission 132410) | Hypersaline lake sediment archaeal communities from the Salton Sea, California, USA - SS_3_D_1 metaG | ecosystem: Environmental > Aquatic > Non-marine Saline and Alkaline > Hypersaline >... | reverse complement strand
TCATCAAAGTCAATACCATACTTCTTACAGGAAGTCAAGAGACTTCTCAACAGTCCTTTTAATATAGGTTTAGCATCAAATTTCATGCTACCTCTATATCACATAAAAAAATATAAGTCAAGACCCTTGACACATTACCCAAATGCATTATATTACTAATCACAAAACAAACAAACAGTAATAGGAGGAAATGATTATGACATTACCAGTATTAAGAAATCAACCTACTTTAATGGATTCATTTTTTGATGATTTTTTCAGACCCACATTCAATAGCGTATTTGAATCAGGATGGAAAAAGGATGATGATGGAAACAACGTGTTTGAGATAGAAGCACCTGGATTCAACAAGGACAATATTGAAGTGGAAATCAATCAAGGTGTAATAACGATTCAAGGAAAAACAGATACAAGGACATTATACAAACGATATCAAGTAGGAATGAATCAAGAGGTAAGTGCCTCAATTAAGGATGGAATTCTATCATTAACATTGATAACTCCACCTGAACAGCAACCAAGGAAAATTGAGTTGAAAACGTAAGAAATAGTCTTCTTTTTGATCAAGAGAATATACTCATTATCTATCTTGAATAGCCATAAGAAAAGCCTAATTATAACACACACTTACAAAGGCCAATAAGGATTAATTTCCCTATTGGCCTTATATTTTCATCTCATCAACTTTTATAAATTCAATATTCTCAATAATTACTTTTCTAATATATGTTGATATAATCTTTTCTGAATACATATCACTATGTAAACAATCAGTATCTTCATTATCTAAACCAATTTCACCAACACATATTTGACAAATAGCATCAACATTTTCTTCATCTTGAAGGCAACACCTTTCTATTGCTGTAACTACATGTTCTTTAAGATTCACATCTTTATCAAAATCATCAGATACAAGTACCTTACACCCAACATGAATATTATCCATTATGTCTTTAAAATGGTCAAATCCTTTCCATGTCTTAATATCATAAGAAGGTTCATTCAATTTCAAAATCTTCCTCTTTTATAAACTCCCAACAGCATTTACATTTATTTAAAAACTCCTGTGCTTCCAATGCAGTAGGCCAAAAGTTATTGCTACCACATGTATCATGTATCGTTCCATCCTTGTGTAGGTATTTGCTATAGAAATTATCATTTGTGGATATATAATATTTACCTAATTTCTTGATTGAATACCAAAATTCTTGAACACTCATCTCATCTAATATTTTATTATACATATTAGTCAATTTCAAAATCTTCCTCAAAGAATGTTACATCACTAATCAGTTCATGAACACATTTGATACCACAAGGACCATCAGCATCATTGCAATACTTTTCTTCATATACATGTGGTTTCTTATGGTAACAGTCCATAACACATTTATCAGCTTTAGGACATTTCACCAATTCAGGATTGCGTTTAACCTCTATTTCTCCATCAGGTGAGAGTATAGGTGGAAATAAATGATCAAATATATAATCTTCATCTTCAATAGCCATATCAGGACTAGTATTAACCAATTCATCTAAAACATCATTATCATACCAAGGGGGTTCAACACTCATATCTCAAAATCCTTTATGTCAAAGAATTCATCATATACTTTTTTAATTCTACATTCAATATTAGGATATCCACCACCATATATAAAGCAATCAGATTCTTCACCATTCAATCCTATTTCACCAACACAAATTTGACATACATCATCCATTATGTTACGGTTTTCATGTAATTCCAACTTATGATGACAATTTTTAATAGAGGTAACATAGCATATATCATCATTTTCTGTCAATACCTTACACCCAACAAAAATATGATCAAATATATATTTTACCTCATTATAATTTTTCCATTTATTCATTTTTCTTTATATCCATAACAGGTGTTAAAGCTGTAACAACTGTATGTCTATTCTTATCATATAATAATCTTATCTTCTTCTTCATAAACACAACATCATATACTCTAACCCTGATTGATATTTTCTTTACAAATACCCCACTTTTCTTAGTTATATTACATAGTTGATTATATTGATCATCATTTATTTCAAGCTTATATCGTTGTTTCAATCGTTTAATGGTATGCTTCTTCTGATTATTCCCCTTCAGGTTCTTAATCTTTTTCTTTTTCACAATACCCCCTTACGATATATTAAATACATAAGAAGCTAAGAATTATGCATATAGATAATCCTAAGATCATTACTTTGAAAATAAAGCTCACTCTTTCTTGCTATATGCCAACATACATTAGAAATCATATGCTCCTTATATTCACCTGTAGGAACAAACCAATACTTCTTCCATGACCATTTCTTTATTTCAGTCTTGTAAATCTCATATTTAGCACCATACTTATATTCATCAAGACAACCAAATACACAAGTAACATCATCATATATCTCAATGACAACATCCCTTATGAAATGATTCTCATCTTTCAAACCACTATATACTCCTATATGGATAGTACTCCAATCTTCACTAAACATAGCACTCTTAGCAGTAATTGTTTTCATTCTTTCATCCCTTCACTCAAGATCACGTTCTATAACATAAAGCTGATTGAACACCCTGAATTGAAAATCCTCATCATTGTCATAGAAATCCTTCTTTGCATAAGCATCTTCCTTCTTAGCAAAGACATGTTTAACACTAGGATGATAACCATCAGTCTCAACAAGCAAATATACCTTATCCATAATAGACTCCTTTATATAAAGGATTAATAATATATATAAACGTATATATCAATATATATACAATGTCAAGCTATATTTTCATCTCATCAACTTCAATAAACTCAATATGACATTCAGGAATATAAGGAACACAACCTTCTGTAAAATTATCATCAGAATCACAAACATTATCACATCCATTGAATATATGCTTATGAGGTTTCCTATGAGGACATTTAGTATTACATTCTTTATGATAAGGACATATGTATAAATCAGTCATGGTGATATATTATTCTTCATGGTATCTTTTAAAACTGTTATCAAGAGTCTCTTTATTCATAGAAAAATAAATACCAAATCTTTCCATATTAATCTTAGCTTCTAAAACAGCCATATATATAATTACATAAGGATCAATATATCTTTTATGATATTCAAAAACCGTATCATGATAAAATGTAAATTTACTATAAGATATTGTCTTAGGATATACATCACTATGTCTATGATGCCATATCGTCCCTGCTCCAAATCCTACTTTATTTCTACAAGCTAAATAAATTGCATGTTGATAATCACTTATCTTAGAATCAATAAAATGTTCAGGTATATGATTAATACCATCAAAGATATTAAATATTGTTGCCATTATATGAACAGCAACCATCTTTTCATGATCTATACTATTCATTAATAAATGCCAAGCTGTAGTCTCCCAACCCGATTTATCTCTTATAATATGATCTTTTTTCAAGTCATAGAAATAAGCCTTATGATTCCCTACATAAACATCAGGATTCACATAGATAGGTAAATTATCATAGGTTATATTTTCAAATCCAAGCTCATCTGCATACATTTCCCAAAATCTATATATTTCATTAAATTCAACAGTTTCCATATTATCTTATCCTTTCCATTATATACCATCTACCTTTTTCCTTATTAACTTGATATAAACAATAATTCCATTCAATTACATAGGGATATTGTCTATAAGGAAAAGGCATTCTAACAACATGTTTATTACTATCCAAAGAAAGATATATCTTTTTTCGATTTGATTTATATCCTGCTAATGTTTTCATGGAAATACCTTTCTTATTATTATAAATAAATTCATCTATAACAAACATAACAGATATATAAGGTAATGTCAATATTAAAATAAATACTTATATAACACTTCTAAAACCCTGTCCCATATGGTGCATTCGGGACACGTAGCAACCGAACATCAATATATATAAGGATATATATAATAATATATACATATATACTCAGTATATACGGTATATACGTGATTTTCGGTTCAAAAATTTATGGAATATATTGCCTACCCAAACGGATCAAACAAATTCTACAAATCCTGTAGCAGAATGATTTCCCCCAAAAAAAGCTTGACAAGTCAGAAAAAAAGTGTTAAGATTATACAGTTGTTTTGGATCATGGCATGGTCCTTGCCTTGACTCCCACATCAACCTTTCGTTAGCAAGGACCATGCCATACTCACCCCCCCGTTACCCTTCACTATGTATCCCATTGTAGACACCACCACATATAGATATCACTCCAACGTCTGATAAGATATATTATGTAAACTTTTTGGTGAAAACAGCACTTAACTATCTAATATCATTACGTTATCATGAGTTACAGGAGCAGACCACAACATGTTGTGGTATGGGTAATGGATTGCTCACAAAAAAAAGTTCATGAGTGCATGTGCCTGATGCACATGCACGTCCATATGCCTTGCCATAGCGTTCCCCCATAGCCCACCTATGCCATAAGCTACCCCACTACAATCCTTGTAGACCCACAAACCCATAAGCGGAAAGGGGTCATTGCAGATTTTAGTGATTGATTTTATTGAAGTAGGGGTTGCCTTTTGGCAATAGACCACATTATTCCACACGCTTTTACTTGTTTGGCCTGAAAAATGATTGTAGGTTCCCTGAAATAATCAATGGGACTCCTACCCTTACAATGGGACTCCTAAAAAAATTGGGGAAAAATTTGTAAATCGCATGGGAGAATGATATATACTTGAGTATATATAATAGTATATATCTTTAATGAGACCATAAAAAAAGGGATAGAGGCTTGTGACCTCTATCCCTTTCCCCTTCATTGCCTGACAAGCAACGATTAGATTCTAAACTCATCCTCTTTAAGGAATTCAAACAGGTTATTCTGTATCAATTCTACTGTACCATTGAATAGATCAGGAATAAAATATCTTTTTTCTTTTGATGTAATCTTATATTCATTATTTATTAATTCTACTGTTCTATATTTAATAGCTTGAATTATAACTTCATCACTACCACTTAATATATGTCCATATGGTTCTGATGTTACGTATATATATGATATATATAAAGTACCATTAGCATTACAGTATGTTCTCTTAAGAATGTTTCCTTTTATAAGATATTGTTTTGCTTGTTTTCTTTTAATGATTATTCTGTGAAGGGTTCCCATGATATACCATCCCTTGATACTTCAAGTGTATTTGCTGTTACCATATCAGGTTTTATAGCGTTTTCCCATAGGACAATGGCATACCATATATCTTTGATAAGGATTTTACCAAGATATTGACCTGTATATAATTGAGTGGAATAGGATATTTCTCCATCTGCATAGAATGGTGCTGACCATTCTATTCTGCAAGCAATGGATTTAGTTTCGAATTCTTGTATTACATTGAATCGTTTTTTCTCATCTAATGCGCTCATTATCTCTTTTCCCTTCACTATATATAAAATATGAAATAAATATTATGAATATTATTATAACTACTGTAAGGATATACATACCATATCCCATACTTACTCCTTTAAGAATACCAAGGACAAATAAAATACATGCTATAACGAATAACCAAAATTGAATTACTAATTTCATTTATCCTTTCTCATCTTTTTGATTAGATCACCTAATATGAACCATATATGATCATAAGCATATTCTGAATTGTCATCAATAAGCTTTACAGCTTTTTCTCCAATTCTTTTTAACTGTATATCGGTTAGTTTCTTTTTCATGATTTGTCTTTTATTCGCCTGTTTTCAGGGTACTTTATCATGACATTGATAGGCATCACCCTACCCTGTTTCAATCAATTTCCCCTTTGGAAACATCACCGTTCATCTGATGAGGATTACTAGGCTACAAACCAAAAGTGGTATTAGTAAGGAACGTCATCCCATAGATCAGGATCAGCAGCAGAACTCTCAAGCATATCAGCTTGAGTATCGAAGTCATTGCTGAAAGACAGAAAGAAATCTTCATCAAGTTCATCAACACAGTTGAAATCAGAAGAATCAATCATTTTATATCTCCTTTATGGAAGGTGTATGTACCAAAGATAAATTAACATACCAATAAAAATTAGAGTTGTCAAGAGATTTCCTAATCCTGCAATAAATTTTATTGCCAATCTTGTATAGAGGTATCGGAAATCTCTTTTGCCTTGTTTCGATAGTTCTGAATATTTGATTTCGTTTTTCATATTATTTGAGATATTTACGAATGATTTTTGTATATTCATGGTCAAAAAGAATGTTGTTCAGGAAATAGGTTCTTTTGTCTTTGACCAACTTAGAGACCTTGTGTATGGGAGCACCAAGATTTTGAGCAATGTCAAGAATCATTTCAGCATCAGTAGAGGATTCATTGTTTGAAAGCTCTTGAGCAGCATAGGAAATTTTCTTTGAAGTCAGTATCATTTGGTATTCCTTTATTTTACAATCCATATTTTCATCAGGTCTTGAGCAGCATCTTTACGGGATTTGGCAACCACCTTGTTACTGTCTGTTAGACTATGACTCCAACCACTACCCTGATAGCTGTTCCATGTTTTGAATACATAACCATAAAGAGTTTTTCCATCATCTGAATGAACTGAATATTCATCTTCACGTACTTTCTTGAATTTCATTTTGATTCCTTTGTTTGCTGTTTTGTTCATGACTATATATACAGCAATATATATGCCAATATATACAATTTTTTTTATTGAATGATTACAGTTGTTTATAATCCGAGTATATACGGCATATATATGTTTTGTGACAAATTATGTCATTTGTATGACAATTATTGCCACCATGAAGGAACTAAAACAGATTCATGTACATTGCCAATATATGATGGAGTGATTAACTCAACTTCAGGATCATCCTTCTTTAGCTGTTCCATGACTTCCTGAACTTCATTTTGGATATCGGGAATTGGTTCAGGATCAGGCAATGATTCAAGCACTACATCAGGAACAGGGGCATCAGGGATATCATCCGAGAAAATAATATCCATTCCCCTTGCTTCACGTAAGACCATCATGAGGAATCTCTTGTTGGTTTCGCCTATCTTAAACAGAAAGGTCTTGAAGGTCTTGTCATTCTCACTTCTGAACATATAAGATTTCCTGTCAATCGCCTTGGTTGAGATGAGACCGTTCTTTGAAATGTTATAAATATATTGTTCTTTCAGTTGTTCATATGTTTCTTTATTCATTATATTCTCCTTTTATTTGAATACTTCTGCTTTTACTTCTATTGTTTGAGGCCATATGATACCTGTATAGGGTCCATAAGGTTTCCCCTTGCCATTCTTTAAGGTCTTTTGCATATTCTCAATAGCTTCTTCTTTTGTGCCATATGACCTTGAATAGATAACACATTGACCATATACATCATATACTTCAAATCCCCATCCACCAAATTGATATACCCTTACTTTCTTTGTAGTTGGAATAGGCTTGATAGGGGGAATGAAAGGTTTTGATCTCCAATTACAATTTGTACACCTGAAGATATTTCTTCTTTGTGTTGTCAATATCCTATCTACATCTTTAAATCTACATCTTGGGCAATATTTCAGTTCCATTGATTTATCCTTTATATGTGTATTTCAAATCCAAAAAAAGAAAGGCATCCACAATGAGGGCATTTGGGGATTCCTTTTTCCATATCTATACCTTCTATCCATGTTATATTATCGGGAATAGGTTCATATTCCATTTCTTCAGGTCTGAATATATGCTTGCAGTTTTCATTATTACATATATACATCATGTCATTTTTCCTTTCTTATATCAATAAGTATTTTGTTTACATCTATATTATTTTCAAAAAAATCTAAGATGTATCCTATAGAAAATACAAAACTCATTGCCATCCATCCCATTATGGTTATAGGGGAACAGATTACCCAACCGATATCCTTCATAGAAAAAGTTTTATTGACAAACAGCAAGCCCATGAATACGAAAAAAGATAATCCTATATAAATTAGAAGTCCTGTCATAATTTAACCTCATCTTCTGTTATAAAATTAATATAACCTGTTATTTCTTTAAGCAGGGTTTCACTTGCTATAGATAATTTATCTGATAGTGTCTGTATTTTATCTGTATCCATAAATGTCTGATCACATTCAGTACATTTATATATTACCTGTTTTATGAGATGTATTTCATCATCTGCACGTAAATCAGCTACTTTAGAATATATCTTTCCACTATTACATACAGGACATATATCACCATCTCTGACTTTGTTATATGTTGTCATTTTGAAAACTGTCTCCTTGTTTCTATCAATACAGTATCTATCTTTTTACGGATATCCTTATTGACAAATGATTCCCTGCATATTGAACACACAAAGGACTTCTGATCTTTGATAGTTACATGTAGGAAGTCCAAAGGGATTACCTGTTCTACAAGAATACCAATATCACATGCAGGGCATTTATCACCATCTTTGAATGTCATACCATCTCCTTTATAATTTAAAGTCTGATTCTGGAAATTCTACATGGTTTTCTATATCAGTATATATTATAGAGTCTATAAAGTCAAGACAATTCTGATATTCATCTAATGGAACATATACATCAAATTTAATCTTATCACAATGGACAGCCATAAAGCCTTTACCTTCAATAGGAAATGTAAAAGCATATCCATTTTGGTAAATGCAATTATAACATTGAATCATTTCAAAATCATTTGATTCAAATGAATCAGCTTTTTCTTGTGGTATATCTGTTATTTCAATTAATTCGAATATATTATTTTTTCTTTGTGGTGTATTTATCATAAACATCATTTTATCATCTTCAATAGAATCTTTAGGACGTGATTGAGTATGCATAGGAAGAATTTTGAAGTTTGAAAAGAATCCTACACATTCACTACTCTTAGGTTTTGCATTGAATACTCCCTTTGAAGAATATTCTTTGCATGTTACCTGCATGATATAATCATCATTATCTGACATTATATAAGAGAATGAATCCAATCTATCACAATATGAACATAGTTTATTAGGGTCTTTTATCATAATAACATCTCATCTTTTTTTATAAATTCTTCATTAGTACCAAGTGTTAATAAACCTCTAAAATCATATTCCCATTTATCAACCATTTCTTTATAAAAAGCAATGATAGTAGTTTCTTTTAAAAGAGAAATAATTTTATCTTCATGATTTAATTCTATCATTGTATTCCTTAGATATTTTTGAATTCAGTATTGATTCTAACTGATTTATCATTGTATTCCTTTATTTTTTTTCTGCCTTCTTCAAGTGCAAAGATAAGATTGTCAATATGTTCCTCATCTTCAAGGATAACATATTCCTCTATATCTATCCATCCTGTAACAAGCATTCTGTAAGAGGCTTTGAGTCTTTTCCACATTCTAAGAAACCAATTGATATCTCCCCATTGAGAAGTCCATACCATTGTTTTATGAAAGCTCATGGTAATTTCTTCAGCTACATTTTGATTATGTTCTATTTCAATTCTTGTCAAATGATCTTCAGAACAACAGGAACAGTTTAAAACATAGTCTATACTGTCTTCTGATTCATATATTTTCATGATGTTTTTTGATATTTCTTTCATTTCAATTCCTTTAATGTTTATATCCACATAGGGAACACCCAAAAGTTTCTACTGCTTCCATAACATTTCTACATTTTGGACATAGTTCTGATTCCCTATAACAATCACATTTATGTTTTATGAGATTTCCATCTAAATCTATATAAGGTACTGCTCTCATATGTTGATACCAAGGAAGGGGATAAGTACAATTAATCCACTCTTTAATGGATTCTGTATTATGTAGATGTTCCATTATCTGACCTCTATATAAACACAGTTCACATGTTGTCATAATAATTTTAGACTCCCTGTAATCTTGTCGATTTCATCAGACCAATATGGTCCTATGGCAATAGCAGTATAAGTAGGTACACCATTGAATTCAGTCTTTCCTGAATCCCTTATTACAGAATATGGAATGCCTGAACGTCTTGCATCATCCGATAGCATAAACAATTCTTGTTCTGTATTAACAGATAATACCACCTTTGTAAAGCTGTTCTTCAACCATATACACAATGGAGACCTATCCCTTTTGGATAAAGCACTAAATAATGCTTTAGGATTCTTCAATACAGCACCCAAAGATGCATGAGCACCTTGAGCTATCATTTTACCTTTCCTCATATTCAAGTCCTTTCTAAGGACTATCACTTGTTTTACTTCTCTCATAACTTCCTATTTCCTCTACCATAGATGGGTATATACGCATATATACACATTCAATAAGTTCATCATCTCTGCATGGTGCTCTATATATCTCTACATATGGAACATCAGGTTCATCAATGATTCTTGATATTTGTGGTTCTTTTTCAATATATACTTCTT
>Ga0180437_10011781_pt1 | contig 10440 bp, 8 predicted proteins | sample SS_ome_4_FD_132410 | JGI IMG/M metagenome (GOLD analysis project Ga0180437, IMG submission 132410) | Hypersaline lake sediment archaeal communities from the Salton Sea, California, USA - SS_3_D_1 metaG | ecosystem: Environmental > Aquatic > Non-marine Saline and Alkaline > Hypersaline > Sediment... | reverse complement strand
TTCGAGTACTACCACCAGATGAATCCGGCAGCCAAGAATGATCGCATAGACGAGTTCGAGTGCGAGCCCTACGTCTACCCGCAGAACATCCTGGGCGACGAACATCCCCAGTTTGGACTGGCCCGCAACAGTTGGCTGACTGGCACCGCCTCCTGGGCCTATCAGGCCGCCACCCAATACATCCTCGGCGTCAGGCCGACCTACGAGGGCCTCGAAATCGATCCGTGCATCCCGAGGGCCTGGGACGGTTTCAGAGTGATCAGGGAATTCAGGAACGTCACCTATCACATCGAGGTCAAGAACCCGAATCACGTCTGCAGGGGGTTGAGGTCCGTCAAGGTAGATGGCAAAGAAATCACAGGCAACATTGTGCTTGATCTCAAGGATGGCAAATCCCACTCGGTGGAAGCGATCATGGGTTAACCAGGTCCCCACCTTCGGCGTATAGCGTCGGCAATACAGTCCGAACGGAAGCAACCCGCAGAGCCCCGGTTGGCTTGGAACACCCTATCAGTTCGCGGAGCCAATAGCCAACTCGACTTTTGGTCGAACTGTGTTACAATCTCTCTCCAGTACCAGTTTTCAGAGAAAGGACAAAGATTGTGAAACACGCGTTGTTTTCCGTGATATTGCTGACGCTGATGGCCCTGGTTGCCTGTGGCCCGCTGCCGACGCCCACTGAGTCGCCTGCCTCACCGACGGACACCCCAAAGCCCACCTCGACCCCAATCCCGCAGGTAAGTGATACCGTCGAGCCTAGTGATCTTGTTGAGCCCGGTGGCATCGACGTTGCCCTGACCTTGGTCACCATCCCTGACCAGGAGACTATCGCCCGGGTTAACGAGGAAGAGATCTCTACCATCGTCTATCAAGAGGAGTTGAACCGTGCCCTGGCTTCCATCACCGACCAATATGGTGTGGACTGGAACGACCCAGAGAACAGGGCCCTCCTCCCCTCGCTTCAGGAACAGGTTCTGGATCAGATCATCGGACGCGTCCTGCTGCGCCAGTTGGCCGGCCAGGAGGAGATCACTGCCGATCCGGAGGAGGTCGAGGCCGAGGTTCTGGCGATACAGGATCAAGTCCAGGCGGACGAGACCATCGCCGACTGGGAGAGCTTCCTCGCTCAGAACCATCTTACCGAGGAAATCCTCCGTAGCCTCATCGCTGACAACATATTGATGGAGGCTCTGGCTGAGCGTCACGGCGGTCCCAGGGCCGTCGAGCACGTGCAAGCAAGCCACATCCTTGTGGAGACTGAGGAGACGGGGCAGGAGGTACTGGACAAACTGGCCGAGGGCGAGGACTTTGGCACGCTGGCCGCCGAGTACTCGACAGACCCCGGAAGCAAGGACCAAGGTGGGGATCTGGATTGGTTTCCGCGAGGGATGATGGTACCCGAATTTGAAGAGGCTGCCTTCTCCTTGGAACCGGGCGAGACCAGCGGCTTGGTACAGACGGCCTATGGCTATCACATCATCCAGGTCCACGAGAGAGAAGAGCGGGAAATGGATCCCGCCCTCTACGCGCAGGCCCAGCAACAGCAGTTCCAGACTTGGTTCAACGCCCAGCAAGCAGAGGCGAGCGTCGAACGACTGCACACCTTTCAGACCTCCGAATAGGGCGCGCCAGACCTCTATAGACCGCGTAGGAGGCAAGGACCACACCCCCACGTGGTGCTAACCTTGCACGGGCACACCCGCACGAGAGAACGTCGCCCCAGGCAGTGAGCCCGTGGAGGAGGACCCCGTCGCAGCTATACGAAGACCACCTGCGACTATGCGAAGAGGCCCGCGTTCTTACCTTGAGCTGGCAGGCGTTTGCCCCTCTGCCCTAAACGTGATAAAATCTGCGCATTATGACTCTGCCGACCACCCACCCTGCCCACCGCTACCTCTGGAGCGGGCTGTGGAGCGACGACTCAGCGGCTGAGATCGGCGTCCTGGGCGTGCCGTTCGATAACGCCACCAGTTACCGCAAGGGGACCTCCTTCGCCCCGGCCAAGATCCGCGAGCTCACGCCTCACCTGGCGCCCGTCACCGAGGAGGGGCATCGGCTGGGAGGCCTGCGCGTGCGCGATTACGGCGACATGAGCACCGACCTGAACTGGAAGCGATACTTTGCGGCCGTCGAAGCAGAGGCGGCTCAGGCGCTGCGGCATCCCCTGGCTCTCTTTCTGGGTGGCGACCACTCGGTCACCATCCCATTGGTAGCTGCCTTCAGCCAGGCGGTCTCTGGCCGGTTCGGCGTGATCCACTTCGACGCTCATCCCGACCTGGCCGACGAATACGATGGTCACCGCTGGTCTCACGCCTGTACCGAGCGCCGCGTGCTGGAGCTGCCCAACGTCGAGCCGCGCCACCTGGCCCTCGTCGGCCTCCGCTCGTGGATGGACGATGAGTTGGAATTTCTGGAAACCCATCCGGAGATTGGCGTCCACACCGCCCGCGATGTCTACCGCCGGTCTATCGCGGCCGTAGCAGAGGACGTAGTTGCCCAACTGGACGACGTAGACGCCGTCTACTTCACACTGGACATCGACGGCCTGGACCCAGCCCATGCTCCTGGTGCTGGCACACCGGAGGCAGGCGGCCTCTCCACTCGCGAGTTATTGGAACTGCTGCGCGTGGTCTTTGCTCGGCTGCCCATCCGCGCGCTTGACATCGTCGAGGTCGCCCCACCGCTGGACAACGCCGACATCACATCCTTTGCGGCGGCGAAGGTGATCTATGAGGTGTTCGGGTGGGTGCTGGGAAAGTCAAGGCAAGGGTGATAGTGATTTTCTTGGAGAGCTGACATGGCACTGGACAAGGCGGCTGTCGCCACACTGCGGACAGCATTCCCGGCCTTACAGCAGACCGTAAACGGCCATCCGATCATCTTCTTCGACGGGCCTGGCGGAACGCAGGTGCACGGCTCCGTCATCGAGGCTATGGGCCGCTACCTCACCGAGGCGAACAGCAACACTGGCGGCGCTTTCCACCACGGCCGCCGCACTGATGAGACGGTGGCGGAGGCTCGGCGTGCCCTGGCGGACTTTGTCAACGCCCGCCGGTCCGACGAGATCGTCTTTGGCCCCAACATGACCACCCTCACCTTCAACCTCAGCCGCGCCATCGGAAAGACCCTAGAGGCTGGCGACGAGATCGTCGTCACACACCTAGATCACGATGCCAACATCGCGCCCTGGGTGGCCTTGCGGGAACGCGGCGCGGTCGTCCGCTACGCGGACTTTGATCCGGCCGACTGCACGCTGGATCTGGTCGATCTGAGGTCGCTTCTTACCGAGCGCACAAAACTGGTGGCCGTCGGATACGCCTCCAACGCGGTGGGCACAATCAATGACGTGCGACGGATTGCTGAACTGGCCCACGACATCGGCGCGTGGGTCTATATAGATGCCGTCCACTACGCACCCCACGGCCCCATCGATGTACAGGCCATAGACTGTGACTTCCTGGTCTGCTCGACCTACAAGTTTTTCGGGCCACACCTCGGCGCGCTGTACGGGCGATACGAGCGATTGGAGGCACTGCCGGCTTACAAAGTGCGTCCTGCAGATAGCGATCCTCCCTACAAGTTCGAGACCGGCACCCAAAGCTTCGAGGCGTTGGCCGGGGCGACGGCCGCTGTGAACTACCTGGCTTCGGTGGGGCAGCGCTTCGGGGGCGAGTTCACCGAGGCATTCCCCGGCTTCGAGGGCCGGCGGCGAGATCTCAAAGCCGGATTGTCCGCGATCCGAGCTTACGAGCACGAGCAATGCCAGCGATTGGTGGCCGGACTGCAAGAGATCCCCGGCTTGCGAATCTACGGCATCACCGATCCATCCCGCTTCGATCAGCGAGTTCCAACGGTATCCTTCACGCTGGAGGGACTCACGCCGCACGAGGTCGCGCGCCGATTGGACGAGGCCAACATCTTTGTGTGGGACGGCAACTTCTATGCCCTGGCCGTCACCGAGCGGCTGTGCCTGGAGGAGCACGGCGGCCTGGTGCGCGTCGGACTGGCCCACTACAACACCACCGAGGAGGTGGACACGCTGCTCGGCATGTTGGCGGATATGCCACGCTAACACACATCGCCCAAACTTCAGTTGGAGGAAGACTTTGGAAACCAAGCTGAAAGAACTCAAGGCTCGCCTCAGCGAGATAGACGACCTGGAGTCCGCCGCAGGGGTGCTGGTGTGGGATCAAAACACATATATGCCGCCCGGAGGCGCACTGGCCCGCGGGCGACAGATTGCCACGCTGCAGCGGCTGGCGCACGAGAAGTCGGTCGCCCCAGCCATGGGGAAGCTGCTGGAGGACCTGCTACCCTACGAAGAGAGCCTGCCATACGACTCTGATGAGGCCAGCCTGATCCGCGTCACCCGGCGCGACTATGAGCGTGCGGTAAAAGTGCCGTCCTCTTTCGTGGCCGAGTTCTCCAAACACAGGTCCGCGTCCTTCCAGGCCTGGTCGGAGGCTCGGCCGGCGAACGACTTTGACAAGGTACAGCCTTATCTGGAGAAAACGCTTGACCTGAGCCGGCAACTCGCCGACTTTTTTCCAGGATACGAGCACATCGCCGATCCCCTGATTGATTTCTCCGACTATGGTATGAAGGTCTCGACTGTGCGCGTCGTCTTTGCGGAGCTGAGGGAGCAACTCTTGCCTATCGCCCAGGCGATCACCGCCCAGCCCTCCGCGGACGACAAGTGCCTGCACCAGGGTTTCCCCGAGGAGGCACAACTGGCGTTTGGAATCGAGGTCGTCAAGCGCTTCGGGTACGATCTTGAGCGCGGGCGGCAGGACAAAGCCCCCCACCCATTTACGACAGGTTTCTCTGTCGGCGACGTGCGTATCACCACCCGCGTCCGGGAAGAAGACCTGGGTGACGCGCTCTTCAGCACACTGCACGAGGCTGGTCACGCAATGTATGAGCAGGGCATCAACCCAGACTTTGAGGGCACGCCGTTGGCCAATGGGACATCGTCCGGTGTCCACGAGAGCCAATCGCGCCTGTGGGAGAACATCGTCGGGCGCAACCGGGGGTTCTGGCGTTTCTTCTACCCCAGGCTACAGGTGGCCTTTCCCAACCAACTAGGGGACGTGCCGCTCGACACGTTCCACCGGGCGATCAACAAGGTGGAGTGCTCGGCAATCCGCACTGACGCCGACGAGGTGACCTATAATCTGCACGTCTTGCTGCGCTTCGACCTTGAGCTGGAGCTGCTCGAGGGCCAACTGGAGGTACGCGACATGCCGGAGGCGTGGCGCGAGCGTTTCAAGGCCGACCTGGGCATCGTCCCGCCGGATGACCGGGATGGCGTGATGCAGGATGTGCATTGGTATGCCGGCGCCATCGGTGGCGCGTTCCAGGGCTACACGCTGGGCAACATTATGAGCGCGGCGTTCTTTGAGACCGCGCTAGAGTCCCATCCCGAGATCAGCGGCGAGATCGAAGCGGGGGAGTTTGGCACGCTGCACGGGTGGCTCAGGGAGAACATCTACCAACATGGGCGCAAATACACGGCCTCTGAACTGATCAAGCGGGTCACTGGTGAACCACTGAGCATCGAGCCATACATCCGGTATCTCCGATCCAAGTACGGCGAGTTGTACGAGTTGTGAAGTTGTGGAACGGGGCCGCAGCACTCGTGCGTCCACAATCCTGCACGCTGGCGCGAAAAGCAGGCGTCAGGCTGCTACAGGAATCTCGGGTTGTTTTTGGACAACTACCAAGCTCAAACTGACTTCTCACGCTTTTCTAACGTTAATTAAACTAATATGTGGTATGATACTATTGGCGTACTCTGTGCGTATGATTGGATGGGAGAGACTTGCCAACCAAGCCACAGGAGTGAACGGTTTTACCAGAACCAGCGGGGTGGCATTTTAGCGCCTCAGGGAGCGTTCGCCCCCGAAAGCAGGTCACAGACCCGCTCGGAACAAGACAAACCGGACCTACTGAGACCTTGGATTATTCGGTTGAGAGAAACCTGGATGAGAGATGAGTGTAAATCAAGAGCACGAATTGGTAACTGAACTGGAAGAAGAAGAGGAATTGAGTGGTGAAGAACACCTGCTGAACAAGGCAAATGAGCAGGGCTTTGTCACGTACGACGATATTCTGACCGCCTTTCCTTATGCAGAGCAGAACCTGGAGGCGTTAGAGGATATACTGTCCACGCTCATCGAAGCTGGTGTCGAGATAGGCGCACCGGAAGAAGGAGAAGAGGGGGAGGTTGAGGATCCCGATCAGATTGACGCAGCAAGTGACCGGCAAGCCACCTTCGACACAATCGCGATAGACGATACAATCGGTCTCTACTTCAAAGAGATCGGGCAAGTGCCCCTGCTCACGGCTGAAGAGGAAGTCAGGCTGGCCAAACGCATGGAGGCCGGTAAGCTTGCCAGAGAGAGATTGAGCGAGGGCGACGTCAGCCCTGAGGAGCAGGCCGACCTGAGGAAAGCCATGCTCGATGGCCTGGCTGCCCGTGAGCACCTCATCCGTGCCAACTCCCGTCTAGTAGTCAGCGTGGCCAAGAAGTACATCGGACGTGGCGTACCTTTCCTCGACTTGATCCAGGAGGGCAACATCGGACTGGTGCGCACCGCGGACAAATTCAACTACCGACTGGGACACAAATTCTCCACCTACGCCACCTGGTGGATCCGGCAGGCAGTCACCCGGGCCATCGCCGATCAGAGCCGCACGATTCGAGTACCGGTTCATATGGGCGACCAGATCACGCGACTCCTGCGAACGTCTCACAGGCTGACGCAGGAACTGGGGCGCGAACCCACGTGCGAGGAGTTGGCCGAGGCGATGGAGATCCCAAAACGTAGGGCGGAGGAGATGCTAAGGGCGGCACGCCAGCCGCTTTCGCTGGAAATGCCCACCGACGACGAAGGGGACAGCGAACTGGGTGATTTCATCGAGGATGAGAACATCACCACCCCAGACGACGAGGCCAGCGCCGCGATGTTGCGGGAGTTGCTCCAAGAGATGCTGCAGGATCTCCCTCCACGGGCAGTGCGCATTCTCAAACTGCGCTATGGGCTGGTGGATGGCGAGACATACACGCTCGAGGAAGTGGGCAAGAAACTGGGAGTAACCCGCGAGCGCGTGCGTCAGATAGAGGCCGAGGCGCTCAGTCGGCTGCGTCACCCTATGCGGACGCGTAGGCTGAAGGACTTTTTGAAGAACTAGTGCACACGCGATAGGGACAGCAGACAACAACAAGGCCCCCGCCAGCAACGTGTGCCTATTCGGACGGTCAAGTCTTTCTTGTTAACTTCTTGGGAACCTAATGCTGCTGTCACTATAATCCTCCTCGATTTTTCTGTTTTGCACTCAGTATAGCTGCATCATGTGACTATGTCATCATCCACCGCGGGTGATTGACGGGTGATTTGGATGGGTGAGCGGACATGATCGCACAGAAGTCCCCCGGGGGATCGGGGATCCTCCGGGGGAATCAGCCTGCTGCCCGCCCGTGGATGATCTACTCCCCAATCTCCCATTGGCCCCAGGGTTTGACCTCTGGCATCTGGAACCGTTCAGCCAAGACCTTGACCAGAAACATGCTCAGCCATGCGACGATCAAGTAGGTAAGCCCCCGTATCGACATACCGCTATCCAGGCCATCGACGGTCGTGATGTGCAGCAGGTTAAACACGGTGTTGTTCAGCAGGTGGGCGACCCAAGGCACCCACAGGCTGCCGGTCTTGAGATAAAAGTATCCCCAGGCAAACCCGATCAACAGCATGGGCAGAAATTGGCTGAGCGCAGCGAAGAAAAGCCCGCCGTGCGCTTCGATCTGGCCCGTCTGAACCCATTTCACCACCCACGGGAGATGCCATATGGCGAACAGGAACGCCTGAAGCCAGTTGGTCTGCCAAAACGAAAGCTTGACCCGAAACAGCCGGCCCATCACTCCCCGAAACAGACCTTCTTCCATAAAGGAGTTGACGAAATTGCCAAAGATCAGCCAGAGAACAAAGAGCAGCCCGCCGGTGACGCCTGCCTTCGGGTCGATGGCCTCGAAATGAATCACCGGCTGCTTTGGCAGTTGGACGACAAATTCGACCACGTAGCTGACAATCAGTGCTATCACTGTGATAACAACCCCAATGAGCAAGCTTGGGCCGAGCCGCCTGGAATGGAAGCCAATGTCCCGCAGGCTTCGCCCGGCAGCCCAGACGAACAGAATGACCAGGACAAACCCGAGCGTCTTGCAGAGAATGATCTCACCGAGACGTTCATCGAGCCGCAGGACGAACGTGTCCACCCACTTGAAGAAAAAGGCGATGGCCAGAAGCACGAGACTTGTCAAGATGGGTTTTTCCAACGCGATACGCTGAATGGAACTAACTGGGGCGGATGTTTTGTTTGACATGCGTTACTCTCCTTTCGCCACGCTTTCGCATTTGGCAGCTGATTCACTTGCTATTGGTGCAACAAAGCCAGGGTATAGGCCGGGAGCATCTGCCACCGGTACCCTTCGAAAACGAGATGAGCCGCCGTCAGCAGCGCCGATAGGGCGAGCATAAAGTCAGTCCAGCGCGGCCGGTTACTGATGCGGACGGGAAGGAAAGGCCGCAGGAGCAAAGGAATGCCAGCAGCAAGCAGGAAGATCTCGAACGGACGCATGACTACCTCGCTACAGCTTCGCCAGAGACCGCCACCTGAGCCTGGGACGGCTCCGCCAGAAGAGGCCAGTGTCAACAGCCCTCAGACCAGATCCAGGATGAGGCGCATCTAGGATGGTCTCAATCCGTTTCAATCTCTACCATCGCCGTCATACCCCAGCGAAGTTCCGGCGTGGTCTCATCCAGCTCGACGTAGACAGGATAGGTCACATCGCCCCGGTAGTCCACAGACTGCAGGCCAATGCGCACCACGTGCCCCTTGAACTCCACGTCGGGCAGTGCGTCCACCGTCACCACCGCCGCCTGTCCCTCAGCCACCCGCGCCACGTCCAGTTCCGTCAGGTCAACGGTGCGTACCTGGAGCCGATCCAGCGTCGCCAGCACGAGCGCCACCTCACCGGACGTCACCGCGTCGCCCGGATCGACGTTGACCTCCACCACAATCCCAGCGAAGGGCGCCACTATCTCCGCGTCCTCCAGGTTGATCTGCGCCTCCACCAGGCTCAACTCCGCCACCTCCACGTCCAGTTGCGCTGCCTCGATGTCCCTCTGCGCCACCTCCACATCCAGCGGATCCGCTCCCTCCTGCAGTTCCGCCAGGGCATCCTGCGCCTCCTGGTACGACTGCTCCGCCTGCTGCACCGCGTTCCGGGCGTCCTGCAACTGTGCATTCCCCTGCTGGTGGATCCGGTCCAGGTTCAGCTTCGCATCGTCCAGCCGCTCCTGCGCCTGGTCCACATACCAGTAGTCCGGTTCCTCCCCCGATTCATACATCTCCAGCCGAGCCTCGTACTTGTGCTGCATATCCTCGTACACTTCCTCGGCGTCCTCCAGCGTCTCATTCAACGACGTGCTGTCCAGCACCGCCGTCAGGTCCAATTGTGCAGCCTTGATCGCCGCGGCAGCCTGGTCCACCGCGTGTTCCGCCTGCCGGATGTCCGCCGCATCCGCGGGCTCCTGGAGCTGTTCCAGCTTCAGTTGCGCCTGCCCCAGACGCACCTGAGCCTGGTTCAGGCTGAGGTCTGCCTGGGTCACCGCTCGCTCCAGGTCGGCCGTCTCCAGGCGAGCCAGCAGGTCACCCTCGGCCACGACGTCGCCTTCCTGCACCAGCACCTCGGTCACGTCTGTCCTGAGCGAAGCCGAAGGGTTGCCCCCGATGTCGAAACGAAGCTCGCTCCAACGGTACGGCTCGACGACGGCTTCGGCGACCACCTTGCCTGCCTCCTGGGAGACCACCGGCACCTCGTCAGCCGGCACGCTCTCCGCTGGTGCAGCTCCACCGCACCCTGCCAGCAACCCAACGGTCGCCAGCATCAACAATAATCCTCCCCCGCATCGCGCTGCGGTCACTATCTGTCCCTTTCGCATCTTTACCTCCTTGTAAATGGTTCGGAATTCTGAATGTTGTAGATGGCTGATTGTGAAATCCCTAGATCTTATTGTTCATACGCCAGTACCTCGCGCACGCTCAGACTGACGGCGCTTTGGGCCGGGACATAACTGGCCAGAGCGGAGAGCAGCACCACCAGACCAAGCCAGAGCAAAACGCCAATCGGGGGCACAGTGTAGCTGAGAGGGGTGTTAATCGTCTGCATGCCCACAGCATCGCTGAGCAGTTTGCCAACCGGCAAAGCCAGTAACGTGCCCAGCAGCCAACTCATAAGGCCGATGACCACGCCTTCGACGATAATGACCTGTAACAAGGCCCCGTTCGATGCCCCAATCGCCCGCATGACGCCGACCTCCCGGATCCGCTCCAGCACGCTGAGGCTCATCGTGCCCGTGAGGCCGATGCCGCCGACGA
>Ga0180437_10011779_pt1 | contig 10440 bp, 5 predicted proteins | sample SS_ome_4_FD_132410 | JGI IMG/M metagenome (GOLD analysis project Ga0180437, IMG submission 132410) | Hypersaline lake sediment archaeal communities from the Salton Sea, California, USA - SS_3_D_1 metaG | ecosystem: Environmental > Aquatic > Non-marine Saline and Alkaline > Hypersaline > Sediment... | reverse complement strand
TCAAACTCGTTTGGCCGTGTTGCTGACGTGCCTAAGATCACGCCCAAGCTCCGCTTGAGCGTGCCACCCGACTTTTCGCTGACCGATCGATCTTCTGGCTGTTCATACAGGCCGGAGCTTCACGGCTTGAGCCGGGTCTTCTCCTCACTCGGGGCGAACCAGCGATCGGGGCTGCAGGACAAGGTGACTTTCGGGCCCGTCACGTTGACATAGCCGCCCGTCAGGACCCATGCTCCTTGAGGATCGATTTCGCACGTCATCGGTGTCTCCGAGAACGGCTTCATGTTAGGCCGAGAGCCGGCAAGCAGTTTCCAGTCATCCGGCGCCGGGCCGTCCTTGAGAATCAGACCGCCCCCGCCGTGCTGGTGAATGCCGATCGTCTCCGGTTCGTCGCCACGGGACCGAGTGAAGAAATGCGTTTTGGCGTGCTGTTGCCAATAGCCCAGGTGATACACCTCCGGCAGTTCCGTCATGGGTACATAGAGTTTCGACCCTTTGAGACCCGGGTCGCGCGCCTTGACGAAGACCACGTACTCGCCGATTTTCCCGTCCTTCGGCACGTTGATGGCAAACGGGTCCTGCTCCCCGCCGGGAACCTTCGTCTCAAGCACGAGTTGGTTGTCCGGCCCGTAGACCTTGACGGGAACCCCGTCGGCCTGAACGCTGCCGCGGATCGCAACGTCGAAGGGACGGTCCTCCTCTTCCTTGACGATCGCCCGCATCCATCCGCGGAGTTTCATGTCGCCGATCGGCATGGGTTGTCTCTCGGGTAACTGGCTCAGGGAGACGTCGCCCCCGGCGCTCATGACGGCGTACATTGTGCGCGGCAGGTGGTTGACGTAATCGGGAACCTTGCAGAATTTGACAACGGGGAAACGGGAGGCATCGTGCGGAACCTGCTTCCGAAAATCTCCGGCCATGACCCGCCATTTCGGGATATTCGCCGTCAGCCAGGCTTCCACGTGGGCCTTGGACGGCGGATCCACGATCGACGCCAGCGCGAAATTCTCGTGAGGAGAGTGCGTGAACCAGAGGCTCTTCGCCACTTTCCAATCGACGTGGCCGTTTGCCTTCCGGTAGACGTCGATGCCTTCGAGAAGTTGCCGTTTCGCCTGAGCGCTTCCGTAGAAGAGCAGGACATTGTGCAATGGCTGTCCCCAGTGGTACATGGACGTGGAGAGATAATAGTCCATGAGCGGTGCCACGTGCGCGAGGATCGCCGGCTCGTAGGTCATCTGGTAGAGGTCGATCAGTTCCGACAGGGCGCAGTTGGCGTTGCGACCACCCCAGAAGGCATAGCGTGCCGCGCTGCCGGTCCGGTCCGGTACATGATGATACTGCGGGTTGGCGCGGTCGGTAAGGATCGTCTTCTGCCATTCATCCACCACGACTTCGCGCAGTCGCAGGTCACCCGTGAGGTAGTAGGCAAGGATAATCGCGTTGTAGCAGGTTAGATGCCCGAAGACGCCGTGGTCGCCGCCCCACGTGTTGAAGCCGTTGGTGTGCCTCGTCGACCCTACCAGCCGGCCCTGTCCCCACAACTCGCGATGAGGATACGCCGGGTCGTCGTAGTGAATCATCTGCGCGTCGGTCAGCAGCCGGATGTTCGCCGAGCCCTGACGCAGGTAAAAGGGGTCGCCCGACCGCGCGTAGAGCATCCAGGGCATGAACGCGTCATAGTGATGCGTCGTGTTATACAGGCGGTAGAGCAGGTACTTGCCGCGGGCGACGAGACGCTGGTCGCGCCATCCTCGGTAAATCCACATGCCGTAATCGCCGCAGGTGTCCTGGATCTCCCAGTAGCCCCGCATCAGGTCCTCGATAACCTGCTCCGCCGTCTTCATGTTGACGGGATCATAGGGATGCATGTAGCCGACCGCCCGGCTGTCGCATATCCATTCCGGATCGGCCATGGCGTGTGGCGCGGCCTGGAAGCAGGCGGACACGTCGCGCACCTCATCGGTGCGCTCACCCGCCGCAAAATGGATCGTCAGGTCGCTCGTTCTGGCCGCGCCGAGCGCCGATGCGTGGACCCCCGCCAAGGCCTGCCCGGTCGCGCTGTAGATGCCCGTCGCGGGAGTGCCCGAGATCTGCGCCACCGCGAACACATAGGGCCACGGCTGCGCCATGTTGAGCTCTTTGCCCTGGTGCGCGAACCAGAGCTTGTGGATTTCCGAATGCTCGGTCTCCTTGATCGCGGGATGGCCGCGTCCATGGGCCGGCCAGATGTGGAGCCGAATCGCATCGGGCAGAACCTCGAACTCCTTGGGGAAACGCTGCCAGGTATCCCGGAGTCCGACGCCGATCAGGCCGTTCCTCGTCGTTGCCATGACCCAGCCGGCGCTGTGCTTTCCCTTCTCGAGCGGTTTGCCGGCGCCGTCCTCAACCGCGAATTCGTGTGGCATGTGCTGGATCAGATAGACGCCTTTGGCGCCGACCCGCCGTACGATGGGTTGGCTCTGCTCGACGCCAAACTCCGCGCGGGTGCATGCCTCGACGGGCAGATCAAGGCCGACGTCTCTCAGCCGGACCGTGTGTGAAGCAAACGTGAGCACCCACGTATGCAGGATGCGGATATACGGCTTGCCCGCGTAGGCCTCGATCCGGGTAATGAACTTGCACAGCTTGTCCGTGGGCAGCGTGTAGCTCAGTCCTTCCCCGGTCGTTCCGTCCTTGACGTACCATCCCTCGGCACGGATGACAACACGCAAGTCGCCCTGCTCTTCAACGGTCAACCTGGTCCCCGGATCGTTGGCGGCGCGGTAGATGCCGCCCTCGTGATCCACGAGATACAGCCCGCCCTTCGGCGTGGAACGCATGACGGCCGCGCCGTTGAGCCGGACCTCGTCGATCAGGTTGAAACCCGATCGCCGTACCAGAAAGTTCAGCGGGCCGGTATCGACGCGAACGCCGTCGTCCGCCTCCGCGACGTTGACTTTCACGGGCGGCGTCGGACCCCGCACTTCCGGGCCGAACTCGAGGAAGTACGGCCGGTCCTTTCGCTCCGGCCACCATGCGGGGGCGTTCGCCGCCTGGAAATCCACCCCCAGCCAGCGAATGCTGGTCTCCGGTGTGTGTCCCCATGGCGAGCGGACTGTCGTCTGCACAGGGACCGGCTTGCCGTCGGACCTCACCAGACGCACATGATTCGCATTCCACAGGGCGCCCTTGGGGAAGGGCACGCCGCACGTGACCGGATAGCCGCCTTCGCGTATCGGCGCGCCTCTGGGCAACACCAGCGCGACGCGCCCCTGCTGAGGCGGAAGAGCCGCCACAGTGTATCGGAAGAAAGTGTTCCCCTCGTCGAGGATCTTGTCGCCCTCCATCAACTGAGCCGAAACGTCGTATCGCCCGGGCTGAAGGCCGGCCAGGGAGAAACGCACGTCCGCCAGCCCTTTGCGCATCGAAGCGATGTTCTCGGCGATGAGCGTATCGCCGCGCTTGATCTGCCAGCGCGCCGACAGCGCGCTCAGCTTCGGGCCTTTGGGGCCGACCTGGACGGCGAAGATCATGCGGCTCACGCGATCGAGGTTGGAGAGTTCCTCCCTTTCCACAAAGACCCGGAAGGACTTCTTCGGCGCCACCTGCTGCCAGGCGACCTCGGTTGTCTTCCACTCGAATCCGGCTGCGCTCGTTTTGCCGGAGGGGAGAAGAGCAAGACTCAGAAGGGCGGGGACGAGTGACACGATCAGGGGTACTCTCAAGCTACGGCGAATCATTTGACGGTTTCCCACCATTTGACCTTCTGGATCTCAGGTGACGGCTGGAACCAGCGGTCCGGATCGAAAGTGAGGTACAGCGTGTTCGGAAGATAGCTCTGGAAATAGTTCCCGGTTTCGAGTGCATAGATCTTGCCGGGGGTGACAGCGAATTCGACGGCGTTGTCGTACTTGCCGTGCTTCTTGCCCGTCTTCCGCGTGTCCACGACCGTCCCTTCCTGCCGGTCGAGCACTTTCAGATGTCCCTTGAACGCCCCAAGGTGCATCTTCGTGACGCCTTCCGGCGCCCTGAAATAGACCCTCCCGCTTCGGCCGATCGTCAGGCTGCCACCCGTGTAGACTTCGTAAGGCAGATCGGTCCACGGCGCCTCCACGCCGAGCTTATCCTTCTGGGTGCCCAGCATGATGATGCCATAGTCGCCGGTCTTGCCGTCTTTCTCGATCGTAACGACGTGCGGTTTGTCGGGACGGTACTCGCCGTGCGGAATGGGTCCGTGATAGAGCGACGTACCCTCGACGTCGTGGACGACGATGTAGACCCCGCACTGGGAAACGATCTCCCCCACGAAACGCAGATGCCATTCCCGGTCGGCGGTCTCGCGCACATAGCAGTTCGCGGCCATGATGGAATGGTGAACCGGTTTCTCCGGAGCCTGCCCCGAACGTGTCCACCGGCTCGCCGCCAGAATGACGCCGAGAAGAACAAGTGTTCCGGGACGCCATCGCCTTCTTCCCATAACCACCTCCCATTCACCCGCAGAGAGAGCTTGGGGACCTTGTCCATTCGACGATCGGGATGCGGCGAGGCTCCGTAGCGCAAGCCCGGAAACGATAGCTTCCCCCTTATCCTGCTCAATCGGGCAGGCCGCTTACGTGTCTCGTCGACCGATGCTGTCAGAACGTTCAAGGCTCCGGGGTCTGGGGTCCTATGCCTGCCGACTGGTCGAAATCGTGGAACACTTCCTGCCACGCGGGCACATAGTTGGGGTGCGACCGCGTATAGAAAAGGGATGCGTATGAAGACCAGTAAGAACTTGGATCGCTGCCGTTCCTGTGGTGTCCGTAGCCATGGTACATGATCCGTCCCTGCGGGTCGCCGTACCACGCCGCGTGCCAATCAGCGTAGAGGACGTTGTAACCGTCCTTGTGAGCGTAATAGCCATAACCGGGCATCATATTGTCGATGCTCGGGTTCGGTCGGGCGATTGTGTCGGAAAGCAGCGCGTAGCCGGCAGCCAGCTTCTGGGTCTTGAAAATCGGACAGCCGGTCTCCGTGTAAATGAAAGGCCGCGTGTAGAAAACGGGATAGGAATTCGTATGATAGGGGCCCTCGCCGCCGCCCCAGATCGGCGCCAGACGGTACGAGTAGCTGCTCCACGCGCCCATCGTGGCGTTGCTTACGGGGTCGCCGGTCCGGCCCCAGTTGCCGTAGTACTGTCCGCCCCTATAGACATATCCGGCCGAATTCGCGGATTGCATGCCCATGGTATAATAATCGCCTTTGAAAAGGTCATCTGGAGTGGGACCTCCCAGCTTGGCAATTTCGAGCGCCGTGAGGACGATTCCGGGGTTCGGGCCGTAGAGATTCGTGTCCTTTATGGATTTGGCGTAGTCTGAGTGCGAAATCACCGCGGACGGGCAGTAAAAGGTATGCGTGTCCCCGAGGTATCCTCCAGCGGCCAGGTAACCGATATTCCGTGGCGCCACTTGGGTCATGCCGCGGGTTTGCGCGATCTTCTGCACGACGACGTTGTCGGCGGGATCCTGCGGACATCCATAGGCGATCGTCTGCAGATACTCTTCCTCGACGCCCACCCCCACCTGGTCAGTCAAGAGCACGTTGGTCCGGTCCGAATACATGCCCTTGTCCTCTGGGGGCGGCCATTTGTTGGGTATGTTCCAGTACTTCGGCGCGACCCCATACCCCGGCTTGGCGGGGAAGTACTGGCCGTAGTCGCTGCAGTAACTCTCCAGGGCCTTGCTCATCTGGTTCACGTTGTTCATGCAGGCGGATCGCCGCGCCTTCTCCCGCGCCGCCGCCAGCGCCGGGAGCAGCATGGCCGCCAGGATGGCAATGATCGCCACGACGACGAGCAGCTCAATCAGCGTGAAGGCCCGCTTCAGGTCCGCCATCAACCCCTCAACGAAACGTCTCGTTCTGCGCAACATATTAGTCTCTCCCAAGGCGGCACGTAGCCGCAACCAAAGAGATACGCGGGCGTGGGAGCCCGCGCTGCTTTTTTTAGCTTAGCAGCGGCGGCTCCCACGCCGCCGCGTTCCGAACCGCGCGAAGAAAAAGTGTGCGATAAACATACAAGTTCCGGAGAAAAAGACTCATTGCGCGTGTAACGGACAGACAGCCACGAAGCGCTTTTCCTGGCTCGATCGTTCTCCTTTCTCACATGACAAGCATGGGCTCAAGGTCGGTTGCCGCTTGATCGCGGTGCATCGGAAGTACATAAGCGCGGAGGAATTCCTGAGCCTCCGCCAGGGCTTGGGCCGGGTCGCATTCCGCCAACACGGCGCGGACCATGGCGCGCCGGATGACATGATGAATGTCACCGTTTCTCGGGACGTCGAAGGTGGGCAACCCGTGCTGCATGCCGTATTCGCAGAACTGCCGCAACACTCCGCCCCGAGCGGCCACGCTGCGCGCCATGTCCGCGCGCGCCGGCAGCGCTCCAGACTCAGCGAACGCGATTCCCTGCGCTTCCGCCGATACCAGAAATTTCAGAAACTCCCAGGCGGCCAGCTTCTCCTTACGGCTCCGGACAGTTCCGGCGAGGATAGCCAGGAAGCTGCCTCGAATCACCGTGTGCGCCGCCGCGCTCTTGTTCGGCGTGGGAAACGGCAGAGCGACGATGTCCGCGTCCGGCATGCGGCGGCGCGTCATCGCAAGAAAGCCCGGAAGCACGGAAAGACCGAACACCGCCTTGCTGTCCAGGAAGGTCTCGTACGCCCTGTCCAGATGGCAGAACCCGCTTCGGCAAAGGCGGCACAGAAACTCGAGGGCCGCCACGTTGCCCGGCGTGTTCAACTCCGCCTCGGCCGATTCGGCGTTCACCAGCAGGCGTCCGCCGTTGGTGCTGTAAAAATAGGGCAGGAAGCGGGTGATGCTCTGGACCCCGTGAAGGATGCCGAGTCCGATGGCGCGGATGCCACGCTTCGCGCCTCGGCGGGTGATCTCATCGCAGAGGTGACGGAATTGCTCCCACGTCGTCGTCGAGTCCGGCGCGGTGAGGCCCATTTCCTTGAGCAAAGAGCGGTTGGCCACCATCATCCACGAACCCATTTCCGCCGCGAGTCCGTGAACGCGCCATTCGCCTTGCGCATCGGGCGTCCGATAGAACAGCCTTCCGTCCAGCCCACTCGCGACGTCCGCGAGATCGCCAAACGGGTCCAGCGGAAGCAGCAAACCCTCCTTTGAATAGTCCGCCAGATAGTAACACCGGACCACCGTCGGATGCGGCGCGCCGAGGACTTCATGAAGAGAGGGGGCCATGAAGGGCCCGGCTCCCGGAAAGCCCTTGCATTCGGCGTGGATGCCTTGATGCAATTGCCCGAAGCGTTCCATCGTTTTGGTCATCGCCCTTGAAACAGGACCGCCGGCATCCAGCGCTTGGCTGGCATAGAGAACGGTGGTCTTGCCGGCCCGGGCTTTCACTTTCGGCAGCGAAACGACAACCGTGCCCCTGCCGGGCGTGCGCGTCACAAGCCCTTCATCCTCGAGGAAAGCCAGAGCCCGACGAACCGTATGGCGGTGTACGGAGAATTGCTCGGCGAGATCGCGTTCGGAAGGCAGGCGTGTTCCTGTCGGATAGCGTCCTTTGCGGATTCGCCGATGCAATTCCCGATGAATCTGTTCGTACTTGGACGCCAACCGAGAAGCCCTATGCCTTGCACGCTATTGGTCTACTACCACTCAATTGGTACATACAAAGTCTATCGCGGCTTTTCCCTTCTGTCAAGAACTTCCTTAGTTTTTTACTGAGGGTACCGCTTCTGCTACCAGTCCATGGGCGTGTCAATCTCGTGTCGCTCGTTCCCTCGCCCATGGAGAATGATGATGGCGTTCGTGGCTCGTATCCCGCCGAAATCGGTGGGTATTCCCCGGCCGTCGGCAAAGGTGTAAACCGGGGAGCGAACATAGTCGACCCGATGCCCATCGCGGACCGCCGAGTACTCGATAAAATCCCCTCCCTGGATAGCGACCCATCCGTTCGGCGGCAGTTCATACGTTCGGTTCTCCAGGTTCACGTGCCAGGTATGGGTGAAGCTGCCGTTGGCGAAGACCCGGAGCCCGTTCTCGTACTCCACCGTCACTTGACTGCGGTCAACGGCGCCTGAGCGGATGGCGTCCGAAGAGTTCATAAGCCGAGTCCCGTCCCAGTAGGCGATGGAGCGGACCGGCGTCAGGGCATAGCGGGCGGCGAGTTGTTGGATCATGAAGTAGGTACGTGCCACAACGCGCTTCTTCTCCGCCAATGGGTCCTCCGGCAGAAACGTCAACTCGCCCTCGTCGCGCCAGCGCGGCCCCCAGCCCCAGTACCGGATACCGGAATGCCCGAAGGCAATGGACGCGCACAGGAACCGGTCAAGCGCCTCCTCGCAGTTCTTTGCGTGACGGTCGAAGCCGTAGGCCTTGCGGTACGACATACCCAGATCGACTTCCAGCGGGTGAATCTTGAGGAGGTCGAAATCCACAAGGAACGGCGTCTGCCAGGTGTGGCGGCCCGGCACATTGCCGAGGTGCGCGTAGTTGCCGTCGATCATTCCGGCATAGTAGAAGTACCGATGCCCCTCGCTGACGATGGGGCCTCGGTAGGCTTCCTTCTCGATCAGGAACGTCTTGGCGTATGCGCGGAAGACGGTCTGAAGCATGGCGGGGTTGGGCTTGCGCGCGTCATAGTCCACCCACAGCCAGGGCGTTGCGGCGGTGTGGCAGTCGGAGTAGGCGCCGCTCAGCCCGTATCTCGATTTGAGCTCCGGGGCGAGACGGGACGCCATCACGGGCGCCATCAGTGGAGTCAGGCAGCGATACTGATACCAGCTTCGCCTCCACTGGCCGTCCGGCGTGAGCGTCACGAGACACTCGTCAAAGCAACGGTTCACGGGAGCGAACGCCCAGTAGCTCGTGTACATGAAGAAGGGATAGCCGAGGGATTTGACCTCTCGGATGTAAGTCTGCAGACCCGCCTCGCCGCCCGGAATATTGGAGGCGGCCCGCGTCGTGAGCACAAACGGTTCATTGCCGCATCCGGTATGCGGGCTCCAGGTCTCGGAGTGATGCTTCACGATGCAACGCTCCATACCGAGGCGCTTCATCTGGCGCAGCAGCAGGAGACATCGTTTCCATTGCACGACGCTGTTCATCTGGAGGTAGAGGTTCTCGCCGAGCACGCGGGCATACGGCGACCTCGGGTTGGGAATCGTCGGGAGGACTTCCTGAAAGTCCGTTGAGACCGTGAGAAAGATGCGCTCGTGGAGCAGTGCTCGATCGCCCCCGAACGGTTTGACGTACTGACACCCGTCACGCTTGAACGCCGTGGCATGGGTGACGTACCAGTCCGGCTGCGCGAAGACGAAAGCTTTGTTGCCGACCAGGCGCACCCCCGGCATCCGGCTTCCGTAAACGAGAGTCAGGTACGGCACGTGGACTTCTCGCGCGTCTTTCCCCTCGGCCTCCCCGAACAGCCAGTGCGCAACGTTGCCTTCGGGCTCGTCCAACGTCAGCACAAGGGACTTGCCCTTGATCCCAAGGTCCCAGGAGATCGTGGCGGAATGGTCGCCGCATCGGTAAAGCCACTCCGCCCGGACGCCCTCTTTGCGCGCTTCGGAACGGACCAACTCCACATTCAGCCCCTTGTGGCCGACGCGATACGTTTCATCGCCGAAGGCAAGAACCGGTCCCCCGCCCGCAGCGGGCCGGAAGGTAAGAGAGTCATTGACGGTGACCCGCAGGTCGTCGAGGGAACCCGTCCGCGGCTCGTAGCGATAACGGATTGTGCCGTCCTCGCCCTGGTAGCAGAGATCATAGGCGGTTCGCTGCTTCGTGACGCTGTTTTCGTATCGTGACTTGAAAGAGGGCAAAATGCCGTCGGGTCGCGTGGGCGCGGGCAAATCCGGGATAGCCAGGTTCACCTTTTCGGTGGGCTCCGTATGAAAGGACAGTTCATCCAGAAAGAAGGTACGCGGTACGCCGTCGAGCGTTCGAAGCCCCGTGAATCGAATCTCCACGATGCCGGCATCTTTGCGGATGGGCCGGTCGAGCCGGCGATGGGCAATGGACCAGAAGGCCCACGCCGCGTCCCCGACGCGGATACGCCGCTCGGCGCCTGCCTCGGAGATGATCACCGTAATCACCGGCTTCCCGATCGCGCGACGGTGTTTGCCGGAAACGTAGTCCGGGTGGCACCAGATCTGCACCGCATCGAGTCCTGTCCGAATCGGCACGGGCTGAGGAGGACGGAGCGAAATGGCGCCGCTGCGGTCCGGATCCGTCACCAGGAAGACAAGCTTGCCGACATACTTCCCGCCCAGTTGCCGCTACCGCGAGCGACAGAAGGCGGCGCTCACGTCACCCCACGCCTCAAGGGTCCAGCCTGACAAATCCTCAAAACCCACCTGGGCTTCGGGCGTCAGGCGCTTCCCGATGAGATCGGGCGGCCGCTCACCCCCGGCGGTCCGGATGCCGCCGGGGCTCGATGGGTCGTCGTTCAGG
>Ga0180437_10011778_pt1 | contig 10440 bp, 21 predicted proteins | sample SS_ome_4_FD_132410 | JGI IMG/M metagenome (GOLD analysis project Ga0180437, IMG submission 132410) | Hypersaline lake sediment archaeal communities from the Salton Sea, California, USA - SS_3_D_1 metaG | ecosystem: Environmental > Aquatic > Non-marine Saline and Alkaline > Hypersaline >... | reverse complement strand
AGTGAAAATAAACCAAAATGTATTATGTTAGTAGGGTGTCCTGGTTCAGGAAAATCTACTTTTGCTAAGAAAGAAATGTTTAAAAATTTTAAACGTATTTCTCATGATGATGTAAGGTTTAAAGTTTTAGATTCTGAAAAAACAGGAATTTACTATTTACCTGAAATTGAACCTGAAATTTTAAATTATAGCATTGCAAAATTACGTTTAAGTATAGTTAAGAAAGAAAATATAATTATTGATGCAACGAACTTAACACGTGACAGTAGAGATAAGAAATTGAAATATTTAACTAAAGATTATCAGGTTAATTTTTTTATAATGCCTCGAAACCTTGAATGGTCATTGAAAAATAACAAAAAAAGGAAACGACAGGTTGATGAATCTACTATTAAACAAATGTATCATTCTTATGAACCTGTCGCTTTTATCGGTAATCATTATTCGTTTAGTTATAATATTTTTCACCTGGATATATCAGATTTTTAAATCTGGTGTCCAGTTTTTTAATTTTTCTTCTATTGAATGTTTTAAATTTTCTTCATTTGGTGGATCTTGTTGATATTTTTTAAGCATTGGTATAATATACGCAGAATCATTAAACAGGAATACAGCTAGTTTCTTATTTCTGCTATATGAATCATTATTTATAGCCCAGGGTAAAAATTCCATATACCAATCTCTAATTTCATTGTAAGCATCATAAGTACAATCTTGTATTTTTATACTTCTCATTCTACATCATCACCAAATAATTCACCATTCATATTGCAATGTTGCCAATCTTCAGCAAGTAAATCCGTTTGTGAAGCTAACCAAGGAACAAACTTTCCATCAGCAGTTTTCATATAAATGTATGGTAAAGTCATTTTTGATTTATTGTTAGGCATCTGTAAATCTATATACATATTTTTACCATTCCATCCTGCACGTTGAAGATAACACCCATCTTTTAATTCTTCAAGAGCTTTACTGAAACTCATATTTTTTGTCAAATTTTATCACCTAATTGTGCAGGTGGTGGTATTTGAAACCACGTATAAGCGATTAAGTGTCGCTATTTCTAACCTCTAAATTACACCTGCATAATAAAAAACAAAAAAAAAGTATAAGATTTTTAAATTTGGGGACTCCCGTAAGAGTCCCCTGAACCAAACATAGCCGTGCCTATTATTCTGCTCACTTTTTCTCACTTCTTTGTGGTGTGGTGTTAAGATGGGACTCAAACCCATTACTTCTGAGTGTAGCATCAAAATGAAATTTTAGAAAAATTATATGAATCTCAACTAGAGATTAAATTCAGATTGCTTAACACCAAAATTAATAAAAAAATTCAAGTATAAAAATGTTTCTAATTATATCGTTGCAGGTTTTATTTACTTTTTCTCAATTATTTCATTGTATAGTTTAAAAAATTCAGATAACATTATATCTGCATTTTTATGTTTTGAATACATTTTTATTGCATTTTCTATATCTTCTTTAGGTATAGTATAACTATAAGTTATGTGTTTTTTATCTTCACTCCACGTTTGAACAACATCTCCCATAGTTACAGATTTTCCAGATAATATTGTAAGTTTTAATAACCAACTCGTTAATCTTTCTACACTTTTATTTACAAAATCTTTTAATTTAACATTTTTAATTACAGGTTCCATAAAATGTTTAATATCTACTTTAACTTCTTCGTAATCTAATCTCCTGTTTTTATACTTTTCCCAATCAAATTTTTCTAATGAATTGTTATTACATCCACATAAAGGACATACATTATTTTTACGTTGTCTTCCATCTACATGATAAGTAGAACCACATTCTTTACATTTTGTCATTTTATATACCCTTTTTTCTGCATTTCTAACATTTGATTATGTATAGTGGTTTTTCCACCACCACGAGGTGAATTATTTATCTTTTTTTGTTGCATCATCTGGTTTAAATTATCTAAAAATGTTTGAATATCTTGTCCAGGATCAAGTACACCATTTAAAGGAAATACAGGTATTTCTTTTTGTGGTTTTTGTAAGTAATGAATTTTTAAACATTTGGGAAATTCTTCAACATTAATTACAGTAGAATCTGTATAATTAACCAGTTCTTTAATTCCCTGTATTTCATGTTCTGTAAGTTTAGATTTTTTAATAATCTTTATTCGTTTTCGTGGTTTTTCTTCCATTATTTCAACCACCCTAATTGTTTAATATTATACATTATTCGTGAAATATCTTCAGGATTTGGATTATTATGATCAAAATTTCCCAATGATTCTATTATTTTATAGATTTTTTCCTGACGTTCTTCTAATAACTCAAATAATTTTTTGTATTTTTCAGGTAAATTATCAACTTTTTCAGATATTGATTTATAATTTTCATATACCATAGCAAAAGGTTCACAATCTGCATCTATTTTATTCTCAACTTCATCTTGTAATAGTAATTGTATAATTGGTAATATATCTATATTATTACCACCTATATCCATAGTTTCTATTATTTTATTTATATCAACACGTTTACACTTGAATTGAGATAAATCAATTCCTGCTTTCTTTCGTATTTTACGTTCAAATCTTTTACGTTGTAAATATTGAATTAAATTTTCGTTCGTTTCTTTTAATTTTTGTTTAACCATTTATAATCACCTATGTTCCTTGTGGTGTTAAATACCATTGTGGATTCTGTTTTGATAATCCTAATTTTGTAAATACTGATTGTAAAGTAAATAATTCAGGCAATTCTGGAATTGTTAAATCTATTTTAGTGGCTTCATAATCTTTAGATTTATAATAACGTAATCCAATAAAATGTATTGGTTCTTCATCATAAATTTCCTGAACTTTAATAAATAATACATCTACTTGATGTAAAGGAACTTTAATAAATCCTGTGTATCCAAAGTAATCATCATCTACAGTTTCATAAATTGCTTTAATTTCTTTCTTTTTCCATTTATGTTTAATTCCATAAATTAGAATTCCTTGATAATCTATTCCCATTATTTTTTCTCCTTTTTAAGATTGTCTAATTCATCTTTAAGTTTTTTATTTTCTTTTTTCAGTTCTTTTTTATCAGTTTTAAGAAATTTAACCTGAGATTCAAGATTTTTGACCTTTTCTTTAATATTTACATTCATTTCTTTTTTGTGCTTTTCAGAAATGTTCTGCAATTGTTCAATTTTAGCGTTAGCTATTTGTAACCGTTTTTTTAATGTTCTATTTTGTTTTTCTAGTCCCATTATTTAATTATCACCATATTTTCATCTGGATAAAATTCAATCTTATTAACAATAGATTTAGTATCTAATAAATAATTTGTTGTAATTGGTAAATTATTATCTAAAAAATTCTCTAATACAGGTTTTAATACTTTTATTAAACCTTTTTTTAAATCTGATATACTTGTCATTTTAATCATCTAATTTTGTATATGTATAACTTGGATTATTACCACGTGCTTCTACTAAACATGGTGGACAAAACACAGGAAAACACTTATGCATACTTCCATTAGGATATTTAACACTATAAGTATGTGTATTATCGTATGTTCCACATTTTCTACATGGTAATCCTTTATATTCATTCTTTTTTGGTTTTTCAAAATATAATTTTCTATCGTGACTTTCTTCACAATGAAAACATTCTATCCTAAATTTTATAAAAGAATCATATATACTAACAGAAATTATCTTAAAATCCTGTCCTATACCTTTAAACACTCGTTCTATTTCAGATTTTTTAATTTTGACTGTTTCTTCTTTCATTTTGATCACATTACTTTTATTCGTTTTAGTTCAGTCATTATAAATTAATAAAAAATTTGACAATTTAAATATTTTGTATAATAACGTATTAGTTACGAATTAGAAACAGTTACGTTATTTTCTTACGATGTTAATTCTTCCACCTTTTCCGTATGTGTGAGGAGCTTTTTTCCCTGCCATAGCATATGCTTGTGCTTTTTGGTATGTAATTCCCCATACCATTAACATTACTGCCATTAATGTATCATCGTGTTTGGTTTCTCCTTCTTTTCCGCTATAGGTTATGTTGCCATGTGTGGTTCTTTGGTATGCAAAATTAATCATTTCATCTTCTAAAACCTTGTAAATGTAGGAATGAGATCGTTTATCAGCTATATCATAGTGGTATGGGCATTTTAGTTTACCAATACTAACCACGTGTTCCATTTGACCTACAAGGTTATTTTTTGCTATGTTGTCGCCTATAAACCCTTTCTTTTCTGTCGGTTTTTTCGTTCCATCATCGAATTTACGGTATTTGTTACGCTTAATTTCGCTTGTGTAGATGGGTACTTTAACCTTTTTAACAAGGAAATCCACCATTGCAATTCCTACACCTTTTCCATCAGGAATGATGAGTTTGACATCATATGTTCGTGTGAGTTCAAATATACGGTTTAATACATCCGTGTAAGGCATGTTCAGGTGTCGTTCCAGATAATCAATGATTATTGTTCCATCTGGATCGTAATGACCTATACAAAATACGGAATAATCGTGGTTTTTACCAAAATCTGTGCCTAAGTAGTAGCGAATGCCAGGTATTCCTTCGTAAACGGGATCTAAGTGTGTGAATGTTTTGTTTGTCGGATCGTACTTGTATTCATACATGCGACTGATGTCCGTTTGTTTGAATACGGAACTAGAATCTTCTAAAAATACTCCGTAAAGTTCCTGTTGTGCTATACGTGATCCCATTGTGGCTTCTTCATCTTCAAGTTTGGCTTCATCTACCCACGAAACATCTGTAGGGTTAAGTAATCGAATGTGAAACTTTTTAGGGTTGTGACAGTCATCATAGTGGTTGTTGTTGCGACCAAAGGGTGTGGATACACCAATTTCTAACCAACAGGTCTTTCTTCCCATAGGGCGAATGGCAGATTCCAGGATTTCACGTTTAATTCGAGCTTTTTCATCAATGATTTTGATGTGAGGGTGGAAACCACGAATGGTGACCTCGGATTGTGGAAATGATTTTATTGTGCATCCGTTTGTAAGTTTAATGCGTTTAGAGTTCGAGTTTTTTATCATGAAGGAAAATACCGAGTTGGAAATGAGGTGCTCGACTTTGTTTATGAGATCATCGGCTTGCTCTTGAGAGGTGGAAAATAGGGCAACCTTGGTGTTAGGGCGATGTAAACAGAATTCGACAGGCACGACAGTGGAATATACGGATTTTCCAAAGCCACGAGGGGAGTTTATGGCGACTTTTTTACGTTTGGGTACTCCGTTTTTGTCGAAATATTGATGGGGAATGAATTTTTTGAGTAATCCTTGAGCGTGAAGCTGTTTGGCGATGTAGGGTTCTCCGTATTGGGCATATTTTAGTTCTTGGAATTGCCAATTTTCCAGGTGAAGAGGTTTCGAAGGATCATCAGGAGTGGGTAAATAGAGTTCAGCATGGTAGCAGTAGTCCAGGGAAGCACGAACCATGTCAATGAAGCGTGAGTCTCCAGGGTTGGTGATGCCAGCTTCTTTCATGATTCGAGATTGAATAGGGTTAGACTCGAATTGTGAGAATCGTTGTTCTAAAGCGATACGTTGATCAATGGTGGTTGCTGACATAGAAAGTTGTTAAACCTATACTATTTTTGTTCTTTTTTTCTTAGTTGAGCTATTTTTCTTTTACCGATGTGTATAATCCTACGTATTCGTGTGTAAATTAGGATATTGTCTATAATATTTCGTTTGGTGAATAGGTTATTATTATCGTTGCAGGATATACATGCAGATGAATAATCATATAAATCCCAATATTTGCATTTGTCACAGTTTGGTATCATCGTTTATCATACTTATTTTAGTTTTCGTTGGGTTCTGGTGGTGGATAGGAGCAATTGATGAGTTGAGAAAGTTTAAACCTTGGGAGACTGGACAGTTCTTTTTGGTGCTTTTTTTGAATTTCTTCGAGTGTAGGAAAGGATCTTTTGGGGTTGAGTAAGTCTTTTTTAGGTAAGTCGTTTTTGAGTGAATCGAGTTTTTTAAGCATATTGTGTATTTGTGCCATTGTTTTTACCTCTTTTGTGTGTTGTGTTCGGAAATTTGATAGAATTTACGTATTCCTCAAGTTGGATGTCGATGTTGAGGATCATGTTGAGGATGGGATCTGTAGGAATGATGAGTTCAACTTTTTGAGGATTGAGGATAAAGGAAGGATGGGTTCTAGCGATTTGTGTTAAATAGTTGCGTATTTCTGATTGAAATGTTTTTATTTGAGTCATTTTTGGTTGTTCTCCAAGCGTTATGGAAATTTTTTGGGGTGTTCGGTGAAATCGGCTGCCGACAGCTTTTAGCTAGGGGGGCTTCTATATTATTTTAGCTAGGGCTATGTAGATTTAACAATTTATCCAGATGGTCTAATGGGTTCACTTACTCGGTGATCACCAGTACTTTCAGGAATCATAAGGTTACTGATCTCAAACAAGGTTTGTTCACTCAGATCACCACCTGAAAAGATCCTGCTGATCATGTCCTGTAATTGGATCTGTCGGAGCTTCATCATACTGTCCGATCCTGCCATAAGCTCCTTCATCTTCTGTATTATCGTAGCAGTGGTATTAATTGCCTTATCTACTGTATTAATCAATATACCATCCATGGCTTCCTGTTCTAGTCCTTTCTGTACTCTCCCCTTAGCTATGGCCATAAGCCTGAGCATTTCATTATGAGCATCAAAATCCACCTTCATTTGCTCAAATTCTTTCTCAATACTCGTAAGTAGTTCCGTATTGGTATAGTCCGTTAATTCTGTATCGTTTAATACTTTTTGAGTATTCTGTAGTATTTTCTCAGGTTTATCATTCAGGTTATTCACTTGTGTTTTCTTTCTCAGGATATTCGCATTTCTGGTCATTTTCTGATAAGTCATGGGAGCTTCACCAGGGTTTACCTGATGAGGTAAGTGGTTTTTCTTATGTCTTCCTACACTCGGAGCTGAAACACTCACTCCTTTCGTTTCCAGGAACTTCACTATTTTTGCATAAGACTCTCCCTTTTGTAATCTGCGATTCACTTCTTCAAGGTGACCTGAATTACAGCAAATACATCGTTCGTAACCTTGTAAATTGTGGACATCTCCAGGCATTTCATTTCACTCTTAGCGGAGAGTTAAAGCGGACAGCACCAGCCATTACATTAACAATTCACTCAACATCTCCGTATATACTTCATAAACTAACCCAACTACTTAAACCTTGGGAAATCCAAATCGACAATTTACACCTATACTCTATCTTGTTACACACAATTTTTTGTTAAAATTTCACAAAAAAACTATTCACGATTTTCCGTGACTAGCTCACACTACATAAAAACTTTCCAACATTTCCTTGTAAATATTCCAACATTCTCCTATTCCCCCATCATTCCCACTCACTCACAAAACTTAGAAACATTCCAACATTTTCACCATCCTTTAAAAGACTTGCTGTTTCTACTATGTAGATCTCTACTCACTCCTTACCACTAGTACCGACACTATCATCACTTTGCTACCTCTACTTAGTCTATTTTCCCGACACTATCCCATACTAATTTCTTCCCATCATTCCCCTATATTTATATAATATAGGTAACTAGTGGGAAAAAATTTTACTACTAATATGTCGGCATTCACTCCAACTTTCACCCATAACACATCATCTAGTTATTCAAAAAACTTTCCCATCCTACTAAAAAATGTTAACTTTTTCCCCTAATTTTTAACAAAACACTCACTCACGTCCCATCATTCCCCAAAAACTAAAAACTTTCCAAAAAATACTTATAATAATTCCAAAATTCAAACAAAAAATAAAATAAAAAAATTAAATAGTTGTATGACAATTAGAACATCGTTGTCCTTTTGTAGTATTTATTTCTGTTGAATACCACATTCCTTCATCTACTGAATGATCAAACTCTTCAACGTATTTGTATCCTTTGCCCTCTAAACTCTTAATCATTTTGGGTAAACAATTTTGACATTGATTTCCAAGGGAAATTTCATAACCATCTCCAAAAAAAGGTGCTTTATAAAAAACTGTTTTTAAAACTGTAATTTGTGTCATGATAGTAACATGGATTTGACCATATATAAATCTTATGCTTTTATTGGTCACCAATTGGTAACAAAAAATAAAAAAATCAATCTTCAAAAACAATATTATCAAAATAATGATCAAATACTTCCTGAGTAATATAATTTACCTGCCATAAATCAATCAATGCTCTAATATACCCTATTATTTCCTTTTTAATATACCCTGACTTACTAAATACACAGGTTTTACAATGTTCTGAACAATTTATATTACCAATGATATATTTATTCATATAACATTTTTCTTCTTTTCCCATTTATAATTTTCCTTTACTTGCTTTTCTTACTAATCGTTTATATCTTCTTAATTCTCTTCTAATAGGATCATACCAATAGATTAAAAACAAGATCACAATCCCTGCAATAGCAAATGGTATCCCTTCTTCGTTCCATTCAATCATTTTACCTCACTCTCATAATAGTCGTATTCTTAACTGGTCGTTCAGGTGGTATATTCCCATCAATAACTCTAATAGGTAAATTCCACCAAACATGAACTTGAACAATATTAGGAGATAATATATGCTTTCTACTATTTAATTCATCAACGAATATATCAAATAATAACATTAAATCGTAATTGGGTTTATCCCATTTAAAATCATGGTAAAATGTTCGTTCATCTTTTTTACCACTCCTGTTATAATTGTACTCTATTCCTTCAAGTTTGTTTTCTTCGTTTCCCATTTTATCCCCTAATTCTATCCTTCAATTTCATAATAAACACTCGTTGTTCCAAATCAAGATCTTCTTCACAATTCACGTAATACTTCAATGCCTGTAAGATTGTTTCTAATTCCTTAGCACACAACTTCACGTTAAAAAACCTTGGATCATCTATAAACCTGCCTTCGGTAATAATCTCACAAGGTTTTTTCTTATCCTTAAAACTACAATCAAAACAATATGGTGCATTAGCAAAATCCTTTTTATACTTCTGACTCGGATGAAACACGTGGTATTCTCCATCTTTAATCAATTTTTCAGCTTGTTTCTTATATTCATCTGCCAAATTTTTCCAGGAATTTTCTTTTTCTTCTCCCATCAAACTTACCTCTTTTCTAGTCGTAATACTCTATTTTTTCTTTTTTCAGAATAAACCAAATACAGTTTAAACCCAAATGCATAAACATAATCTCCATCTTTATCGCTTTTAATCAATACATCCTGTTTACTGATCACATTCCTGAAATATAATTCATCGTTTTTCTCCACAACTTTCCCTAAATACTGCTCTTTAACCATCTATTACACCTTTTATTAAGATATATCCACTAAATCAGTTTTGTCAACTAATACTGTTAATATATTGGTCTTTTTATCTATCTTAAATTGAATTGTTGTACTGTCGTATTCTCCACAGTCAACAGTTCCTATATACTCTTCAGAAAAGTCATCAAGAGTTATACTTTCATCAGAGTAACGTGATCTTATAACAATTTTCTTTAAACTTGTCATTTTCTTATCCATTTTTCTTTTTTAAGCAGGATGGGGATATGACTCCCCAAATGAGAGTATGCCACTACTCGTAAATCCTGCAGGTTTATAATAAAAAAGGTTATTTCTTCAAATTTCTAATAGTAATAATATATGCTTCTAGTTCATTACTCTTTTTAATCGCATTATCAAAATCATTTTCATGAAGTGCATTTCTCATTTCTCTAATAGTACTCTCAAATGCATCATTAACTTTTATAATACGTTTTTCGTTATCTGTTAAACCATGTAAGATAAATTCTAAAACTTCTTCTTCAGAATAACAATCTTTCTTGGAATGATCAGGTTTTGATAATGAATTCTCAGGCTCAATTAAACGATTAACACTAACATGATCATAAATACCTTGACTAGAATAATCTGAAATGGTATAATGAATTCCTTGATATTCCCCATTGATCTCATTTCGATACATTGAGTGGTCTTTTAAACCGTTTTGTTCCAAATAAATTAAAACATCATGCAATGATAAATTTTTATTATTCATCAAGTTACATAAAAAACTACTAGTATATAAATTTAACCAATTAAAGCATAATTAAAAACAAAATAAAAATGGTTTATAACAAAAGAGTATAAACCTATATAATTTTATAAAAACTTCTAAAAACAGGTTTAAAATTCGTTTTTAATAATGTATGATTTTACAATAAGTTTAAATACTAGAAGTTTCTCTGTAACATTAGCGGAAGGAAAATTTCATTTTTTTAAAAAAATATTTGGAGACGATCAAAATGTGAATTCACAACATTACATTTCAAGGGTATAGCCTGGTATCCACCCCAATACCAGGTTATGCCCATCTTTTTTTATTTATTTTTTTTTTATTTATTTTT
>Ga0180437_10011776_pt1 | contig 10441 bp, 6 predicted proteins | sample SS_ome_4_FD_132410 | JGI IMG/M metagenome (GOLD analysis project Ga0180437, IMG submission 132410) | Hypersaline lake sediment archaeal communities from the Salton Sea, California, USA - SS_3_D_1 metaG | ecosystem: Environmental > Aquatic > Non-marine Saline and Alkaline > Hypersaline > Sediment... | reverse complement strand
TGTCCCCCGCGCTTGACGCCCTGCTGTGCCAGCCAGTAGCCCAGCCCGCCGATGGGGCCGGTCAGGAGACCTCCCATATTGGTCAACAGACTGGTATGCAGTAGCAGGTAGATGGCCCAAAAGATGCCGGCGGCGGTCAACCAGCGGCGCCGGTCCCAGGCCAGGCCCAGGGCCGCGAAGACGGCCGTGACCAGCAATAGAACGAGGAGGTCGTGTCGCCCGTAGTTGACGTAGTCCAGCGGGTCCCAGAGCCCGAGGAGCTTGATGATCAGGGCTGAGAAGTATAGGGGCGCACACAGGCTGCCGATAACAATCACCAGATCGAAAGAAGGCAGGTCGGGCGGGAATCTGCGGTCTCGGAGCCACTCCCAGAGGAGCAGAAGCACCAGAAACGTGCCGAAGATGAAGGTGGTGATGTAGGATATCTCCTTGGTGCAGAAAAGGAGAGACAGCGCAGCGGCCAGCATATAGAGGTAGAGTTCCTTGCGCTCACTCAGATACTTGATCACAGAGATGAATATCACGATCTCAAAGAAGACGGCGAAGATGTCCATACGGATGAAACGAGAGTAGTACAGGAAACCAGGAGATAGGGCAAACATGCCAGCGGCGGCCAGAGCGCCGTACCTGCCCAGCCACTTGCGCAGGAACCAGGGTGCGATGACCATGGCCACTCCGAAGAGGGCTGGCGCCACCCGCGACGTGTAGTCGCTGGCCCCGAAGAGGAAGTAGATGACGGCGGTGGCATGATAGAGGAATGGACCGTGAAGCAGTGGATTGTGGACGAAGCCTCTACCCCGGTACAGCTCCCAGGAATAGAAGGAGTGCATGCCCTCGTCGTGGTGCTGGGCTCGGCTGCCCAGATCCCAGAAACGGGTGACGATGGTCAGCAGGATGATGGTCACCCAGCAGATCAACTCCCAGTTGAGGACTATCTTGGCCAGTAGAGGCCGATCCAAGATAGAGTAGCGCTCTTGCATCTTGCCATTACCTCGCTATTCTTGGGGCTCAGGCGCGACCCACATTACGACGTCACGGTGTGCGAGGGGCTGGAGAGATTCCCGAAAGAGGAACCAGTTGACCAGGTCATGGGCCGGCAGGTCGGCGACCTGCCTGGAACTCCGGATGCGAAACCGCGCTCCCCTGTAGTCCTCCAGGTACTCGGTCTCGGCTAGTGGAGTGATGACTACTGGAGTCGGATCCGAAAGCGCCCCCGATACGAATCTTAGGTGGGCGAAGGACCTGAGGTACCAGGACAGGATTGGGTCCTCGTCTCCGGTTACAGTGATGCTCACACCGTGGCGTTGCCGCTCCTGTTGATTGGAGAAATCCTCGATGGCCTGAGCAAGGTGGCGTACGTCCGGAGAGGTGGGCTCCTCGACGATGATCTCCCGCGGGTTTCCAGGCTGGTGGTAGTTCAACCTCCACGAGGAGTGCACCGCAAGGCTAGCCAACGCCACCAGAACCACGAGACCGCCGGAGAGAAGCGACGTCCTCCAGTCCATAGACAGCACGCCAACGACCAAGACCACACAAATGAGGAAGAAGATGGATAGCAGAGCCAGGGCCAGGTGTCTGGGGTCGCCTGGGTTGAGAGGGTTGCCGAAGGCTGCCATCTGCATTACCAGGTGGAAGAGTACTGGTACGGAGACAACCAGCGTCAATCTACCCCACAGCCATTGTCCACCTCTGTCCAGCCGCCTGAGCAGGTCTCCCGCACATCTGCTTGCCAGCAAGATGAGGGGCAGCAGGATTTGCAGGATGCCAGAAGCTGGCCGCGTGCCCATCATGGAGTACAGAGCCAGGCTGACGGCAAACCAACTGGCGAGAAACGCAAAGAACGTGTCTCGACGGCTGAGGTAGCAGGCGCCCAGGAGGCCAAAGACCAGCAAGGGCAACTCGTAGGCCACGAGCAGGGACAAATAATAGTGCCAAAGCTGGCCGACGGACACGGGCTGGAACTGGGCGATCCACAGCGAGATCAGGTCCAGCGTGGCCTGGATGCCGTGGAGGTTCACCAGTAGCCCGGTCGAGAGCAGGAGGAGGGTTGCGGCGAAGACACCGGTGGCTCTTCTGGAGATCTCCGGCCCCGGCCTGCGGGCGAACCAGGCGGGCGGAGGGGGTTTCTCCTCGCTAGCCAGGCGGGACCGGACGAGCGTCGCTACGCCCAAACCCCCTAGAACGAGGAGCGTGGTGTAGGTGGCGCCACTGGCCAGGAGGGCGATGGCGAGTGCCGCGGCTGCCACGTAGAGCTGCCACGGTCTGCCCTGGTCCACATACGCGAAGATACCGGCCACCAGGGCCAGACAGGCGGCGGCGGCAACGATGTCCCCATTGAGCTGACGAGAGAAGAAGAGGAACGAAGGCGAGACGGCCAGAAAGGTCGCTGCTAAGAGCGCCCCTCGCCTGCCGAGGCGGGGGCGCAGCAGGTAGGGGAGTCCGACCATCAACGTGCCTGCCAGGGCGGGCACCAGGCGAGCTACGTAGTCTCCGACCCCGAAGAGTGCGTAGAATAACGTGGTGCCGTGGAAAAGCAGAGGGCTGTGACCCCTGATGCTGGCAGCGCCCCCCGTGTAGAAGCGCCATACGTCCAGCGCCATGCCGGCTTCCTTCTCTTGCAGTGGTTGGCTACCCAGTGCCCAGAAGCGGAGCGCCCCAGCAAAGATCGCAAGAAGGATGTAAAGCCCGGACTCCACAGTCAGCCATGGCGGACCCACTTGTGGGGCATCTGCTCCTGCAGCGCGTCTCTCCGTTGGTTCCTCTGTCATGATACCTGCCGTGAGAATCGGGGATAAGTAAGCCTCGCGTGTAGGCAATCGTCAATACAGGCGGACCTTCCAAGAGCACGGCCAATTATAGCAGCCCTGAGAACAATGGCAAGCTGCGCAGCGAGGTGGCCGTGCTGTGGCCCGCCGCTGAGTGACGGCGCCGAGAGCGAGATACATCACGGGCGTGATCAATTGACTTCCCTTGGCGGGGGTGAAACCCTTGAGTTTCTGACCAGGCTGCGGTATACTGAAAATGAGGAGCGTTACACAGATAGAGGGGCGCGCAAGCGTGGAGAAACTGCCTACGACTCTGGAAGACTTGCTCCAGCGGTCGGGGGATTCCATCCCGGCGAGGGACATCCCCCTCATCAAGCGTGCCTATCAGGTGGCCCTGGATGCCCACGACGCCCAGCGTAGGCTGTCGGGCGAGCCCTTCATTCATCACTCCCTGGCCACAGCTGCCACCCTCATAGATCTACGCCTCGACGCTGCCACCGTCGCCGCTGGCCTGCTCCATGATGTCCCAGAGGACACAGCCGTCACCGTGCAGGACATTGAGGAGACGTTCGGGGAGGAGATCGCCACACTGGTCGATGGAGTGACCAAGCTGCGGAAGATCACCTGGACTAGCCTGGAAGAGGAGGAGGCAGAAGCCATCCGCAAGATCTTCCTGGCCATGGTGGACGATATCAGGGTCATCCTCATCAGGTTGGCGGACCGGCTCCACAACATGCACACCCTGGGGGCCCATCCCGAGGAGAGGAGGAAGGAGATCGCGAGGGAGACGTTGGATATCTTCGCGCCTCTCGCTCATAGGTTGGGCATGTGGCAGATCAAGGAGGAACTGGAAGACCTCGCGCTGCGCTACTTGGAGCCTGAGGGGTACCGGGAGGTGGTCGAACTTCTGAAGACACGCCGGGCGGACCGCGAACGGTACGTTGAGGAGGTGGTCCAGACTCTACGGCGCAGCCTGGCCAGCGGTGGGATCGAGGCCGAGGTCACGGGCCGCCGCAAGCACGTCTACAGCATCTATCAGAAGATGAGGAAGAAGGGCAGAGACTTCGATCGCATCTACGACGTGCACGCAGCTCGCGTGATCGTGAACGACGTCAGTGACTGCTATGCGGCCCTGGGGATAGTCCATACCCTGTGGCGACCCATCGCGGGCGAGTTCGACGACTACATCGCCATGCCCAAAGACAACATGTACCAGTCGTTGCACACCGCCGTGGTTGGACCCCAGGGACGCCCTCTGGAGATACAGATCCGGACTTGGGACATGCACTGGATGGCAGAGTACGGCGTCGCCGCCCATTGGCGATACAAAGAGCAGGTGGAGCGCGATGCCGTCCTGGAAGCCAAGATGGGCTGGCTGCGACAGTTGATGGATTGGCGGCGCGAACTGGTCGATGCCCAGGAATTCGTTGATTCGCTGAAGACAGACCTCTTCCCAGAAGAGGTCTATGTTTTTACCCCCAAAGGAGACGTCGTAGAGCTGCCGAGGGGGGCTACTCCTATCGATTTTGCCTATCACGTGCATACGGAGATCGGCAACCTCTGCCAGGGCGCCAAGGTGAACGGGCGCATAGTCCCCTTGAACTATCAGCTCAAGGATGGCGATCAGGTAGCGATCATCACTGCCAAGAGAGGGGGCCCGAGTAGAGACTGGCTGAACCCTCACCTGGGATACGTACGCACCAGTCGGGCCCGTCAGAAGATCAGGCAGTTCTTCCGCCGGCAAGAGCGAGAGGAGAACATAACCCGAGGTCGGGCCCTGCTGGAGAAGGAGTTGCGACGTCTGGGCCTGGAGCATGTGAGCTACGAGGAGATCGCCAAGCAATACAACTACCGAAAGGTTGACGATCTGTTGGCGGCCGTTGGCTATGGTGACATCAACGTTCATCAGATCTCGACGAAGGCGCTCGAGGCCGAGAGCGACCGGGAGGAGGTGTTTGAGGAGGTACCTCGTAAGCCTGGGCGACCCAGTGAGGCCAAGGGCGTCAGGGTGACAGGGGTGGGGGATCTCCTCACCAACATAGGTGGCTGCTGCAACCCTCTGCCGGGCGATGAGATCATAGGCTACGTGACGCGCGGACGTGGGGTCACTATCCATCGTCAGGATTGTGGCAACATCCTGCGGGTGCTGAGAGATGGAGGCGCGGAGCGCCTGATAGAGGTGGACTGGGGCGAGGATCAGGATGCCGTTTACCCTGTCGTGATCAAGATCACGGCATACGACCGCAAGGGTCTACTGAAAGACGTGGCGGCCATCATAGATGGTGAAGACGTGAACATGATATCCGCCAGCATCGGCACCAGGAAGAAAGATCAGACGGCTACCATCATCGCCACACTGGAGATCTCGGACATGGAGCAGCTGAGCCGCGTGCTGGCCAAAGTGGAGACCCTCACCAACGTCCTGGAGGCGGTGCGACAGACCGCCTGAGCGCTCTACAGATACTTACCGAACACAGTGTAGGCCCACGGCACGCCGTGGGCCTACCAGTCTGTATGGGTATTGTTTTATCGCCAGTCTATCTCTTCCGTGCGCGGAGGCCAGCGTATCCGGCCAGACCCATCAGGCCACTGGCGAGAAGCAGCACGCTGCCTGGCTCCGGCACGAACTCGGGAGGCGGTGGTTCTTCCTCCAAGACGAAGCACCAATCGAGGGCCAGCTCCACGAAGTTTCCCGGCGGTTGTACGCCAGGCAGCACTAGATCCCACTGCAGGCCGCATCCGCTATCGTGATCGACGGCAATTACGGTGTCGTTGAAACCGGCGCCTGGGCCGGTCACATCTCCGATCCTGTTCCAGATGGCCTGGTATACCGACTCCTGGTAGTGACTGGCTGGAGGCAGGCCCATCTCGGTCACCGGCACCATGTATTCGAGGAAGGTCCTATCGAGGCTCCAAGCACCCACCCCGCCGCTGGCGTAGTAGCCGTAGCCGTCGTCATCTGCGGCTACGTGCAAGTCAGCGGCGTGAAAGAAGGTGACGGGGAGAGGTTCCCCGATCTCACCATCGTTGATGATGTACGAAACCCTGAAGCAGTCCTCGCCGTCCACGTATCTGACCCACTGCTGCACACTGATCGGTGGCGGCCCCCAGACAGTAGTGCCCACCCACCAGGGGTCCGCGGTTGTGCCTGTGCCCATCGTGGTTTGCGGCCCGGCAGGCAACCAGGGGTTCACGGTATTGGCAGCGGACTCGGCATGGTTGGCGAAATCGGGTCCGAACACCATTCGGTTGAGCCAGGCAAAGCCGCCACTGTCGGCCTCGCTGTAAGCTGCTGGATACACCTGCCCGTTAGGTTGCGCCGCATGGAGGACCTGGATGCTGGTATCAGCGGCGACGTGGATCGTCAGGGGATTTCCACTGATGGTAGTGTGTCCCACCGCCCGGGTTCCAGGCCCGCTGGGCGGGTCGCCCTTGTCGGCCAGGGCCAGGGAGGGCAGCAGCGCCACCAGCAGGGCTAGCGCTATGGCCATCATCAGCCCTCTCAAGACTCTCTTCTCGAACATCTCCCTCGGACCTCCTCCTTCTTTGTGAGCGTCGCTCGCGTGGACTGGCCGTCACTTATGCAGCCAGTATAGCAGATCGTATCCACGGTGTCAAGAGGTCTTAGAAACCTCCTTGGATTCTGCTGCATCTCTGGACTAGGCCTCCGGGGACCGCGCCCAAAACGGAAACGGGGATGAACCGCATCTTGGAGGCGGAGGCGAGTGATGGCCGCTGACCAGGTGGCCGACTGGTACAAAGAAAGGGCCGCCATGTGGAACACGATGACCCTTGGTCTGGTCAGATGGTGGAGATCGACTCTGCCGCCGCCTGCCCATGGAGATAATGCTCGATAGTACGTGAAGTGGATGCCACGGTAAGCAGCGGCGCCAGCGTCGACGCAAGGTGGCCTCACCTGCTGACGGCAGACGCGGCGCACATCTGCGGCCGCGCTCTACGGACTGGAAACCTCCCTGCGGCGATAGTCCTTGGGCATGTATTTCTCGCGACGCCTCATGTGCTCGGACAGTGACTCTCTGTCGAAATGCCAGCGCCCTGCTGCCTTACGGGCGACCAGCTTGCGCTCCAGGGCCAGCTTGGACAGTCGCGCCCGCGTCAAACCGGTCAAGCGGCGAGCCTCTGCAGTGGTGGCCCATCCCTCAGGCGCCATCTTAGTGAAACGGACCAGCTGAGTGGGCTCCAGGAACCAGCAGTTAGAGCGTCGCTCGGCCTCGACCAATCCCTCTCGGCACCAGCGTCCTATGGCATCCTTGCCCCACCCAGTGACGTCCACCGCTTCGCGCATGGTCAGCCAGTTGCTGGGAATGTCACGCGGCCAGACTCGCATCTGCAGTCCACGCCGCTTGGCTCCCTCTTTTCGCGCGTTGTAGTAGTCCAGTAACCCTTGCTTCGAGATGGCCCATTTCATCTTCGTTCCGCCGCCCATGGGCTCCTTGTAGGCGTATACCAGGCCCTTCTGACAAAGGCGATGGATTGTGGAACGAGAGCATTCGAAAATAGCCGTGGCCTCATTTATGTCCAAGAGGTCCTTGTCCCTCACACGCTCCAAAGCTTCCTGGTTGATCGTTTCCATATCGACTCCTTTCAGATCTCCGGGATGGCCCATGCCATGGTGTTTCATATCAGCGGGCAGAGTGCCACATATCTTGCGGACTCTGGTAGGTTCGCGACAACAGACTTCTGCTATAATATTATCAAACTCTGCTTGCTGTGTCAAGCGCACGAAGGCGGCCGACGCAACTCAACCTGTGACCAGCGGCTGCCGCAGAAATGCTGGTGAATCGCTGGTAGAGGACCACATGGACGAGGCACGAGCAGGGGGCCATGATGGAAGGTGTTTGTTGCTTTGGACAGCTGGCGTGATGACGTCACCGGATCATCGGCTCTGATTCGCCAACAGCGCCGAGTGGCTGTGCCGTCAGGGGGTTCGCTCTGGCCCAGATGGTGCGTTTGGAGCGGTGGCGGGGCCCTGTCCTCTGTGTGAGGGAGAGCGGTTCCTCTTCTGGGAGAAGGCCGGCGAAACTATCCGCCGTGTTGCCGCGGGATACGCTCTGCGGCTGCCTGGACCGAGGGCCGGCAGGCGCTAGTCGACCGACGATACGCTGACGAGACCCACCCGCCGCAGCAGAGCCCATAGTTGGGCAATCAGAACCTCTTTGTTGCAGGGCTCTAGCACGTGGGCGTCGGCTCCGGCCGCCAGTATCCGCTCCACAGCGTCGTCTTGAGCTTGCCTGCCCACCACTAGCAGGGGAGCGAACGTGCGCTCGCAGACCGCTCTGCAAAGGTCTTCAGTCTTCTGGTCCCCCGAATAGGCTGCCAGCACCACAACGTGGGGAGGGATCTGTTCTAGTTGCCGCAGCCCCTCGTCCACTTCGCTGACGATCGTGGGCCTCATCTTCTGGCCCTCGAGGGCTTCGGCGACACTCGCGGCCGCCTGGTTCTCAGGATCGATTATCAGTACTCTGATCACAATTGCCCTCTGCTTGTCACCTGCTTGCGTATGGGTAGGCTAGAGTCCAACAGCCCGGAGTTGAGTTGGCAAGCTCTCTCGGCTGCTCCGCTCGTGTGCAACAGACTCGCCGCCTGCTGGTTTCGGTGGAGAAAGGACGGCCATCGGCCTGCGCTGGCGGCCGCGTCCTCGTGCACGGTTCCCGCCCCCTGGGATCGCTTCGCTCTATGCCCGTCTCGCCACCCTGGTCACCTGGCCCCACACTGAGATTCTTGTCTAAAGGCGCTGGGGCACAGTAACCCTCCAGCATATGGTACCGCTGGGGCATTAAAGGCCCATAAACCCGGCATTAAAATCCAATTAAGGTCATCGGTCTGTGGCGCCATGGCGGGATTCCGTGGGTGGGCGCCTGCGGCCACAGTCGTGCATCTCTAGCAGCGAGCCAGGGCCGTGTGATATAATCTGCTCGCCGTGTCAAGCAAAGTGATCTTCCTGTCCGTGGGTGTCTCGCTGATGGCCGCCATCGCTCTGGGCGTGTGGTGCTGGTGGCAGCCTCGTCAAGGGAGCGTAGCCACTATCTCTGTGGAAGAAGGGGAGGTCGCTGTGAGGCGTGGAAGCAGCACCCTCCTCATCCCTCTGGGCCAAACATCCGGCGTGCAACCCGGTGACGAGATTCGAACGGCGGGAGACTCGCGGGGTCTCCTATTCCTCCCATCGGGGACCTGTGTGCTCATCGAGCCGGACTGCGAGATCTCCTTGACGCGCATGGCTTCCTCGAAGGATGGCTTGTCCGGCGTCCAGCTCCAGATGAGACGGGGCGAGACCTTCCACCACGTGCGGAGAACGCCGGATGATGCGAGCAGCTACGAGATACTCACACCATCCGCTATCTTGAGATTGTCGGCAGGCGGCCACTGGATCAGGATTTCTGGCGACGGAACGACGACAGTTGAGGTCACGCAGGGAGTGGCCAGCGTCGAGGCTCAGCACACAGAGGTGGAGGTCTGGACGGGAGAATATACTTCCGCCGGTGCCGGGCTGGCACCTTCGGTCCCGCGACCCGTGGTGGCACGCTACGTCTTCGTGTCCCAGAGGACCGGCAACCCTGACATCTGGCTGCTGGATGAGGAGGGTCGCGACTATCAGCTCACTCATCACGCGGCGGCGGATACCGCGCCCGTCTGGTCTCCGGACGGCAAGCGTATCGCCTTCGAGAGCCTGCGTGATGGGAACAGCGAGATCTACGTGATGGATGCCGATGGGTCGAACCAGGTCAACCTTACAGTCCACGCGGCAGACGACTATGCCCCGGCGTGGTCTGTCGATGGGAGTTGCCTGGTCTTCGTGTCGCTTCGCGGTGGCACCCGGGATCTGTACATCATGAACGACGACGGCACGGAGCAGGCCAAATTGACTTCTGGGCGCGGGCTCAGTCTAGCGCCACATTGGGACATCGGTGGGTCTGAGATCATCTTCAGCAGGATTGAGGAGGACTCCAACAGCGACACGGTCGTCGATCTGCGCGATATGGCAAGCTTTTTCTCGCTCGGGCCGGAGGGGGGTATCCCTCAGGCCTTCTGGGACCTGCGTTGGGTCTTCGATCAGATGGTTTTTCCTTGGGCTCGCCGGGCTGTGGGATAGGCGCTCGTGGCGCGTGGCGCTGGTTGTGTGGAGCAGCGCATACGGGCGGTCAGGGCCTGCCGGAGTAGGGAGCAAGGCGGGTGCCGATATCTCGGCATCGTCCGTGAGGGGAGAGGTGCGGTGCACAGGATACAGCACTCACTAGGGGTAGGTGGGAGAGGATAATGACGGATGAAGGGCGGAGAGAACTGAGAGAGGAAATCGGGGAGCGCCTCGATTCCTGCGATGCGGACACTCTGGTCAGAATCGCGGAGCTCCTTAACCGCGGTGACGAGGACGGCGCTGGCCGCCCTGTCCTCTTCAGCGAAGGCATTAGCAGGCGTCAATTTGTCGCGGGCGTGGCCGCTGGGGGGGCCGCGCTGGTCTCTACGAACCTGGCCACAGGTCTCGTCGCGGGCTCTCTGGGCACCAGAGCCGGTGAAGCGGTGGCTCGGTTGGAGAGTGAGACCGAACTGATCAAGCTTCGGGGACTGCTGGCCTTGTACGAGAATCTGGAGCAGGTCGGGCTTGATGCTCTGTTGAGCACGGGGCTTGCCGCTGTCTCTGTTTCGCTGGAGGTGCTGGA
>Ga0180437_10011775_pt1 | contig 10441 bp, 3 predicted proteins | sample SS_ome_4_FD_132410 | JGI IMG/M metagenome (GOLD analysis project Ga0180437, IMG submission 132410) | Hypersaline lake sediment archaeal communities from the Salton Sea, California, USA - SS_3_D_1 metaG | ecosystem: Environmental > Aquatic > Non-marine Saline and Alkaline > Hypersaline > Sediment... | reverse complement strand
TAGTCTTTATCCTCGAAATATGCTTTCGCCTCATTTAAAAGCCCAGCTGCTTCATATTTACATTCATCAAGTTCCTTTCTTATTTTATCAGTCACACCATAGTTCATTACGAGAAACATAAGCTCCCCCGCAATAACGAATGAAACAATTCTATTAACTCAAATACTTGCCTTATCGTTTTTAATCATAATATTCTCCTGTTTTGTTTTTTCTAAAAACACTTCCCTATGTTCTTTTCATAATTATAAATAAAAATGAAACCTATTCCCACAGCATCGTGATTACAGGAGGAATAGTTATAGGCGTGGTGGCACGTAACCGCGCGGTATTATTCACATATTCGCTTCAAAGTTGAAGAGAGTGCTTCGCATGTATATAACAGGAGAGAACCCACTCTCGAGAGGTTGAGCGGCGTACACCGCTACTTTTAGGTGTTTTTTTCCCTCTCGTGTTATCAGGAATGAAAAACCTGCTCCCAGGCTCGAATGGAAATGTACCGGTGTATGAATGTTCAATCTGTCCTGTTCGAATAATCCGTCGTACAAGAACAAAAGCGTGAACTGATGAATGGTTGTATGTCGTTCCGATTTTCTGAATTGTATCTCTTTGTTTCTTAAAATTTCTCTCTCCAGGCTTGTGCTTAAAAGCAGAAACCTGATCGCATTAATTGCACCCTTCCCATACCCCCTGATATTATCAAAGCCTCCGAGCTGGTAATAGTACACCTTTTCTTTATCATATATTTTAATCGGATAATTCACGCTCAATTTTTCCTCGATGAACAATCTGTTGCGAATATTCGTGTGCAGTAAAAACAAGTTGCTATTATCCGAGCTCAGGGGATTGCCGAAGAAATTTCGATAACGAAAATAAAAAAGCAACCTGCAATAAAATCCCTCGATCTCGATCCGGTTCGACGATTCTTTGACTCCCAGTGTATTATAAATAAACCCGACCCGTTCTGTCAGGTCCACTCCTTCATCGAGGATGGTCCCGGTTGTAAGACTCACGTCGAATATGTCGGAGATGATGAAAGAGTTTGTCAAGAAGAAATTATTAAGAACGTTATAACTGAGATTCAAATCCACGGATCTCTCCCGTGAGACATATTTATCAGTCGGCGCGAGATACACATCCGAATCGACAATTTTCGGTGCAATAAAGTTTTCGAAATCAAGGTTGCCGGAGAAACCAATGGAGGGGATAAACCGTCCAACGGGGTAGGCGAAAGAGGCCCTGGAGTCCAAGCTGTCATCGAAAAAATTATAGTTAAAATCAAACACCATCTCGAGAATGTTAAAATTCTGTTCAAAATGCATATAGAAATTGCTGCTGGGAAAGGAGAATTCGACTGTCGGACTGATCGACTGAACGGGGTTCACGTATATCGGTACATCCTTCTTTACGGGTGTCGCCTCGCTTTCTTCCGCTTGTCCCATTTCACCATGCGCCGGGCCCGGAAGTACAATAAATGTAATAAAAGTCAGCGCGCACACCACGATATGAAAACCAAGGTTCATTGTTATTCGCATTGCCCACTCCAATTTATTGTAATACATAGAAACAAATTACTTGAATTCGCTAAGTATTAATACTAGTTTTGCTATACCATTATTGATAAATCAGGTCTTTTAAAAATTGGAATGTATTAGAAAATGGGATCGAGAGATAAAGAAAAGAAGAGCTGAATAGAAAAACGATTATTCCCCTCATTTCGTCCTATTCATATTTCTTCTTTCCATAAAAATTACTTTATCAAGGAGCTACTCTATGGATAATGATGTTAAAAAATCATCCCTTGCCAAGCTGTCCGGCAAACTTAACGATTTAGATAAGAAGCTTGACGAGCTGAAGGCCAAGGCGGCTTCTTCCGCGGGCACCGTGAAAGCCGAATACGAAAAGACGATAGATGAACTACGGGGGAAGCGGAAAGAGGTCGAGGAGTATTTTGAGAAGCTGAAATCCGCGCGTAAGGAGGGCTGGAAAGAGCTCAAGAGAGGGACCAGGAAAGCCATCGGCAGCATGAACAAGTCGATCGAAAGTGCCATAAGGAAATTCAAGAAATAATAACATGCACGGAAGTGTCACAACACAGCACTCTCAGCGGGATATATTGTTTAAAAAAATAAAATGTTCTTTGTGTTTGTTTAAATGTTCTGATAAATAGGGGGAACGAGAAATGTCAAGAATTACACTCATCATTATCAGCATAATTGTGATTTTGATGGGAGCACTGGGAATGAAGTCAGGACCCATATGGCAGGCTTTGCTAGAAATTGTCATTGGTATTTTGGGTTTAATTATCGGCGTGCTTGACAAGAAAAAGAGCTGATTTCTCTATATGTCAGAGACCTCGGATCTGCTTAAAATAAAGATCGGGTGCACAATCTTTTTTACTGGTTTTCATTATTGATATACTGAATATACGTATATGTTTTCAGGTCAATGCACCTCGGCTGGAGAACGGGCTCTTCTCCTTTTCGATCTGGCGCTGCTATGGTAGAATGCGTCTTGTGTCGATCGATCCCATGTAACCTGTTTATCATCGCGTCCTCCTCGATTCTTGTGAGGGAGAATAGAATATGATGATACCCTTTTCAGGTGACTGGCCTTGATGGTTATGCGTTGTTCCTATTCAAATATTCAGCATTTCAAATGCGTGCTATCTTGTCGATACCAATGCAGCGTAGGGAGGGTTCGCTCAGAGGGCACTTGACCAATCCTATCAACGTGGTCGATATGCGCTACAGATTGTTGATGCAATTAGTTTGAAAAATACAGGTCATCTCCTTCCCTTTCCTCCCATGGTCCCGTATGGGAATAAGGCAGTGCACAGCCACACGCTGCTTCTTATAAAGTAAAACCTTTCAAAGATCAAGCTAAGCTTTGAGGTTAATCATGATAACCCATCAATTGGCGGCAGTATCCGTCTTGAAGGCAGCGCAGGATCACGTGCGGAAGTTGATCCGAGAGTTGGGTTAATGACATGAACGCACGATATACTGGAAACGGTGATTCGCAACACATCCTCCAATAAGAGCCATTGCAATACCCGGAAGCTTGGATTGAGTGTTGATGAAAGGACGGGAAGTGGAAGCAGGTACTCTCACAGGTTACTTTGTAAGACGTGATGCAGCTCAGAGAGCCTTCCGGGAGCTGAGACGAAGGGGCATACGACGCGCCGTATTGGTCCACAAGACCATTGATGGACGTATACACACACGAGACCCCTTCCTTTTGCGTTGTGCTCTCGGGGTGACACTGGCGGCCATTCTGTTCGGGGGCCTCGCCGGATTTGCTTCCTTGGTTTTCCATTGGTCGGGGCTGATTCTGAGCGGGACCCTTTCAAACCTGATCTCGATCCTGGCGGGTGGATCACTCGGAGCCCTCTTCGGCAGGTTGTGGATACGACGATCGAAGTACGGCATCGACCGAAAGCTCCTTGAGCGTCATACACGTTGGTTAACGGTTGAGGAGACCGTGCTGATTCTCCAGGCACCGATTAAAACCTTGCTGCTTCCAGTGGCGGTACTTCGGGAAAGCGGCGAGACCCCGCCAGTAGTTTTCGTCCTGCATCCGAAGCGAGAGAGCCCGATCGAAGAGGTGATGAGCCCAGGTGTACCCCTCTCCCCGTTACAGGTCCAGGAGCATGCCCGGCGCCTGGCAATGGACTACCAGGTGGACCCTGAGCCGCATAGGAACACCAAGCTACTCGAACGTCTCGAACAGGCCAGGCAATGGGTCCATATGGTTTGCTTGGATCTTTCCGAAGCGATTCGACTGGAACAGAGTGCGACTCCGATCGCCGAGTGGGTTCTCGACAATGAGTATATCATCGAAGGAAACGCCCGTGATATCCAACTGAATCTCCCCCGGCATTATTACCAGGCACTGCCTGCGCTTGCCAACAAGCCATACCAGGATCTGCCGCGCATCTACGGCCTGGCTAAGGAACTCGTTTCCCACTCGGACTTGCGTCTCGACCGAGAGAACATCATTGCCTTTACAGAAGCATATCAATCCGTGCACACGCTTACGATCGGTGAGCTGTGGGCTATCCCTCAGATGTTGCGCATCGCGCTTATTGAGAGTATCCAGGTTATTGCGGCAAGAGCCCTGACCGAGCTGCAAGAGCGCGAGATTGCCGACTTCTGGGCAAACAGGCTCATGACAACCAACAGGCGAGATCCCAACCAGCTCTTCGCGATCATTGCAGAACTTACTGAATCCCAGCCCAATCCGAGTCCCTATTTTGCTTGTCAACTGGTAGATCACCTCTACGACGAAGAGGCTGCGGTGGTGCCTGTCCAGCTCTGGCTGGAGCGCACCACCGGCAAGTCCCTGAGTGAGTTAAACTTACGAGAGCAAAATCGTCAGACGAAGGATCAGATCTCGATTGGCAATGCATTCACCAGCTTGCGACAGCTCGCCCTGATGGACTGGAGACATATCTTTGAGCATCTCAGCCGTGTGGAGCGCGCACTTCGTTTGGATCCATCCGGCATCTATTCAGAGATGGATTTCGACACACGCGATCAGTATCGTCGTACGGTTGAGGAGCTCGCCCATGGGTCCGGTCAAACGGAAAGCCAGGTCGCCCAGCGTGCAGTCGAGCTCGCTGCACAGGCAGCGCGTGAAGCGGTCGAAGATGAAAGGCGAATCCATGTTGGGACCTATCTGATTGGCGAAGGAAGGCGCGAGCTGGTGCAGCTCATACGCTGCCGTGAGGCATTACGATCCCGCGTCCTGCAATGGGTATACCGCCATCATTGTGCAGTGTACTTCATCGGGCTCAGCTTCTTCACCGCAGCATTCCTTTCTCTAATCGTGCTGCTTGGTCTGAGCGGACGGTCGTTCGAGACCCGCCTCCTGATCGCCATCCTCTTGCTGATCCCCGTCAGTCAGCTCTCGCTCGAAATCCTGAATTACCTTGTCATGCGGCTCCTTCCGCCCCGCACACTTCCGAAGATGGATTTCGAGGACTCGGGAATTCCCGACTCATTTCGAACACTGGTTGTTGTACCCACGCTGCTTGCGGACCCGGAAACGATCGATGCTGAGGTAGACAAGCTCGAAATCCGATACCTCGCGAATAAAGAGGATAATCTGCTCTTCAGCCTTTTCACGGATTACACGGATTCGGAACAAACACACCATGAAGAGGACGAACAGCTGCTCAAGGCTGCGATCGCAGGCCTTGAAACCCTCAATCAGCGGTATGGTGGTGAGCGTTTCTTCCTTTTCCACAGGGAGAGGACCTGGAGTGAATCAGAGCAAAAATACATTGGCTGGGAGCGAAAACGCGGCAAACTGGAAGAACTCAATCGTTTGATCGATGGGACGCGGCCTGAAGATGCCAGCCGGCTTGTCCACGTCGGCGACCCTGATCACCTGTCCGACGTGAGGTTCATCATCACATTGGACAGTGACACGCAACTGCCGTGCGGCACTGCCCGCAGGATGATCGAGACCCTGGCCCACCCTTTGAACCGGCCACGTATCGACGCCGAAGGCAGAATCCTCGCCGGCTCCTACACGATCATCCAACCTCGCGTGAGCCCTTCCCTGCCAAGCACGAGTGCCTCGCCTTTCAGCCGTCTCTTCGCGTACGCGGTTGGAATTGACCCTTACACCAAGGCTGTTTCAGATGTCAATCAGGATCTTGCCGGCGAAGGCTCCTACCACGGTAAAGGCATCTATGATGTGCGGGCATTCAGCCGAGCGCTTTCCGGAAGATTTCCCGAAGAATGGCTGCTGAGCCATGACTTGATTGAAGGTGCCCACGTCCGAGTGGGCCTGGCCAGTGATATCGAGCTCATTGATGAGTTTCCGCAGGATTACCTGTCATACACCAGGCGGCAGCATCGCTGGATCCGGGGAGATTGGCAAATCGCGGATTGGATCTTCTCACGTGTTCCCCAACCTGGAGGAGGGCGGGGCTCGAACCAGCTCTCCTGGTTCAACCGTTGGAAGATTTTCGATAACCTGCGCAGAAGCTTGGTACCCGCAGCCAGCCTTGGCCTGCTCACGGCCGCATGGCTGACCTCCCCTCAGATGGGATGGATCGCTTCCCTCGTGGTAGCTATTCAGCTGCTTTTCCAAACCCTGGTACAGCCTTTTACCTGGGCAACCACCCATCAAGGGCTGAAGAGCCCCTCCATCTCGAAGCTGGTTCACGACCTTTTGCGTACGGTCGTCGAAGCTGCACTGCTTCCCCATCAAACCGCATTGGCTCTGAATGCCATTGTGCGGGTTTGGTACCGCAGGCTCATCTCGCACCAGCGGATGCTCGAGTGGACTTCGTCCCAGGTGACGCGTGCGAGCTCCCCGAATCAACTGCTGTTGTTCTTGTTCTCCATGGGTCTGGCGAGCCTCTTCAGCGGGATCGTTGGTTGGGCGGTGCAGAGATGGATGCCGGTGAGCCTCGCTTTGTCCGGCCCCTGGCTCGTGTTGTGGTTCCTTTCTCCAGTTATCGGTTGGCTCTTGTCCCTTCAGCCGCAAGACAAGCCGAAGCGATCCCTGCTTACCGCAATGGATCTGATGTACCTCAGGAATATTGCACGCCGGACCTGGCGCTATTTTTCGGACTTCGTAAGCGAACGGACCTCCTGGCTTCCTCCGGACAACTACCAAGTCTCCCATCAGAACCAGGTGACAATGCGCACCAGTCCGACGAATATCGGTCTCTGGATGTTGAGCGCGTTGGCCGCACGGGATTTCGGATATCTGACGGTTGACCAGATCGTGGAAACACTGACGCATACCATGGAAACTATCGGTAAGCTGGAGCGCTATGAGGGTCATCTGCTGAATTGGTATGATGTTCAAACACTGACTCCACTCGAACCGCGCTACGTGTCGTCCGTGGACAGTGGAAACCTGCTTAGCGCCCTGTGGTCTCTTGAGCATGGGCTTGAGGAGCTGCTTCAGAGACCTCTCCTGGACGGGAGCGTCTTTGACGGTCTGCGGGACACCGGAGCAATCCTGAAACCGCTCGCCGAACAGGAGGGCATTTCCGATCTGGATACTAACATCCTCGAGGAATTGATGCGCGCCAGTGAGAGCTCGACGGATAACATCGCCGAATCGCTACATTTGCTGCGGCGGTGGGAAGGGAGTTTAAAATATTTGGCAGGCGAAGTGCGTGAGCATGCCGAGGGCGGTACGGATGCGGCCTCTTGGGCAACAGATAGGGAGAGGCAGGTATCAGCCTGGCTGGGGATCGCCGATCGCTATCTCACCTGGATCGAGATCATCAATGAAAAAACTGAAGAGGAGATCGTCCAACTTGGGGCTGAATCCCTGCTCGCCGTCTGCCGCGAACTGAATCATGCGCCTTCGCTTCACGATCTTGCGAATGGGCACATCGGCTGTATCCAGACCCTCAAATCGATCCGGAACGAGGCTCCGGCCGCTGCGAGTACTCTTCTTGAATGGCTCGACAGGGCTCTCGAGGCGTATGAAAAGTCGAAATGGCTGGCCGGGGAAATGGTGGGCCTGTACGATCGGCTCATCCAGGATGTACGGGAGTTATCCGAATCCATCAACATGCGCTTTCTGTATGATTCTAAGCGACGGTTGTTCTCAATCGGCTACAACGTCTCCGAAGGCCGTCTGGATGGCTCCTTCTACGATCTGCTGGCGAGCGAGGCCCGGCTTGGAAGTTACGTCGCCATTGCTCGCGGGGAGGTCCCGATTGAGCACTGGTTTTCCTTGAGCCGACCCTACAATAAAATCGGCCGGCGACGGGTGCTGCTCAGCTGGACCGGAACCGTATTCGAATATTTGATGCCCCTGCTTCTCCATCGGTCCTACGGAAACTCGCTCCTTGACAGGGCGGCGAAGGAAGCGGTCGCGACCCACGTTGCCTACGGCCGCAAGCGCCGTGTGCCGTGGGGGATCTCGGAGTCTGCCTTTTCAGACCTGGACATCAACAAGACCTATCAATACAAGGCCTTTGGTGTGCCGGAGCTCGGATTGAAGCGCGGACTGGAGGAGGAGCTCGTCGTCGCACCGTATGCCAGCCTTTTGGCGGTGAATATCGCCCCGAGAGAGACTGTGCAGAATCTGAAACGATTGGACAGCATGGGGCTTCTGAACGACTACGGCTATTACGAAGCAATAGACTTCGGCCGTAAACCGAGTCGCGAGGGCAAGCGCGGGGTGATCGTAAGAGCTTACATGACCCATCATCAAGGTATGGTTTTCCTGTCTCTGAACAACTTCCTTCACGGCAAGCCGATGCAGCGCTATTTTCACGCCGACGTGCGTGTGCGTGCAGTTGAGCCATTGCTTCAAGAACGCATCCCTACCCTTCCTCCTCTGTACCATATCTCGACACGCGAGAGGGTGCCTTCGATGGAGAGCTTCGGCGAAATCGCGCCATCGATAAGCAAATTCGATACTCCCCATACAAGCACGCCCAAAACCCAGCTGTTCAGCAACGGCCGCTACGGCCTGATGGTCACGAACGCGGGCGGCGGATACAGTCAGTGGGGCGACTATGAGATTACACGATGGAGATCGGATCGGACCCGGGATCCGTTGGGAACCTTCTGCTACATATATGAGGCCGATTCGGATAGATTGTGGTCCAACACCTATCAGCCAATCTGCGGGGAGTTTGATGCGTATGCCGTAGACTTCGCGCTCGACCGTGCCAAGTTCCAGCGCACCGACAACGGCATTCACACCGAAACGGAGATCGTCGTCTCACCGGAAGATGACGTTGAGATTCGGCGGATCACCCTGATCAACCGATCAGCTCGCACCCGCTACCTCAATCTCACCAGCTATGTTGAGCTCTCGATGGCGCCGCACGGCGCTGACCTTCAGCATCCGGCCTTCAACAAGCTGTTCATCCAAACTGAAGCGGTGCCTCAACATCAGACGCTCCTTGCGTACCGTCGACCTCGCGGTGAAGACGCCCAACCCATATTCGCTGCTCACCGGTTGACCTTTGCCAGGGCCGAGGATGAGGATGAGGCCTTTCAGTTCGAAACCGATCGGCGCACTTTCATCGGAAGAGGACGGACGCTCGAGAATCCGATGGGTGTCTTCCGCGAGGTAAGCAACAACCAGGGGTATGTTCTCGACCCGATCCTCTCCCTTCGCCGGAGCCTTACGCTCGGTCCGGGGCAGCGCGCCCGGGTTTCCCTGATTCTGGCCGTCGGTGAAACACGCGAGCAGGTCTTGAAGTTGATGGATAAGTATAGCGATCCCCATGCGATCGATCGGGCGATGGAATTTGCCTGGGTTTCCGCCCATCTTGGGTTGCGGTTGCTTCACCTCAAGCCTGACGAAGCGCGCCGCTTCCAGAAGCTTGCCAGTCACCTCCTGTTTCCCAATCCACTCTTTCGCCCTCCCGCCGAACGTATCGAAGAGAACCGCAAGGGGCAAGCCGGGTTATGGCCCTATGGAATATCGGGCGATCTGCCGATCGCCCTGGTCACTGTCGGGGAGGTGCGGGATATCAGCCTTGTCCGGCAAATGCTCCAGGCGCACGCGTATTGGCGAACGCACGGATTAAAGGCAGATCTGGTGATCCTCAACGAGGAGGCAAGCGGTTATGAGCAGCCGTTGCGTGAACAACTCGAGAGCCTGGTCAAGACGCATTCGAAGTATACGCCGATGGACCAGCCTAGTGGGATATTCTTACGAAGTGCGGATCAAATCCCTGAAGACGATCTGACTCTGTTCATGGCTGCGGCACGTTTGGCGCTGGTGGCGGCCCGCGGCACGCTGCCTCAGCAAATGGGCGTGCACGCGGAGATTCCCGAACCACCGGAACCCCTGGCCAGGAAACGCGCACCGGAGGAACCTTCACCGCCGCTGCCCTTCATGGAGCTGCCCTACTTCAACAGCTTAGGTGGTTTTACTGCGGACGGGCATGAATACGTGATCTATCTCGGTCCCGGCATCCATACGCCCGCCCCCTGGGTCAACGTCATCGCAAACCCAACCTTTGGCACATTGGTCAGTGAAACCGGGTCTGGTTTCACCTGGTACGGCAACAGCCAGCGTAATCGCCTGACCCAATGGTCGAATGACCCCGTGATGGATCCGCCTTCTGAGGCGCTGTATATCCGGGACGAAGAGACAGGCGGCTGCTGGACGCCCACCCCCTCGCCGATCCGGGAGGAGACCGCCTATCGGGCACGGCACGGAGCTGGATACACGGTCTTCGAACACAACAGCCATGGGATCGAGCAGGAGCTGACGGTTTTCGTTCCAGTGGATGACAGCGGGGGCGAACCTATCAAGCTGCAGAGGATGAGGTTGAGAAATGACTCTTCGAGGCCTCGCAAGCTCTCTGTTACATACTACGTGGAGTGGACAATGGGCGAGAACCGCGAATCCACCCAGATGCACGTCCTGACCCGCTGGGATGACGAAGTCAAGGCCTTGATTGCTCGAAATCCCTATCACCCTGAGTATGAGG
>Ga0180437_10011774_pt1 | contig 10442 bp, 4 predicted proteins | sample SS_ome_4_FD_132410 | JGI IMG/M metagenome (GOLD analysis project Ga0180437, IMG submission 132410) | Hypersaline lake sediment archaeal communities from the Salton Sea, California, USA - SS_3_D_1 metaG | ecosystem: Environmental > Aquatic > Non-marine Saline and Alkaline > Hypersaline > Sediment... | reverse complement strand
CATCGCCGGGCCGGTGTTCGCCAATCGCGACTACCACACGCCGTCGCCCGACTGGATCTCGGTCGGCCACGTTTTCCGCGTGCCCGACGACGTCACCGACTCCTACGTGCGTCTGGGCCAGTGGCACGCCCGGGGTACGCTGCAGTTCGACTCGGTGCGGCTGGTGCCGGCCCTGCCCGTCCACACGCAGGTCGGCAAGCTCTTGCTGGGCGAAGGCGAGTCGATCCGCGACGGCCGTTACACGTTCTCCGGCACCTTCGGCCACCAGGGAAGCAACTACCATCGCACGCTGCACTCCACCACGGCCGGCTTCAACAGCGACCGCTGGACCTTCGGCTCGGGGCAGCAGGTGACGTATCGTTTCGAACTGCCGGGCCACAAGTTGCTCTCGGGCCGCGTGCAGTTCAACGTGAACTACTACATCCGCGGAAACTGTGCGGCCGAGATCAGCACGGACCAAACCGACTGGCGGCCGCTGGCGACCCAGGGCCGACTCGGCACGGCCGAAGCCGAGCTGCCCAAGGAGATGCTGCCGGCCCAGACGCTTTATCTGCGGCTCCGCTCGTCGCGGGACGGCTCGCTGCAGGTCAACCGCGTCGAACTGGCGGCCGAGGTGAGCGGCACACCGCCGGACGCGGTGGGCGAGACCATTTTCGCCGACGTCGAGAGCGCAGGATCGAAATTGACGTTCGAGCACTTCGCCCTGAAGCAGAACCGTCGTAGCGGAGGGCGAACGCTTCTGGTGACCGTCAAGAACCACACAGAGGATTGCGAGGTCCGTGCGGAGCTGACCACCGATCCGAAGCCGAACACAAAGGGAGTCTCAATCGAGATGTTGGCCCCTTTGCACCTGCTTCCCGGCAAGTCGGCCACAGAGGAAGTGCCGCTGCTCGACGTTCAAACGGGTGAGAACCGATTGACTCTTCTCTTGAATGAAGTTGACGTGATCAAGCTCAGCGCCGCTGAGGACTCCAATTCGTCGGCCTCGCGTGGCGCATCGGGCGCGACTGCCACGGTCTCGCTGACGTATCGCGTATCCGAGTACTATCGGTCCGATTACGGTGGGATGCTTGAATGCAACCCCGAGACGGCTTGGCTTTGGTGGTGTCCGGCTACACACAAAGTCCCACCGCAACGGGAAGTGCCGCTTCCCGCCTACATATCACACGCCCAACTCTCGGCTGCCCGCAACGATCGTGAGGCCGTGCAAGTTGTCCTCCGTCCTACGAAAGACCTCAAAGGACTGACGGCGTCCGCTGGCGCACTAACCGGTCTCGAAGGGGCGACCATCCCGGCCGAGAACGTGCAGATCCTCCGCGTGGCCTACCACTTCGTCCATCACCCCACCGACAAGACCGGCGTTCGCGATTTCTGGCCCGACGCCTTGCCGCCGCTCGACGGACCGATCGACGTCCCGGCCGGCCAGAACCAGCCGCTCTGGGTGCTGGTCCACGTGCCCGACGACGCTAAGGCCGGCCTTTACGCGGGCACGATTGCGCTGCGGGCCGAAGAATTCTCGGCCGACGTGCAGGTGAGACTGCACGTGTGGGACTTTGCCTTGCCCAAGCGGAATCACATCGAGACGGCGTTCGGCTTCTCGGCGGGCAACGTCTTCAGGTATCACGGCCTGAAGAGCGACGCCGACAAGCGACGCGTGCTGGAGATGTACTTCCAGAGCTTCGCCGACCATCGCATCAGCCCGTACGATCCGGCCCCCATGGATCCGATCCGCGTCAACTTCCTCGCCGACGCCGATCCGCCTCGGGCGGAGGTCGATTTCTCGGCGTTCGACGAAGCGATGACCCGGGCGGTGGAGAAGTACCACTTCACCGGGATTCGCCTGCCGGTGCAAGGCATGGGCGGCGGCACGTTCCATTCCCGTTCTGACCCGAGAATCGGCCGCTTCGGCGAGAACACGCCCGAGTACCGGGCGATGTTCTCCAGCTACGTGAAACAACTGGAGAGCCACTTCCGGGAGAAGGACTGGCTGAAGCTGGCCTACATCTACTGGTTCGACGAGCCGGACCCGAAGGATTACGAGTTCGTGGCCAACGGCATGAAGCGGCTGCAGCGATACGCCCCCGGCCTGCGGCGGATGTTGACCGAGCAGCCGGAGGAGAGCCCGCTGATCGGCACGGTCGACATCTGGTGCCCGGTCAGCTTCAACTACGAGCACGAGGCGGCCCAGCGCCGCCGGGCTCACGGCGAGCGGTTCTGGTGGTACGTCTGCTGCGGACCGAAAGAACCATACTGCACGCTGTTTATCGACCACCCGGCCACCGAGCTGCGCGTCTGGCTCTGGCAGACGTGGCAGCGGGACATTGCGGGCATCCTGGTCTGGTCGTCCAACTACTGGACTTCCAGTGCGGCGTTTCCGGACCCCCAGCGGCCGCAAAACCCGTACGAAGACCCCATGGGCTACGTGAGCGGGTATTCGACGCCCCAGGGCACCAAGCGCTACTGGGGCAACGGCGACGGCCGGTTCATCTACCCGGCCCTCGCGGCCGCCGTGCCGGGCAAGTCCGGCCCCGAGCCGGTGATCGCCCCGCCGGCCTCCAGCATCCGCTGGGAGATGCTCCGCGAAGGGATCGAGGATTACGAGATGCTCTACATGCTCCGCGAGTTGCTAAAGAAGCGGCGCGACGAGCTTCCGCCAGAGCAGGTAAAGCAGTACGAGGCGCTGTTGGAGGTCCCCGAGGAAATCACCCGCGACATGACCACGTTCACGACCGACCCGGCGCCGATCTACACCCGGCGGGCGGAAATCGCCCAGGCGATCGAGCGCATGGCTGAAAACAACGGAGCCAAACGATGAGAACGTGTTTTGAAACAAGTACGACGGCTCTCCGAAGCCGTCGACAGTCAACTATAATCGCCGGAAATCGACGGGCTCGGAGGCCTGTCGTACAGGCCTGTCCCCGGAGGCCCGTCGTACAGGCCGGTCCCTGTCTGGCGCGAATTTCAAAACGCGTTCCGAGACGTACGTTCCTCTGGTCCATGCTGGCCGCATGCTTGGTTCTGCACGCTTCGACCTGCCTCGTGCTGGCCTACAACCCGCCAACGGACACGGCCGGGCCGCTTGTGGTGCGGATCGAGGGGCCGGAGAAGGTGACCGAAACCGACGTGCCGCTACCGGTTCGGGTGGTGCTGGAGAACAAGGGCGACCGGGCGATCGAAGGCACCGTGGGATTAGAGTTGATCGATCGCTGGCGGGTCGAGCCGGCCGCGGCGGTGCCGTTTTCGGTCGACGGCAAGGGAACGGTCGCCAAGCCGTTCCAGGTGACCGCCGGCAAAGGGACCTACAGTGCCCATTACCCGATCCACGCCCGGGCCCGGTTTACGTTGGACGGAGAACCGCAGACGGCCCATCCGATTCTGATCCTGCAGACGGAACTCCCGCAGCCACCCCGGGCAACGATCCCGGTCGCGTGGCGACCGGTCAGCGTGCCGGCCAACGGCGAGCTGGCCTTGTGGCGAGTGCCCGTGCAGCGGGCGGTCGTGCAGGTCTTCGACCAACCGCCGCAAACCATGGCGGTCGGCTGGCAGGGCAACGAGGCGGCGAGCAAAGCGTCGCTTTCCGTCCGTTCGGAGACGCTGGCCGGAGAGGCCCAGGAGGTGATCGGCATTCATCCGCCCTGGTTCGACGGCCGCGCCGGCACGATGCTCGTCGAGTTTCCGTTGACGCTGCCGAAGACCAGGCCGCTGAAGCTGCAGTTCGCCCACGCCGTCACGCCGACCGGCCAGGGCGACGGCGTGACGTTCCGCGTTCGCGTCGCCGAACTCGACGCCCCGGAAGCCCGCTTCGGCAAGGTCGTCTTCGAGCGTCATTCGGCGGCCAAGACGTGGCAGGACGTCGAAGTCGACCTCAGCGCGCTGTCCGGGCAGGCCATCCGGCTGCAGTTCGAATCGCACCCGGGGCCGAAGCGCAACACCGGCTGGGACCAGTCGTACTGGGCCGAGCCGACGCTGGTGGCCGGCGACGTGCCCTCACCGCCGCCATTTCCCCCCGGCCCGGAGGCCGACGCGCGGCAGCTGGGGACCATCCGGCAGGGCGGGGAGTCATACGACGTGCTGCTTTGGCCGGGCCACCGTGGATTGCTCGACGCAGTGATCGGCTTCGAGCACGGATCGCGTCGGCTCTGCTTCCGCGGGTTTGAAGTTCGCTTGCTCGGCGGCCGGATCGACGACGCCCGCTCGCCCATCCTGCTGACCGAAGTCCGCCAGGAGCCCTGCGACCACGGCTACCAGGTACGCCACCGCTTCGAGAGCTGGCGGGGCACGTTCGATCTGGTCGGGCGGCTGCTGGTCGAGCGGGGCGTGTTGCGGGCCGCGTTTCGCCTGGAAAACACGCCGCCGTCGAAGCCCTTCTCGGTGGTCTACCTGGAAGACGTGGCCGCCGGACCGTGGAGCGAATCGGCGCAGCAAGTCTACGCCGGCCACGGCAACGTGATCCGCGATCCGCAGGCGATGCGACTCAGCTTCGACGGCCATCGGCTGGCCACGTCGTTTGTCGGGTTCGACTTCGCCGGCGGGCCGTCGCTGGTGCAGGCCTCCGACTCCCCGCCGAGCCATCTCGAAGTGCAGCCCTCGACACAACGCTACACGCTTCACGTCCCGCATGCCTCCACGCTCACGTTCATCCCCTCCCCAAACGCCTTCCAGGCGGCCCGCCTCTGGCACGACGTCAACGGCCTGCAACCGGCCGGCGGCGTGCAAAGACTGGCCGGACGGTTCGTCTTCGACCTCTGGGGCGGTCGCTACGCCGAGAGCGGCCGGGAGTTGCAGCGGGCCTTTCGCTACGGGCTGACCGACGCGGCGGTCGTCTGGCACAACTGGCAACGCTGGGGATACGACTACCGGCTGCCGGAGATTTATCCGGCCAATCCACGCTGGGGCACACACGAGGAACTCCGCGGGCTGGCCGCCACCTGCAAACGCGCCGGCGTGCTCTTCGCCCCGCACGACAACTACATCGACTTCTATCCCGACGCCGAGGGGTTTTCCTACCAGAAGCAGATCGCCTTCCAGCGCAACGGCACGCCGGTCAAGGCCTGGTTGAACGAAGGGCGCGGGGCCCGATCGTACCGCTACCGGGCCGACGCCGTGGAGCCGTTCTTGCGGAGAAACTTGAAGCTGATCCATGAAGGCCTGGCCCCCGACGCCTATTTCATCGACGTCTGGACCAGCATCTGCCCCTACGACTACTGGACCGCCGACGGCGAGTTCTTTACGCGCCAATTCACCAACCAGACCTGGGGCCGCCATTTCGCCTGGATTCGCGACCTGCTGGGCAACCACGCCCCGCAGATCTCCGAGAGCGGGCACGACGCTTTGATCGGTTTCGTCGACGGGGCGCAGACGAATCATCTCCGCGTGGGCAAGCCGGTGCCGGGCAGCCGAAATAGCTGGTGCGTGTGGGACTGGCCGTGCGCCGACGCCGAGCGGATCCCCTGGTTCGACGCGGCCCATCACGACCGGTTCATCCTGCACGGGGCCGGCTATCCGTCGCGCTATCCCGGCGGGCTCGATCAGCGGCTGCACGGCATCTACAGCGACGACTACATCGCCACCGAAGTGCTCACCGGCCATCCGGCCATGGTGCCGCGGTCCTTCAACCGCGACGTGGTCCGCAAGTATTGGCTCCTGCAGCCGTTGATGCGGGCGCTGGCCTTGCGGCGGATCGAAAGCGTCGAATTTGCCGAGGACGATCTGCACCGGCAGCGCGTCCGCTGGAGCGGCGGTGCAGAAGTCTGGGTCAACCGGGGTGAAACCGACTGGAACGTGGCGGGTGAAACGCTGCCGCCGTATGGCTTCGTCGCCCGGGTGCCGACCGATGCGGGAACGGTCGAGGCGTCGATCGCGCGTCGCGACGGCCTGGTGGTCGAGACGGCCCGATCGCCGGAGGCGGTCTACGTCAACGCCCGGCGGATCGTCGATCCCCGGTTCCCCGCCCGCGTGACCGTCGAAAAAGTGCAGCTGCTGCCGCAGCGCCGCTTCACGATGAGACTGACCTGGGACGTCGACGAACCGATTCCGCCGGGCTACCAGGTGTTTTTGCACTTCGTAGATCCGGGCGGCGAGATCATCTTCCAGGGCGGCCACGGCATGTCGGAGTTCGCCAAGGCCCGTACCGGCCGGATGGGGACGCTGGCCTTCGGCGCGTTGCCGGAGGATCTGCCCGACGGCAAGACGTGGGAGCTGCGGATGGGAATCTATCGCCCGGCCGACGGCAGCCGCCTGGCCCTGACCGGTCCGGACGACGGCGAGCGGCGGACCCGGCTGGGCACGATCCGTCCCGAAAGCACCGCGGGAGAACTCCGCGGCATCGCCTGGACGCCGCACCGACCGCAGCCCGATCCCTGGCTGGCCCGGCAGAATCCCGACGGCAAGTCGGTCGACTTCGGCCCGGTCGCCACGTCCGGCGGCTGCCGCCTGACGTGCCAGGGCGACGCGTTGCTGCTGGTTCCCTTGCCGAACGAGCGAGGCCCGGCCTTGACGGTTCGCTTGCATCCGGCAAAGCTGCCCTGGCGGTTGCCCGAGTTGACGCACGTCGAGTCGATTGCCGAGACGGGCGAAGCATCGAACCGGCAGCCGCTACGGCGCCAACACGGCGCGATTGTGATCGAGTGCCAGCCGGGCGTATTCGGGTACCGGTTGGCCCGAATCGTTCCGGACGGTTCGTAGTGGCAGAATTCATCGGACCCGGCGTTCGTAGTGGCCCGATTCATCGGGCCGGTGGTTTGTAGTGGCCCGATTCATCGGGCCGAGACCAGCAAGGCCGCATGAATGCGGCCACTACAAACGGTATGTCCCGCGTCAGTCCCGTGAACCGGTCGCCGCAAACGACGCAAGGACGGCGGTTGCCGCCGCGCCGGCTTCTCCTTTCGGCGGAAGGGTGAAGCAGAAAGTGGACCCCTTGCCGGGCCCCTCCGATTCGACCCAGATTCGTCCTCCGTGCACGTCGATGATCCGTTTGACGATGGCCAGGCCGATGCCGCTGCCTTCGCTGGTCTTGTCGAGCTTGTTGAACAGCCCGAAGACCTGGTCGTGATACTGCGGCTCGATACCGATGCCGTTGTCGCGAACGTAACACACATCCACGTCGTTTTCGCTGCGCACGCCGATTTCGATGCGTGGCCGGGGTTGGCTGCCCATGTACTTTACGGCGTTCTCGATCAGATTCTGCACGACTTCCAGCAGCCGCGGGGAGTCGCCGTAGAGCGTGGGCAGATCGGGTGAGACGGCGACGGTGACGCCCCTGCGCTTGATCTGGCCGGCCACCAGCTCCAGCGATTCGTTGACCAGGTCTTCCAGACGCACTTGCTCCGGTGGGTTGATCAATCGACCCACGCGCGACAACTCCAGCACGTCGTTGAGCAGATCCTCCATCCTGGTCGCGGCGGTGGAAATCCGGTCCAGATCGTTTTGTATTTGTTCGCTGTGGCCTTCGGCCAGGTCCTCGCGCAGCATGCCCGCGTACCCGTTGATGGTGATCAACGGGCTTTTCAGGTCGTGGGAGACCGTGTAGGCGAACCGCTCCAGTTCGGAGTTCTGGCTTTCCAGGGTGGCGATGAGCTGCTCCCTTTCTTTTTCCGCCCGCTTTCGTTCGGTGATATCGTCGAACACCGCAACAAGATGTCCCCGCTTCGGACTATGGGCCCTGACCGAGAGCCACATTTGCAGGCTGTCCAGGTAAACGTCAAAGCTGGCCTTTTCTCCCGTGGAGGCGACCTTGCCGTAGATCTCGAACAATTCGGGGGCGTCTTCCCTGAGCTTTGGTGTCGCTTCGGTGACCCTTTTCCCGAGAACCATTCCTTTTTTCAGCCCCGTGATTCTCTCAAAGGCCTCGTTCACGTCCAGATAAACCCAGTCGACGGGTTTACCGTGCTCGTCGAAGACCATTTTGCAGTGAGCGACGCCGTTGAGCATCGCTTCAAACAAGGAGCGATACCGGTATTCGGACTCTCTGAGCGCTTTTTCCGTCTGCAACTCCAGTTGCCTGCGCTGCCACTTGTTTTCCAGGCTCAGCGCGATGGCGTTGGCCAGATTGATCAGGAACGGTTCATAGGGTTCCAGCGCTTCCGGTTTCTCCGCCGCCACCAGCAGGTGCCCATAGAACCCGTCAACCGTCGCCAGCGGATAAGCCCGCACCCCGTCGTCGACCGCCAGGCGGCAATCGTAAGGAGGCGACTCCGGGGCCCGTTCTTTGGCGGCCGGACAGGCTGCGCATTGTCGTCCGGCGACATCACCCACGGGCCCCGCTTGCCCCCGAATGCAGAGGCTGGAGGAACACTCCGGCAGCGAGGAGTTGAGGGCCTGGGAGATGAACTGGCCCATCTTCTCGGGAGACGGAAGCACGTGCAGGACGTTCTGCACGGCGAGCAACTGGCCCAGAATGCTGGCCTTAGGCTCCCGATGCGCCCCCGCGGACATACCCATCAGTCTATTCTCGCTGGCGAAAGTCTTTCAGAAAAAGTCCCGGTCTCATGTAATAGGGATTGCGCACGATCTGGCCGTGGACGATCATCATCGGATGGACCTTCAGCACGTCCAACAGCACCGCCCCGCTAAAACGGTTCGCATCGTACTGACAGACCGCGGTCACGGCATGAGTCGCCAGCACGTCGCTGACCAGCGCCTCGTATTCCATCAGCCGCTCCGAGCCGGGGATGCCCCGGACGGCCCAGGACATTTCCCCGCTGACCCGGGCGCTGGGATATCCTTCGCCGGCGCATTGCCGGCCGTAGCGGCCCAGCTTATCCAGCATTTCCTCGGGAAGGAACTTCCCTCGGGGGCAATACGTGTCTGCGGCGACGGATACGCTGAACTGATCGCCCCGGCCGTCCCTACCCGGGTCCACGCCCGGCTCCACCAGCCAGCTGCGCACCTCGTCGGGAGAGGCAGTGTCGGCAAAGTAGTCTACTTTCTCTCTGGAAGAGAGCCCCGCTTCGAGGAACCTGGAGATGATGGATCGGCGCTCCGTGTCATCGCTGTAGATCAGACACATGTGGGTGCCTGCGGGGAATTTCTCCTGCGTAAACCCCATGGCTACTTCTCGATGGGTCTGGCACATCACGCCTTTCCTTTTGCTTTGTGCTCGCAAGGGAAATACCGAGGGGCCGTAGCCCAAGTCGCCCGACTTTGGCAGCGTCACGAAAATGGCCAGATTCTGGCAGATTCGGCTACCAGTATTATCAACGGTGTTGCCCGCGGGGGCACGTCCACCGCTGTCGATTATAGCACATCGGCGGGGTGCGTCAACACGGTGCCGGCCGGGGACGGAACAAGGTACAGGACGGCCCCGGCGCGTTCGACCGAGGCTTTGTCGGAAAGATCGTCGGCCGCTCTGGTACGACGGCTCTCCGAAGCCATCGCACCTACTTCAAAACACGTTCTCAGACTTCCTTCGGCACCACGTACGGCTCGCGGTACGTCGGCTCGTTCAACAGGGCGTTGGCCTCATCGTCATCAACGACCGTTTCCGTGGCCGGGTCGAAGCGCAAACAGCGGCCGACCTGGTAGGCCGTGCGGGCCAACAGGCAGGCGGCCATCGATTTGTGGCCCTGCTCGATGTCGGCCGTGAGGTCCGCATGGTTGCGGCCGCGGATGGCCGCGATCCAGTTCTCGAAATGCGGGCGATCGGCCATGGGGTGTCCCGCTTCGGCCTTGCTGGGACCCGGCTCGCCGTTGGGACCGAGGAACGTGTAGTAGCTGCTGTAGTCGGGAAAGATCATGTAGCCCTTGGTGCCGAAGAAGATCGTGCCCACGGGAAAGTTCGGTTGCACGAACGGGTAGGGATCGCGGAAGCCCGCTTCGCTGTTGGTGTACCAGGAGCGATGCTCGTAGGTGACCAGCGGCTGCGCATCGCCGAACCGATAGGTGATGGCCACGTGGGTGGGCGACGTGCGGTCGTCGTCGTGGACGAACCGGCCGCCGGCGGCCGTGACGTGGGTGGGATGCTGCTCCAGGCCCAGTCCCCAGCGGAGGATATCCATCTCGTGGACCGCCTGGTTGGCGAAGCAGCCGCTGCTGAGCTCCAGGTTCCAGTACCAGCGACGGTGCCAGAACTGGCTGTAGGGCCGCTGCGGCTTCGGCCCCAGCCACTTGTCCCAGTCCAACCCCTCGGGCACCGTCGACGGCGTGACGCGACCCAGATTGCCGCGCAGCTTGTAGTCGAGCCCCCGGGCCATGTAGAGGTCGCCCACAACGCCTTCCTTGAGCCGGGCGATGCCTTCGATGATATTGGGGCTGGAGCGATTCTGCGTTCCGTGCTGAACCATGCATTTGTACTTGCGCGCGGCCGCAACCATTTGACGGCCTTCGAACAGGTTGTGCGTGCCGGGTTTTTCTACGTAGCTGTGTTTGCCGGCCTGGCACGCCCAGATGGTCGACAGCGCATGCCAGCGATCTCCCAGGGCGTTACTCACAACGTCGATCGACCT
>Ga0180437_10011773_pt1 | contig 10442 bp, 11 predicted proteins | sample SS_ome_4_FD_132410 | JGI IMG/M metagenome (GOLD analysis project Ga0180437, IMG submission 132410) | Hypersaline lake sediment archaeal communities from the Salton Sea, California, USA - SS_3_D_1 metaG | ecosystem: Environmental > Aquatic > Non-marine Saline and Alkaline > Hypersaline >... | reverse complement strand
TTTTAATTCCTTACCAGACGATACTATCGATTATGTTCAAGCGATAGAAACCAAGCCGAAAAAATTAAAAATTGGATATTCAATGAGTCTAGGTTTTGGAAAAATCCTTGATGAAGAAGTTAAAAATACTGTGCTTGATGGTATTCAAAAGCTTGAAAAATTTGGCTGGGATGTAGAAGAAGCAAAAATAAAAGTCAAATCTCAAGAACTAGCGTTTAAAAGCTTGGTTACCTTGGGTTATGGATACGATTTGCAAAAGGAATACAACGAAAGAGTTGAGGACCTAAACCCATACTTGATTCCGCAAATCAAACTAGGGATTGATTCTACTGCAATGAGTATTGGAAAAGCGATGGAATCACGAGATAGAGTCTATGAAGCCGTGCATCAATATTTCGAGAGTTTTGACATATTAATTACCCCTACAACACCATGTCCTGCGTTTAAGCCCGAATGGCTAGAGTCTGGACCAGTCTTTCCAAAAATAGGTAAAAAAATGTTAAGTATAATGACTTGGATGAATTTTACGTATCCGTTTAACATGACAGGAATACCCGCGGCATCAATTCCAGCTGGATGGACTAAATCTGGACTTCCAATTGGAATGCAAATTGTTGGAAGTAGATTCAATGATGTACTTGTATTACAAGTATCAAAAGCTTTCGAAGAAATCGCTCCATGGCAAGATAAAAGACCAAGTTTTAATTATAATTAAAAAATTTTTTCTTTTTTATTGAAATTAAAAAGATTTCATGTTTGTGGTCGCTATGTAAGAAGAATCTCCAATCGTTATCTCCTTTTTGATTAAATCCTCTAAAACGGAGTAGTCTCCGATGATGCTGTGGGAAGAAATAATCTTTTTCAAGTGCGCACCATCACCAATTACGGATTCTGATATGATACATTTATGTAAATGAACTCCATCTCCTACAGATACGTTAGGTCCAATAACAGAATCCGTTATTTTTACATCTTCTCCTATATAGACCGGTGGGACGATCCTGGTGTCTGCAATGTTGCCCGTTTTGTATAAAATCTCGTACATCGGATCTTTTATCTTGAGTTCTGAAAGTAAATACTCGTTTCCTTCCAATAAACTTCCAGGCCTTCCAAAGTCTAATATTTTTTCTTTCATTTCGTTTATTTTAATCTTATAGCCGTCTTTTATGAGCTGATCGATAATGGGAGTGAATTGGTGTTCTTGACCGTTTTCAAGCTTGCCCTTACTTTGTTCATATAAGAGCTCGAATAATTTTGATGACATGCTTTTTCCAAACAAGTAAGCCCCTGAAACGGCGTATTCTGAAATGAATTTTTTCGGTTTCTCAACGATTCGATTGATGTATTGTTTTTCTTTATCTAAAACAGTAACACCATAAAACTGGGGGGTTTCTACTCTTTTAACATTAATAACCCCATCACATTCTCCTTGGTGATATGTTAAAAGGATCGAAGTGTAGTCTTCCATTGGTAACCTGTCGCTTAAAAAGATAAAACAATCATCTCCATCAGCAAATTTTCTTGCTAATAATATCGCATCGCCGAGTCCTGAAAAATACGGGGTGTCGTCAGCATAGCCAATTGGCTTTTGTTCTACAAATTCTAAGTTAAAATAATCAGAGAAGTGATTATTTAAATACTCTGAAATGTCCCTTTTTTTATAACCAACGATAAAGCAGATTGTAGTGCCTTCTGGAAAGGTTTTTTTCAGCTTGATTAGAATGTGGTCTATTAATTTTTTACCCGCCACTTTCAAGAACGCTTTTGGTTTTGAATAAGTGAACGGCTGAAGACGTTTACCTACGCCAGCTATAGGACATACTAAGATCATATAATTTATATAAATATAGATGTAATAAAAAGAATTTCATTCTACAATCTTTCGTAATGTCTCGTAATATTTTGCCTCATTTAATTTTTCTTGGATTAGAGATTTTAATTTTCGAAGGTAATACGCGTCGGAACTGGTCTTTTTCGTGCCATTAAGCTTTTTGTTGAGTGCAATCCTTGTTTTCTCGTCGAGAAAATTAACGGGAATTTCCTTGAATTCTTCTTTTAACTTGCTTTTGATGCTTTTCTTTTCCTCATTTGAAATTTCATTAACTTCTGAACCTAGCTTGAAGTATAAGTTATTAATCCACGCCTCGATTTTATCCAAATCTCCTTTCAAATAATGTCTCTGATTTAACCATTCTTTAAATTCAATAATTAGGCTTAAAAAATCTTTTTCTTCTTTCGGTTGAAAGCATTCAACTTTTTCAATTTGTATGATATTCTGAATTTTCTTCTTTTTTAATTCTTGAACTTTTTCTTTTGGAAGCCTCTCATACTTCTCATCTAGCTTTCTTTTTCTTTCTTTAGCGCTAGGATCTTCTAGCCACTTATCAATCGACATTTTTTCCTATATTGATTTTATTTCTTTTTCTATATTTTTTTTCTTATTAAATCTTTAACAAAGGAGTACAGATCAAGCATAAGCATTTATATTTTATCTCAACTAAATATTTCTATCACAAATTATTTAAAATACTTATACACAATCATGTCAGATACAATAAGCAATGATGGAAATAAATCTCCACGAAAAGAACTACGAATACTCTCTACGAGGCAAGCAGTGATCTACAGCTTGCCATTAGGTGGTTTACAAGCAATAATAGGAATGATGGGTTTTTTCGCAATTCTTTTTTATACAAATATTATGGGCGCTCCTGCAATTTCTACAGGTTTAATTTACTCTGGAATGCTCTATCTTGAAGCAATCTTATCAATTGTGTTGGGTGTATTTTCAGACAACATTAAAACTCGTTTAGGTGGGAAAAAAACAATCATTTTACTAGCCATACCAATAATTTCTCTCACAACCATTCTATTATGGATACCTCCAGTCCCTCCTGCAACCCTCGCTTTCGGATCCGTGTATCCTCCTCTCCTGCTTTGGATGCTTATTTTCATGTTGCTTTTCCGCATTGCTGATGCTGGATATTGGTCTAGCTTTAACGCTCTATTACCAGAATTAAGCACCGATGAAAAAAATCGCGTTAAAATTTCGATGATTGGAATGACAATTACATTAGTCGGAATAATCTTGGGGATATTAGGACCCATGCTTATCATGGGAGATGTAACTGAAGATCTTCCACGAGACGATCCTCAATTGTATATTCATGGCGCAAATGGCGCAATAGCTCAAGAAATTGCTTCTGGAGTATTTGTTTTTACAATCGTTTTTAACATTATATTTATCATCTGTATTGCCTTAATGCTATTATTCACTAAGGAGCCCTCAAAACCTCCAAGAGAAAAACCATCGATCTCGCAGATATTCACTGATATAAAAGAACCACTTAAGGATAAAAACTTTAGGAATTATTTGATTAGTTTTTTTCTCTCTTGGACCCCTATAGTATCATTATCCTATTTACTCATGAATATAGCAACTTATTTACTAGAATTGAGAGGTTCCGAATTCGTGATATTCATGATTGTTGCTCTTTGCGCTGGTCTATTCGCTTTTGTTTTTTCGCAGAAATTATCCGAAAAATATGGGATAAAAAAAACGCTACAAATCTGCTTGATGATAACATTTATACCGTTTATTTCGATTTTTATCATCTTATTACCCTTAGATCATTCAATTATAGTTGTTCTAGGCATGATCCTTGTTGGTTTGTGTTTAATCGGTTTTGTTGGTGCAATGATATTCCCATCAACAATAATGAGTGCTATAGTTGATGAAGCAGAAAAGAGCTCGCACAAATCTTTAAGCGGCTCTTACGCAGGAGCCTATAGCATGGTATTAACTGGTGGTTCAGCAACATCAATGTTAATAGTATCGCTATTCTTAGAAATTTTCGGCGCAGAAGCAAAAATTTCTTATGTCGGATTCTTCTTGTTCGGAGCATTTTTACTGGCAACATCACTATTTATCTTTAGAAAGGTAAGAATTAGAAGCGATGAGGAACGATAGACAAATTAACAAGATCTTTTTTTCACTTTTTCCTTTCTAAGAACGCTTTAAATTTCTCTTTTGGTTCTCCAGAAGAAAATAAATCATAAAAGGCGTCTCCCTCGGCTTGGAATCCCTTTTCATTTTCATAGATTCCTTTTTGAATTAAGCTCTTACAAAAAGCTATGGCTTTACTAGAATTATTCACGATCATTTGTGCCAACTCCTTGACTTTATCATCGAAATCGGCCAATGAAACGACCTCGTTGATCAAACCAATTTGTAATGCTTCTTGAGCATCAAGCGTTCTTGCAGTATATATTATTTCTCTCGCTTTTAAAGGACCAACCAATCGTATTAAGCGCTGTGTTGCTCCTGCAGCAGGAGTTAATCCGTATTTAGTCTCTACTTGACCAAAACGAGCATTATCTGCCGCTATTATAATGTCCGCACACAACATTAATTCGAATCCCGCCGTGAGATTCAAGCCCTTTATTGCTGCAATTACCGGGATAGGAATCTCTTCAAGTTTTTTAAAAACTACCTGTAATCTTCTCGTCATTTCTCTTGCCTCTTCATCATCCAAAGTTAAAATCCAATTAATATCAAGCCCAACGGTAAAAAAATCGTCTAAAGAAGTCGTGCATATTAACACCCGAATATTCTCTAGATCTTTCTCAACCTCTTCTTCTAAGATTTGATATAATTCATCTGCTACGGCAAGATCAAAAGCGTTTTTTCTCTCTGGACGATTAAGATAGAGCCAAAAGATTTTATTCTCGAGTTTCGTCAACCAATATTCGTGCTCTGCCATGATAATTATTATTATAGCTAATTGTTATTTAATCTTTGTTCATGTTTTAAATCAATAATTATTGCTGGAAAGATTGAAATATATAATGTTGCTTAATAATTATAATTCTAAATTCAAGGTGAGATATAATAGAAAAAATAACTCCATTTGAAAATATCATAAGAACGAAACAAATATATGTAGTTGGCGGGAACTATGAAGATCCATCAGAATTTTCCAAGATCGTGAATAAAAACCTTCTGATCTTGAGAGAAAGCGATAACAACGCGAAGGTAGTAGATATTAATTTTACAGTTACTATGGATCCTCGATATAGTAATTATGGCCCAACCTATCTTGCTTTTATCACTGCTGAAGTTGATGTTGATATTACACCTAAAGTTGAAGCCGATGGGATTACACGAAAAAAAAAGAAAAAACGATGGCGTAGTTAATAAAAGCTCATATATTGTTATTATTCTTCTGTTTTATACCCTTTGGTGCGGTAGGTGGCTTTTTCAAGTCTTCTAGTTTTCTTTGACTAGAATTTACTTTCTCACTTTTCTCCAGCTGTCTTGAAATTGCTTCTAATTCTTTCTTCTCAAGCACTTCATCGTCAAGAACGATCATTTTGAGTTCATCTTCCTCCATTGGTTTTAAAATCTCTCTGAAATTGAAATTTCCGTTATTTTCTATGCTTGAGCTAAAAACTTCCTTTAATTCCGGTAAAAAAGATAATCTCGCAGTTGAAGTAAGATTTTTAACAGGTACGCGTGTAATACGCTTGATCGACATTCCCTCCTGAGAACTTAAACCTGGAGAGCCAAACCCAACACCATTGAATTTCATGTGCTTTAAGGTTTCTGAAATGTCTTTCAAATATAACTCCATGTTCCTCAACCTTTCACTATTCTCGTGAATGGTGGAGATATATGGTAAAACATTAGAAGGATTTTTTATTTGATTTTTTTCATAGACGGATGTTGTTTTTTCCCTATTATTTTGAAAATCCTTTGAAACCTCCTGGTATACCCTTTCTTGCGTGATAAAAGAGGCTCTCTCCTCAGTTTCTAGCCTATTTTGAAAGTTCAAGGTATCAAATTCTTCGTTGATACAGATATCCGATATTTCGTAAACCTCGTTTATAGATACTTCAATTTTTTCTCCTGAGTAGAAAAAAACCGTCAAATTAACGAATTTTATTTCCAAATCTTCTTGAGGCATGAGAAGATCTAAATCTATAGAGAATGCCATGAAATCTTCCGAAATTAGAAAATTCTTAATCGAAACCAAAATAGGCATTTCCTTGTTATAAGCGTCTTTTCTATCAACCCTTGACAATTGATATTTCAGGTTTAACCGTTTAATGTTTTCTAAAACGAAATAGAGTTTGTCCTCCTCATTTTTCTTAAATTCCAAGAATAAATTTCTACGATCGTCCCAAAAAACTTGAAATAGTTCCATGCCTATTTCACCGTTATTTCTTCCAACTTAGCTAATATAAACCCCAGAGAAAAATAAAAAAAGAGCGACTCAAATAGATTAGTGGTTTGTACTCGTGATATTACCACAATATACTATTGAATGTCTTCTGGAACAATGAAACATAGAATTACTATCAAACCAAGAAGTGATATAAATCCTTGCCATTCCCAAACCGGTGCCGAAGCAAAGAGTGGCGTGCCTGGAACGTACGAGTAATATCCCTCAGGACTTTTTGCTATGAATACTAGTACTAATATCGAACAAAGGAAACCATAGAACAAAATCATTCCATAAATCAACATGAGTTTTCTAGAAAATACCGCAATTCCCCGTTTGTTATGATAAAGCATTAAAATTAATGATAGAAATGCCATCAGTAAAACGCCCTGAAAAGCGATTACAGCGTTAAGTCCATGAATTGCCCTAAATATGCTAGGTAAGAAATTTGGAATTGCACCGAGTAAAATATCTGAAATAAACGGGCCAATCATAATAATTGCCAGGATTTTTGCCCCTCCCTCGCTTATTCGTGAAAATCTATTGTACATATAGGGAACCAGTGGTAATGAAAAAACTCCTAACCAGATAAACGCAGCGCTAAAGAATATCCAACCAATAGGATTCTGATGGGGTATCCCCAAACGGCTTATCATTGATGTCGTCCAAGAATATGGATAGGTGGAATCATAAGGAAACAATACACGCGCAAGGATGAGGAATACGCTAAAACCCCCAATTGTAAAGGGTAGAAGGCGAAATGTAAGAGTTCTCTTCGTTAATTCCCCCCGAAAAATAGTCTTTACTTTTTCCATATGATTACTATAGACCTGGATCTATATAAAACTATTCTCATTACATCAATATGGGGGGATTGTCCATCTTTTTTTGAAGCTCCGAGATTTCAGAATCGATCAATAAATTTCCTTTCTCGTAATTCAAATAAATTTGCGCTTTAAATGCGGTTACTTTTATCACATCTACTTTAGGAACCCTACTTTCAATCTTTTTCCATCTTTGGTTTTCGAACATGTAGTTTTCTATGATTATGTCTTTCTCGTGATACGAAACTAATCTATCAAGATCAATTTTTCCCGCAATAGTAATTCTATTCCCTGTCCTAAAATCTCGAAATAACACTTCGCACAATAACTGTTGACATGACATTGACATGAATGTTTTTCTAGTTTAAAGTATAAAAAGAAAAAGAAATCTAAAATGAAAGATTCCATAACACATCGATGCCTAAAAACCAAGGAAATCTTCCAAGAAAGATATAAATTATCACGACAACACAGGAACCAACTATAACTAACGATAATGGTTTATTCAAAAGTGTTGGAGTCGTTCTCTTATATTCCAAATAATCTTCGCCAAACTGAGGAATTAAAGCATATTTTTCTTCTTGATATACCCAAATCTTCAACACTATTATAATTGAAGGAAAAAACGCTATTGAATACACAGATCCATAGATTAATCCTAATCCAAGATAATAAGGAATAAAAGCAGAATACATTGGGTGCCTCATCTTTCCATAAATATTTTCTCTGTAGATTCTATCAGAACGCCCGCCAAACACTAGTTTATTAATTCTAACTGTTAAAAGCTCCATGAATCCAGCAATTATAAATAAAAACATTCCAATGAGAAAGAAAATAAGGTCAAATTGCATCATTCCAACTGTAAAAAATCCTATAATTGGCTCAATCCTTGGTTGCGGCATCATTGGAATTATTGTAATTAGCAAGATATAGATCGGCGGGACGATTCGGTAATTCTTTTTTGATAAAATAAAGTCCACTTTATCCTCTTTATCTTTTTTAAATAGATTAGAAGTGATATAGAATAATTGCGAAAAAGTAATAATATATAAAGCTAAAAATAGCATAATTTGAATCCAAATCATTTTTTTCACGACATTTAGTAAATATAGTCTATAAAATCAATATTGATTTTGATATTACTAAAAAAAGCCGAATATATAATAAAAGATATGGAGTCCAAAAATTATTATTTTAATTTAAAATACCTTATCTAGCAATAATCCCTCGTCATCTATGCCCATTTTTTTATATAAGGCAATAGCATTCTTATTTTTAAAGCTAGTTGTTATATGAAACGCCGTGGCTTTCTTTTCTTTTGCTAATGTAATCAGTTCACTTAATAGTTGCTTTCCTAACCCCATTTTTTGATGCTCCTTTTTCACAAAAAAATTATGCAAGTAAGCGCTATATCCTGCGTGACCAAATTCGGGATATATCCATACGTCTCCAAATCCAATCAATTGGTTGTCCTCTTCAATAACTAATATCGTGTGATATTTATCGTTGAATCCTTCTATTAAAACGTCTTTAATGATCTTCTTGTCGATCTTCAATCCGCTAAAATCGCCTTTATAAATTTCTTCAATGGTTTGTTCAAAGAGAATTATTAGTTCTACTAAATCATCGATGTCTTTTTCTTCAGCTTTACGAATCATCGTTATCATTAAAATATGGCTCAGGCTCTGATTCAGTCTCAGGCTCAGGCGAAGATGTTGTATCAAATTCACTTATCGGTTCTAGTTCGAGTTTTTCTCTATCAGGCATTATTTCTTCTGGCTCCGGTTCTGGAAGTCTCAAGTTATGCAGTTGCAGGAAATTGTTTAAATCATCGTCTCCAAATTTGGTTGTGTTCAATGCATCACGGATTTCGAGAGTTTGCTTAAAATCCTTTATAACAAGTACAACATCTTCAGGATAATAGTGTTTCTTCATAATTAAACCCTCTTTCTCCAATACAATCTCAGAATAAATCCAATAAAATATTCCCGTAATTATGATGATGAGAAAATTATTAATGAGGTTAATTTGGTTCCGATCAGCAAAAATTCCGGGTAAATTCCCAGCGCCCGTGATCATGATGATTTGCCCAACAAAATATAAAATGGTAAAAGAGAATAAGAAGAAAGGCATGTTGTTTTTATTGAACACGATAGAATCATAGACTTTATCCCCCAATCCTCTTAAAACTATTATTGTCGTGAGCACCATGAGGGAAACATCTATTAGTCTTGTAGTTATATCCAAACTCGTGGAAGATTGGACGACGTTTTGAAGCGTGTTTATAAAACTGAACGACCTAAACCATATTATGATCCAGATGAGAAGGTAGAATATGGATGAAAAAGCGTTAATTGAATCGTTTTTTTTACTTCTCAAATGCAATGTAAATAAGCGCCAGGCAGTTATTACCATTAAAATGAAAATAAAACCAATGTATCCAATAAACCATAGTAAAGGATCCACAGGATCTCCCGCTTGGGGTATAAAATAAGAAGAATAACCTAACAGGGTTAGTACTTGCATTATAATTGGGGGCAGTATAGCAAGTATTAAAATGAGCGAACAAGTTGCTTCTTTCTTTTTGGAAATACCATATCTATCCGCTACTTTCTTGTTCACATTTTCAGAGATTTGCTCGAATCCTATCCTTAAGTAAAGTATCTGAACCAGGTTCCACCCAAAATAAATGATGAGGTAAAATATGGGAAGAATCACGTCCCACCCTAAAAATTGAATTGATAATTGTGTAGAATTACCCATTATAAAGTAAGGAATTACTATAATAAGACTAATTAAAAGATTAAAGAAAAAAAAGATTCCTTTGCGGGAATCAAACCTTTTCTCCGTAGAAAAGAGATACTTGTCCAAGGGGGGAATTAATCCCTCAAACATGAATAGGAGAAATGTAATAGAAAAAAGCGTTGCTAACAATATTATAGCATTTCCAGCTCCTTGAAAAAAACTCATTAAAGAAATTAATAATAATGCGACTAAAAAGATAATAGTATAAAAAAAATGGCTATTATTAAAAATGCTGTGAAAGTGTTTATCCAACATCTCTTGAATTTTACTCAATGCTTTATTAAGACTCATTATTTTTAACCAATAAACGTAATGTTTTTATCTTGAATATTATCTAAATACGATAGATTATATTTAAATAATGACCAAAAACAATTTACAAAACCGACATTATAATGTGTATTGTATTAATCGCTAATTTCTTATCTATTTGTACTCGAGAATGACACGGACAAACGCATTAAAAAGGCATTATTAAATGATATAACGAATCAATATAAAATATATAACAGGGTTGGGTTATTTTAAAACATGATCTCTGATGATGGAGATAAAAGTAAGTCGTATAAAATTCGTGCCGAAATTCTCG